>Ga0307372_10004083_pt1 | contig 22804 bp, 26 predicted proteins | sample OX1MG_FD_202533 | JGI IMG/M metagenome (GOLD analysis project Ga0307372, IMG submission 202533) | Soil microbial communities from Risofladan, Vaasa, Finland - OX-1 | ecosystem: Environmental > Terrestrial > Soil > Coastal area > Acid sulfate soil | place: Finland: Risofladan, Vaasa | collected...
GTTATAGAGTTACATTTTCTCAATGCCCGAAGGCAAATACAAAACATATCAAACCTCTACGGCATCAAAATAGCTTGCTGAAAAAAGTGACAATTTGTTTTCAGTTTTTTTTGCTTAAGCGCCTAATGGCATCATTAATATTAAAAAGAGTTTGATGAATAAAAGCAATTCTTTTGTCGCTTTTATTATCTAACTTTTCGAGAATATTTTTATCAAAAATAAAAAGCAACATCACAGGAAAAGCGCCCTGGAGCGCATGATAGAGAGCAGTATTATCGAACAATCTTAAATCTCTGCGAAGCCAGCAAATACTTACTTTTTGTTTTTCCATAAAAAATAAAGACTATTTACCCGAAAATTTTAAGCTATTTCTAATTAGAGGCATTACTTGTATTATTATTCAGCGTTTTATGATTTCCTCTTCTTCTTTACTAAATGCTCTTCGAAATAATTCCTATGGAGCATATTCAATTTACTTAGCAATTTTATTAAAGTTTCCTGTCCATCAGAACTATTTTCCGGTTACATAGAAAAGAAAGATCAAATTAGAGGCAAGGTGAATACAGTCATGCTTTTCATAAAGCGATTATATAAGCTATGAGGAATTTACATTCTTCCCAAAGATGTCTTTCGGTTTTTAGATGCACTAATCACAATACTGATAAGAATAATTGCAGAAACTATATAGCATGCATATACGATTGACTGGGATCCGTTTTTATTTGAAACCGCAATGGCTATCAAAGCCCAGATACCTACCAAAGCATATTCACGCAGATTTCTTTTCCAAACCATCGACACATTTATTAAACCGGCAATAATTATCACAATAATTGTCCAGGTAATTTGAGAAATACCCCAGCCATTCCAGTTAAGTTTGGTAAGCCATGCCGCAATATCGGCGATTAAAGCAACTGAAATCCATCCAGTGTAAATAGCAAACGGCCAAAAAATAAAGAGGTATTTTTTCACCGGATGAAAATCCAGTTCCATTCTTGTATTTATTATAATCATTAAAAGAGAAAAAAGAACGATGAACATTAAAATCACTGTAATCCCAATGTATCCATAAAGCCACGCAATGATCCAAAGAGAATTTCCTATACATGAAATCACAAACCACCAACCTATTTTTAAAACAAGATCATTATCCAAATTATCCTGTTCAGGATTCTTTTTAAAAAGGCTACTTCCTGTATAGAATACAAAGCCCAACAACCCTAAATAAATAAGCCCCCAAATAGAAAAAGCATAACCGGCTGGTGTAAAGTAGTTGTGATATTTATCGGAAACATTCGCCACTGTGTTGCCGTTAAAGATCCCTGTATTAGAAAGGTAATTAATAACAATAGTCGCCACGATGGCAATTCCATTAGATATTTGTAGTGTCTTTTTCATGGTGGGTATTTAATATGATTTCATAATAATTCGAAAAATAATATCATCAGTAAACGAAATTATATTACAGATTCCGGTCTTTTATTTTTCACAATCGATTCATAAAGCCAATTGGTTTTCTAATGCATTTTTTCTATCAAATTCTTTTCTCTTCATTAATTTTAAATAGATGAAAAGATTTAAAAGAATTAATTCGAATCCATAGAAAATATCTTCCACAGGTATAGTGAATACCCGAATATTCAGATTTTCCAAGTCGTTGTATCTTACTACCGGCTCGTCTAACCCTGTTCCCGTAAGAATTCCATTCACTATTAAAAAAGGAATTAATAAAATGAGATATACACTTACAGCTTTGCCAAACCAATTGATCTTTACAATAAATTTTAAAATAAGGCAAGCAAAAGCCGTGCTAATAAAAGTCACCGAAGTGTAAAGCCTGGCGGGAAATAGTAAACCAGTTATCAACAAAAATATTGAAAGAACAATGCAGAAAATATTTTCCACTCTTGGATCCCATGAAAGATTATAAAATTTATCAAGGCAATAGTAAGTAAACACACAGGAGAAAGGAATGCATATAAAAAACAGGATTTCTTCGATTGGTAATTTAAAAATGTAAATCCCTGTAATATACCGGGGATTAAAATTCCAAACTCCCAAATGCGTAAAGACAGAATCCCAAATGATAAAAAGTACAGCAACAGGAATTGCCGCAATAAAAAATTCTTTCCAGGTTTTATAAAAATTTATTTTAGGATGAAAAGAAAATAACAAAGGCACAATAACTGTAAAAAAATCAATAAGAAGATATAAAAATTTCATGCGCTCACCTGCCTGCCGGCAGGCAGGGCTTCTGTTTTATTTAGAGTGGCTTCTTTGGTTTTCAAATTGCGGAAATATTTAAAAGGTACCCACAGCATTCCGAAGCATTCACCATCTTCTCTGGTTAAATGCTTATGATGCATCTTATGTGCCCTTCTTATAGCTTTAAAATATGGATTGTTTGAATTGCGTAATATTTTAAAACGCTGATGGATAAAAATATCATGTACCAAAAAATAGCATAAACCGTATAAAGTAATACCAACACCGATCCAGAAAAGAAAATTATAGTCATTCCTCGTACCGAAGAATAAGCAGGCTATTCCCGGCAAAGCAAAGATTAAAAAGAAAAAATCGTTGTGCTCTATAAACCCTTCCGATTCTTTCTTGTGATGGTCCTTATGTAATTTCCATAGTATCCCATGCATAATATATTTATGCGCCATCCACGCTACGGCCTCCATACCAATGAAAGCGATAAGCACAGCTAATGCGTTAATTATTATTGTTTCCATTTCCAAATATTTTTTTTAAAATATTTCTTCTATAAATAAATATGTCCTCAATTTTCTTTTTTACTAAAATGGAATTTGTTATTCTTCCAATTATTCCAAAAGGTAATTCATATTTTACATGGTCCTTCATTAAAACCCCATTATCTTTTTTAAAAAAAGTATGCGTATGCTCCCATGTTTTATAAGGCCCTTTTAATTGTATGTCAGTAAACATTTCAGGCTTTTCAACTTTATTGATTTCTGTTTCCCAATGTACTTTAATACCAAATAGAGGCTTTGCTGTATAATCAATAAGCATGCCCTCATAGATTTCTTTGTTATCCAAATCAGTTATAATTGTGAAATCCAATTCCCGGGGCGTTATTACAGAAAGATTTTTTGCTGAAGAAAAAAAATCCCACGCTTTATCAATGTCAATTAGTAAAAATTGCTCTGAATCATAAAAATAAACGCTCATTGTAATGGTTGCATTTTTTGTAATAAAATAGATTCTACTTTTGGAAAACAAATTTTTAGCCAGGCTGAATATTTATCAGGATGAGCAATAATTTCCTCTTTTAGTTTTTTAGGATGAATATATTTCCAATCTTTTACTTCATCAGGATCCGGAACAGGCACAGTATCACTTTCACCAAAATATACATGGTCTAATTCATGTTCAGTTAACCCGTTTTCAAGCGCTGCTCTATAAATAAAACTAAACTGAAACTGAGTAGCGCATACTAGTCCCATCTCTTCCTTCAGCCTTCTCGAAACAGCATCATTCACACTTTCACCTTTCAGAGGATGGCTGCAACAAGTATTGCTCCACAAGCCTGCTGAATGATATTTTTCATCTGCTCTTTGCTGTAATAATGTTTCTCCTTTTTGATTAAAAATAAAAATAGAGAAAGCACGGTGAAGTTCTCCTGATATATGTGCGTCAAGTTTACTCATCGAGCCTGTTTCATTATCATTTTCATCTACCAGTATTACTAATTCATTCATTTTCACAATTTTTAGATGATGATTGTATTTTTAAAATTCTATAACCCTTTTTTTATTTTAATTTTTCTTTTTCTGATTGCGTCAAATCTTTTGATTCCCTTAATGACGGCAAGACGTATTCTTCCAATTTTACATCTTTTATTTGTGAAAAAGAATCTAAAATAAATGTCTTATCCTTGGTAATATTACCATTGTAGCCAAGAAAAGAAGGCATATTCGTTTGAGCTGTAAATCTTAAAAATCGGAGCTCAAAATTTTTTTCATCTGCCTTAATAGCCTCTTCAAGCATTCTTTTTCCTTTCTTAAAATAGGAAAATTTTGAAAAAGGATTAAAAGCATGCTTTGCCATCAACATTGTAGCACAACCACTGTATCCCAAATACAATGGATCTTTTTTGTAAGATTCCAAAATTTGAATCAATTTTTTGCACGCATCTTCACTTGTCATCGACTTTTGATAAAGACTTCTGACCTCACCTATTGATGGTATTTCATTAAGGTGTGCCTCAACATTGGTTGTTTGAAAAATAACGAATAAGCTCAGTATCCATAAATACTTCATATCAAATTCATTTTGTTCATTACAAGACTGTTGATCATCAATCCCAGCTTTTTTCCATTATTAATCCGTACCCGTTTATCAAGAATTTTTTTTGCCGGCATTTTTTTTATTTTATTAAATAATGATTGATAATAAACATATGCCAGATAAACACCACCCTTTGATGAGGCTGGAAGTTTTTTAATTCCTTCCAATGCTATTTTAAAATCGCTTTCTATTTCATATTCAATTTTCTTTTTACTATCTCCGCAAAAATCATTCATATCTACTCCCGGAAAATAAGTTCTCCCCAGCAAATGATAATCATCTTTCATATCTCTCAAAAAATTCACTTTCTGAAAAGCAGCACCCAGTTTCATCGCATAAGATTTTAATTGTTCATACATTTTCATATCTCCTTCAGTAAATACATACAAACACATTAGACCAACTACCTCTGCGGAACCTAAAATATATTGTTGGTATTTTTCTTCATTATAATTCACTTTTTTTAAATCCATTTCCATGCTTTTTAAAAAAGTGTCAATTAATTCAAAAGTAATATTGTAATCACGAACTACCTTTTGAAATGAATTTAAGATTGGATTTAAGGAAATGCCGGTTTTAAGAGATTCCCTCGTATCTTCTTCAAATTTTTTGAGAAGATTCGCCCGATCGTATCCATCGAAACTGTCAACGATTTCGTCAGCCAAACGTACAAACCCATAAATAGAATAGATCGCATTTCGAAGGCGGTTATTTAAAAAATAAATACCCAATGAAAAACTGGTACTGTAGGTTTGGGTAGTTTTTTTACTCACCTGTGCTGATAAATTATCAAATAGCAACTTCATGTGGTATAGTTTTTAAAAAATTTAATAATTGTTGTGCAGCAATCTTCCCGGATATTAAGGATGGCGGAACACCCGGCCCCGGAACCGTGAGCTGACCTGCATAAAAAAGATTTTTGATTTTTTTATTTCTGATCTTAGGTTTTAGAATTGCTGTTTGCATTAATGTATTGGCAAGCCCGTAAGCGTTTCCTTTGTATGAATTATAGTCAGCAATAAAATCATTCACACAGTAACTTTTTTTATAGTCAATAAATGATTCTATTTCTTCGCCAATATGCTTTTGCAATCGCCCAATCATTATTTTAAAATACTTTTCCCGCAACTCATCATTATCTTCCAGGCCAGGTGCAAGAGGCATCAATAAAAATAAATTCTCATGGCCTTCAGGCGCTACCATATTATCGGTTCTGGAAGAACAACATACATAAAACAGAGGATTGGAAGGCCATTTTGGATCTTTATAAATCTCTATTGAATGTTGAAATAAATCTTCTTCAAAAAATAAGGTGTGATGTTCAATGGATTTTATTTTCTTAGAAATACCAAGATAATAAATGAGGGAAGAAGGTGCGAAAGTTTTCTTATCCCAATATTCATTGTTATAGTTTCTATAGCTTTCCGGCAATAAAACATTTTCTACATGATGATAATCGGCGGTAGCAATAACCGCGTCAAAATATTCCTTTCTTCCGTTTACAATGACCCCATCGAGAAAATCGCCTGCAACAGTTATTTTTTCTACAGGAGAATGAAAATGAAAGACAACACGATTGTTTTCGCAAACCTTCTTCATGGCATCTATTATTTTTCCAAACCCTCCGATCGGGTACCAGGTTCCTAATTTTAATCCTGCATAATTCATCAGGCTATATAATGCGGGTGTATCCTGTGGCATAGCTCCTAAAAATAAAACAGGGAATTCCATCAAGGCGATCAGTTTGGGATGCGAGAAATATTTTCTCACGTGCCTGCTAAATGAAGAAAATATCTGAAGTCGCATAGCACCTTTTATTAAATCTAAATTAGCAAATTCTGAAAGAGAAATACCAGGCATTTTTGCCAGGCTTGACATGCCGATTTTGTATTTATATTCTGCTTCTTTCATGAATAAATCTAATTGCGCTGCGCTTCCTTCTTCAACAGATTCAAACAAAGCCCTTAATGCAGAATAATTTGCAGGAATAGTCAATGCTTGTTGTTTAGCAAAAACAACTTCAAATGAAGGATCCAATAATTTTAAATCATATAATTCAGGAACTGAAAATCCAAAATCTTTAAAAAAGTTTTCAAACACTTCCGGCATCCAATACCAACTAGGGCCCATATCAAACAAATAGCCATTATTGGTTTTTAATTGCCGTGCCCTTCCTCCTGCTGTTTCATTTTTTTCAAATACACACATCTCATGACCTTCAGCTGATAAATAAGCTGAAGCACTCAATCCGGAAAACCCGGAGCCGATAACTGCAATTTTAGGCATTTTTGTTGTTTATGTTTATTGTACAAATATTAAACATCATTATGATTAGATCAATTCCTTTTCCAAATCAGTAACAGATGATAAAAAGTGAATATCATTCTTCAACTTTAGTTTATCTTTTAATTTTTGAGTAGCAGCCACAAATATTTTTTTACCTGTAAACCTGCTACTCAACTCATTTAAGTATTTCTGTACTTCAGCATCGGAAACATTGTGCACAAAGAATAAGAGGATATTTTGTGGCAGGAAATCTTTCTGTATCTCTACCAGGAAATTTAATGGAACATTGGGACCGAGATAAATTACCTTTTTACCGGAAAGTCTTATAAGATAATGAGAAAACAATAAACCAATTTCATGGAATTCGTTCTCAGGTAAAAAAAGCACCCATGAAGTTAAACTATTTGTAGTAATTGGCAAAGAATCAATAGCTGTAAAGATTTTTTGTCTAAATAAATTACTGATAAAGTGTTCGGATGCCGGAGGTAACGTATTAGTACACCACATTAATCCCGTGCGTACAAGAACCGGATAAATTACTTTCAGATAAGTATCTTTCATTCCGTATATGAGAAGGCAATGTGAAAATATCTTATCAAAATGAGTTTCATCATAGGTAATTCCTGCAGCTATAAGTTGAGAAACAAAATATTCGTCAGTTCTGTTTCCGGTTTCATTTTTTAGCTTCCCTGCCAATTTGAATAATTGTTTATCAGGCATGGCGCACAATTCCGAAACTTTATACTCCTGGTTAGAAAGGCTTACAATATTTAATAACCTGCGTAGTTGGTTATTGTCATAATATCTCGTATTTCCTTCTGATCGGTTTGGCTTCAACGCATTATAACGATGCTCCCACATACGAATAGTGTGGGCTTTAATCCCTGAAAACTTTTCTAACTGTGAAATGGAGAATTGATTCATTTGTTTAAATAAAAGTAAATATATTTAAACAAAATGAAATGGTAAAAATTCTTTTAAGAGATTTAGTTTAGAAATTAAACCTTTTATATAAGTTGAATACATTCTCCGACCGTAGATGATGTCCCCGCTAACAATCTGTAATCCAGGGTAGCTTTGACTCATTTTACAGAAAACTATTTAAAATATATTTTGAGGAAATTGTTAGCGAAAGCCAACGGTAGCATAAAATATAAAAATCATTCGGGCTTATCTTTTTGGCTAAGTTCTTTTTTCCTGATCATTGAAGCCAGTTCTTCTCGTATCGAATTCCTAATCTGATGCACCCTTTTCAAAGTTCGGGTATAATTTTCATAGGTAATTATTTCCCCGTTTAGCCAAATTCTAAAAACTGAATGAGGATACATGCAGGGTATCGGATCATGTAACAACTCAATTACTGCGTTAAAAATTTCTCCGTTTTTTATCTCACTAAAATTCTTCTTATATCTGTTTTTCTTGTTCAAATCTTTAATCCGTATGGTACATACTTTTAGGTCTTCATATTTTTCATCATTTTCTCCTGGCTTAATATTGTATAAAACATCATCGGGGTTGCATAAAATATCCCCTATTAACCAACTTCGATTATGAGATAATTCGCTTAGGGTATCTGCCCGGTATGGATTTTTTAGATCTTCAGCTTTACACCTCTTATACAAGTTTTCATTGACCTCAAATTCATCAATGATTTGACGTTCATTAGTGTGTAAGGGGTTGGGAATGTAATGTAAAAGGCATTCTTGCATTAGCTGTTTTGGAAGATACTTTCTTAGTTAGAGAAAAAATTGTAAGCTAGATTTTCGAAATCACCTTTCTCATCTAAAAAATAAAATTTTCTTTTTTTCTCATCAGCGGGGATGAAGGAAAAGGCAATACAATCTTCGGGGTTTATAATAATATTAATCAACCCGTTTTCTGGTTCCCTGAACAATAAAAGCTCTTCATCTTTATTCAGATGATGATCAAATGATTTTAACCGCTTTGGATCTATAGTAGTACGTATATTATTAAATTCGGCAAATATTCTATGTAACATATCTGTTTGAAATGGTGTTAGTGATTCGTATCTTAATAAAATATTTTCTAATAAATCACTCACATCTTCTATTAATAGGTTACAAAAAGAACCACCTTCATTTGAATCCAGAATATCCTCGTAAAAATTGCCAAATGTTTGTGATTGTGCGAGTTCAGTCTTTAAAATGATATGATCAAATGTTGAATTCATGTATTGTATTTTTTTATGGCTGTTTCTGTAATGCTTTTGAAAAAAAGATCATTTTTAGCAGATTTCATATCTGAAAACGAATTTAAAATAAAAGCTCTGTCTTGTCTGCTCGTGATTTGTTTATTCAAAATGATATCCAAAACTATCCCTTCTATATTTTGAATTCTTCCTTTAGATGTAATAATAGTAGCGCCTATTTCCGGTTTTTTATCGTATTGGAATTTGAACTGTATGAAAGTATTATCTATTGACTCTCCATAAGGGTGATTGCTTATTATAGTAACCAAATCCTCAACCCTTTCCTGATTGTTTTTCTCTATAAAGTTAAGGTATCGCACTGATATATTGTTAATCGTAAGGTTGCCCGTGCATTGAATTAACAAATCCCAATAGGTAAAAAACTCTGTGATAAGCGTTTCAAACTCAACGTACCCGTTGTATTTATGTAAAGCGAATGAGCCTCTCCGGGCTTGTATTATTCTTGAATCTACAATCGGGCTTCTGAATAAATAACCATCAAGATTCGTCTTTGAAACAGGTGCTTCATTATTTTTAGCAACCACCTCTGTATTAAAACCTTTGTCAACTACTGTAAACTTTTCTGAAATTTCAGCAAGCTCTTAAAAGCATCCAACTTTTCTAAAGACACATTTTCGCTAAAAGAAATAGTAAATATTATTTCCCTGATTGGCGGATTTTTAAGTTTTATAAAAGATGCCATGAGTTATAATAAATAAAATTATCTGAAAGATGCAAGATAATATATCTTTTATTTTGCTGCGAAGATATAGGTTTTATACCCTTAAAAATTTCTTCGTGTTCTAGGTAAATATGCTACCTAGTTTTTCTCGGTTTCTTCTCAATTAATAGATTTACAGGATTTCTGAATGATATCAAGAAATCTTGAACCATTTCATAACAAGCTCTTGAACCATTTCATAACAAGCTTTTAAGATAATATTTTCAAGTAAGCCCTTGGCATCTCTTAGAAAAAGCAGCAGAGAATTTTTTGTTACTATGTTATTTTACTAAATACACTGCGTAAATTTGGTTAAGGTATTGAGAAAAAAGTCTTTGGAGAAAAAAGTGAATCAATAAATGCAAAGAAACGCTTAAGACATCAAAAACCTCTATCTCCCATTTTCATTTTAAATTTGCCCAATGTCGGAGAAGAAACAGCGAAAAAAATTATTGGACCTTAGTGTGTTGAGGAAAGTATTTTCTTATGCTTTACCGTATAGGAATAAAATCTATATTTCGATTTCCCTTTCTATCATACTTGCAGTTCTTTCACCACTAAGGCCTTATTTAATTCAATACACGGTAAACCATTTTATCGCAGATAAGAACCTGTACTGGTTGATTATGATTACCATTATTCAAGTAGGAATGTTGCTGGTGGAAACCGCGCTTCGTTTTTATTTTGGATTTATTACTTCCTGGTTGGGGCAAACGGTAGTAAAGGATCTGAGGGTAACAGTTTATAAAAAAATATTGGGATTAAATCTTTCTCAATTCGATAAAACACCGATTGGGACTTTAACAACACGTACTATAAATGATATAGAATCCATCAATGATATTTTTTCAAACGGGTTAATTCCGATCATTTCTGATTTGCTTTCTATTATTTCCATTCTCTTGTTTATGTTTTTTACAGATTGGCGACTGTCACTTATAAGCCTTGCTCCTTTCCCCATTTTAATTGTGGCCACATATTATTTTAAAGAAAGCGTGAACAAATCTTTTATCAAAGTAAGAAATGCAGTGGCAGCTTTAAATGCTTTTGTTCAGGAACATATCACCGGAATGAGCGTGGTACAGGCTTTTGCCGTAGAAGATAAGGAATTTAAAAAATTTAACGAGATCAATAAACAACATCGTAATGCTAATATCAGTGCCATTTTTGCGTACTCTGTTTTTTTCCCGGTGGTGGAAATTGTGTTGGCATTTTCGATTGGATTATTAGTTTGGTGGGGCGGTAATTATTCTGCTAACGCGGGAGTAATTATTTCTTTTATCATGTATCTTAATTTATTATTCAGGCCGGTTCGTATGCTTGCTGATAAATTCAATGTGCTGCAAATGGGCATGGTAGCGAGCGAAAGAGTTTTCAAGGTTTTGGAAAATGAAAATGTAACTCCTAATAAACATGACGGAATTCATTCAGGATTTGTAAAAGGAGAAGTAGAATTTAAAAATGTTTGGTTTGCCTACAATAAAGAAGATTATGTTTTAAAGAATATTAATTTTTCTATTGCTCCCGGCGAAACATTTGCAATTGTCGGCCATACCGGAAGTGGCAAAACTTCTATCATCAGTTTGTTAAACCGGCTTTATCCCATTAATAAGGGGACAATAAAAATTGACAATCATAAAATTGAAGATTATGACCTTGATTTTCTGAGAAGTAGGATAGCCGTGGTTTTGCAGGATGTTTTTTTATTCAGCGGTTCTGTGCTGGATAATATTACGTTGAGAAACTCTGAGATAGACAGATCGGAGGCGATTGAAGCGGCAAAGATGATAGGCGTACATGATTTTATAATGCAATTGCCAGGCAACTACGATTATAATGTGATGGAAAGAGGCTCAACACTTTCACTCGGCCAAAGACAGTTATTATCATTTATTAGAGCGCTTTTGTACAATCCTTCCGTTTTAATTTTAGACGAAGCCACTTCATCAATTGACAGTGAAAGTGAAATGCTGATACAACATGCCATTGATAAATTAATTAAAGGGCGAACCTCCATTGTAATTGCGCATCGGTTATCTACCATTCGCAAAGCCAATAAAATAATGGTGCTTGACAAAGGGGTTATAAAAGAAATGGGTACTCATAGTGAGTTGATGAATTTACAAGGACATTATTATAAACTACACAAAATGCAGTTTGAAATGCAGGAAACGGTATAGTTGATATGAACTATATATAAAATGAGGAAGAGAAATCTTTTTTTTAAATTGAGAAGAGGACCTTCAGAAACCATTACATTAATTAACTACAAAATTTTGGGAAGCTTTGGTATAATAGCATTAAAACAGACTCCATGCTTTGATGGAATTAAACTTTTTTATTAAAAGTTCTTTCGAGAGGCTTTTGTTTTGGATTTGTAAAATTAGTAGCAAAAAAAAAAATTGTAAATCCTTGATGTAATATTGCATCCGAAATATACTTCACCTTATTTTATTATTTATGAAAAATTTCTTCGGAAAAATAATTATTGCATTATTATTAATAGCAGGTTTTAATGCGAAAGCGCAGGTTGATTACCCTACTTTTAAAAGCAGAACCGAAATAAATCCATCAGATAGCGGTCGGCTTTCTTTTAATTTATATAATTTAAGTTATGTAACTGATGAAGAATGGTTTGGTAACATTCCTTTAAGTGGAACTTTATTTGGATATGAGTTGATTCCTGAAATTGAATACCAGATTTCACCAAAACTTTTTATAAAAGCCGGCATTTACGTGCAAAAAACATATGGTGACACTGGTTATACCACCCTTGTACCAACATACGAGATAAAATATAAAGCGAAACATTCTACTTATATTATGGGAAACATTGAAGGAAATGATAATCACGGATACATTGAACCAATTTATGACTATAGATTAATTATTAAGGAAAGGCAGGAAAACGGATTTCAAATGCTGGTGGATACAAAAAATTATACTCAAGATCTTTTTATCAACTGGAGAGTTGCTATTGTTCCGGGCTCTGATTTTAAAGAGCAATTTGATATAGGCTACGTTTCTCAAATAAAACTTATCAATAAAGGGAAACTTAATTTTAATATACCCATTCAATTTCTATATTCTCATAAAGGCGGACAGTACGATGTACTAAACACACCCCTTACGTCGCTTACTAACTCGGCCCTCGGCGCTTCATTTACCTACCATGTAAATGGCAAACTATTACATAAAATTGTTTTTGAAAATTATTACCTAAATTATAAAGACATTTCCGGTCAAAAATTACAACCCTTTAATGAAGGAAACGCATACTTTTCGCATCTTTTATTCCAATATAAAAATGTGGGGATTGACCTACGCTATTGGAATGGAGAGGGATTTATAGGTCCCCGCGGAGGAGCTTTGTTTCAATCAGTATCAGCAAAATATCCAGGCCTTACCGAAAAACATCGCGAACTATTAATAGCAAGTCTCATCTATGATAAAGAGATATATAAAAATGTAGATTTTGATTTCAGGTTCCTTCCCTACAAAGATTTTATTGAGCATATTTCCAGTGGTACAGGGCTTGAATATTCATTTGAAATGTATTTAAAATACACTTTAAAAGCAAATATCACAAGATTTAAAAATTCACTTCAATTTTAAGTAGTAACATAAGGTAAAATAAATGTTAGGAAATATATGACGTGAAATAACTATAAATCCCTAAATTTGGAACTCCACTGTCGGTTGACTTTGGCCTTAGATCATTAAATTTTAAAACTATAAACCCAATTAAAATGGCAAAAATGTTAACAGCTTATTGCATGAAAACCAAAGAAAAAAATGTTCCTATGCAAGATGCAGTAATTACTAAAACATCCCGCGGCGGATATATGGCTCAGGGCAATGACGGAAAAGGAAATAAGATGACTACGATGCTTAGTGAAGCAAATGCATTGCAGGCTGTGAAAGATGGCGTTGCTAAAAAAGCCTGGTAAATTGAGCAATTTTAAAAGATTAAAAGCGATATTTCAGTACTGAAGTATCGCTTTTTTGATTGAGTTTTTTTGTAAAATGAGGTTTACTGCAAACTTCACAATTATAAATCAATTTCAATTAATCACGGTTTTATGAAATAAAAATTTTCCTCTCATCGAAAATAAATAGTCATAAAGAACTCGTATATCTTTTAACTTTGCATATTCAATAATAAAAATGGAAACAAAAGAAGAAGTCCTGCAGGATGTAGTGATTAAATTTGCAGGCGATAGTGGCGATGGTATGCAACTTACCGGCACACAATTCACGAATAATACAGCATTATTGGGAATTGATCTCGCTACTTTTCCTGATTTCCCGGCCGAAATAAGAGCCCCATTGGGAACTCTTCCAGGTGTGAGCGGTTATCAATTAAGGTTTTCAAGTGATAGAATTTTTACTCCCGGAGATACCTGCGACGTATTGGTCGCCATGAACGCAGCTGCGTTGAAAACAAATTTAAGGTCATTAAAAAAGAATGGAAAAATAATAGTCAATATTGAAGGGTTTGACACCAAAAATTTAAGACTGGCTAATTATGCCGATGGAATAAATCCTTTGGAAAACGGAAGCCTCGAAGGATATGAAGTAATAAAGATAGATGTTACCAAAATTACCCGAGAAACACTAAAAGATTTTACACTTGGCACCAAAGAAAAAGACCGTGCCAAAAACATGTTTGTTCTGGGTTTTTTATATTGGATGTACAATCGTAAATTGGATAATACCCTTAATTTTTTAAAAGAAAAATTTGCCAAAAAACCTGATATTCTTGAAAGCAACATCAAGGTTCTTCAGGCTGGTTATAATTATGGAGATACTACCGAAACCTTTACCACAAGGTATTCTGTAAAAAAAGCAAAGATGCCTGCAGGTAATTATCGCAGTATTATGGGCAACCAGGCATTAGCGTATGGATTAATTGCCGCTGCACAAAAAAGTGGATTACAATTATTTTTAGGTTCCTATCCTATAACTCCCGCTAGCGATATTTTACACGAATTGAGCCGCCATAAGAATTTTGGGGTAAAAACTTTCCAGGCCGAGGATGAAATTGCTGCCATCAGTTCGGCAATTGGTGCCTCTTATGGAGGAAGCCTCGGTGTAACAACAACCAGCGGACCTGGGATGGCATTAAAATCAGAAGCTATGGGACTGGCAATGATGCTCGAAATTCCTTTATTAATTTGTGATATACAGCGAGGCGGCCCTTCAACAGGATTGCCAACCAAAACGGAACAAAGCGATTTGTTGCAGGCATATTATGGAAGAAATGGCGAAAGTCCTATACCCATTGTTGCTGCATCTACACCGAGCGATTGTTTCAGCGCTGTGTATGAAGCAGTAAGAATAGCAGTTCAACATATAACTCCCGTTATCTTTTTAAGTGATGGCTATATTGCTAACGGAGCAGAGCCCTGGAAATATCCTGAAAGTAAAGACCTGCCGCCTATTGTAGTTAATTTTAAGAAAGGTCTTAACGAAAATGAAGAAACATTTCGGCCTTATTTAAGAGACGAAAACTTAGTTCGACCATGGGCTGTACCCGGAATCGCAGGGCTTGAGCACCGCCTTGGCGGCCTTGAAAAAGAAGATATTACCGGAAACGTAAGTTACGATCCGGATAATCACCAACTTATGGTGAAGATCAGGCAGGAAAAAGTGGATAAAATTGCAGACGATATTCCCGATCAAAAAATAGATAATGGCCTGGAGAGGGGGAAAGTATTGGTGCTGGGATGGGGAAGTACTTATGGCGCTATCAAAAGCGCGGTTGCTGAATTACTTTTAGAAGGCTTTCCAGTTTCGCATATTCACCTCCGTTATATCAGACCATTTCCCAAAAACCTGGGAAGTTTAATAAAAAATTTTGAAAAGGTTTTAATTCCTGAACTGAATAATGGCCAGTTAATAAAAATTATTCGAGATCAATATTTGGTAGACGCAAAAGGCTACAATAAAATCAAAGGAATTCCTTTTACAAAACAGGAATTGGTTGAAGAGATAAAGAAGATGCTTTAATGTTTTTTTATTTTTTTTGTTTAAGTGCAGGCTCTACAACGTGTTTGTAATATTTACAAACAGGTCTCAAACCGCAAATATTGCATTTTGGTTTTCTGGCTACGCAAATGTAACGGCCATGTAATATCAGCCAGTGATGTGCTATATGAATCAAATCTTCAGGGAAATTTTTTACTAATTGTTTTTCTACTTCAAATGGAGTTTTGGCATTGGTTACAAGCCCGATTCGATTAGCTACTCTGAAAACATGTGTATCAACCGCCATGTTGGGCTGCTTATCAACAACAGAAGTTATTACATTAGCAGTCTTTCTTCCAACTCCAGGCAATTGCATCAGCTCACTAACAGTCATTGGAATTTTTCCGCCAAAATCCTGTACTACCATTTTGGCCATCCCTATTAAATGATTGGTTTTATTATTCGGATAAGAAATACTTTTTATTAACTGAAAAATATCTTTAGAATTGGCATGACTTAGTGATTCTAAATCAGGATACTTTTCAAAAATAAACGGTGTTGTTAGATTTACTCGTTTATCAGTGCATTGAGCAGAGAGAATTACAGCCACCAGCAATTGATATGGATTGTCATATAATAATTCTGTTTTAGCATCCGGGCTGTTCAGCACAAAATAATTGATTACAAATTGATACCTTTCTTTTTTAGTCATAAAAAAATCCCGCTGGTTTGGCGGGATGAAAATAAGTTTTAAATTTGAAACTAATGCGATGCTACCTGCTGTTCCTGCTTTTTAGAAGCATATTCCAATATTTTGTCTATGGATTTCTGCCTTGGTGAAAACTTAATATCATTAAGATTTTTATGAGCGACTACTAATTTCTCATAAGTATCTCTCAGGTTCCAGTCAGTTTGCAGAGCAGCTTTTATCTTTGCTGTTTTCTGTTCGGAAGTTTCATGATACAGGTATCTGACCAGTTCTTCCGGAGTAATTTTAATCATAAAAATGTGTGGCTTTAATAAAAAATAAAAAATCTATCCGCATTTATAACGCATTCTTATCTGAAATATTGTTTTGCTATATTATTTTAAGGCCGAGGAATCAAAAGTTACTATATAGAGATCTTCGTTATCTTTTTTCATCAAATACTTTTCCCGGGCATATTTTTCTAAAGTTTCAGGGTTTGTTTTTAATTGTTCCAATTCGTTACTGGTATTAGTTATTAGCAGCACCATGTTTTTTTCATTTTGCTGTAATTTATTCAACTCCTTCATCCTGGCAATTTGTAGTGGTACATCATTTCTGTCAAAGAACATCGTCCATACCGCAAAAGCCGTGCCTGTTATTAAATATTTATTAGTAAATATGTGTCGAAGCATTTTCATTGAAACAATAAATAAGAAATAAATAAAAAGAAATAAATAAGTAAAAAATTGAAAATCAAACATCTTTTATCTCTACTTCCTCCCTTATGCCTTAAACATCATTTTCCAAATTTAATTTTTCCTTTTGGAAAAACCGCACTTTCCCCTAAAATTTCTTCAATACGAAGTAACTGATTATATTTTGAAATCCGATCAGTACGGCTGGCTGAACCGGTTTTTATTTGTCCACAATTCAATGCAACCGCAAGATCTGCAATAGTAGTGTCTTCTGTTTCGCCGCTTCGATGGCTCATAATAGTATTGTAACCATTATTCTGTGCCAAAGAAACTGCGTTAATGGTTTCCGTTAGTGTACCAATCTGGTTTACTTTTACCAATAATCCATTGGCAATATTTTCATCTACTCCTTTTTGCAACCTCTTTACATTGGTTACAAAAAGATCATCACCTACCAATTGAATCTTTTTACCCAATTTTTCAGTTATTAGTTTCCATCCTTTCCAATCATCTTCCGCCATTCCATCTTCAAGAGAGATAATCGGATATTGGTTGATCCAACTTTCCCAAAAATCAACCATTTTTTCTATGCTTAATTTCTTGCCATCTGATTTATGAAAATGATAGACTTTTTTATCGGCATCAAACATTTCACTCACAGCCGGATCCATTGCTATAGCTACCTGGGTCCCAGCTTTGTAACCCGCTTTGTTAATTGCATCCAATACAGTTTCTATAGCTTCTTCATTACTTTGAATGTTGGGGGCAAATCCTCCTTCATCTCCCACGTTTGTGCTGTATCCTTTCTTTTTTAAAACCGATTTTAAAGAATGAAAAATTTCTACTCCCCAACGTAATGCTTCGCTAAAAGAAGAAGCGCCCACAGGCATTACCATAAATTCCTGGAAATCTATTTTATTATCAGCATGAGCACCGCCATTTAATATATTCATCATCGGTATCGGAAGAATTTTTGCATTCGTTCCGCCAATATACCTATACAAAGGAAGGTTGGCTTCAAGAGCTGCTGCTTTAGCAACCGACAGGCTAATTGCTAATATTGCATTTGCTCCAAGCTTACTTTTATTTTCTGTGCCATCCAGGGCAATCATTTTTGCATCAATGCCTGTTTGATCCGCTACATCCCAGCCAATTAATTCATCTGCAAGAATGGTATTCACATTCTTTACTGCTTTGAGTACTCCTTTACCATCGAATATTTTTTTATTATTATCACGAAGTTCTACAGCCTCGTGTATTCCTGTGCTGGCGCCTGAAGGCACGGCGGCTCTTCCAAGATATTCATTGTCTGTAAGTATATCTACTTCAATAGTAGGGTTGCCGCGACTGTCTAAAATCTGGCGGGCATGGATGTCTGCTATGTAACTCATTTTTGTTTTAGGGATTTAATTTTAAAGCGCTATAAATGTGATTTTTTTGCAAATGTAATTTTTATTAATTGTTCTTAGTATTCCCTGTCAAATTCCTAAATACCTCTTCCAAACTCCTACTCTTGCTTTGTAAAGAAATAATGTCAAGATTGTTCTGTAAACTAAATTCCAATAATAACTTTTTTACTTTTTCAGAATCCGCAGTTTGAATATGATATTGATTGGAAATCTCTTCTACATTTTCTACACCAGCTAAATTCTTTAATAAATTAATGTCAATAATATTCCCAAACTGAACCATAACAATATGAGAGCTTTTGCCAGAGGAATGCAGATTTACCAAAGTATCATCTGCCACAATATTTCCTTTGTTGATGATGATCACACGATCACAAATACTTTCTACTTCCTGCAAAATATGTGATGAAAAAAGAACCGTTTTATTTTTCCCTAGATCTTTTATAAGTTGCCTTATTTCTATAATCTGGTTGGGGTCAAGGCCTGTAGTCGGTTCATCCAGAATTAAAACTTTAGGATCATGAATTAGCGCTGCAGCCAACCCCACTCTTTGTTTATAACCTTTGCTCAGCTGCCCTGTTTTTTTATTGCTTTCCAGCCGCAAACCCGTGAGATCAATTACTTCTTCAATTCTTTTTTTTACGCCGGACTTTAAATGATGAACGCCTGCAATAAATTCAAGATATTCCCGAACATACATTTCATAATAGAGCGGATTTCCTTCAGGCAGATAACCAACCTGTTTTTTTGCTTCCAGCGGATCCCTATTTACATTAATTCCATTTACCATGGCAGTTCCTGCATCCGGAGCAAGATAGCCTGTTATAATTTTCATTGTAGTAGATTTTCCGGCACCATTGGGGCCCAAAAACCCAACAATTTCAGTATTCTCCGCAGCAAATGAAATATCATTTACAGCCTTTTGTTTTCCATAGATTTTTGTAAGATTGGAAACATCAATTGACATAGGCGCAAATGTAAAACAAAATAAAACCCAACCTTCACAACTGAATTGCAAATATTTTAATTATTTTAAAACAAAATTAATTACCCCAACAACTATTCATAATTTCACAAAAAAAGTTATTTACTTTTATTTCGATGCAAAAATCATTTTCTTTTTCTCAAAACGCGTGGCGAAGGTTAAAAAAAAATAAGGGTGCGATGGCTGGATTAATTGTTATTTGCCTCGCTGTGTTTGTAGGAGTTTTTGCCTATTATATCGGGATTGATTCTACACCCAATGCAGACAGAGAGATAGTGGAAATAATGGCACACAAGCCGGGATTCACGCAATTATTTATCAGAGTAAAAAAAGAAAAGCATATTTCTAATACAGGCTTTTTTAAACGTTTATTATTTGGTGCGGAAGATAAATATTTATATGTACCAATCAACAGTTTCAAAGTAAAAGGTGATTCTGTTTATGTAGAAAAATTTATTGACGAAGGCATGCAGGAAAAAAGAGTATATGCAAAAAATGACCTGGCAGATAAAAATTATATTGAATCAAAAACCTTTTGGCTGGGCACGGATACTTTTGGTCGGGATATTCTCAGTCGTTTATTAGTTGGTGTTCGAGTAAGCCTTGCCGTTGGTCTCATAACGGTTATCATTTCTCTTTCCATAGGAATTTTTTTAGGAGCCACGGCCGGATATTATGGAGGCAAAACCGATAATATTATTATGTGGTTCATCAATGTGATATGGAGTATGCCCACTTTACTTTTGGTTTTTGGAATCACTCTTACTTTAGGAAAAGGCTTTTGGCAAATATTTATCGCCGTTGGATTAACCATGTGGGTGAGCGTGGCGCGCGTAGTACGGGGTCAGGTACTCGCACTTCGCGAATTAGAATATATCCAGGCAGCAAAAGCATTGGGATTAAAAAATTTGCGAATAATTATCCGCCATATTCTTCCTAATGTACTGGGGCCAGTTATTGTAATTGCAGCTGCCAATTTTGCAAGCGCTATTATTATTGAAGCGGGACTAAGCTTTTTGGGCGTAGGTATTCAGCCTCCCACACCAAGTTGGGGATTAATGTTGAAAGAGAATTATAATTTTATTATCACTCACAATCCTGCTCTGGCACTGGCTCCCGGGGTTGCCATTATGATTTTGGTACTTGCATTTAATCTCCTGGGAAATGGATTAAGGGATGCTTTGGATGTGCGTGGATAAAACCCCCTATTCCCCATTTTTCGGATAATCAAAAAACAAAAATTCCTTTTTGGATTCTCTAAATTCTTTCCAGTGTTTGGTTTTTAACTTTAATGCAAACACTGCGCAGGTAGGCATATTATAAATTCGCGAACATTCTAATGAATTTATGAATCCTGTAATTCCCGGATTGTGAGAGAATAACGCAACGGTATCAAATTTATCATCAAGGTTTTCAACAACATCATAAAAATCTTTTATAGAGGCTTCGTACAATGAAGAAACGAGTATCAGATTTTTTTCTTTCTCTTTATACTCTTTCATAAAAATTTCAGCGGTCTTTTTTGCGCGCTTTGCAGGACTTGAAACAAAGGCATCAATTTTTATTGACTTTGCCTTTATTCTCTTCGCCATCATGGCAGCATCCGACTTTCCCCGATCTGTAAGAATTCTGTCAAAATCAGAAAGGGAGGGATCGTCCCAACTGCTTTTTGCATGGCGGATAAGTAAAAGTGTTTTCATGTTTATTTTTTTATTGTAATCAGACGACATTAAATATAAATAATTTAAAAATATTATCCGAAAAAGCAGAGTCGCTATTTTAAATATTTTTTTCACTCCCTAATTTTATCTTTTTACTTTACACTTTTAGATTATCTTTAAAACCCAATAAAGACCTACTAATCATTATGTTTCAAACTTTTTTATGCCTTTACTTTTTTGCGTATTAGCCATCCTGCTGCTGATTTTTCTCGTCGTGTATTTTAAAATAGATACTTTTATTTCCTTCCTTCTGGTTAGCATTGGGCTGGGAATCGCAGTAGGAATGGACATTTCTCATATTTCTGCTGCCATCACAAAAGGAATCGGTAATACCTTAGGACCACTTGTTATTATTCTGGGTTTTGGCGCCATGCTGGGAAAATTAGTTGCCGACAGTGGCGCTGCACAACAGATCACCTCGTCGCTCACAAAAATTTTTGGAGCAAAAAATATTCAGTGGGGAATGGCTCTTGCAGGATTGATCATTGGAATCCCTTTGTTCTATACTGCCGGTTTTATTGTTGTTGTTCCATTGATTTTTGCTATTGCGGCTACTACAAGATTACCGCTATTGTATGTTGGCATTCCAATGCTTGCAGCCTTATCGGTGGCACATGGTTTTTTGCCGCCACATCCTTCGCCAACGGCAATTGCCGAGCAATTACATGCTAGTATCAGTAAAACCCTGATCTACGGAATTATCATAGCAATCCCTGTAATTTGTCTTGCCGGACCGCTCTTTGCTAAAACTTTAAAAAGATATAATCCTTCACCATCAAATACCATTTTTCAAATTAAATCTATTCCTGAAAATGAATTACCAGGAATAGGAATTAGTTTAGTGACTGCTTTAATGCCTGTGATTTTATTGGCCGTTACCGCAATCATTTTATATTTTGTTTCACCATCAAGTTTTCTGGGAAAAGTAATGGGATTCCTCGGCGATCCAAATATCGCGATGTTATTGTCTGTTCTTGCAGCCATTTATTTTTTGGGTATGAAAAGAGGTAATAAAATTCCTGCAATCATGAAACAACTGGATGAGGCCTTTAAAAGTATTTCTGTGATACTTTTAATAATCGCTGGGTCAGGAATTTTTATGCAGGTAATGAGCGATGGCGGCGTAAGTGTATATATCGGGCAATTATTAAAAGACATGCAATTATCTCCATTGATTTTAGGATGGCTTATTGCCGCTATTATCCGTGTATGTATCGGTTCCGCAACGGTTGCAGGACTTACAACAGTAGGAATTATGTTGCCTATTCTTGGAGTGAATGAACACATTCATCCTGAATTGATGGTACTTGCAATCGGTGCTGGGAGCCTTATGTTTTCGCATGTAAATGATGGAGGATTCTGGTTGTTTAAAGAATATTTTAATTTAACCATTAAAGAAACTTTTCTTACCTGGACGATGATGGAAACCATCGTTTCAGTTGCGGGATTGATAGGCGTTTTAATTTTGAATCATTTTGTGTAGCCATCAGTACCGATTATAAAACAACCGGCAAAAGGAGGATATCCTGAACTAAAGAATAATTTAAAAATTTTAATAGTACTTTTCTGCTCCTTTTAGGTTCTATATTTTAAAGAAATATTTTTTTTACTGAATATATCCCATCAATCATAACCTTTATAATCCTATCTCCTTTTCTTATGAGTTAGTTATTGGACATGTCGGATAGGCAAGGGCATTTCAGCCCAAGCCCTCCACAAAACCGTGCTTGAGATTCTCACCTCACACGGCTTTTCTCATTCAGCATAAGAAGATTCTTACACATAATTGAACTAAACTTGATCATC
>Ga0307372_10004084_pt1 | contig 22800 bp, 20 predicted proteins | sample OX1MG_FD_202533 | JGI IMG/M metagenome (GOLD analysis project Ga0307372, IMG submission 202533) | Soil microbial communities from Risofladan, Vaasa, Finland - OX-1 | ecosystem: Environmental > Terrestrial > Soil > Coastal area > Acid sulfate soil | place: Finland: Risofladan, Vaasa | collected...
ACGCTGGCCGCTTGGCAACCTGTGAGTAACTCAGACGCATAGCAAGAGGCTCCTCTTTCTTTTCTTGAACACACTTCTTGACCCCCTCATTATAGCTTCTTCTGCGCTATTGGGGAAGAAGTCTATTGATGATTCGGGTATCAATAAAGGCGAGGACATCATCAATGATAGGCGAACCTGTGCTAGCATGCCAGTAGCTGGCATGGCAGAAGTGTTCGTAGCGATCTTTTGATGCGGTTGCGAAGCCGCGAGAAAGATGTTCTTGCCGGTCGGTCAGGATATTGACGACGAAAGAGCCATTTTCCCGGAAGGAAGCGAGGGTAGAACTTTTGCGGTCAACGCAGACAAGCACCAGAGGTGGATCGAGCGAGACTGAGCAGAACGAGTTGATGGTCAGCCCGACTGGGCCAGTCAGGCTATTCGTGGTGAGTACGGCTACGCCTGTGGCAAAGCGGCCCATGACCTGACGGTACAAACTTTTATCTACAGCCATGTATCAAACCTCTTTCTGATGCGGGGAGAGCATACACGCTATACACTCTCAGGAACGGTCTTCTTGCATCGAGAACCCCTGCAATGAAAACGCCTTTGCGCACGAGGTACACCTCCTGACACGCTACACAACAACCGTTTCGGAAAGCGCTGCCAGCTTTTTGAGTGGTTTCTCCACGCAAGGTGCCTCTAGCAGAAGCACCGATGGCACTCTTTCAGACTCTGCAAGGCGTAATAGCTCATAGCCAATCCCGGCTAATCCCACCATCAATCCAGGCGTTTCCATTTGTACCGATGCTGCTGTAACCCATCCATGTAGATTGATGCTGTCGAGAAGCATTGCCGTGAAACAATCCAGGATGCGGGTGTATCGTGGCTCATCGAGGGTCTTTGCTGCGACTAGCAGCGTCTCCACATTGCCAAAATAGCCATGACTGAGTGAATGATTGGGACGAGAACCCGCGTGATGGCGGTCAAACCCTTCGGCGATGGTCTTCTCAAGCGCAATCTCTATCTCGTCGTGTAGCACTGTCTCATTTGTCTTATTCACATATTTGAGTGACGCGAGGCGGGCAAGACCAATCCCTGGCGCACCTTGATTCCATGACATGGCAGTACGTTGTCTTTGCTCAGCTTTGGCTTGAATTGCAGGAGAAGCGGATTCCGCCGGTGGCATGAGCCAGTCTTGCTTTTCCGGTGAGAACAGGCTACGTTCGTAGGCCATAGCCGCCAAAGCCGCTTGCTGGAAACGCTCTTGCCCACTGGCATCAGCCAGAGCCAGCAGGCTCCAGGCGATACCAGCCGTGCCGTGCGCGAAACCTGGTGTAGGAGGATGATGGATATAGGCACGTGTCTTCCAGCCTATGCCCTCTTGCATTTGTCGCGCCTGTGCCAGCAAATGGTCCCCGCACTGCACAGCGACGGTAAGAGTAGATGCGTCCCGGTCAACGGTATATAAACTGAGCAGACTGGCGATACACCCTGCCGAACCAGCGCTGATATCCAACCGATCATCTTGTGCGATTAAGGGGGGAAGGAATGCAACAAGTTCTTGTGCTTGTTGAAGCAGGGCTGGCTCGTTCCACAGAACGCCCAGATGTGTAAAGAGGTAGATAGGCGCTCCCAGACCAATAAATGCGCTGATCTCAGTAAATCTGGCCCGCTTTTGGATTTGCGTGATCTCGTGGCGTATTGTCTTGAGTGTCATGCGGGCAAGCGCCGTATAGTGTTCCTCGCCAGTAATATGACCAAGATAGCCGAGAAAAAGCGCAATGCCTGAGTTTCCTCCATAGAGGCTCACATCAGCAGGCAGAAGATTCCATTTGTCGCCAGAGCCTTTGGCCTGCATGATGCTTAACCAGCCGACTACATTCTCGCGGTGTATCGCCAGATCACACAGGCGTTCGCCAACCGCAGTCGCCGCCTCGATCAGCCGTTGCCGGGTGACAGGAGTATGTGACGGCTGGAGATGTAGTTCTTTCTTCGCCGCCGGATCGCTACTGGTAAACATACCGGTAAAGGACGCCTGTATGATCCAGCTTTGCCACGCTAAGTCCTCGTCATTAAGTTGCGTGATACGCTTGCTAACCTCTTCCAGACCAGGGGTAATGAAGAAGTCGGGAATGCATTCTCCGCGACTGGTATAGAGGTCGCGGCTGGCAGGGCGTGCTGTAAAAAGGGGAATGTCGCCTCTGAGTAAATCTGCCCGCTCGGCGGCAATGAGCCGTGACAGGCGAGGGCGATATTGTACAGCATACCACAGGTGGTCGAAGCAACGGTCGCGCTGGAGTGCATCGCGCAGCATATTTGGATGGAAGCTTTCAGAGAGCAACATGCCATAGAGCCTGGTGGCACGTGCAATGAAACGAATTTCGTCATGAGCAAAGCGTGGCAGCAATTCCGAGAGCAATTCATCACGATGGGCGATCAACAGCTTATACATGCTCGTAAAGCCTTTTATAATCTGTTCACAATAGTTGAGCGTCACCACATCGCGCCCATTAAGTTTGGGGCGATTCTGTTGCCCCTGTAATTCAACCTGCTCTTTCACGACGTGCATCTGGTCAGTTCCACTGCCCGACCATGTACGCATCGCCTGTGGAATGATCTGCCCTTCCCGGCCTCCGAGCCCGCTAATATCAATACCCTCCGCATCGTCGTTGGTCCAGCGCCGTATGGGCAGCATACCAATGCCTAACACCGTATGGTCAAGACCGCGACGGCCCGGCAACTCGGATAGGTCCAGGTCAATGCGCGGATGAAAGAGGGCTTCCAGGTCAACCAGCAAGGGATGTTCGCCAACCGCAATGACATTCTCAAAATGAAAGTCCACTGCATCCAGGGCATAGAGTAAGGCTAAATAGGCACCTTGCCGCTCATAGAAACGTGCGACTTCCTCCTCGGTCCGGCAAGAAGCGGCAGTGACAAATTCCGACCAGCCGTAGGAGCCACGATCCAACAGCTTGAGCGTGCGGAAGGCAGGTTGCTGACCCCGTGCATTGAACCAACTAAGCAATTGTTGGAAATGCAGATCAATTGCCAGGGAGCGGGGTTTGTAGACCAGCCGCCAGCCGGAAGAAAAGGTTAACACTACGACGCTACGTCCATCGCGGTGTGGGTCCCCCACGCCCCCGGCGACTGCGGTCAGCATGCCTGGCTCACTATCAGGCATAAAGACTTCGCCGAGCGCGGGCCAGTCCGCACACAAATGACCCAGCCAGGCGAGACTAAAGTTCACCCACTGATCAATGCAAGTCACCAACTGGCGAGCCAACACACAGTACTCCTGCAACAGCGATTGGAGGTGAGACGGCTCGCGGAGCAACTGGAGATAGCTCTGGAAACGTTCCTCGGCGGTCTCACCGCTCAAACGGCCTTGCAGGCGGGCGACGTTGAGTTCAAGGACGAAGGTACGGCTCACTTTGGGGGCCAGTTGGCGGGCGAGATGGGCAAAAAGGAGCGTGTCGAGCGTCCGGGGATCAAAGGGAACGCGAGGGTACCGCGCAAGCAGGTTCTGCACACCGTTTTCCAGGCGCTCAAGTCCATGCTGGAGCAAGGGCTGGAGCGGTGAAAGGAAGTTGAGCAGGTTGGCACTGGCTTCTGGTGGCAGCGGTGGTAAAGAACTATCGCGTGTGGCGTCGAGAGTGGCAAAGGCCTCTTGAAGGTGGACGAGCCACGCTGGTGGCTCACTGATCCGAGCTTGAATGGTCCCGGCGGGTTCGGCGAGCAAAGCGAGCAAGTCGGCTTCGCTGAGTCCATCCAACGCCAGGCGTTGAGCAAAGAAGGCTGACCGGTTGAAGGGAGCCTGTGTTTGCCAGCGGTGCAAACGGCGTTGGGCTTGTGCCACAGTCGCCGCATCGGTTGGCACCTGGGGAGATGCACCTGGGGGCAATGTGGCAATGCGTTCCGTCAGCGTTGTGGCGCGATACCAGTCCGGGCTTTGCCATGAGAGGTGGGCAGTTGGTGGATTTTGCGGGATATTCTTTTCCATCGCGGTAGACTTTCTTTGAATATGGTGCGGCTCTCTCTACATCTGTACAGATTTTAAAGGGTCATATCATGAGTTGACCCCCGCCTGGACGGCAAACATAATAGGAATTGAATATGGTATTATCGTCCCCGCCATCCCCCAGGTCGTCGTCGTCAATCTCTATATTACCAGCAGGATTGACTGGAGCTTGCCTATTCCTCTCATCGTCGTCCTCAGCCTTCCATGCACGGATGATCTCTTCAGTATGCATAATGGTCTCCTTTGGGACAGGGCGCTATCAATTGCGCTCCTACATGTGGACAGGGCGCTATCAATTGCGCCCCTACATGAATGGATCGTGTTGTCAGAGTCGAGCCAGGGAATCCCTTGTGGCGGAATAAGTGGCAAATAATGCTGTTCCCGAAAGCGGACAATGCTCTCATGCGTGATCGTTTGTCCACTCATTTCTGCCACAGGAGACCTCCTTCAGGCTTTCAGCGGTTATAATTCAGCGAATGCCCTACTCCAAACGACCGTTGCAGGAATCAAAGCCGCAGGAATCGGCCAGACCGCCCTCGACATTTTCCAACTCCTCATCGCTGAGTTCTTGCTCGCCTGCCGGGTTGGCGGGTGCGTCCTCGTCCTGCTCGCCTTCAGCTTTCCATGCGCGGATGATCTCTTCAGTACTCATAGGGGTTTCCTTTCTTTCTTTGGGTTCCTACTTGTTGGTACAACTGCCGCCTTTCGCCAGTGCGTCGGGCGGCTCCAATGCTCTCAAGATACTAGTTGCCTACTCGTTGCCGACGTCACAGGAAGCAATGCCGCAAGCATCAACGCGAGTAGCACCACCCTCGATGCTTTCCAGGTCCTCATCGCTGAGTTCCTGCTCTCCTGCTGGATTAGCAGGATTGACTGGTGGCTGCTTTTTCTGTTCGTCGTTTTCAGCCTTCCATGCGCGAATAATATCGTCAGCCTTCATAATGGGCTCCTTTTGTCTGGTGGCCGCAAATCCTGAGAGGATTTGTAGCCATCATCCAGCGAATGCCCTACTCCAAACGACCGTTGCAGGAATCAAAGCCGCAGGAATCGGCCAGACCGCCCTCGACATTTTCCAACTCCTCATCGCTGAGTTCTTGCTCGCCTGCCGGGTTGGCGGGTGCGTCCTCGTCCTGCTCGCCTTCAGCTTTCCATGCGCGGATGATCTCTTCAGTACTCATAGGGGTTTCCTTTCTTTCTTTGGGTTCCTACTTGTTGGTACAACTGCCGCCTTTCGCCAGTGCGTCGGGCGGCTCCAATGCTCTCAGAACGGCGTTTGAAAATATGCGACGCGCTACATGGACAACTTACGATTCCGCTATCTATGGCAACCGCTGGTGCGCTCCATACTCGACGTTTTGTCGGTGAACCGTGTCTTGCTGACACATGAATCCGCTAGCAGTGGATTTCCCATTGTTCACTTCATACGCCAGGATGGCTTTGCACTCAGTTCGGGTGTCCGCTTGTGTCTATTCAGTTGTTTGTTGCGTTGAGATCTAAAGGTTTTACTCGACCTTGCGAATCTTCCCTGACTTCACTCAGCCTCAATCTCACCGCTTTCCAGTTGACTCTGGATCAACCGGGCATAGTAGCCATTGTGAGCTAAAAGTTCCTGATGCGAGCCGCTTTCGACAATTGTCCCCTGGTCGAGTACCAGAATGATATCGGCGTTGCGGATTGTACTCAGGCGATGCGCGATAATAATCTGTGTACAGGCTAGCTCACGCAGGTTGCGTTCGACAGCTTGTTCGGTGACAACATCTAGAGCGCTGGTAGCCTCATCAAGCAGCAGGATTGTTGGTGAACAGGCGAGTGCGCGTGCAAGTGCCAATCGCTGGCGTTGACCGCCTGAGAGCGCACTGCCTCCTTCCGAGACCAGCGTCTCGTACTCCATCGGCATCTGCATAATATCTTCATGGATGGCTGACGCCTTCGCCGCTTTGATGATGCGCTCCATCTTCATGGCAGGGTTAGCGAGTGCGATATTCTGCTTGATCGAGCCGCTAAAAATGCTGGAGCCTTGCATGACTACACCGAATTGTGAACGAACCGCCTGGTAATTCAGTGTGCGTAACGGTATGCCATCGTAGAAGATGTCACCGCCGGTAGGCAGGTACAGACCCAGGAGCAGGTTGCCCATCGTACTTTTTCCAGCGCCTGTTCGTCCCACAATCGCCACCTTTTGCCCCGGCTTGATGGTGACTGAGATATCCTTCAAGATGGGAGGTGAATTCGGATCATAGCGAAAACTGACGTTGTCCAGTTGGATATGTCCCGTCAAACGCGGCGGCTGTTTGGCCTCGTGCATATTCTGCTCTGGTTTGGCTTCCACAACGTCGGCGATACGCTCAAGATGTGAATGCACCAGTTGCAATTTCTGTCCCGTTCCCACCAACGAAGCCAGGGGAACCAGGAAGGCTGTGGCAAGGGTAAACAAACCGAGCATTGTACCGGTTTGCATCGAGCCATTCAGCACCAGGTATGTGCCAACCACCAGCAGGATAAGCGGCGAAAATGTGCGTAAGGTGGTCATCGCCGTATCAAGCAACGAAGAGAGATACCGGCGCTTTACAGAGGCGTTCATCTGCTCAAAGAACAGATTAGACCAGTGCTGCAACGCCCATTCTTCGGCCCCAGATGCCTTGAGCGTTGCAATCCCCACCAGCGATTCTGCGGCATATGCCTGGGATTTACCTTGCGAAACCAGTTCGCGCATGGTTAACTCGCGGATAAGGCGATTCGTGATGAAGACTAGCACCACTTGTAAAAGTCCGATTCCCACGGCTATCAAGGCAAAGGGCGGCGATATCACGAACAGGATGAACAGGTACACCAGCACAAAGCTGCCGTCCAGCACTGCGGAGACAAGCTGGTTGCTGATGGTATCGCGAATGATCGTGTTGCTTGCCAGGCGCGATAAAATATCACCACTGGAACGCTGCAAAAAGAAATTCTGCGGCAACATGAGCAATTTTTCATAGAAGCCCAGCATCATTTGCGAATCGACTCTCGTTTGCAGGTAGAGCAGAACGGAAGAGCGCAGTAGCGTCGTGACCAGTTGGGCGAGCAGCAGAATGAGTAGCCCAATAGCAAGGATCGCCAGTGTGCTTTTCAGCCCGAAAGGAATAATCTGGTCAATGACTACCGCCGTGAGTATCGGCAGTGCCAGGCCAAAAAGTTGCAGCAGCAGTGAAGCACCCAGGATTTGCCCCAACGCGACAGGAGCCAGCCTGACATAATTCATAGTGTAGGAGCGCAAATTGGTCTTACGGCCAACGGAGCCTTTTTTGAACTGCACGCCCGGCTCAAGCATGATTACCACGCCGGTGAAACTTTTATCGAATTCTTGCGCCGTGACACGCCTGCGCCCGACGGCGGGATCAACCAGGTCCACGAATTTCGGCGTCCAACGCTCGACAATCAGGAAGTGATTAAACTCCCAATGGATGATGGCAGGTAAGGCGACAAAGCGAAAATCGTTCTCTTGTAGGGCAACGGCTCTTACACGCAAGCCATAAGAGCGGGCCGCCTTGACAATACTGAGCGCCGAGAGGCCATCACGGCCCACACCACAATGATCACGCACTTCCGAAACGCTGGTCTTGCGCCCGTAATAGCTCAGGATCATTGCCAGACTGGCAGCTCCACATTCTACCATGCTCATCTGTTGTAGCACCGGTACGCGCTTGCGTCCAATACGCAGCTTTTGCCAGAAACTCTGCTTATCAACTTTTGGCCGCCCTTTAGGAACAGTAGTGGATGACGCATCTGACTTCGCTGGTTCCGTCTCAGGTGGTGCCACAGGTTCTGCTGGCACCACTGGCGTTGCTGGTATTGCTGATGCATCTGATGGCATTGCTGCTGGCGCTGGCGCTGTTTTCCAGGGTGCCACAAGCGTTGCCGTCATGGATGGGTCTTGCTCTGGAGCAAGGTACAGACCTAGCGCCATCGTGTTTCGCGCCACCTGATGTCCACGATGCTCTATCAGTTCCTCGACCTCCGGCGACAGTCCCTGCCCGGAAGCATCCAGGTTGGCGAGTAGCGCGGTACGATATTTATCTGGCAGCAGGCCGGAAGTTCTCCGCCGCGTTGCGTTCGCCTCCTCTTCAACCTCGACGGCATCTTCTGCGAGAAGAGGGCCAGTCTGATTCCTTTTGCTGAGTGCGTTCAGCAAGTCTTCTTTGCTGATAAGCTGCGTCGCATCTGGATCAATTTGCTTCATACGTTATGCTCCAATCAGTTGATTGAACAGGGAAAGTACACGTTGTGTCCCAACTTGCACCTGCACGCTCACCAGGCTACCAGCATACGTTTTCGCCGAAAGAGCCGATCCAAGCTTGGCGGTCAACACAATTGAAGGCTGGGTGACGATGTTTGCTAGAGAACCGTTGAGGCTATAGCGTTGCCGTATGACGCTCGGACTCAGCACGGTGGTTTCGACCGTCGTAACCGTCGTATTGAGTTGAGGCCCCGTTGCTCCAATTTGCACTTGCATGGGCAAACCTACCTTCACGTTGAGAGCAGAGGTAGCCGGTAAGAAAACAACGACGGTAGCTGCATCGCTGCTGTCAGACACCAATGATGCTTGACTGAGAACGAAACCAGAACCGGTTGTATAGACCGGAACTTGTCCTAACCAGGCCAGTAGCGTCGCGGCAAGCAATAAGACAAGCAGAAGCCATAAAAAAGTAAAGACCGACGGTGCGACAAAGCGGGGTAAGGTCACTTTTTCCCAGCTTTGCACATAATGCTGGAGCGCCTTCTCGCGGTAAATAGTACGTGTACTTTTCGCCATACGTACTCCTTCTGGCTCAAAATTGAATCGTGCCTTCGTTTCCGAAATACGAAGGAGCGAACCAACGAGAAAATACGAGATCGCCGCACCTCTCAAAAAAAGGAATATTCCTCGACGAACCCTAGTTCACGTAGAGAGCGAAGCTCATCAATATCTTCCGGCAACACCTGGGACCACTCCTGTTGTTCAATTAGCTCTTTCAACCGGAAGCTGATAATCACCTGCACGTGTACTGATGGCCGATGGCAAAGGCAGTAATCATTCTGCCTCGTAAACTTGACATCAGATACAAATTTCACCGTGCGTATCATATGTACCTCGCTACTTCTGCGCTACTTTCTACTTTCCAATAGGATGCACATTTGGTTGCATTTCCTTGACCCCTGCAGTAGGGGCCGATTAATCGCGCCCACCGCCGCTTCATCGGCAGTCACGACCGGGCCAATGAAGCGGCGATGAGCGTGATCTATCGGCCGCTGTAGTACTCCGTCAAGCTTCAAATGACCAGAAACTAGCGCGATGCAAGCCAGAGCATACTTTCAAATGAAGCTTGGCGGAGTGCTGTGGCGGCTCGTTATTTTCGTCAAGCAGCATTACTGTGTCTGAGTGTGGGTGTGTGAAACAAAGTATCATGTGTCATGTGTGCTACATGTCATATGGCCTTCACACCAGGGGTATTTTTCACACAGAGGCTGTACCGTGTGGCATGGATGCCACACATTGTCACAGCCGTGGAATTCAGCACGGGAACAGGTCTCGCATGCATAAAGCTGTGGCAAGCGCGAAACGTTTCAGGTGGGGGACTGTGGCTTTAATGCCCCATCTCATGCATGGGTATCTTCTCTTCTTTCGACTTTTCATCCCTTATTGCCTCGTCTACTGGTGCTTCATGGCTTGTCGTTCAGCGTAATGTGAGGAACAAAGCGAGAGAATGTGGCGTCAAACCAATCAACATCATGCATACTGACCCTTTCTTCGTAATGTGCAAGTGATTGTGCAACTACAAGAAGTATCTACGAAACGGCTATTTTACAGCAAGAAAGGGTAACATGATGCAGAACTTCACCGGCGATGTTCACACTTCAACGACCTTGAGTCATCGTATTTCAGACCATATTTTTGCGCTCGCTTGTTGCGATGATGCGATTATTCCAGTTCGCTGACGTCTTCACAGCGTAAACTCTTTATTTAGGAAGATATGTACGTTAGTCGAGGAGGCTTTCTCATGCAGTTCATGCAGGTATCAGATCGAGAATGGAGTGACTTTAAGAGTGCCATACAAGCTGGAAGTACTCCTGTTGGCGCTTGTATGGTCTTTGGCCCTTCAAAAGAAATTGCGGTACAGGCGCAAGCAGTTTTGATGGATGCCGCTCAACAAGAGTATCGCGTCAGGTATTTTCTTTGCAGCGATAGCGGCCTTTTTCGTGTGCCGTGCTTTCTCCCTCTCACTGGTAAAGAGGTGCAGCCAGAGCCGTTTGACGCCTCTCACTACCTCGCAAAACGATTGCGTGCGGAGGGATTGATCGTGCGGCAGATTATGGGCCGGACGATACGAGAGCTGGAACACTCGGCTCTCAGTGAAGCGCACGGTTCACAACTTGTCGTGATCGAGTATCTCACGCCGCCTTCAACGCTCGACCTTACCTTCACGCTCCAACTGCTTAAATCGGCAGCCCCCCGCAACATGCCGCTTGTAATGCTTTGTCACCAACAGCCAGTGAACGATCAGTTTGCGCGACAATCAAATGACACGTTAGAGCATATGTTGTCTGTGCTGTACCTGTGCGGCGGGCATATGCGTCAGGCCGATTGGCACACCATCCTTGAGCTATTACCTGCGAAAGAACTGTGTGAGTATTTCATCAGTACAAGGCGTGCAGGTGGAGACACGTGGGTCTGTTACGCCAACTCTCAGGTAGCTGGGATAGCGGAAAAAACCTTCAACGGCATGGAACCAGCGCGGAAACGCGCTCTTGCGCGAGCGGTCGTGCAAAGGCTACCACACGATAGCTCTGGCTATCCATTGCTGGCAATCGCTGCCGAGACTCATGATCTGAAAGCCATGCTCGCGGTTTACTCGCACGAGGCTACCGAGACGGCGCTTGTCGAACCAAAGGCGCTGGTACGATACTTTGAGCGTCTGCGGCAGGTAGCACAGGCAGAAGGTGATACTCCGACGACTGATATGGCATATTTGCTCTCTCTCTATTCCCAGGTCTATCTGAACAAATCATGCGCCGTACAGGCATATCAGAAGCTGCGAGGTGCTTTGCCCGGCTCTATTGATCCAGCAACGGGAATGATTTTCTGGTATATGCTGGCTGAAGCGCTTGCTATCATGGATCATCCAGAGGGTTGGGAATACGCAGCCGAGTGTTTCCGACTCAGCCGGGAATGCGTCAAGCATATGAACGCTGTCGGTCCCGTTGCCGAGCGGCAGAATCTGGCGGCGATAGCCAATGGCGAAGCGTTGATCGCCTTTAAACAGCATCAAGGTGAGAAAGCCAGGCAGCTTGAAGAATTCGCAGTTGAGCAGTTGAAGAAGCACGTTCGGCAGGTTCATCTAAAGACCAACCTGGGCGATGTGTATTTGCGTCTGTTTGGCGATGTTGAAGCCGCGCTGATGCAGTATGGCGGAGCGCTGCTTGCCGCGTCATGGGCTTGTAAGAATAAGAAACAACCGGTGACGCAGGAGAGCATTCGTCCACTCAGACTGCGGGCGGCCATCAAAATGGGGTATACCCTGATGCAGGTAGGGCGAGACGTGGAGGCAATGCATATTTTAGAGCAACTGTTGCACGATCTTGAAAAATCTTCCGACTTGAGTAAGCGAGGCGCGGCCTATGCGGGTGAGATGCTGAAGACTCGGCTGGCCCTCGCCCAGGTCTATCTCAAGCTGGAGCGTCAACGCGATGCCGCGCTCTGTTACTGGCGCATTTTGCGCCATCCGCAATGGCTTGCGCCAGAAGCCTTACGGGATGTGATAGCACGGCTGCATGACTGCTGTCCAGGCATGCATGATAGCTTGCGAAACCGCATGGAGCGCATTGTCTGCGAGCAAGAGATGCTTGTGGTTGACGCGACAAAGGTACAAGAAATGCTTGCTGAGATGCAATACCATCCAGCATGTGCAATGGTGGCATAGAACGAAATGCAAAACAGCAGCGTTGGGCAAAAACTTGGCAACTATCGTCTGGTTCGTCTCCTTGGTCAGGGGGGATATGCCCAGGTTTATCTGGGCGAACAGGTCTATCTGGGTACCGAGGCAGCCATCAAAATACTCCACGCGCAATTGTCTTCGCAAGACGTGGAGCGATTTCGCTTTGAAGCCCGCACCATTGCCCGGTTAGAACACCCAAATATTGTGCATATTCTCGACTTTGGCGTCGAGGGGAACACACCCTTCTTAGTAATGAGCTATGCCCCTTACGGGAGCTTACGGCAAATTCATCCAAGAGGCACGTGTCTCCCTTTAACCACTGTAGTGGACTATGTGCAGCAGGCCGCCCTTGCCCTGCAATATGCTCATGAACACAAACTGATCCATCGCGACATCAAACCCGATAACTTGTTGGTAGGCCGCTCCCATGAGATCATGCTTTGTGATTTTGGCATTGCTGTGGTGGAAGAGAATTCTCGCTCGTATGCAGCTCAAGACACCATTGGTACGGTTGCGTACATGGCACCTGAGCAGATCGTTGGTCATGCATGTCCCGCTTCCGACCAGTACGCACTTGGTATCGTTGTTTACGAGTGGTTGAGCGGGGAACGGCCTTTTACGGGATCACTGATTGAGGTTTCTACCCAGCACCATATGCGCCCGCCACCGCCATTACGCGAGAAAGTGCCAACCATTTCACCGGCGGTGGAGCAAGTGATACTGACGGCACTTGCAAAAAAACCCGAACACCGCTTTCACACCGTGCAGGAGTTTGCCGCGGCCCTGGCGCAAGCTGCAAATGGTCAAGGGTTCTCTGATGGTAGTGATGGCTATGAACTGTCGGAGCCGCACTCCATTGTGGTGCCTGAGCATGAACAAGTAGAGTATCGGAAGCCGCATATCTATAACCTGCCGGTGCCAACAACATTACTGGTGGGGCGCGAACGAGAAGTTGCTGCTATCAGCGAACTGCTGGGTAGGCCAGATATTCGGCTGGTTACGCTAACCGGCCCTGGAGGTGTGGGCAAGACGCGCCTCGGCATCCATGCTGCCGCCAAAATCAGCCGGCAATTCCCCGATGGCGTATTTCTCGTAGGGCTGGCGGCGGTGAGCGACCCGGCACTGGTTGTGCCAACCATTGCCGAGCTACTTGGTGTGGGCAAATCGAGTAATCAGTCTCAACTTGTGTTGCTCCAGGTCGCACTTAAAGAGAAACAATTTCTGTTGCTGCTCGATAACTTTGAGCATGTGGTAGATGCTGCCTCGGTGGTGGTTGACCTGTTGGCTACCTGTTCGAGACTGAAGATGTTAGTGACCAGTCGGGTGATACTGCATGTGCGCGGTGAGCATGAGTTAGCGGTGCCGCCACTTGCTCTTCCCGACCTTAAACATTTGCCGGATTCGTCTGCTCTGTCGCAGTATGAATCTGTGGCGCTTTTCGTGCAACGTGCGCAAGAAGTCAAGCTGAATTTCTCGCTTACCAATGCCAATGCATCTACCGTCGCCGCTATCTGTACCCGGCTGGATGGGCTGCCACTGGCAATTGAACTGGCGGCGGCACGGTGCAAGCATTTCCCCTTACCAACCTTACTGACTCGCCTGGAACAAGGCTTGACTGTCCTGGCAGGAGGTGCACGTGATCTGCCTGTCCGCCAGCAGACCCTGCGCAATACACTGGCCTGGAGCTACAATTTGCTGGAAGTGGAGGAGCAGCAGATATTCCGGCGTCTAGCCGTCTGCGTTGGGGGACTTTCATTGGAAGCGGCTGAAGTCATCTGTACAGCCGCCGGGCCGCTACAAGGTGACGTGCTGGATATGTTGACCTCTCTGGTGGATAAAAGCCTGCTACGACAGGAAGAATATGGCGAAGTGGAGATACGTTTTCAGATGTTGCAGGTGCTGCGAGAATTCGGGCTGGAATGCCTGGACAAAGCGGGAGAACTGGCGACAACGCGCACTGCACATGCACTGTATTATCTTGCCCTGGCGGAAGACGCCGAGCCACATCTGCTCGGCGACGAGCAGGGCCGGTGGCTCGATATTTTGGAACAAGAACACGAAAACTTGCGGGCAGCCCTTGATTGGCGATTGAGGCAAGCCGAGATAAACGCTGGGGGAGAACAAGGCAAAGAACAGCAAGAGCAGGCAGAACAAGCGTTGCGCTTATGCGTGGCGTTATACTGGTTCTGGTATATCCGCGGATACATTCGGGAAGGGAGAACATTTCTGGAACGCGCCCTGACATTCCGTGAGAGCGTGGCTCCGCTCATCAGAGCAAAGGCCCTTGTAGCGGCTGGCGACCTGGCTTTTTATCAGGATGACTTCGACCGTGCCGAGATACAGGGCCGTGCGAGTCTGGCACTTTTCCGGGAATTGGGAGATAAACATGGCATGGCGGCAACCCTCGATCTGCTGGGAGGAACGGCCTGGATGAGGAATGCCTATGCCACGGCACGCTCCTCCTATGAGGAGGCGATTGCACTCTTTCAACAGGTGAGTGATGACTGGGGCCGGGCGCGTTGTCTCCAGGTGGTGGCTCGCGTGTGCTGTGCGCAAGGCGAGTACGCTCAAGCGTACTCGCTTTTGGAGGAGAGCCTGGAAATCTACCAGGCATTGGGCGATAAGAAACGTATCAGTTGGGGCTTCTTCCTGCTTGCCCGTGTTCTCTTTATTTCCCAAAGCAACGCGGTTGAAGCTTATACACTGGCTAAGCGGAGCCTGGAACTGTGCCAGGAGTTAGGAGACAAATCGGGGCTTGCCTATGCGCTTGGCCCTTTAGGAGAACTGCTGGCTCAACAAGGGAATACGGAACGCGCCCGCGCTCTCACGGAGGAAAGCGTGGTCATCTTCAAGGAACTCGGCGACAGGTCTGGCACTGCCGAGGCGTTGCTGAGCCTTGCACATGTGGCGACCGCCCAGAAACATCACAAGGCGGCGTGTACATTCTACGAGGAATGCCTGGCAATTCTGAAAACAGTGGGCAACAAAGAGCTGCTCGCCGCCTGTCTGGAAGGTCTGGGAGAGGTGCTGGCAACGCAAAGCGAGGCGGCACGTGCCATACGACTCTGGGGCATGGCAAGCATGCTTCGCGAGGAGATCAATGCACCACTACCGCCGGTTTATCAGGCGTCTTACGAACAGGCAAAGGCAATAGTACGCGCACAGGAAGGGGAAGCAATTTTTATGGCGGCATGGACTCAGGGGCAAAGTATGTCGCTTGACCAGCTTTTTCCGTAATTGGAATGCGTAATTTACAATGGAAGTACCACACGGGTGTGTGTCGCGTACAGATAAAAAGAAATGTATCCGTATAGCAATGCGAAGCTTTCTGAAAAAGGCGTAAATATGGTACAATGTGTGTATCAGGCAGTTTCCAGTTTCCAGAAAGAGAAGTAAATGATCGGGATACAGCTCTTTCCCAAACCTGCCCCTAATGCCAGTGCGCAACTCATCGCCGCCAATAGTATTTTACAACTCTCTGCTATCGACTTGGAACAGGCAATCGTTCAGGAATTGGACGAAAACCCGGCTCTAGAGATGGTGGAGCAGTTGATTTGCCGCACGTGCAGTGCCGTCCTTCATGCCGGTTACTGTCCGCACTGTAATGAACATCATGAGCAAGCGTTTACTGCATCCGAGGTTGCGTCTTCTTCCAGCGATTCTACCGCAGCGGGTTCGGCTTGGGACGCGCAAGAAGATATTGATCCACTAAGTTTCGTTCAGGCTCCTTTGACATTGGCTGAGCAGCTTTTAACCCATCTTCAACTGGCGTTAGATACAGCCGACCATACTATTGCGCTCTATGTTGTAGATAGTCTTGATGAACATGGCTATCTCGCAACTCCGATCGAAGAACTGGCAGACGCGCTTGAAGTGGAAACGCATCGTGTCAGCGCGGTGGTAGTGGCGCTTCAAGGTCTGGATCCAGCAGGGATAGGCGCACGAAACCTGACCGAGTGTCTGCTCTTGCAACTTGAGCGGTTGAGCGAGAGAGGGATAGTAGCACCGCAGTCTACACGGACAATCATTGAACGGTATTTAACGGAGCTAGGCCATCACCAGTTCGAGTCTATCAGGGTTGCCTTGAACGTGACAAGAACTGAGGTCGAAGATGCATTTCTATTTATTCGCGCTAACCTGCACCCCTATCCAGCTTACCATTATTACGCACACGAGGGCGACACTTTCGCGAGCAACGCGACACCTGTACCATCTGTTGTGATTTACCGCAATTCCAGTTCCAATCGCGGCTACGATGTCGAGGTAATAGAGTCACAACGTTTTCTCTTGCGAGTCAATCCCCTCTATCAGCGTATGCGACGGCAACAAGAGCAGCCACTTTCACAGGGTGAACGCGAACATGTGATTCACTTTCTAGAGCGAGCGCGGCTTTTCATGAGCCAGCTTCAGCGGCGTTCTCTCCTTCTGCACAGAGTGGTGACTTATCTTGTGGACTACCAGCGCGACTTCCTGGATCATGGTCTGGCGCATCTGCGCCCGCTCAGTCAAAAGTCGGTTGCGCAGGCACTTGGCATCCATGTATCTATGGTGAGCCGTACCATCTCTGGCAAGTTTGTTCAGTTGCCATCACGTGAGCTTGTTCCCCTGCATCGTTTTTTCTCAGCAGAGCTACGCACGCAGGAGCTAATTCGTCAGATCATCGCCGATGAAGAGGACCCATTGAGTGATGCGCGTATTGCAAAGCTTCTGAATGAAACCTACAATATTTCGTTAACGCGCCAGATGGTAGCTAACTACCGTAGTGAGTTGAACATCCCTGCTGCTCGACAGCGAGCTGTCCTCAGTCGCACTCGAGGAAAGAATAGATGAAAGACAATTTACGCATCCACATCCTGCTTGCCGACCCCTTTGCATTTGAGCGCCCCGCCCTTTCCACTGTTTTACGCACGAATTACCGGGTTAGTGTGCGCCAGACGGTAGAGGAAGCAATACAGGTAGTGCTGGAAGATAAGCCCACAATGATCATTATTGACGCCGGAGAGCAGAATATGGCATTCCTGAGTCTCATCAAAGAGTATGATAAGCAAATTCCTCTGCTCCTCGTCGGTCAGCACCCGAATGATGAGTATGCGGGAGATGGCTTCAATCGGAGTGCGTTGAAAATGTGGATTGAGCAAACTATCACCTCACGCCAACTTCTGACGCAGGTGGCGAATCTGGAATCCAAAGACCTCGAGGTGCAAAGCTTTGGTAACTTTGTCACCTGTAGCCGATTGTTCGTGCCGACGTTTCACACATTACGGCGCGTCGTGGATGCCGATGTCCCTATTCTGATTACCGGCGAGAGCGGCACCGGGAAAGAACTGATCGCGCAAGGCATTCATTACCAGAGTGAGCGAAAAGATGAGCCATTCGTCGCGCTCAACTGCGCCGCTATCCCTGAAAATCTGCTGGAGACAGAGCTTTTCGGCTATGAAAAAGGCGCATTTACCGGGGCTACCACAACGAAAATAGGTAAGCTAGAGTACGCCGCTCGTGGCACTGTATTTCTTGACGAGATCGGCGATATGCCGCTCTTAACCCAGGCGAAGCTTTTACGCGCCCTTCAGGAGCGCATCATTGAGCGAGTTGGCGGTCATAAGCCGATTTTCTTCAAAGCCCGCATTATCGCCGCGACAAATAAAAACCTGTCCGAAGAGATTCAGCGCCGTAATTTTCGCGAAGACCTCTTTTACCGCTTGAATACAGTACATGTGGAGCTACCTCCCCTGCGTGAACGGCGCGAGGATATTGCGCTACTCATAGAGTATTTTCTCAAGACCTTTAGTGAGCGTTATAACAAAAAGGTTCTTGGCATCTCCCCAACCGCCTTGAACGTTCTGCAAAAATACGATTGGCCCGGCAATGTCCGTGAATTGCTGAACATGGTACATCACGCAATTCTCCTGTCTGATAGCCCCCGCATTGAACTGAAAGACCTGCCTACGGAGTTCCGTTTTGATACTAAAGTGGTGATGATGCTGGATCAAGTGGGAAAAATGCCACTCGATATTATTTCAGAGCAGGTCAAAAACGATTTTGAGCGGCATATCATTACTGTCGTGCTAGAAAAATTTGACTACAATAAAGTACGTGCCGCCCAGTATCTGGGCATTGACCGCAAGACGCTCTATCGAAAAATCAAGGTGCTGAATATTCCAGATGAGAAACTGTGAATTGGCTCGATAGCGCACTGGCTCTTGCCTATGTGCGAACATCTTTCCGTTTCAAGAATAAGCCGATAGCCACAGTCAGGACAAGGACAATCACACCCAGCGTGTTGCACAATGGTTGCTAGAATCATGGTGAACCAATCTTTGAGATGAAAGGAGACGGAGGCGCAAAGCCGTAGCGTGCATAAACCTCCTGTGCTGGAGCTGTCTGCATAAGTAGAAGACGCTCTGGCGCAATATTGCGCTCACGCAGTGTATTGCGACATGCCGCCATGATGACACCTCGCGCCAACAACTCTGCTACGCCGTCGGCAACCGTTGACTGATCCAGGAATATGTCGAGTCCTGGCCCATGGGCCACCAGTTCGACTTGCGTCTGGTCAGCCCCCAGGTCCTCAAGCACATTGCGCACGTTGCGCAGAACGGATACCTGTTTTTTCTCATCCGCTTCATCAAAATGGATGATTACGCGATATTGTGGTTCCATTACAACATTGCCCCCTGCGTTGCCTTCAGCGCATATTTTTCGCGGTCAATCAGGTCATTGATCTCCTCAGGTGTATGGCAACGAACACTATCCGCCGATAGCGGCATCCGCTCCACCAATGCAAAACTTTGCAATGGCATATGAACCTCCTCATCTATAAGAAGAGACATATCAAATATATATTGATTGTACGCGCTTCTTTCGATTTGCACAAACACGGCCAGATGAGCGAAGACACCATCCTAAAGTTTTATGTAAAGTCGTTTCCTTCTCAAAGCAGAGAGAGGGAAGAGACAATACAGGCATCCGTTTGACGGAAATACTTTCCAGGCAATGCTACTGTCATACGCTCGGTGACGAGCGACAACACAGTTACCACCCAGCAGTAGCCGTCATTGTGATAGCTTTGTGCTTGGAACGTATCCATACGTGATACGCCTGTGACAGACAACGCCTACACTTTCAGGAGGAAATACGTGAAGGTCTCTACAATACATGAAGGGTCGCCATCGCTGACACACAGATAAATGGAACCTTTGTAAATGCGACAGAGGAAGCGGAGGAAGAGGCTTTCAGGAGATATGTACTGTAGATGCGGAAAGGAGTGTTTCTATGTTTCAACATGTAATGGTTCCGCTCGATGGGTCTTTTCGTGCGGAGCAGGCGCTGCCAGTGGCTACACGCCTCGCACGTTCTACAGGGGGGGCGCTACTGCTGGTCCAGGTGGTCAGCCCACCCATTGACTACAGCGGCGGCCTTTCCCCAATACCGCTGATGAATGAGCAAATTATCGAGTCGGAGATGACAGGTGCTGCTGACTACCTCACAGCGATTGCCACACGGCCAGAACTTGCGGGAATTGAAGTCACTACCGAGGTGCGGTTTGGCTTCCCAAGCCAGCAGCTGATTGAGGTCGCAGGGACTCACGAATGTGACATCATCGTCATCTGTAGCCATGGCAGGACCGGGTTCACCCGCTGGGCGCTAGGTAGCGTGGCTCACACCCTCGTCCACCAGAGTACGGTGCCGGTCCTCGTGCTGCGCCAGAACGATTCGCTTGCTCACGTCAAGACTGCGCAATCGTTGTACACCCTCGTCCCCCTCGACGGCTCACCGATGGCCGAAGCCGCGCTCGCCCCAGCAGTAGCCTTGACCGCAGCTCTGGCAAAACCAGAACGGGGAACGCTGCACTTAGTGCAGGTCGTCAAGGATACTCATGCAAAAGCGGAGGAGGGCGAGGCCTGCGCGTTGAACGACGAGGCGTGCCTGTCGGCACGCTCTTACCTGGCAATGGTCGCAGAACACTTGAGGTCGCAGGAGACAAGTCATACGCTCGCAGTCACCTTCTCGGTCGAACGCGCATCTGATGTGGCGAGCGCCCTGCTGAGCGTGGCGGAGCAAGCAGACCCCGGCGGGTGTGACCTGATTGCCATCTCTACGCACGGACGCGGTGGACTGGAGCGTTGGGTGATGGGCAGCGTAACGCAACGCTTGCTGGAGACGAGCAGGCTGCCCACGATGATTGTGCGCCCGCAGCACAAGGGTTGAAAGGAGGTGTGCCATGCCTGGGTCATTACGTCTCGGCAAACTAGCCGGCATTGACATCTCGATCCATGTGAGCTGGCTCATCGTTTTTTTACTGCTCACCTGGTCACTCGCAACTAACTGGTTTCCGGTACTCTATCCCGGATGGGCCGTCCTGACGTACTGGACCATCGCAGCAGTAGCTTCCTTGCTGCTCTTCGCCGCGGTACTCGCACACGAACTGGCACACTCGCTGGTCGCACGATGGCGAGGTCTACCGGTCAAGAACATCACGCTCTACATCTTCGGCGGGGTCTCCAACATTGAGCAAGAACCGAAGAGCCCGGGCGTCGAGTTCCAGATGGCCTTTGTCGGCCCGCTCACCAGCCTCTTGATCGGGGGACTGTCCTACCTGCTCCTGCTCGCCTTGCACGGAGGCACCTCGCCACTGGCCGCTCTATTGGGCTACCTGGCCCTGTCGAACATCCTGCTTGGCCTCTTCAATCTCATCCCAGGCTTCCCGCTCGATGGTGGGCGCGTCCTGCGCTCGATCATCTGGAAAATCAGCAGCAACCTACGCACGGCCACACGGGCCGCCACCCTGGTCGGCCAGGGAATTGCCTATCTCTTCATCTTCACCGGGATATGGCTGATTTTTGCAGGATACCTCTTAGATGGCCTCTGGATCACCTTTATTGGCTGGTTCTTGTTGAGCGGAGCGCAGTCGGCAAACTCCCAGATGGTACTGGAGACGATGTTCAAGGGAGTCACTGTCGGTGAGATCATGAACACCACTCCCAATACCGTCCCCGCCAATATTTCGCTGCAAAAACTGGTGGACGATTTCCTGTTGCCGCACGGCTGGCGCAACGCTTTCGTGATGCAGCTAGACCAACTGGTTGGCCTCGTGACGCTGAGCGATATCCGCCACATCCCACGCGACAAGTGGGCTGTAACCCCAGTTGGCTTTGCCATGATCCCGCAAGAGAAGCTGCACGCGGTTTCCCCTCGGCAGAGCTTGATTGAGGTACTGCCGCTCATGGTGGAACGAGACGTCAACCAGGTACCCGTAGTGGATAACGACCACCTGGTGGGAGTGTTGAGCCGGGAGGACATCGTGCGTTCCCTGGAGATTCGGCAAGGCCTTGGGCTGGAAGCGAGAGACAGGTGACAACTCTTCACAGTGAAAGGATGATGGCGCTGGGATGGCGAGTCCGCAAAAACTGTGGAGATGCTTATTGTTACATCTATGTTGAGTGTAAGTGACGTGGGGTTTCTCACAGAGTCACGTCATGTCGCACACGGAAAGGAAAACGATTATGGAAATTGGTCCACTGGAATACGTGGTACTTGGCTTTGAGGACGATCAGTTCGCGAGCGAAGTACTCCCGGAACTGAGCGCAATCCAGGAAGCTGGCCTGATCCGGGTTGTGGATCTGGTGTTTGTCAACAAAGCGGCTGACAGTTCGGTCGCGATACAGGAGGTCAGCGAACTGAGCAAGGAAGAGTTGGCCGCCTACAAGGGTCTGGCAGATGACCTCGCGGGTCTGTTCACGGCAGAGGACGTGGAACGGCTGGCCGGAGAGATTCCCCCCGGCACATCGGCGGTCATTGTCCTCTTCGAACATACCTGGACGCTTCAGCTGGCAGACGCGGTGCGCAAAGCTCATGGAGTGTTCTTCACCGGGGGAATGGTCGCCCCCGACGCATTAAAGAAGGTCAGCGCAGAACTGGCCGCAGCAAGGGAGGAAACGCATGCCTAGAGGAGGATTTGGTCGCGGCTTCGGTGGCGGCGGCTTTGGACGAGGCTTTGGTATGAGACGCTATGGCGCTCCGTTAGTAATGCCCATGGGCGGATACGGCATGGGCATGGGCATGGGCATAGGCTCCCCGTTATTGACGAGCCTGCTGGCGGGAGGTGTCGGCTATGCGTTGGGCAGCAACTCGGCCCAGCAAGGTACACAGCAGGTTCCACCGTACCAGCAGCCCTATCCCTATCCCTATCCCTATCCATACCAGGCTCCACCTGCTGCTCCTCAGGGACAAGGAGCAGGCGCGGACAGCAGCAAGCTGGCGCAACTTCAACTGCTCGGCGAGTTGCACGAATCAGGCACGCTGACCGACGACGAGTTCGAGCGACAGAAACAGCGCATCCTGGGCGGCTAGCGGCTGTCCAGTGAGTGCCTGGGTCCAGGCAACCACATCCACCGGCGGCAACGCTGCAAGGTACCTGTATTCGGTTCTGGCAAACAAAGGAGGAAAAAAATGGAAACGATGGTATTCCGCCACTGGTGGGCGGTTGCCTTGCGAGGTGTGATTGCGATCCTTTTTGGCCTGATGGCCTTGTTCTGGCCGCACCTGACGCTAGGGGTGCTGGTGATCTTCTTTGGGGCGTTCGCCCTGGTGGGTGGCATCTTTGCTGTCGTGGCCGCTCTGGGTGACCGGGGCGTACACAACCGCTGGGGAATGCTGCTTGCCGAGGGTGTGGTTGGCATCGCTATCGGCCTGGTTACGTTCTTCTGGCCCCTCATCACCGCCCTAGAGCCTGTTAGGGACTCGAACTCAAAAACTGGTCAAGGACTAGAAAAGGCCGTCCATTGATGAAGCATGAGACAAGCGAACACCACCAAATGCAACCCGGCAAGGGTGGTAGGAAGTCGCTCA
>Ga0307372_10004087_pt1 | contig 22779 bp, 18 predicted proteins | sample OX1MG_FD_202533 | JGI IMG/M metagenome (GOLD analysis project Ga0307372, IMG submission 202533) | Soil microbial communities from Risofladan, Vaasa, Finland - OX-1 | ecosystem: Environmental > Terrestrial > Soil > Coastal area > Acid sulfate soil | place: Finland: Risofladan, Vaasa | collected...
CGGAGCGGCGACGGAGAATGGCACACCACGCTCCGTCGCCGCTCCGCGGCTTTACAAACTCGCGGCAAGCTAACCGTGGGCTGGCGCCCACGGCTTAACTCCCGCGCCGCTCCGCGGCGTCCCGTCACACGCGCAGCACGATAAGCGGCACTTCCGCTTGACATGGCCTCGCTGGCGCTTCGGGTTCGTGTGGCGAACGTCATCAAAATCCCCAAGTAAAGCTCGTCAACAGCACGTCGTCTTTGAGGTTGCCGCCGATTTCCTTGTTGAATTCGTAGGCCCACCTGATCGCCATGGACGGGTAAATATAGTAATTCGCTCCCACCGTGTATTGATCGCGCGAGACGGGCGATTGGTTCGGGAAAGTGAACGCCGTCAAGTCGAGTTGATTGAGCGGAACCCCGCGGATGTCGGCATAGCTGTAGCGAAACACCGCCTCGATCCGCGAGAGGAATTCGGTGGGCGCGTCGTAAAAGCGATAGGCGATCTGCGTGTAAAACCCGCGGCGCACGATGTCGTTGCCGATGAAACTGCCGGTTTGCTGAAACGTCTGGGCGCCCTCGAAGCGCCAGTCCCAGTTTCCCTGGTGGTAGTTCAGGTCGAGGTCCCAAATCGTCATGTTGGTGCCCGACGTTGTGCTGTAGGGACTGTTGCCAAAGTAGGAGATGCCGCCAAAAAAGCCGCTGGCCGGGTGCCAGAGGCCGATCCGCCCCCCGTAAGCCACGGCGTTGTTGATGCTCTTGCTCTGGTCGGTCATGCCGTTCAGATCGGCGAAGTCGCCCAGGCCTCCCTGGCCCGGAACGCCCCAGCCGTTGGTCATATAGAAGGCATATTCGGCCTTCCAGGACGATCGAAACAGGTATTTAGCGCCGCGCAGTTGTACTCCGTTCAGATTGAAGTCGAAGGCCGGCACCACCTGCCAGGCAAAGATCGGATAATCGGGTAACCGATTGATCCACAGGTAATGCAGTCGCTCGTTGAACACCCCGATGGGCGTCATGAAACGGCCGCCCACCACCGTCAGCGCATCGTTGACCGTCCAGTCGATCTGGGCGAATTCGGGTTCGACGCCGTCGGGATGGACCTCGAGCTGGCTCTCGAATAGGAAACTGTTGTTCAGTTGCAGCAGGAAAATCGGGTCATATTCGATGAACTGGAACTGTCCCAGCCCCCGCTGGCTGGGAAAATACTGGTAGCGCATGCTGAGCGCGTTGAAGATGCTCAAGGGCGTTTCATTGGTGCCGCTGGCCAGAAATGATTGTTTGAGCTGGGCCGGCAAGGGCGGGCCATAACGCTGCTGGGCGTCGAATTGGTCGGACAGGTTGTCGATGCCGCTGGCCAACTGCCGATCGCGCTGGGCGGCCTGCTGCGAACGGGCGGTGAGCGTGGCCACTTGGGTCTGCATATCGGCCAGCAGCGGGCCTTGCTGCTCGAGCTGCGAGGCCAGCAGCCGGACCATCTTTTCCAACACCTCGATCTGTTTGCGCTGCAGTTCCAGTTGCCTTTGCAGTTCCTCGGCTGAAGCGTCGAGGGGTGCGGCCGCTTGTTGCTGTTTCAGGTTTTGCAGGGCGAGCTGCGTTTGGCGCAGCTCGGTCGTGCCGGGCGGCCCGGCTGGCGGGGTTAAGAAGGGTGCTGGTCCGGGGCCGATCGCGGGCGTGCCTGGTGCCGTGCCGTCCCCTGACAGCGCGCTTTGAAACGGCGATCGATCCAGCCGCTGGCCGAGAGACTGGACCGTGTTGGTCAGCGATTCGATTTGTTTTTCTTGAACGAGAAGTTGTTGTCTCGCGCTGGGCGTCTGGAGCACGGACGGGCGAGCGCGCCTGGGATCCGGGACCGGGGAACCGCCAAGACCCTGGTCGGCGGCCGCGGGCGCGGATGACAGTACCGCGCTGCGCGGCATCTGGGCCTGGGCCGAGCGCCCACAGGCCCAAAGAATTGCCGCCGTGAGCGCGAGGCTGTATCGCAGGCGCATCCGCGTTTGGCTCCGGCGATGCCCGACAGGCAACCGCTTCCGAGCGATCGGCGCGCGGAGCGAGGTCACACCGGCCGGTGCGTTTGATGAGCGAGGTGGTGGGAAGGAAAGACGTGAAGGTGCTGGAGTTACCTGAAACGCCACCGCACGTCAAGGCCGGTGACGACGCGCCTCCGTTAGAGCACTGACCGTTACGGGCTCTTGGCTTCCCCCAATTGTGTTTCCAGCTCGTTCCATTGGCGTTCCAACTGGCGGAAGGCCGTCGAGAATTCGCTTTCCGGCAGCGGGCCCCGGCCACCGGGCAAGGAGGGACCGAAGGCGCGCACGTAGGGCACGAGGTCGCGCACCTCGTCCGGCGTCAGCCGGCCGCGATTGGCGGGCATCAGCGTCCCCTTGCCGTCCATGATGCTGACAAACAACTGCGCGTCGCTATGTTGTCGCTGCCAAGCGGCGTTGGTGAAGTTTGGGATCGGCGGCAACCTTTCACGCATGACGTTGCCGGTCCCGTCCGGGCCGTGGCAGATGATGCAGTATTGGCGAAAAATGGTGGCCCCAACGCGGACTCGTGCGGCCGTTTCGCTCGAAGGGGCCACCAGAGGCTCCTCCGGCAAAGTCACGGCGGGAAGATGGCCGCCCACGATGGCCAAGGGAGTCGCCGCGGTCGCGGGCGCGGGCGGGCCGGGCAATTTGGGGCCTTCCACCGCAATGACTTGCTTGCCTCCCTCGAACTTTCTGACCAGCGCCACCATTTGTTTCACGTCGACCGGTCCCAACTTGTCTTTCATGGGCAACATGAATTTGCCCTTCCCCTCCAGGATCGAATGGGCCAGATCGGCATCCGTGCGAGTTTTGGCCCAGGTGGTCGCGGTGAAGTTGGGCAGCTCCGGCATCATCTGGCGAATGACGGGATTCCCCCGGCCCGTCGTGTCGTGGCAGGCGAAGCAAAAAGTGCGATACACCGCATCGGCGGAAACGTGGGCCGTGGCGGGGAGTGCCGCGGGCGCCCCGGCCCACCGTGCCGCGAACGAGCGCACGTACACGGCCAACTGCAGGATCTCTCTCGGCTTGAGTTTGTAACGGAAGGCGGGCATCAGCGGCATCGAGCCGTAGTCGATCTGATTGACCAGCGCCATGTCGGTCTGCGCCGTCTGCCAGGCCAGGCTGGTGAAGTCGGGAATCAGCGGCAGTGCCTTGCGAATGATACTGCCGGTGCCGTCCTCGCCATGGCAGGCGGCGCAATTGTTGCGAAACAAGTCGGTCATGTCCGCGAGCCGCACGGGCGCCGCCCCCGCTCCGCCGCTCGTGGCGCTGGCTCGTTGCAGCACGCGCAGGTGCAAAACGACGCTCCACCGGTCGTCCTGCGAGAGCTGAGCCGCGTGCGGAGGCATTTTGCCTTGGCCGTAGGTGATCACGTGGAACATCTGTCCGTCTTTCATTTGCAGGCAACGTTGGGCCAAGAGCGAAGGCGGCATGGGGAAGCCGCGTTGCGTCACCGGCGTGTTGCCCTCGCCGGTTGCCCCATGGCACACCTGGCAGAAGTTGGTGAAGACGACGCTGCCGCGTTCCAGCCGCGATGCGTCGTGGTCGGCAAACGGGTTCTTCAACTCGTCACCCGCGCGGAGGGCGTCTTGTGGCGTCGCTTGGTAGTGCAGCGGAATCCGGCCGCGCGCAATCGTGCCCGGCGGCGGCGTACGCAACGTGAGGCCGTCGGGAAAGTTGGGATTGGGAGAAAACGAATCATAGGCCACGGGACTGTCCATCTGCGCTTCCAGCAAAAAGTCGTAGTTCGGCCGGGTCGCGTCATGCTCGGGCACGATCCAACACAGCATGCCCGTGACCAGGCAGGCCAACAAAAGAAACAGGTTCAACCAGCTTCGTCCCTTCACGAGGATGCCTCCTCGCTTGGTTCGACGAACTCGGTTGCGCCGCAGTCCTCGAACGCCTGCCGGACCTCCGCGATCGTTGCGGCCGAATCGGAGATGTCGAGCACCAAAGCAAACCGATCATCCGTAAGTCCGCTCAACGGCAGCAGGGCCTTCTTTCCCGGATACAGCCGGCAGCGAATCAGCCAGGCGAATACCAGCCCGAACCCGCCCAACAACACCATGCTTTCAAAAGTCACCGGCACAAACGCGGGCAGCGAGTTCCAGGGACGGCCGCCGACGTTCAGCGGCCAGTTACGCGTGGTCGTCCAAAACTGGAACCACAACGACAGGGCCGCGCCGGTCGCTCCACACAAAAAGCAGGCCACCGGAAGCCGCGAGCGCCGCCAGCCGAGCAAATCGGGCAAGTCGTGCAAGGCATACGGCGCAAAGGCGTCGGCGATCGTCCAGCCGCGCTCGCGCGCCGCATGCACGGCGTGCCGCAAGTCTTCTTCCGTGGCGAAGCCTGCCACAAAAACCTTCCCGTTCATGGGCGCGCCTCCGGATGTGCGTCTCGGACAACCGCCTTGACCTCAGCCATCGCAATCACGGGCAAGATCCGACAAAAAACCAAAAAGCAGGTGAAGAACAGGCCGAAGCTGCCTGCCAACGTGGCCAGCTCGATCAACGTCGGCACGTATCCGCTCCAACTCGACGGCAGGAAATCGCGCTCCAACGAGCTGACGATGATAATGAACCGCTCGAACCACATGCCTACGTTGACCAGCACGCAAACCGCAAATACCGCCAGCAGATTGCGGCGAGCGCGGTCCAGCCAGAAAAGTTGCGGGAGCACGACGTTCGCAGCCACCATGATCCAGTAGCCCCAGCCCAGCGGGCCCAAGGCGCGGTTCAGGAACGTGAACGACTCATATCGATTGCCGGCATAAAACGCAGTAAAGAACTCAATCGCATAGGAGAGCCCGACAAGACAGCTTGTCGCCAGCACCAGCTTGGACATCGCTTCCACGTGCCGCAACGTGATATAGTCTTCAAGCCGCATCGCCTTGCGGGCCAACAGCATCAAGGTGAGCACCATCGCCATGCCCGAAAAAATCGCCCCGGTGACGAAGTAGGGCGGGAATATCGTGGAGTGCCAGCCGGGCAGCAGCGTGACCGCGAAGTCGGTGCTGACCACCGAGTGTACGGAGACGACCAGCGGCGTGGCCAGTCCGGCCAACAGCAGGTAGACCACTTCGTAGCGGAGCCACGTGCGGCAGGAGCCGTTCCAGCCCAGGCTGAAGAATCCCACGAGACGGCAGTACCAGCCGCGGCGCAGCGAGTCGCGAAGCGTGGCCAGGTCGGGGACAAGCCCGATGTACCAGAAGGCCAGCGAAACCAGAAAATACGTTCCGATGGCGAAAAAGTCCCATACCAGCGGCGAAAGGAAGTTGACCCACAGCGGCCCGCGCCAATTCGGATAGGGAACGATCCAATAGGCCAGCCACGGCCGGCCCATGTGAATCACCGGAAACAGTCCGGCACAGGTCACGGCAATCAGCGTCATCGCCTCGGCCGAGCGGTTGACCGACGTCCGCCATTTCTGGCGGAACAGGAAGAGGATCGCCGAGATCAGCGTGCCGGCGTGGCCGATGCCGATCCAGAACACGAAGTTGGTGATGTCAAACGCCCATCCCACGGTGCGATTGAGCCCCCACGTGCCGATGCCGACGGCAATTTGATAGGAGACGGCCGCCACGCCCAGGCAGAGCACCGAAAATGCGAGGCTGAACGCCAGCCACCACCAGCCGCCGGCGCTGCGCTCCAGTGGCGCGCAGATGTCACGGGTTACCTGGGCCGCCGTTTTGTGGCCGGCGATCAACGGCGCCTCGGAGGGCCAAGGGGCGTCAGCCATGCCGCGGCTCCTCGTCACCGGCCGGGCGATTGCGGACCACGGCCAGATAGCTCACCGATGGCCGCACGTTGAGCTCCTCCAGCACCCGGTAACTGCGTGGACCGGTGGCCAACCGCGCCACCCGGCTCGCGGCGTCGTTCAAGTCGCCGAACACGATCGCCTGTGCCGGGCACGACTGCTGACAGGCCGTTTTGACGTCGCCGTCGCGCAGCGGTTGCCCTAGCCGGCGCGCCTCGATCTTCGCCTCTTCGATCCGCTGCACGCAAAACGTACACTTTTCCATGACCCCGCGCGAACGAACCGTGACGTCCGGATTGAGCACCAGATTTTGCAAGTTGTCGTCGTGGGCGTAGTTGAACCAGTTGAAGCGGCGGACCTTGTACGGGCAATTGTTGGCGCAGAAGCGCGTGCCGACACAACGGTTGTAAACCTGCTGGTTGAGCCCTTCGTCGCTGTGGACGGTGGCCAACACCGGGCACACGGCCTCGCACGGCGCGCTCGCGCAATGCTGGCAGAGCATCGGCTGGAAAGCCACATCGACGCCACCCTCGCGCTCGCGATAGTAGCGATCGATGCGCAGCCAGTGCATCTCGCGGTGCCGCCGCACTTCGTCCTTCCCGACCACCGGGATGTTGTTCTCCGTCTGGCAGGCAATCACGCACGCCGAACAGCCGGTGCAGGCGTTCATGTCGATCGCCATGCCCCATTTTGCTCCGGTCGTGGGATGGTCGGCCGGCCACAGATCCTCGTTCGCTTCCGCCGGCCGCGGCGCGATTGCGGCTTCAGCACCTGGCACCGTGGCCGCCTGAGCGAGTTGCGTGCGATAGGCCTCAAGCGTAATTTCACGAACGATCGGCCGCCGCTCTTGGCCGGCGAGCGCCAGGCGCTCGGGCGCGGCAAGCAAGTCGTAATCTTGCGACGCCGCCAGGGCGTGCGTTTCTCCCGTCTTCGTCAGCCGCACGCCTTCGCGCAGCCAGCGTAGATTCCCTTCGACCCAGGTCAACATCGCCGCGGCGTTCTTTCCCACCAGGCCGTCGGCGCCCACGGTAGGCCGAGCCTGCAGCCACTCCGGCCCGATCTTGGCAAAACGCTGGCTCAATCGGCTGCCATAACCCAAGGCCACCGCCACCACGCCGTCGTGCTGGCCCGGCTGCACCAGCACGGGCAACTCCAACACGGTCGGCCGCCCGTCCGCGGTGGGGGCTTCCAGCCGGACCACGTCGCCGCTCGTCATCCCCAAGCCGGCCGCGGTCGCAGGCGAGAGGCAGGCGTAGTTGTCCCACGTGATTTTGCTCACCGGGTCGGGCAGTTCGTGCAACCAAGGATTATAGGCATGGCTGGCATCGGGCATACCAACCTTCGAATAGAGCACGAGGCTGTAAGCTTCTTCCGCGGGTCGGCCCGCACGTGGCACAAGGCGGACGGCATCCACGTCGAAGGGGCGTGACGCGGGCGACGCGCGCTCATCGCCTTGCGGCGCGACCTGGGCGAAGCCGTCGTGCAGCGTGTGCTCCCAGAAATCCTGGAACGTTCCCCCGCCGCGCCAACGTGGAAAGACGTGTTGCTCCCAATGCGCGTGCAACAACTCGTCGGCCTTCTGTGGTTTTCCCATCCATGCGGCCAGGCTTTCCAACAGCGATCGAGTGTTGCCCAGCGGAGCAATCGTCGGCTGCGCCAGGCTCACCAACCCGGCGACGGGTTCCGCATCGCTCCACGACTCCAAGTAATGAGGCACCGCGCAGACATAGCGGGCCAGCGCGGCCGTTTCGTCCATTCGCTCGGCGCAGTTCACGACCAGGGGCACGCGACGCAAGGCGTCGGCCAGCGCCTCCCCGTCCGGCAAGTCGTATAGTGGGTTGCACTGCGAGATGAACAGTGCCGCCACTTTGTCCTCGCGGATTTCGCTCAGCAGGTTTGCCAACTCGGCATCGTTTACCTGCCACTGAAGCGACGGCCGCTCGAAGTCGACGGTCGAACCGTAATTATCCAGCAGATGGTTCAGCAGGTTGCCGAGCGTCTGCTCTTGCACATCGTGGCTGCCGCAGAGCACCAGGCTGCGGCCGCGGCTCTGGCACAGCCGTTCGGCGAGCTGGTCGAGAAACGGCCCGGAGACCGGCGGCGGCTCTAAGGGCACGGTCTTGATCGCCACGCCCGCTTTCTCCGCCAGTCGCGTCGCCAGGTGGCTCATCACCAACGCGACTTCCCCCGGCGCGACACAAAACCGCCGATCGGCCTTGCTGCCGGTCAGCGACAAGTGCGACTCGAATTGCACATGGTAGGACGACCTCGGGATTGAATCCGCCAGGCGCCGCGCGGCTTGATAGGCGGCGGTGAATTCCACCGGCGAAAGCCAGGTTCCGAGAAAATCGGCGTCGAAGCTGACGATCACGTCCGCTTTTTCGAGCTGGTAGTGTGGCAGCAGCCGTACGCCGTGCGTGTGGGCGTGCGCCTCGAGAATGGCCGAGCAGGACCGCGCGTCGTAAACCACGTGCCGAGCGTCGGCAAACATGTTCAGGAACTGCTTGACCTGCCCGCGCGCCGTCGGTCCCGCCAGCGAGCCCGACAAGAACCGCACGGCCTGGCCCCGTTTGCGGATATCGTCAAGCCGATCGCGGATGTCCTCATCGACGACGTGCCAGTCGCTCGGCTTTCCGTCGTGCCACGGCTGTCGCAACCTGAACCGATCGTACAGGCCCAGGAGCGAAGCCTGGCCGGCCGCGCAGAGCCCGCCCAGCGACAGCGGGTGTTGCGGGTTGCCTTCCAACTTGATCGGCCGGCCGTCGCGGACCTTCACCAGCAGGCCACAAGCGGCGGGGCAGGCCGCGCACGTGGAAGCATAATCATACGACTTGCCCGGAACCATCTCGTCCGGCTGTATGGCGGGCACCACGGCGTAACGTACGGCGCTCGGCGCGCAGCCGCTGAGGGCTGTGCCGGCAAAGGTAAAACCCGCCAACTTCAAGAAGTCGCGCCGCGTCGCCGCGGCCGTGTCGGGTGCCGGGCGTGCATGGGCAACGTCCGGTGGACCCCCACCGCGATCTGCTCGCGGCGGTTGTTCTTGCTGTTCATCGAGTGACATCGGCTCGTTTCCTGTCGTCAATGGTGGCAAACGGCGCAATCGGTCGAGGGCTGGCGTTGTTGGCCGCCCACTTCCGGTAGGCCGGGGTTGCGGTGGCAGTCTACGCACCATCCCATCGACAAGTCTTCCACTTGCCGCACGCGGTCCATGGTCTCGACCGGCCCATGACAGCGCTGACAGGTTGCGCCCGCTTGCAGGTGCGCCCGGTGATCGAAGCAGGCATAGGCCGGCAGATTGTGGACGCGGATCCAAGCAGTCGGCGTTGACGCTTTCTTGGGATCGGGCAGCAGTTGATCGTCGAGGCCCAGGCTGTCATAGAGTTTGGCGAGCTCAGCCGATACGACGGGGCGGACCGGTCGATTCGCGTGGAGCGCTTCGAAGTACTCACGGAACATCGCTTCCCAGGAAGCGGTGACAAAGCGATGGCAGTTCATGCACAGATTGGCGGAGGGCAAACCTGCCTGCCGGCTGCGTTCCGCGCCAAAGTGGCAGTAGAGGCAGGAAATACTCAGCTCGCCGGCGTGCTGCCGGTGAGAGAAGGCGACGGGCTGGGCGGGCTCGTAACCCTGCTGATTTCCAGGCAGGTGATAGTTCCTCAGCCGCGGCATCAGCAAGAAGCAGCCCCCACCAAGCGCCGCGAGCAAGAAGACTGTCATCAAGCGGCTCGCCAAGAACCAACCTCCACACAGTGTTTTCTAGCGAAGCTCTAGTCATGGGGCTCGGCACGATGCCCGCAGCCTCGACGATCGCTCTTCCCGTCTGCACGACGTTATCAGCCCCATAGTAACCCGAACCGTAAGTCAGAAAAAGTGCCGGCCTAGCGCTCGATGCCACCACCGCACGCTCTTAAGTTGTCCGGCGGCTGTGCTCAGCCGTCCGGCACATCGTTTGCATCGCCAACGCGATCTGAAACAGAGAGGCGTTTCCATGTGGCGCAACTTGATTCTGGCGGTGAGTACGGTTACGTGCGTGATCCCGGCCGGTATGTCCGCTCAGGACTATCGGCAGACCGTCACGGTCGAGGTCTATCTGCCGCCGTGCGCCCGGCTGTTGATCGAGGGTCAGGAGACAAAGTCGAAGGGGCCGATGCGCCGCTTTGTGTCGCCGCCGCTGCCGCCCGGCAAGTACGTCTACACCATCAAGGCGATCGTGCCCGACCCAAACGGTCCGCGCACGGTCACGCGCCGGATCGATGTCCGGCCGGGCGACTTCGAATCGATCGACCTGCGCGCGCCGGGCGAACGGCCCATCACCGACGTCGAATATGAGCCCACGCCGCAAAAGGTCGTCGATGCGCTGCTGCGGCTTGCCAAGATAACCAGAAAGGACGTGGTCTGGGACCTCGGCTGCGGCGACGGACGCATCGTGGCGACGGCGGCCAAGGACTACGGCTGCCGGGCATGCGGTTTCGACATCGATCCCCAGCGTGTCAAGGAATCCCTCGCCAACGTACGTACACACGGCGTGCAGCGGCTGGTCACGATTGACGAGCGCGACATCTTCACGCTCGACCTGAGCACAGGGCCGACCGTCGTCACACTCTCCCTGCTGCCGCGTCTCAATGCCAAATTGTTGCCGCAGCTTCGCAAGCTGCCGCCCGGCGCGCGCGTCGTTTCGGTCGGGCACCGGATGGCCGACATCAAGCCCGACGAGCAGATCGCGGTTGACACGCAACGGGGCGAGTTCAACGTCTATCTGTGGAAGGCAGAGACGCTCCGCGGCAATTGAAACGACGCCGTGCTCGGCCGCGTTTCGTCGTGCGCGTTCATAAGCGTCTCCCAGACGTAGGTAGGGGTCGCTCCGTCGGAACCGGCCGCCAGGAACAAGTCAAATGGCATTCGGTCGCGTCCGGCTCGCCCACCAGTGCCCACATTGGCCAACGACCCTATGGTTGCGCGCTGAAATTGATTACCATGACCACAAGGCACGGGTGATGAGCAACAAGTCGAAGCGAGATGGGGAACATCCGGCGAGAAACAAAGACCGCTGGTCGCCGCACCGATGAACAAAGTTCTCGTCCTCTACGATTCGGCCAGCGGCAACACGGCGAAGATGGCGGCCCTTGTCGCCGAGGGAGCGCGGGAGGTGCCCGAGATTGAAGTTCGGCTGCGCCATCTCGACGAGGCCACGGCCGACGATGTCTTGTGGTGCGATGGTCTGGCTCTGGGCAGCCCGACGAATATGGGCATCCTCTCCTGGAAGATGAAACGCTTCTGGGACGAGACCATGATGCCGCACTGGATGAAAGTCGATGGCAAGATCGCCTGCGCCTTCTCGTCGTCCGGCGGATGGGGCGGCGGTCAGGAACTGGCCTGCCAATCGCTACTGACGGTGCTGATGAACTTTGGCTTCCTGGTCTTCGGCGTCACCGACTATGCCGGCAAATTGACGACACTCCACTACGGCGCCGTTTCGGCCCGCGAACCGCGAAGCGATGAGTTGAAGTCCGCCTGCCGTATCCTGGGGCGGCGCTTGGCCGAGTGGGTCGCCGTCTTTGTCGGCGGCCGCCATGATCAGCATCCACTCGTCAAGCCCGTGGTGCGCATGCCACCTACCTGATCGCGTTCTCCGCCGCGGCTGCTAACTTGACGGTATGCTACGAGCACTGGCGCACCGCAACTTTCGACTGTTGTTCTTCGGGCAGGGCGTCCACAATGCGACGGACAAGTCGTGGATCCATTTACGGGGCGTTCCAAGCTGCGTAAACTTTGTGATGGAAAGGCCTCATGGAACACCGCCTTAGCCAACAACTCGAAAAAGTAGCGGCCCGGTTTCGGCGTCTGCGGTTTTGGCGCGGTCTCTCGTTTGCCTGGCTGCTGGCCGCGGGGTGCGGGCTGGCCATGCTCGGCCTGCACCGGGCGATCGGTTGGTTTCCGCCCGGCGCGGTGCCGCTGGCTCTCGGCCTGGCACTCGTCACCGCCGCGCTCTGCACGTGGCTGGCGGTTCGCTCGGCGGGCGACTATCACTGGGTGGCCCGAAGGGTCGAAGCGGCCTATCCCGAACTTGGCTCATGCCTGCTGGCCGCGATGGAACAGCGGCCCACGCTGCCCGACGGACGTTTCGGCTTTCTGCAAGACCGCGTCATTCGTCAGGCGCTCAACCACGCCTACGGGCACGCCTGGCAAGGCGTCGTGCCCACGCGGCGGATTGCGACGGCCATATTCGCCAACTTGGCGGCCGGCGTGCTGCTGCTGTTCGTGCTGGCGGCGCTCAGCTCGCAGTCGGTCTCGCAACGCGCCACCGCGGCATCGCTGGCGAAGGACGGCCTGCAGCCGACCGGCCAGTTTTCCGTGACCATCGAACCAGGCAACACCGAGATCGAACGCGGCACCAGCCTGCTGGTGCTGGCCCGGTTTCAGGGAAACGAACCGGCCGAGGCGACGCTCGTCTATGCATTTGGCGGACGAGAAAAGGAGGATGGCCTTCCTAGGCCGTCCAGTAGCAAGGGTGACGGCCTAGGAAGGCCATCCTCCAAGAACGCGCAACAACGCCGTGCCGTAGTGCTTAAAATGTCAAAGAGCCTCGACGATCCGGTGTTCGGCGGCCGCATCCCCGTGGTCGACGGGCCGCTCGATTATCGCGTCGAGCTGACGGGCCACACCAGCGACACTTACCACGTGACGGTGTTCGAGTATCCCAAACTGATCCGGGCCGACGCGAAGCTCGTCTATCCCGCCTATACGGGACTCGAAGAGCGGCTGGTGCAGGACGTGCGCACCGTCTCGGCCGTCGAGGGCACCGAGTTGACGCTACTCTGCCATCTGAACAAAGCAGTGGTCTCGGCCACGCTGACCGAAGAAGGAGTGGAACCGATCGCGCTCGCCGCGACCGATGACGACGCGCTCACCTGGCAGACCAAGCTGACGTGTCAGAAGTCGCGGCGGTTGCGGTTGCGGCTCGTCGATGACAAGGGCCGGCAGAACAAGAACCCGGTGGAGTTTGCCATCAACGTGTTGCCCAACAAGCCGCCCGACCTGAAGCTGGTTTTCCCGGCGCACGATGTGGAGGTATCGCCGTTGGAAGAGACCGAAGTCAAGGCAACGGCGTGGGACGATTTTGGGCTGAAGCGGTTCGGGCTGACCTATGAACTGGCCGGCGGCGAGCCGACTGACGTGGTGCTGGGCGAAAACGCCGCGGCGAAAGAACGCCGTGAGATGATGCACGTGATTCGCTTCGAGGACCTCAAGGCGGAGCCGGACCAATTGCTGTCGTATCACTTCTGGGCCGAAGACGCCGGTCCCGACGGCCAGCCCCGCCGCACCGAAAGCGACATGTATTTTGCCGAAGTCCGGCCCTTCGAAGAAATCTTCAGGCAAGGCCAGCAGCCGCCGGGCGGCTCGCAGCAGCAACAGCAGCAAGGGGCCGAAAACGCCCAGGCCGCCGAGAAGCTGGCCCAACTGCAAAAGGACATCATCAACGCCACCTGGAAACTGATTCGCCGCGAGTTGCCGGCCGAGCCGTCGAGCGCGTTCGCCCCCGACGTGCAGTCGGTCCGCGAGTCGCAGTCTTCGGCCCTGGAACAGGCCGAGTCGCTGGCCGAGAAGTTACAAGACCCGCAGTCGAAAGCGCACGCGGGCGAAGTGACGCGGGCGATGCAGCAGGCGCTCGACAACTTGCAGGCGGCCCATGATGCGCCGGCGGTCGGGCCGCTCAAGCCCGCGCTGACCGCGGAGCAAGCGGCGTATTCGGCGTTGCTCAAGCTGCGTGCCCGCGAGCACAGCGTCATTCGCAGCCAGCGGCAGCAGGGTGGCGGGATGGCCGGCGCCTCGAACCGCTCGCAGCAGCAGTTGCAGCAACTGGAGCTGAAGAACGACGAAAACCGCTATGAGACACAGCGCACGGCACAGTCGCCGCAGCAAACGCAAGAGCGCGAGACGCGGCAGGTGCTGAATCGGTTGGGCGAGTTGGCCCGCCGTCAGAACGATCTGAACGAGCGGCTGAAGGAATTGCAATCGGCTCTGGAAGAGGCCAAGAGCGAGCCGGAGCGTGACGAGATTCGCCGGCAGCTCAAGCGGCTGCGTGAAGAGGAACAGGAGATCCTGCGCGACACCGACGAGCTGAAGGCCCGCATGGACCAGCCCGAAAACCAGGAACGGATGGCCGACGCGCGGCAGCAGCTCGACCAGACCCGCGATCAGGTGCAGCGAGCCAGCGAGGCCCTCGACCAGGAAAGGGTTTCGCAGGCCGCCGCGGCGGGCACGCGCGCCGAACGCGATTTCAATGATCTGCGAAATGAATTCCGCCGCCGCACATCGGGTCAGTTCACCGACCAGATGCGCGAAATGCGTGACAGTGCCCGCGAGCTGGACGAAAAAGAGCACGAGATCGCCGAACGTCTGGCCGAGCCTACCGTAGCTCCGACACTCCGTGGCGGAGAACCCGTCGCCGCAGGCGACGGGCTGGCGCCCCCGTCACGGAGTGCCGGGCCTACAAGGTCGTTGCGAGACGACAACGACCGCGAAAAGATGCCGGCTGAGTTGGCGCAGCAGAAAGAACGGCTGAGAGAGCTGCTAAATCGCATGCGTGAGACGATCGAAGAAGCGGAGCCGACCGAACCGCTGTTGGCCGAGCAGCTTTACGACACGGCCCGCAAAATCCAGGAGCAGAACCTCGACCGGGCCTTGGAGGCCGCCGAGCTTTCCGTGCGGCGCGGACTGGCCGACGATGCCCGCGGCCAGGAGCGCATTGCCGGCAAAGGCATCGGCGAGTTGCGTCAGGGCATCGAGCGAGCGGCCGAGAGCGTGCTGGGCGACGACACCGAGGCCCTCCGCCGTGCGCGTGAAGAGCTCGATCGTCTGGCCGATCAGCTTGGCGACGAGATCGCTCGCAATACTGGTCAGGTCGACCGACGCGACGGTCGCGAAAGGGACCAGGGTGATGAAGGTTCGCAACAACAAGTTGAACGTCAACCCGGCGGGGGCAATCAACAGCAGCGCAATCCAGAGCCGCAGCCGGCAAACGGCGGGGGCCAGCCGCCAGCGAACGCGACACGGTCGTCGAATCAACCGGCTGGTGAGGACGCTCCTCAGCAGGACGGCCAGCCTATGCCCCAGGGAAATCAACCGGGCGAACAAGCCGGCGGCTCCAACCGTGGCCAGCAGGGCCAAGGTGGCCAGCAGCAATCAAGTTCACGGCGCGGCGGTAATCGCAGCCAGTCGAATCCCAACACGGCCACGGGCCCAGGCGGCTTCGCTCCGTTCTTCGAGCCGGGCAACCGGCCCTGGTCGCCGCTGGCCGGCGAAGACTTCCGCGACTGGTCGGACCGGCTGCGCGACGTGGAAGAGATGGTCGACGGTCCGGAACTGCGTGCCGAGGCCGCCCGCATCCGCGAGCGTGCCCGCGGCATGCGCGCCGAGCTGAAGCGGCACTCGAACGAGCCGAACTGGGACCTGGTAAAGGTGGAGGTGTCTCGGCCACTTTACGAGCTGCGCGACCGCGTGGCCGAAGAGCTATTGCGGCGCACCTCGAAAGACGCGCTCTTGCCGCTCGACCGCGACCCGGTTCCACCCAAGTATTCCGAAAAGACGCGCCGTTACTACGAGCGGCTGGGGACGGGTCGATGAAATGTGGGCGACCAGCGGCTCAAGCAGCGCATTTTGGTCTATGTGCAGCGCGTGGCCTCGCGCAGTGGCCGATTCATGCATTGCCGCTAAGGCGTGCTGAGGATCTCTTGCCAATTCGCGGCCGTCAAAGCCCTCCGAAGCATTCGTTCCAGACGCTCGGGGTCGGCAATCTTGGCCAGTTGCTCGCGGATCTTTTCGTCGGCAGCGCCGAGGCGTTCTTCCCCGACCAGTTGGATGTGCCGCCGCGTGGCCCGCTCTTCTCCGCGCTCCTCGCCCTGCTCTAGGATCATGAGGTAGGTGTCGGATTCTTCTAACATTGGAACTCCTCGAAAAACCTTCAGTGCCACATCGCGGCTCACACGCAGGCCCGCAAGGAGCAAGGCCGTCGTCAGCAGCTTGATCGATTGTTCCGGCTGTGCCTCGTGCTTCAAACGGTCGACGAGTCTCTGCACCACCGCCGCCAGCCCGTCCTCGAGCGCCGTGCCTTGAGGCAATTCGCCCAGGATTGCCAAGGGCGCCAACCCCAGTTCACCAGCCAGCAGCCGCTCGGCCGGTCGCTCCCAAAGGCGAACCACTTCGTACTCAAATAGCATTCTACCACGTCCCGGCCTCGGCGAGTAACTCACCTGGCCGTCGTTGTTCGGATGGAGCGCCTGCGGCCGCAATAGTACGAGAATCGTATGGACCGGAACGTGGTGGTGATCGAAGAGCAGCGAGTTGTATGCCAACAGGTCCGCGTGTTTCCAGGCTGCGGCGCTCGACTGAAACTCGATGTGAACGATTTCCTCAAGCGGATTGCCCAAGCCCAAGACGAGATCGGCCGCCTTCGTGACGGTCGACAGGTCGACGTTCATCACCAATACCGGCAACGTCGGCAGCCGATCGAACTCGGCCAAAACACCCCGCGGGCAGTCGCGCCCCAGATCCTTAAGGGTTGCATCAAACGTCATTCCCATCACTCGCTCCTGCTTATGTTCGCCATCGCGGCACACGGAAGCCTCGCGGCTATCATCAATCAGGCGCCGGTCCCAGGCAAGGCCCTGGCTTTTGATCTGCGCAAAAGTGCGGAGCACGTTAGGCGCCGCACGCAGTTTCTCGACCGAAATCGGTTGCACGGCGCCTCTCGTGGAAGAAGAATACAGAAGCGGCGGTTCGCGCATGGGCCAACCACTCGCGGCGCGGACGGCGCCGCGACACCTCATGAACTCGTCGCACGAATCCACATGGGGACCGCGATGCCCGTTCACTCTTTTATCCATGCACTACGCTCGATCGGCGTCTTCCCGTCGCGGGCGTTTGTGCCCGCCTTTGTCACGGCGCTGCTTTTGCGGTTCGGAGATTCGCTGCCGCTTGTCGCCCATGCCGGACTGGCGAGCAACGTCCATGCTCCGTCGTGGTTTACCGGCAACGCGGCCGCCGGTCCCGGCGGCTTCGCACCGTTTTTCGAGCCGGGCAACCGGCCCTGGGCGCCGCTGGCCGGCGAAGACTTCCGCGACTGGTCGGACCGGCTGCGCGACGTGGAAGAGATGGTCGACGATCCGGAACTGCGTGCCGAGGCCGCCCGCATCCGCGAGCGTGCCCGCGGCATGCGCGCCGAGCTGAAGCGGCACTCGAACGAGCCGAACTGGGACCTGGTAAAGGTGGAGGTGTCTCGGCCACTTTACGAGCTGCGCGACCGAGTGGCCGAAGAGCTATTGCGGCGCACCTCGAAAGACGCGCTCTTGCCGCTGGACCGCGACCCGGTTCCACCCAAGTATTCCGAAAAGACGCGCCGTTACTACGAGCGGCTGGGGACGGGTCGATGACGGTGGGCGACCAGCCGCTCGGGGCAGTGACACGGATCATGGCTACATTTTCGCGACGCTGATCTTCTTGTTGGTCTGGAGTTGACACCGCCAGATAGTCGCTTTGGCGGTCGAGGCTTTTCAACCGCGCGCCCAGCGCGGCCCGCGATGCCCGTGCTCGACCGACCGGCTACGCACCTGGGCCGCTCGATGGCGGCAGGCCGGCAACACCGATGAGTTCCTGCGCGACCGCTTCTTCACCGCGCTGGCTGCCTCACGCGGCTTGCCGGCGCGGCCGGTCGATGAGGAACGCGCGATTGCGGTTTTAGTGGCTGCCGGCGAGGAGCTAAAAAGCCCGCTGGGCTATAGCCCGATTACCGATGTGCCTTTGCTTGCGTCCGCGGGGCTGTTGGCCGACGAGCAGCTTGTGCTTGAAATTGGCCGCGCCACGCAGTTGCTCAAGGCCCTCCAAAGGCGCTCGATGAATCGGTGCCCGAGACCGCCAGCGGCGAACAGGTGACGCGCTACGGCAAGCGATATGGTTAGGTGCTGGTGACCAACTATTGGGAGTTCGTGCTTGTCGAACCGCGCGCAGGCGATCAGCGGTACGCTGGCTGAGCTCGACGTCTGAAAATCTTGTCGTGCAGGCGCATCGACCTCGACGACGGCCAAGCCGTCATCGCGGGGGCGTTTCTTGAGCTTTGCGCTCCGTCAGGCTACCGTTCGACAAAGTTCCAAAAGCGCTCGCACGGCGCCCGCCGCATCCGCTCGAATGTCGGCGTCGCGTCGATCGCCCAAAAACTCGGCGACTCGCATTGGTCCGACCGAGTCGACGCCCTCGAAATCTCTTGCGAGAATCGCAATCGCATCTTCCGTGGGTTGAGCGCCCAGCAGCGGCCGGAGTCGCTCGAACGCGTCGTCGATGCCCGTGCCGTAGTTCTGCAGCAAGTAAACCAGATCGTAGGCGTCCTTGTTTTCGCCCCGTCCTCCGAAGGCCAGTGCTTTCAAGACGGTGAAGGCTCCGGCCTCGCAAACCCACAACTCGCGGGCCGCTTGTTCGTGGTGCAATGTCTCGCCCGCCAGCGTCACCAGCCGCCTATCTTCAAACGCCAGCTCCAGGCCCGGCGTGATGACGGCGGCGAAGCCTTCCTCGAGATTTCGCAACGAACCGCCGCGGTCGCTCTCCGAAGTGGCGGGGATCAGGAAGTCGACCGTGACGCGACGCCCTTCCGATTCGATGCGCCAGCGTTGGTTTGTCGTCCGCCCAGCTTCGTTCGTGTCGGGTTGAAATCCGGCGGCCCGCAGACGTTCGCAAAGCTCGTGATATCGCTCGTCGTCCAGGATGCGGATTGCCAGGCCAAGATCGACGTCCATCGTACCGACGTGCAGCGATCTGCCCGCCGGCAAGCTCTCTTGCGGCACAAGCAGGCTGGGAACGAGTCCGCCCACGATAACGAGATCGTCGCGTAGGTCGCCCAACTTCCTGGCGATGTAGAGGCTGGCGGCATGCACCAGCCGCACGGCGGCGGGCGAATAGGCCACGGCAGCGGCCGGCTTACTCTCCATGCCGCCCCCAGTTCAAAAACTTCTTGCGCAACTCGGCGGCGGCGTCTTTGGCCCGCTCCGGTTGTCCCTTGAGGTCGAGGTAGGTTTGAACGGGACTCACACAGCGGATTGCCTCACGGACCTGGCTGGCCGCAAAGACGCCCTCATCCTGCGGAACGACCAACCAGAGATTCGCTCCGCTCGGTTGCTCTTCGAATCCGATTTCCTTGAGAACCGCCCGCGACGGCATGGCCGAAAGATAAACGGTCACCAGCCGAAACGCCGCGTAATGCTGATAGAGCCAGGCGGCCGCCAGACCGGTAGCGACAAAGTTTGCTTGGTGCCGGGCGAGCTGCCCTGCCAGCTTCGCCAGCAACGCTTCGCCCGACCGGGCGAACACGTGGCCTTTGAGGATGCGGTGGCGGCCAAAGTCGTAAGCGTCGCGCCAGGCGTCGAGCAACAAAGCGGGATCGCGCGGCCGCACCGCTCCCGTGTCGTTGGCGTCGAGGTACTCCTCCTGCTCGAGCCGCCGCACGATCTTGCTGACGTACCCGTCGTCCAGCCCCGTTTCGCGGGCAAGTCCGCTTTGCGTCTGAAACTGTTCGGGACGAAGCAGAAGCCGACGTGACACGCGCGAGCTTTTGGGGGCGAACACGTTGGGCGGCCGTCCGCGCGCGGCGTACTTGTTTGGGCGTCCGTGGACCCAGATTTTCAGCCCCGGCGCGACGATCTTGGCATTGCCCGAAAGATCGAGCCACGAGACGCCCGCCTCTTCACACAAACGCTCTCCGACCGGCCCCATGAACGGCACGACCATCAGCGGCACCGTGTTTTTGCGGCGAACTTCCTTGGCTTGCTCGCTGAGATGGCGGATGGCACCCGCGAGCGGCCCGGCGGAAGCGACATTTTTGTATTCGGCCACGAAGCACCGGCCCGGCGTCGAAACGACTAAGTCGCGTCGGCGCGATCCCGCTGCTTCCCGCACGCAAATGTCCTTCAACGGCTGGCCCAGCAGTTCGGCCAGCGTGTCGACGATTTCCGGCGCGGCGTCATTTTCGCGAGGCGGCGTCATCCTTACTAAAATAGCTCGCCTGAAACGATTGTCAACATGACCGTCCGAATCAGGCATCCGTTCGCCGGCCGCAAAACGCGCGTGGAATTGTAGGGTTACTCGATCAGCCAGCCGACCTTTTCGAGCTCTTTCTCGATTCTCGCCGCCGCGACGGGCGTTTCGAGAATGATCGGAACATCTTTGGGCAGAAGGCGGGACACTCGGCGAAAGGCGAGCATGCTTTCGTAGTTCAAAGGTTCATGGCCGCCTTGTGAGTTGACCAGGCTCAGGTGGATCTGCTGGATTCGCCCACTGAATTGCCGCAGGATGGCGTCGGCCTCGCACATGGTCGGATCGATCTGCCGCGCATGGCCGATATCAAAACAGAGCGTCGCCTCGGGAAATTCCCCGAAGAACACCGCCAGCTCGCTTGCCGTCCGCCCCGTGCGCTTCCGTTTGTCCATGTTTTCGATGCATAGTCGGCCGCCGAGCGTGCGCCACTCGTCGAAGTCGCTGATGACGTCGGGATGAACGATAACGGGCCAGCCGCGCTGGGCAACCGGGCGCAGCAGCCGCACCACCTCGCTCTCCGACATCGTCTTCAGCTTGCTGGGTGCGTGGAGCGAAATGTAACGGAAGCCGGCGAGATCGAGTTCGTCGAGCGACTCGACGAGCGGCGCCAGCTCTTCTTCGCGCAGCGCCGAAAGTTCGACGGCCACAGTCGCATGCCCCTCGACCATTTGCAGGCCCAGCCGCACGTTGCCCAACGCAAGACTTCCCGTTGAAAATCCAACCACCATCTCAAAACACCCCATAGCGTAGCGTGAATTCCCGCAAATTCGTGTCGGCCCTGGCTGATGCGGCAGAAGTCTAGAATACCCACGTCATCCTTGGGCAGCCATCGCTCTTGCTCCTGGCGGCCCGGAAGCCGTGCCGCACGGCCCGAACGCCAAACTGTGCGACGCGGTGATCGGCCTATGGGGCGGCGAGGAATGCCATGGCGATGGCAGAGACGCTGCGCCTTTTTAGCACCGTGGCCAAGGAAGGCCGCCGCCAAGTCCTGCACAACCCAACCGACATGCTCGTACAAGACGAATGACGTCGGGTGGACTCGTTTGGCGGGCAAGACTGAGAGCGTGTCAGGCGAGTGGCGGGACGAAGACCGCGACGAGCACGACGCAGAAATTGCCGCTCATCGACCGCTACCAGACCGAAATCGCCTCCCCCAAAACACCCGTCTGCCGCGCAGCAAAGGCATGATCGACTTACCGGCGCTGACCGAGCAGAGCTTCGAGGAGGATTGACGCGGAGGAAGCCGGGAGGATCTGCAAGGGCGACTGCCTTAGGACCACGGATCGTGGAAGGCGACGACGAGTGGCTCAAAACGATCGCAGTCGATGACATCTAAGGGCGAACCGCCGTGATGCAAGAAATGAGCTGGGTCCCATTTTCTGCCTGTCCAAAGGCAGTTGCGGCCAAACCCAGCGGCGCGGTAGGCTGACTCGGCCCGAAGAAACGGAGTCAGGCTCTGCGGGGACGCAAGTCAGGCAAGGGATATTCGGGCCTCCCATATGCCAAAGGCGCTTCAGGCCTCTGGTGGCACCCTGTAGCCAGAGGTCGTTTTCTTCTGGCCCTTTGGACATCGGAGCCATGCCTCGAAAAATCCAAGCGTGAACCTCTGCGACGTTAATGACTTAGGAAAAAGGACGCAACAACCGAATGAGCCCGTATTTTGTCGCGGGCGGATCCGCTCCTCTGCGGCGCCGCGTTGATGTAGGCGGAATTGGTGACCGAGACGAGCTGGTTGGCCGAGTGCTGCCTTGTCATCCGCGTCCTTCCAAGAGAGGGCGCGGCATAACCAGTCGCTGCAGCTGACTGCGTCGGCATTATGGTTTCTCAGGGTTCAAAGGCTCTCCATCCGCCGCGGCTGGTAAGCTTTGTCGTTTTCGCTTCGAGACTCCCCAATATCGGAGCGACACGAGCGAATATCCTTTATTGCCACCTTATCACAATGGAGGGGCCGAGAGTTGTTCAACAATCGCGAAATCGCCACTGCAATCTGGCTGACTGTTTTCGCAATCTGGATGCTCACGAAATCCAATTTCCGAACATCAATCACCAGCGTATTTCGTGCCTTCCTAAACTGGAAGATTCAATCCTGCGTTGCGGCGATGACTTTCTACGCCGGTGCGATTATTGCCGCGCTCTACGCCATCGGATTCTGGCAACTCGCGATGATCAAGGATACGGTGCTTTGGCTCCTTACGGCCTTCGCAATGGTAATGAGATTCTCCACATCACGCGACAACGACAACATCGTTCGCGACGTGTTCGCTGAGAGTCTCAGACTGACCATATTCCTCGAGTTTCTGATTGGAACTTACGTGATGTCTCTGCCGGCAGAACTTGTGTTCGTTCCCTTCATCACATTTATCGTGTTCCTTGACGCCGTCGCCAAACTGAGCGAGGAGCATGCCGTTGTTGCCAAATTGACGAGCTTCTTGCTTGCGATCATTGGGCTCGCGATTCTCGGATTCGCTACGTCGCGCGCGATTGGTGACTATCGAAACCTCGGAACGATGAACACAGTTCGCTCGATTGCATTCCCGCCGCTGATGTCGATTGCTTTCATTCCCTTCATTTACGCGCTCGTCGTGATGGTCGCCTACGAATCTATCTTCATTAGGCTGACAATCGGCCGCGACAACGCTCCAGACGTCGTGCGCTATGCCAAACGTCGCATCTTCTTCCATTGTGGTTTGTCGCTACATCGGCTGCGCGCGTTTACAAAACGCCCGCCATTTGAAATAATGCAGATCGAATCCAATGCGGACGTTGATCGACTCTTTGCGGCGCAGCCCAGAAACGCCGGATAACAATGCGGTGAACCGGAGTTGGCTCACCTTTCGGATTTTCAACGTCGGTTTGGAGTGCGCGTGCGGGCCAGTAGCTCCGGGGATGTCGGGGCGGCTCGTGTTCTTTGGCAACCTATCTTCCGCTAAGCTAGC
>Ga0307372_10004088_pt1 | contig 22778 bp, 18 predicted proteins | sample OX1MG_FD_202533 | JGI IMG/M metagenome (GOLD analysis project Ga0307372, IMG submission 202533) | Soil microbial communities from Risofladan, Vaasa, Finland - OX-1 | ecosystem: Environmental > Terrestrial > Soil > Coastal area > Acid sulfate soil | place: Finland: Risofladan, Vaasa | collected...
GCGAACCTACGAGATGATCTGCTACTACTTCAGCGGGCTGGCCACGGAAGACGAGTTGCTGTCGCACATCGCCAAGCTGCAACAGCAGCCGGCCCCCAAATCCTAACCTGCCGCCCACGCCGGCGTTCGTCGTCGCGATTCGTGGCGTTTTGCGCTGCGCGTGACTCCGCGCCGAGCCGGCGTCATCGCCCCCAACGCTTGCATTTTGGTCAAAATCTTCGCCACCCCGCCCTAACCGCCGTCCGCCAACCCGAGCTTGAAATTCCCGTGCCGAACAGGATTGCCACGGAGGGCGTTCCCTACAGAGAAGCCTCACGGAACGCCACGGAGAGCGTTCCCTACAGAGAAGCTCCTTTACATTCGGTCAAATGGCATCACTACCAGAATCTGTAAATACTTGCTCTCAAGGCGCATTCGCGGTAAGCTACCGGTACATTTTCGAGATGGCGAGCAGATCAACGCGCATGTCTTTGGCCCGCTAATCTAACGGACGGCAGAGGAGATCAAAGATGAATCGCCGCTTCGTGGCCTGGGCGTTCGCCCTGTCGGCAACCGCACTTTTGGTTGCGTTTACTGCCGATCGTCCCCTCGATTCCGGGCCGCTCGATTCCGAGCCTTCGGCATCGGTGCAGCAAGCAAGCTCCTTTCGAGCCTTCGGCGTCAAGGATGATCTGAAGCTGGGTAGAAAGAAGTCCGCCCAGAGTGCAACTCGTAGCGGCGCTCAGGCCGCCGCAGCGTCCAAGGCCGCAGCGTCCAAGGCCGCAGCGAATACCAAACCCTTGGCGGCAAAGAGAGCCCTAGCGAAAAAAGCCCCGTCAGTAGAGCCGATTCGTCTCGAAGGCGACGCGAAGGGCAATCCGGAAGCAGCGTGGAACGATTACTTTGTTGCACATCAAGACGCTTCCGCTCCGACGCCATCGGCAGTTCGCGCAACCGCTAGCGCATTGATGCAACATCGCGAGTTCGACCAGGTCATCGCGCTCATCAACGCGGCGCTGCGCAACAGGCAAGGCCAGCCCTGGATGTTCGAGGCGCTGGGCCTGGCGATGCAGGCCGCCGAGCGGACGCCGGCCGAGATCGAACGCGCGCTGATGTCGGCCTTGGACTTCACCAGCGATCCGACCGACATGATGTACCTGGCTCAATACATGTCGCGGGCGAATTTGAACGAGCGCGCGCTGCAGTTGTTCCGCCAGGTCGCCGAAGTCGACCCGTCGGCGCCCGAGCCGTTCGTGTACGGTCTGCGTCTGGCCCAAAAGCTCGACGACGTGGAAGCGATTCAGTGGTCCACCGTGGGCATTTTGAGCCAGGCCTGGCCCGATCGGCAATCGAGCGTTTGGGAAGAGGCGTCCCGCGTGGCCGAAGCGACGCTCGAGCGGCTGCGCAGCGAGGTTCGCAAAGAGGAAGCCAAAGCCTATCAGGCCGCGCTGGATGAAGCCCTGGTTCGCGACTGCGTCGCGATCGTCTCGTGGACCGGCGACGCCGACGTCGACGTGTTCGTCGAAGAGCCGACCGGCACGATCTGCTCGTTCCGCAACCCCCGCACCGTGGCGGGCGGCATCATGCTGGGCGATGCGGTCTCGCACGCCGTAGATCGCAAATCCGAAGCCGCCTCGGAGGTCTACGTCTGCCCCAAGGGTTTCGACGGCAACTATCGCGTGCTGGTCCGTCGCGTGTGGGGCAAGCTGGCGGCCAACAAAGTCACGATGGAAATCTACTGGCACTACAACTCGAAGCAGGAACGCAAGCAGGTCAAGCAGATCGAACTGATCGATAACGAGGCCATGGCCGGCTTCGAATTGACGGAAGGCCGCCGCAGCGAACCGCTGGCCGAACAGCAAGTGGCCAGCGCCGTGGCGGACCAGGTCGCGGTCGGCCGGCAAATCCTGCTCAATCAGAAGCTCAATGCTTTGAACGATCCGCAAGCCCTGGGCAGTTTCCTCTCGTCGTCCTACAAGTCGGGACAAGACGACTCGCAGGGCTTCAATCCGCAAAACCCGTTCGTGCCGTTCGTCATCAAGGGAGCGGTGGGCTATCAGCCGGTCATCACGTCGCTGCCCAAGGGCGCCATGATGTCGACCTCGGCCGTCATCTCCGCCGATCGGCGTTACGTGCGGGTATCGCCCTTTCCGTTCTTCTCCGGCGTGACGGAAGTCAACACGTTCAACTACGTCTCGGGCGTGAGCGGTCAAAGCGGCGGCGCGGGCGGCGGCGGCTTCGGCGGCGCCGGCGGCAAGTTCTAGCGAGAAAGGGGACGCCTCTTCCGTCAGCTGCGGAATGGACGAAGAGCTTAACCGATTCTCGCAAGGCGCTGGCAGATTCGCCGCCCCGGTCTTCGCCCGTTGGGTCATGAACGAAACGCAACGGCAGCTCATGCCACTCGATGCGGCCCTGTTTCTGCTCGACCGGCATGGCCTGCGGCGCCGTCAACGCGTTCCGACATTGAGCGTGATTGTTGGCGCCGGAAACAAGCCGGTCCGGCTGGCGCGGCATTGGATTCGATTGGCCCGCCTCGTCGTCTGCGAAACTTCTAACGTCCGGCTGCCCGAGTTAGTCTCCGATTGGTTCGTCCGGCTGGCCGCCGCGCGAAACCTGCCAGCGGCGGCATACGCGTGGCTGGCGGTGCGAACGGATCAAAGCGGCGGCGAGCTGTGGCGCCGGTTGCGCGACCGCGCGTCGGACGAACGTGGTTTGTTTCTCGATCGGACGCTTGGCGCTGCAGCGGCATCGCCCGTCGAGATCGTGTGTCGAGCGATCGTCGAGCACGATTGCGAACAAGGGTCGACCGCGGCAGGTCTCTGGGACCGCTTGCTCTCCGCCTGCCGCGACGACATCGGCGCGCTGTTCGTCGGCGTCGCGGCTGTCGTCGGACGGGATGGTCTTCCAGGGCTGTTCGTCAATCTGTCGGCGGGGGCGACGCTGCTTGACGTTGACGCGGCCAGCCAGAGTTTAACCGCACTGACGTCCCTGCTGCCGCGATTGAACGCGTTGCTGGCGATCTCGCCGAAGCAACTGGAAGGATTTTTGGCGCAGACTTCGGAATCGCACTGCTTGGCATTCGTGCGCGAAGGGTTGATTCGCCTGGACGGTCCGACGGCGCCGTCCGAAGCGGCTCCCGGCTCTGGCGAACTCGCTTCTGCCGCGGCCGAGCCGTCGCCGGCGCTAGAACAAGAGACCTGGACGCCAGAACCCGCGGACAACGACCCGGCCCGCAGCCGGGCCGAACGGTTTTTATTCGACCGCTTGCAATCGCATCCCGAAACGGCGAACCTATTCGAGATCAACGGGATCTTCACTGCCGGCGACGGCTGGAGAGGGTCGATGGAAGTCGATTTGCTGGCCCGCGGCGTGCGGGTCGCCGTCGAAATCGACGGTTATTTTCACTTCCAGGATCTCGAAGCCTACCGCCGCGATCGGCGCAAAGACGTGCTATTGCAACGAGCCGGTTATCTCGTCGTCCGTTGCCTGGCCGACGATGTTGTCTCGCGATTGGAAGAAATCATGCATACGATTGTCGCTGCGGTGCGATTGCGTCGCGCGTGGCGCTTGCGAGCGGAGGAATTGTCATGATGATGTCGGCCATCGTCGCGACCGATTTGGAAACGATCGATCGCCTGATTCTGGCGCGAATGCTGTTTTCCGCCACGCCGCAAAAGGCCCGCGACGACGCGGGCAAGCTCGCCGCGGCCCAGTTCAGCCCCGGCGAATGGGCCGAGGCGTTCGAGCCGCATTGGCGCCGGCTTGTCGAGGCGGAATTGCTGCGGCCGAAGCCTGGGCCGGGGCGCAAGCCGGGCAAGTCGTTCGAGCTGACCGACGAGGGGCGGCGCCAGGCGCTGGCGTTTTTACAAATCGGCGAGCCGCCCGCCCGGCTGAATTGGGCGACGGTGCAGTCGAGTTACCTGTTGCCGCTGGCGATGAATCTGCGGCCCGGTTCGCGCGAGGCGGAGCAGCTCAAGAAGGCGGCGTCCTTGAAGCTGGCGCTAGTCGCCCGGTCGAAAGGACTGGCGCTGCCCGCCGGGGCCAAGGCCAAGCAGGCTCTCGCCGCGTTGGCTTGGAAAGTGATCGGCGTCGAAAGCAACGCGGATTTCACGGCCGAGAACGTGATTCAGCAGCTTGTCTTCCGACAAAAGCCGGCCAGAAAACTCACTGCCGATCAGGTCGCCACGGCCCTAGCCGCCGCGGCCGTCGGAGCGCGCACGAAGACGCCCGCCGAGTTGCGGTTGTCGGCGATTCGCCGTTGGCTTTCGCCGACCATCGGCCCTAAAACGGCGCCGGCTGAACCGAACCTGGCGACGTTCGCCGAACAGACGCTGAACGCCGCCCGGCGAATTTCCGCCGACCGACGCTTCGGCGACAACAAAGCGTTCATCTCGCACGTCTGGCGGCAATTGCGCGGCGAAGCGGCGTTCGACGGTCTCGCGCTCGAGGCCTTCAAGCAGCGGCTCGTCGAGGCGAATCGCGAAGGGCTCGTACGATTGAGCCGCGCCGACCTGGTCGAGGCGATGGACCCGGCCGACGTCGAAGAGTCGGCGACGGCGTACGAAAATGCGACGTTTCATTTCATTCGCCTCTGAGACGACCCAGGAGTTCTCAAGATGGCTGCGGTTTCGACGCCGAACGCTTCGCCCGATATGACCGACCCTCGCGTCCGCGCGTTTTGCGCGCCGCAGGGACGCGAGGTGTTCCATTCGATCTGCCACGCGAAGGAGATTTGCAGCCCCGACCCTTTCGACGTGCGTTCGATTCACGCCGAAGCCCGCGAAGTCTTCGAGACGATGCTGGCCCGCGCCACCACTCCGCCCGGCACGGCGGCGGGCCGCACGCTGTTGCTGCTCGGCGAGTCGGGCAGCGGCAAGACGCACCTGATGCGGGCCTTCCGCAACCACGTCCACGGGCGCGGGCTCGGCTACTGCGGCTACCTGCAAATGACGACGCCCACGCACAACTACGGGCGCTATATCCTTTCGAAGCTGCTGGCCTCGTTGGACGAGCGATATGACGAGCCGACGAGCCAGCTCTCCGGCCTGATGTGCCTCTCCAACGCCCTGGTCGGCAGTTTGGGGCCCGACTACGAATCGGTCATCGACGAGATGCGCGAAGCCCGCTTCGGCCAGGACGAATTGAACGAACAGGTCTACCATCTGGCCAACGATCTTCTCGAAGATTGGGGGCCGAAAGGCCCGGGGTTGCGCGATGCGGTGCGCGCCATGATCTACATGCAGCGGCAGGATCCGGCGCTGCGGGCCGCCGCGCACAGCTACCTGCGCTGCGAAGCGCTGGGCAAGTTCGATCGCGCAGCGCTCGGCGAATTGTCGCCGCGGACGGACGATTCGCACCCGATGGAAATGATCGAATCGCTGGGCCGCCTGATGTGGAGCGCTCAAGAGCGCCCGTTGGTCTTGTTCGTGGACCAACTCGAAGAGATGTACAACCTCGAAAATGCGAAGGAGCTGTTCCGCCGAGCCATGGGGGCCATCAACACCGTGGCCGAGAACGTGCCATCGGCGATCATCATCGTCGCCTGCCTGGAAGACTATTACGAGCAACTCAAATCGTCGCTGGCCCAATCGCTGGTCGACAAGATCGAGCGCGACCCGGACAAGCTGCGGCTCGAAAGCCAACGCAGCGAACAGGAAGTGCTCGAACTCGCGGAATGCCGACTGGCCGTGCTCTACGAAGACGCCGGCGTGGCGGCGACGACCGAAGACCCGACGTTTCCGATTCCAGCCGAAGAACTGCGCAAGCTCAGGAATCTGCGCACCCGCGACGTGCTCGACTGGTGCCGGCGATTTCAAGAACAATACCGATTGCAAGGGCGCATTGCGCCCGCGGTCGTTACCGAAGCTTCCGACAAAGCTTCGCCCGACGTCGCCGCCCTGGAAGAAGCCTGGCAAACGTTCCTGGCCGAAGGCAAATGGAAAGCGCCGGCCGATGAGCCGCAACTCGCCGAGACGCTGGCCGCCGCAATCGTGCATGTGAATGACGAAGCGCCCGCCAACGGCGGCGCCTTCGAGGCGTCGTGCGACGGTCGCTTCGTGGCGTTGGAGATTCACGCCGCGGATAGCGGCGTCGAGAAAATCCTGGCGGGCGTCTGCAACAAGCGGCCGCAAGGCGGAGGTCTGGCCAAGCAAGTCGCCGAACTGGAGCAGCGGGCGGGCGAACACGGGCGGTTCATCGTGCGATCCGTCGAGTTTCCTGCGAGTCCCGGAGCGAAAATCTCCGGAATTCTCGGCGACTTTTTGATGCGCGGCGGACGGCGGGCGGTATTCGAGGATTCGCACTGGCGAACGATGCTGGCCTTCGAGGATTTTCGTCGCCTGCGGCAAGACCAGCCCGGCTTCGCCGCCTGGTTACAAGCCGAAAAGCCGCTGACGCGGCTTAAACCGCTCCGGGAGTTGCTGCAATTAGATCGCTCTCGGACAGAGCGTTCGCACGCCGAGGCCGACGCGCCGTCGCCGGCCAACGGCCCAATCGCCGGCCAGCCCAATCGCGCCAGCGACGCTCAGCCGCCCGCCCAGCCATTGCGGCTTGACCTGGCTCTGCCGCTACGGCTGGGAAGCACCACCGGATTGAGCCCCATGCCCGTCGAAATCGGCGCCGGCGAGCTGACGCGGCACGCGGCGTTTCTAGGCGGATCGGGCAGCGGCAAGACGACCGTCGCCTTGAACCTCGTCGAGCAGCTCTTGGAGCGCGGCGTGCCCTGCGTGCTCGTCGATCGCAAGGGCGATCTCTGCGGCTACGCCGATCTTGCGTGGCGGGAGGCGCCGGCCGCTGACGAGGCGGGCTCGGCGCGCAGGTTCGCGCTGAGCAGCCGCATCGACTTGGCGCTTTACACGCCCGGCAACGCTCGCGGGCGAGCCGTTCGTTTGCCGGTCGTGCCCGCCGGCATGAGCGCAGCCAAGGACTTCGACCAGCTCGCGAGTTCCGCCGCAGCGGCTTTGGCCAGCATGATCGGCTTGCACTCCGAAACGCGGCACGGACCACAACGGGCGATCTTGCTGCACGCCATCCGGCAACTGGCGATGTTGCAGCCGCACCAGGAATCGAGCATCGAGGACTTGGTCGAGCTGATCCACTCGGAAGATCCCCGGCTGGTCAATGCCGTCGGCAAGCTCGACGGCAAGCACTTCAAGAAGATCGTCGAAGGGCTCGAGACGCTGCGGCTCACGCGCGGCGAATTGTTCGACCCGTCGGCCGAGCGGCTCGACTTCGACCGCTTGCTCGGCCCTCGCAGCGACGGCCGCACGCAACTCACAGTCATCAGTACGAAGTTCCTGGGCGAGATGCTCGACGTGCAGTTCTGGATGGCGCAGTTCCTGAACGAATTGCGGCGCTGGGCGAGTCGCAATCCGTCGAACGACTTGCAGGCCGCGGTGCTCTTCGACGAGGCGGACATCTACCTTCCCGCTCGCACGCAGCCGGCATCGAAAGGACCGATGGAAGACTTGTTGAAGCGCGGGCGCTCGGCCGGCATTGGCCTGCTATTGGCCACGCAAAGCCCCGGCGACCTGGATTACAAATGTCGCGAGAACATCCGCTCCTGGTTCCTCGGCCGCATCAAAGAGAACACCGCTCTCGGCAAGCTCAAGCCGATGCTCGAAAACGCCCGGTACGACGTCGCCGCCAGACTGGCGGCACAGGCGCCCGGCGAATTTCAGTACGTGCACGAGGGAAACGTCGCTTCGTTCAAAGCCGAACGTTCGCTCATGCCGGCGGAGCAACAGCCGGAAGAAGAGATTCTGCGTCTTGCCGCCTGTCAATCGGCCCTCGCCGGCTCGCATTGAGGGCAAGGCGATCTCAGCGAGGTTGTTTTGCTTGTCGCCGAGGCGTCTTGGCGCCGTGCAACTCGGGCCGCACGGCCTCGGCCCGGCCTTGCGCCCATAACCGCAAGCTTTTCAGACGCTGTTCGCCTTGCAGGTAGTAATAATCGTCGAGGCTGTCGAACTGCTGCTGGAAGAGCTTCCGCTTTTTTTCCTGCCAATCGGGCGCCGGGCGGACGATTCCTAGCTCGACCAGCTTGTCGGCCAGGGCGTCGGCGATCCGCTGGTGCCCTTCAATCGTCGGGTGGACGTGATCGGCCATTTGATCGCCGCCCACAATGCCATGTTTGCCGTTGTGCTCGAAGAGCGCTTGCACGTCGACCAGCGGCGCTTGCGTCTCGCGGGCCACGTCGAGAATGGCCTCGTTCATCGGCTGCAGGATGCGCAGCGGACAGACGTCGAGTTCCTTGGCCCGTAGATAAGCCTCGCGAGCCTGCTCCATTCGTCCGACGGATCGATAGCACTCGGCCAGCGTGTACCAACCGCCGGCGTGCAAGGGATCGATCTCGCAGGCTTGCTCCAATTCCGCGATCGCCGCGTGCAAGTTATAGCTGCCGCGGCGAAAATGCCCGCGCGCCGCTTCGAACAACGCTTCCCACTTCGCCAGCTCCTGGGCGCTGAGATCGGGGCGATGCTCGGCTTTGAAAGGCGGCATGGCGCCGATGTTGCACGCCGGGTTGACGAGCGTGAAGGCGACCCCCGCGTCGCGGGCCAGTTCCGCCATGCGCTGCAGATTGAAGCGAAATTGCCGGATCACGTTGCGCCGCCACGAATCGTCGCGGCGATACTCCTCGAGACCGCCGCGATAATCCAGCAAGGCTTCTACCTCGGCGGGCAGCAGCGGGCGGCCTGCGGGCGGCGCGTGCGAAGAGGCGCCGTGCAAGCGAGCATATCCTTCTCGCATCAGAGTGAACGTGCGCAGCCGCGAGGCCGCGGCGATCGAGGCGTTCGAAAAAGCGCCGCGGTCGCGGATGTGTTCGAACTTACGGTCCTCGAGAAACTCGTTGTGCCCGGTGCAAAGGATGATTAAATCGGGCTCATAGCCCAGCACTTCCTCCAAGATCGGCGTCAAGCGATAGCTGGCGTAGGAAATGCCGCCGCAGTTGACGACCTTCCAGCGACGGCGGGAGTCGGCGGCTTGCAGGCTGATTTCCAGCCAGGTTGTAAAGGCCGTTTCCGTCAAGTACGGGTTTCCCTGGACGGTAGAACCGCCCAGACAGAAAATGCGGTATTCGTTCTCCGGCTTCTCGGCCAGGAACGACTGAGCACAGAAATGTTTTTGTCGGGCCCGGGGAATTTCGTAGCGAGTGCGGTCTTCGTTCAGCACGAATAACGGTCGGACCGAACGAAAGCCGACGAACGGGTCGTCGTGTACTGCCGGTTGCCCCCAACCGCAAAGTGCGCAAAGAGCCTCGAAACCGGCCAGGAATGAGAAACCCAAGCCCAGCGCCGCCAGGCGAAACAGCCATCGCTGGCGACGAGTGTTAGGCTGCCGCCGCTCAGCCGCTTCCCGATCGCTTGGCATAGAGAGGTTGGCCCTCTGGAAACTTGTCGGCCTTAAGGTCAAAATGAAGCGCGCCTGACGCTTTAAGCAGGATAACGCGCCAGGGAGCGGGCCGCCATCAAGTTCAATCCTCGCTCCAACGGCCGCATTTCGGGAGTCGTCGAGTGTCTGAGCAGAACGCCCCGCCGCAAGGCGAGACCGAGAATTCCGGCGAGCCCATGGAATTGCAAGAACGCGGGCTGCTTCGGGATTTTTGGCTGTTCCTGATCGACAACAAGAAATGGTGGTTGGCGCCGATCCTGTTGGCGCTACTGCTGATCGGCCTGCTCGTCGTCTTGAGCGATACGGGACCGGGGCCGTTCATCTATCCGCTGATGTGATTCATCCTCAAGGACTCGTCGCGCTCGACGAACAGAATCGTTTCGACGCCGCGCGGCCGCGCGGAAGAATCATCCGACAGCTCGCGAGGAACTGCAGCCTGCTCCGCGCGCGGCAAATAAATTCTAAAGCAGGCGCCCCTGCCGGGTTCGCTGTCGACATCGAGATATCCCTTGAGTTGCTTGACGATGCCATGGACGATCGCCAGCCCCAGTCCGCTGCCTTCGTTCGGCCCCTTGGTCGTAAAGAACGGTTCGAAGATGCGCCGCTTGATTTCCTGCGACATGCCGACGCCCGTATCGCTCACGGAAAGCATGACATATCGGCCCGTCGGGATGTCGCACCGGCCGTTGCGGCCGGCGCCGTCCACAACAACGTTGGCCGACTCGATAACAATGTTACCGCCTCGAGGCATGGCATGGCGGGCGTTTACGACCAGATTCAGCAGCACTCGCTCCAACTGCTCGGGGTCGGCTTTGATCTTTTCTAGTTCGGGCTCAAGAACGGCGAGCAGGCAAATGTCGTCGCCGATCACGCGGCGGAGCAGCCGTTCGGCGCTCGTCACGACTTCGTTGAGACAAAAAATCTGCGGCGGCGACGCTTGCTTTCCGCCAAATGCCAGGAGCCGACGAGTGAGCGACGCCGATCGCTGAGTGGCTTCTCTGATTTCCTGCAACAACTGTTGGGCGGGAACGTTCGAACCCAGCGAAGTCGTCAACAATTCGTTGTAAATGTTGATCGCGGTCAAAAAGTTGTTGAAATCGTGCGCGATTCCGCCGACGAGCTGGCCGATGGCCTCCATTTTTTGCGCTTGTCGAAGTTGCTCTTCGAGCTGCTTGCGGTCGGTAATGTCTAAAAACGTGACCACCGCTCCGATCACTTGATTTCCTCGACGCACGGGCAGCGATCGGCATTCTGCGTAGAAGCTGGAGCCATCCGCGCGCCAAAAGACGTCTTCCTCGACGTGCGCGCCGGCTTCCTCGCAATAGTTGCGGTGGATCGCACACTCCTCCTCTGGATAGGGCGTGCCGTCCACGCGCCGATAGTGCGTCAGGGCGTGCATGTTCTTGCCGACAAGCGCGCACGGATCGACGTAGCCTAGCAGCTTCGCGCAAGCCGGATTGGCGAACGTGCAATTCCCATTTCGATTGATTTCGCAAATCGCCTCGGCGGCTGAGTCGAGCAGCAGGCGAACGTGCTCGTCGCCGTCCTTGAAGATCTCGTCCGCCCCCGTTTGCCCGGCGGCATCCTCCGCCCGCGACAGCGCGCCGTTGAAGGCGAAATCCGCATAGCGCCGCGCAGCGGGATGACGTTCGTCTCGGATAGCGTCGCCGTCCTGATTGCGGTCGCCGTTGAAGACCGCGTCGTCGACGTCTACGCCGCGCGTCAGTCGAACGACGTGCCTAACGTGGCGGTTCATCGGGGCCGAAAAGGTCAGGTTGAGAGTGACGTCGTTGTCGTTCATCTTGTCCTCCTTGAAAGAACCAAACGTCAGCCCAGGCGCCAGATATCGTTCAAGCGCGCAAAGCGTTCCAGCCTGGGGCGAAGACTGCCGCGCCGGTCAGCCCTGACGACGCGGACTTCCGTTTTGCTGGAGCGCAACGACTTCAAGCCGTCGGCGGGACTCTCGGCGATTAGCACGCGCAGTAGTCGAGACATGACCGCCCCAATGGTTGCGTACTTGAATGGGTGCGTGAAAGGCGAATGGCGTATGCGTGTTTGCTTGTTATTCCGCAGATTCTCGTTAGTCGGTCTCGTGGTTGACAGCTCGGTCCGTCAGAGCGCCGCCAGCAGATGAGCCAACTGCGTGGGATTATCGACGTTCATCTTCTCCAAGACCTTTGCCCGATGATTGTCGACCGTCTTCGGGCTGATCGACAAGCGTTGGGCGATTTGCTTGGTCGAGTCGCCGCGAGAGAGCAGATCCATGATCTCTCGCTCGCGATCCGTCAGCCGTCTCATCCGTTCTTGGACGCTGCGAGCCAGTGCGCGCTTGTGGCGATGTTCGTGGTCTCGTTGAACGGCTTCACGGATTCGTTCCAGCAGCGTTTGCGGGCTGAAGGGCTTCTGGATGAAATCGACCGCGCCGTCGCGAAGCGCTTGGGAAGCGCAAGGGATCTCGCCGTGTGCCGTGATAAAAATAATCGGCGGTACGACCTCTGCAGAGTGCAAGGCCTTTTGCAGTTCCAATCCGCTCATCCCAGGCATGCGGATATCGAGCACAAGGCAGCCGGGCTTGTTCGGATCGTAATGCTGCAGAAAGTCCTGGGCCGTGGAAAAGCACTCGTCGGCCAAGCCGATCGAGCGAACCAACAACGAGACCGATCGCCGCACATCCTGGTCGTCGTCGACAATAAACACAGTGGCCGCGGTTGCAATCGCGCCTTCGCAAGCTGGTGCGGACGTCGACATTTCTTGTACCCCCGAATTTGTGGGTCCACCTAGACGTACTGTATCGTCTTTCACTGGTCATAAGTCAAGGGGGCGTAGGCGTTTGTCGTAGGCAAATCTCCTAGGAGATCGGCCCATGCCGCTTCAATCCACCCTCGAGCCGCGAGATCGTGTCGAACTCCGCTTTGCCGAACCGTGCTCGGCCTACTGTGCATAATCGAAAACGCGACGTTCAGGACGACATATAACTTGCTACTCGCGCAATGACGAGAGACATCTTCCCATGCGCTGCAGGAATTATCCCGCACGCGGCATCACGAACTCGAACTAGCTTTTTTTAGAGGGATATTGTCGGCGCGCGAAAACATTGGGGAGATTTGTCATGTCCAACACGCTGCGACTGCTGCTTGCCGAAGGCGATCTGAGCGACGCAGAAATGGTCAAGAGGTTGTTGTCCAAAGCGACGCACTCGCAGTTTCAGATCGAATGGACGGATACGCTTGAAGGGGCGGCGCTCGCGTTGTCGGCGAGCCGTTTCGACGGGATGTTGCTCGATCTCGGCTTGCCCGGAACGCAAGGCTTGGAAGGGCTCGTCAAGATCCTGAGCGTCGATCCTCGCGTGCCTGTCATTATTGTTACGGACCAGAACGACGAGGAATTGGCGTTGCGGGCCCTGCAAGTCGGCGCCCAAGATTATCTCGTCAAGGGAAGCTTGACGACCGACAACCTCGTGCGATCGATCCGATATGCGACCGAGCGGCACGCACTCGTCAGGCGACTGACGGACGCACGAATCGTTCTGGAAAACCGCCACCGCCGGTTGGCGAAGCTGTATCGCACCGCATACAAGTTCGTGGACAACGTGTCTCACGAATTTCGTACGCCGCTGACGGTCATCAAGGAATACGTCTCGCTGATCAAAGACGGGATCGTGGGCGAGGTGTCGGACGAACAACGGAGGATGCTCGCCATCGTCGAGGATCGGGCGGATGATCTGAACACCATGGTCGACGACATGCTCGACGTCAGCAAGTTGGAAGCCGGCATTTTGGGAGTCTATCGCAAGCGTTGCCAGGCCACGGATATTCTCGCCCGCGTGCGGCCGGCGCTCGAGCGCAAAGCGTTTACCAAAGGCGTGCGATTGGAATCGGACGTCGAGGCCAATCTGCCGCCGATCTATTGCGATCCCGAGAAGGCGGGGCGAGTGCTCGTCAATTTGGCCATCAATGCCGTCAAGTTTTGCGGACAGCCGGGCCGCGTTCGCCTGAGCTGCCGCCGCTCGCGAAATCCGCCCGGCGTCGAATTCAGCGTTTCGGACAACGGGCCTGGAATCAGTGCGGAAAATCAACGGCTGCTGTTCCGCCGCTTCAAGCAACTCAGCGAAACGGTGCGCAGCGGCGCCAAGGGGTTCGGCCTGGGGCTGAGCATCGCGAAGGAGCTTGTCGAGGCGAATCTGGGCGAGATTCGGCTCGACAGCGAGCCGGGCCGAGGAAGCACGTTCTCGTTCACCTTGCCTTTGGACGACTGCCAGGAAGTCGTGCGGCGTTATCTGCACCGGGTCGGGAAGCTGCGCAATGGCCCGCCGCAGCTTTCGCTCGTCAGGGCGGAAGTCGACCCATCGACGGCCGCGCCGCTGGCGGAAGACGTGGACGGGTTCTTAAGCTGTTTGCTTCGCTACAACGACCTCGTCTTGCGAGTCGGTCCGAGCCGGTGGCTCGTCGTGTTGCCGGTTCCCGAGGATCAAGTGGCCGCCTTTTTGCGGCGGGCCGAAAAGGCGTTCGCCGAAGCCGCCCGCAATCGCGTTGGCGATCCTTATCCGCGGATCGACTTCCGACACTTGGGAACGTGGCCCGTGGACCATGACAAGGCGATTCTCGCGGAGATGAGCGACATCGCGCGCTGCGAGGAGGCCGTCGATGTCTGATCCGCAGACCGTGCTCGTGGTGGACGACGATCTCGAAATCGTCCGGGCCGCGTGCATGCGCTTGCGCGCCGCCGGATACAAGGCCCTGGAGGCGACGGACGGAACCTCGGGCGTCGCCGCCGCCATCGCGGCCCGCCCCGACTTGATTTTGCTGGACGTGCGCATGCCTCGCAAAGACGGGCTGGCCGTCCTGTCGGAATTAAAGCATCGGGCGGACACCAAGCACATTCCCGTCGTCATGCTTTCGGCGAGTATCGTCGATCAGGAAGCGGGACTCGACGCGGGAGCAAGATTCTTTATTCGCAAACCGTACAGCGGCGCGACGCTGATGCAGGCCGTCCGCGCCGCGCTTGCGGTGCAGGCGAAAGCAGAGCCTCCGAACGGCGACGAAGCAACACCCTTTGAGGAACACGACGATGACGTGCAAGCGAATTTTGGTGGTGGATGACGACCGCGACTTCGCCGAGTCGATCGCGCTGCGGTGCCGCAAACTGGGCTTCGAGGCGGAGACGGCCGACACGCCGCTGGCGGCGGTCGTCAGCATGGAGTCGCATCCCCCCGACCTGCTGTGCATTGACGTGGGCATGCCCAGCGGCGACGGTCTGGACTTGTGCGAATTTCTCGTACGCGATTCGAAAAGGCCCCCCAAGCCAGTCATCATCCTCACCGGACGGACGGATGAGGCGACCATTCGCCGTTCTCGTTTGCTGGGGACTCGCTACGTCAGCAAATCGCCCGACGTCTGGCAGCGCCTGCGCCCCGTGATTGACGAGCTGCTGACGCCGCACTCTCAGCCGGAGGCTTCCGGCGGCGCGGCGTATCGCTCCGACGCGTAGAGGAGTTCTCCGATGGCGAAGCGCAAGCGAATTCTCATTGCCGACGACGATGAAAGCCTGGTCGATGTGGCGGCGAAACGCTTCGAATGCCTCGGTTTGCGCGTCGACCGGGCGTATGACGGAATGTCTACGCTGCAGAAAATCGAAGAACGCGAACCCGATTTGATGATTCTTGACGTGAATATGCCGGGCGGTTCGGGCCTGGGCGTGTGCCAGATGCTCTCTCGCGACGCGAACTTGAAATCCATTCCTGTCATCGTGCTCACCGGGCGCAAGGATCCGGAGACGATCCGCGTGTGCCGCGAGCTTCATGCTCATTACGTGCAGAAAGGCACGGACATGTGGTCCCGACTCGAGCCGTTGGTTATGGGCTTGTTGGAACTCGAACGCGCGAAATGGGCGAATTCGGAGGTTCCGCATCCAGGTAGCGTCCACGGTGCGAAGACGGGCGATTCGATCCCGGACGACGATCGCGGCTTGGAGCAGATGTCGCCGCCGCCTCCGCCCGCGAGCGACGCTGAGGCCGGAGCCGGCTCGTATGAGAGCGCCGGTCGAATACCCGAAGAACACATCGACGCCATTCTTGCGGCCCTAGGCGTTAGAGGTCGAGAAACGAGCTCCCTCGAAGCTGCAGCTTCCAAGGACGTTCGCCCCGGGGTCCTGTGCGTGGATGACGATCGCGATTTTGCCGATTCGCTGAAGCTGCGTCTCGAGCAACACGGCGTCGCGGTCGTGCAAGCGTTCGCCGGCATGGACGGCTATTGCACGGCTTTCGCGCATCCGGTGCAAGCGATTATCCTGGACCTCCAGTTGCCCGACGGCGACGGCGAGTACGTCTTGCGGCGGTTGAAAGAGAACCCCGTCACTCAAAACATTCCCGTGATTGTGTTGACGGGCGCCAAAGATCGCGCCTTGGAGCGCAGAATGTATAACCTTGGCGCCGCGCAATTTCTCGCCAAGCCCGTCGCCTGGGACGATTTGTGGCACGAACTGCAGCGGCATCTCCGCTTGCCCGCGCAGCCACCCTCGCCTATCAACTCGGACTTGAAGAGGCACTAGAGCTTCTTAAGCATCTCGACCGCTTTATCTTCGTACTTCTTCTGCCACTCGGGCGCCAGAATGCAATCGCTGTCTTCCTGGGCGCCGCCCACGTTCGAAAGCTGTTCGGCCGTCGGGGCGTAGTAGATGTAGCCGTTGGTGTAGCCGGCGATGAACGTGTGCGGACGCTGCAATTTGTTTTTCAGATTCAGCCCGATCCGCACGGTCAACTCGCCGGGGAACGTGCCCAGCGTGAAATCGCCGATCCGCACGGCGAGCAGTTCGACGTCGATCGTCCGCTTGCCCGCGGCGACCAGCTCGGCCTGGTGCTTGCGGAGCAAAGCCAGGTTCGTTCCCACCCGCGTCAGTTCCTCCATCGTCAGGATGTTTTGGATGTACTGCTTCATGTTGCGGCGGTTCTCGGCGTCGAGCTGAGCGAAGTCCTTGCGGCCCAGCGCTGCGTCGTGCAGGTAGCGGTGCGAGGAATACGACGGGAACTCGCCCGACACGTCGTATTTCACCAGCAGCGGAATGAACGTCTTGAGGTTCAGGCTCGTGCCTCGCAGCGACTTGAGCAGCCGCTGTTGCTCGGCTTCGAGATCGAAGATGCGCTGCGTGCGATCGCCGCGCGGCAGGGCGATGGTTTCGTTCAAGACCGTCAGCCGGCCGTCTTCGCGGCACTCGATCTTCCGCAGGCCCTTGAGCGTGCTCAGGCCGAGCAGGTTGCCCAGCGGCTCGGCGCTGCGCGGATGTTCGACGTCCTTATACATCACCGGGTTGATGTCGCCGCCGCAGCCTTGCAAAAACAAGGCGATCGCGCCTTCGCTCAGGTTGTCTTCGATCACCTGCGAGGCGAAGCCGGTCACGTCGGCCGTGTTGGCGCCGCCGGGCATGCCCATGATCGGGTGACAGGCGAAGTTGTAGACTACGGCCAGCGTCGTGCCGTCCAGCCGGTCGAGCCGCAAGATGCCGATCTGCGGATCGACCGGGCCGACCTCGGCCACTTCGTCGTCGGGCGGCAGCGAGTAGGCATGCCGCACGTCGGCCTCGCGGCCGCTTTTGAGCTTCAGCCGCCGGTTTTCCATGATCCGGTCTTCACGCCCTTCGCCCGCGCCGACCTTTACCGGGACCAGTTTTTGCGCGGCGGCCTTCACCGCCTGCACCGTTCGCTCGCCGACGTCGGCGCACACGACTCCGTGGCAGTGGCTGGCGTTGGCCAGCACATTGGCCTGCGGAATACCCAGCTCTTTTTCCAACCGCGCGCGGACCTTCGACAGATAGTCGTTCGGGATCCGGCCGATCTCGCCGATGGCCACCGCATCGACGGTAATCAAGACGGCGGTCGTCGCATCCGACTTCAGCACGAGGGCCTTCACATACAGCGGATCGCTGACCGGCCCGGCTTCGCGATCGGTGATCTCGACCTTCGCCGCGCCGGCCCGCAACGTGGCCGCCTGGGCGGGGGCGGAAAGCGAGCTGGCGAGGGCTGTGAATGCGAGCAGAAGCGCGAGCGAGGGTAGGCGGCGAGTCCGACGGCGGATATTATTTGGGCTCGGCGAGCATGAGCAATCGGCAGGTTTCATTATCGCGGTAACCTCGATTGTGATTTCAGGAGAGGCGAGCGGGCAGTCGCCCCATCTTAAAGCTGTCTGACGCCGGATGCACGCCGAAAAATAGCCTGATATAATAGGAGCGACGCCGTGAGCAATCGTGCCCCAAGCACGTCGCTTGCACAACACGATTCTTTTGGTCAATTGCTGCTGAATCAGGACGCGGAGGCGTCAGAATGAAGCCAAAGCGGCGATATCTGCAATTCAGTCTGCTGACGCTCTTTGTCATCGTGACCGTCGTTGCGGCGGGCAGCCATTGGTTCGCCGCCCGCCGACGCGCGGAAGCCGCGGAGGAAGAGTATCAGTACGTGAAGGCCGGCTTATATGCCGGCACGAAGACCAAGGAAGATATCTACCGTGCGTCCATTGACTGGCTCAACGCAGAGCTGGCGGTTCCTTTTTGCAAGCCGGATGAACTGTACAAGGCTCATCGGGCACGGATGACCACATTGGAAGAGTGGTGTCAAGGGAATGCTCATCTGGGGCTTTTCGGCAGCGAGGCCGGCAAGCGTGATGCAGAACGCGAAGCCGCGAAATCGACCGAGTGGCGACGCGAGGCGGAGCAATGGGTCAAAGAAAATGCGAAGCCGTAGGGTGGGGCGCAGCTCCACGCGTTGGAACGGAGTCGGACGCCTCGCCCGCGTGGGGCGCCCGGCTGGCTGACGCCCCACGCGGTCCCGATAGTGAACTGAAATCACTAAGGCCCAGACTGGGCGCCGTTCTTTTCGCCGACCCGTTGAAGTGCTTTTTGTCTGGCATCGTCTACGTCAGGCAAGAATAGCGCGCCGATGACAACCACAACGCCGATAATCACAATCCATTCGATGACTGTTAACCGTCGCGGAAAACCACGTGGTTTTTCATCTCGCTCGGATTGAGGCGCCTTGTACGGGTTCTCGTTCATGCCCTGGATTCTAGCCGACCGCGCATGAAAAAGCTCTGCCGTCGTGGGCGGCGACAGGCGGTTGGCGGCAGGTTAAAGTGGAATGGGGCGAAAATCCTGCTCGCCGCTATTTATCCCGCCTCTTCACTCCTGACTCATGCACGTCCCATGCGCTTCTTTGTTTCGATCGCCATCATCGCCGCATCCGCCGCCGTCCACGCCGCCCCGCCGACCGCCAACTATCTCTTTCCCGCCGGCGGCCAACGAGGGCAAACGGTCGAACTGACCGTCTCGGGCAACTTCGCTAACTGGCCGGCCAAGTGCTGGACGAGCCGGCCGGGCGTGACCGTTTCGGCCGCCAAGGACAAAGGCAAGTTTTCGGCAGTCATCGCCGCCGACGCGGCGCCGGGCCTGGTCTGGTTGCGGTTCTACGACGCCGAAGGCGCCGCGGCCCCGTTGCCGTTCTTCGTGGGGACGCTCGCTGAGACGAACGAGCAAGAGCCGAACGATTCGCCGCAAAATCCGCAAACGCTCTCGGCGCCGGCGACGGTCGTCAACGGCCGCCTGCAAGCGCGCGGCGACGTCGATGTGTTTTCCGTCGGGCTCGCGCAAGGCCAAACGCTCGTCGCGGCGCTGGAAGCCCATCGCACGCTCGGCTCGCCGGTGGATGCCGTGCTGCAAATCGTCTCTTCGCAAGGGGCCGTGCTGGCGCAGAACGACGACGAGCGCGAGATCGATCCGCTCCTGACGTTCGTCGCGCCGGCGACGGGCAACCACCTGGTGCGCGTGTTCGGCTTCCCCGCCGCAGCCGATACGCAGATCGCCTTGTCCGGCGCCGACGCCTACGTCTATCGCCTGACGATCACCGCTGGCGGCTATCTCGACGCTGCGTTTCCGCTGGCGGTCGTGAAGGACGGGCCGACGACAGTCGAATTGAGCGGCTGGAACCTGCCGGAAGCGGCGATGAAGCTCACGCTCTCGCCGGCGGCCGATCAGAACGAGATCGAACTCTTCGAGCCGTCGCTGGCCGAGTCGCTTACGTTGCCGGTCGAGCCGCACGCCGTCGCCGTCGAAGCCGAACCGAACCCGCTCGACAAACCTCAGGCCGCGGCGCTGCCGTTTACCGTCACCGGCCGGATCAGCGAGCGGACCGATCGCGACGCGTTTCGCTTCGCGGCCGCCAAGGGCGAGGTCTTGAGATTTGCAATCGAGAGCAACTCGCTGGGCTACCCGCTCGACGCCGTGCTGGAGTTGTTCAACGCTTCGAGCGAATCGCCGCTGGTTCGCGTCGACGACGCCGGCAAGCAGCCCGATGCGGAACTGACCTACACGGCGCCGGCCGACGGCGAGTACCGGATCGTCGTTTCCGATCTCTACCGCCACTTCGGCCCGCGCTTCGTCTATCGCCTGCGTGCGGTGCGGCTCGCCCCCGATTTCCGTCTAACGGCCGACGCACACGCGTTCACGCTTGCGGCCGGCAAGCCGCTCGAGATTCCGCTCAAGATCGAGCGGTTGCAGAACTTCAAGGGCGAGATCGCCTTCAAGATCGACGGCCTGCCGCCGGGCGTTTCTCTGGCGCCGGCCAAATCGCTGCCGGAAGGCGACTCGGCAAAAGTGGTGAAACTTTCGCTTTCCGGCGGCCAAGCAGCGTTTTCCGGGCCGATTCGCATACTCGGCGAAGCCGCCGGCCAGGCCGGCGCCATTGCTCGCGAAGCTCGCACGACGCTTCCCAATCGCACAGCGACGACCGCCCAAATCTGGCTGACCCTCGTGCCTGCTGGAAAGTGATTTGCATCAGCGGCAAGCTTTTCTTGAGAGCCGCCCGCTGCGTCGGGTAAGATGGGGTCGATTTGCCGATAAATTCCTACGGGCCCCTACGGACGAACGGCGTCCGAGCTTTGACCGATGGCGACGAGGAGATGCGACGTGTCGCAGCTTGATTCGCAAACGCCGCAACATCCGCGGCTTCCGCGCCGCGCCGCGCTGCAAGCGGGCGCTATTGGGCTGTTGGGCCTGGGCGGCAATCACCTGGCCGCGCTGCGGGCCGCGGCTGCGCCCGATGGAAGCGTGCCGGGTAAGCGTCCGCCGGCCAAAGCGTGCATCTACATCTTTCTGTCTGGAGGACTTGCGCAGCACGACAGTTTCGACCCGAAGCCCGAGGCGCCGGACACGATCCGCGGCGAATTCGAACCGATCGCCACGCGCACGCCGGGCCTGCAGATTTGCGAACACCTGCCGCTGCTGGCAGCGCGCAGCCAGCATTGGGCCTTGTGCCGTTCGCTGACGCATGCGAGCAACGAACATTCGGCCGGGCATTGCATCATGCTCACCGGCCGTTCTGAATTGCCTCCCGCTTTCAACGCCAGCAAGCCGCAAGTTACCGATTGGCCGTCGATCGCGGCCATCGCCGGCGCCACGACGCACTCGCGCAGCAACAATCTGCCGCCGGCCGTCGTGCTGCCCGAGCGGCTGGTTCACGGCACGGGCCGCGTCATACCCGGCCAGTTCGCCGGGCAGATGGGGCCGCGGCGCGATCCGTGGTTCATCGACGCTTCGCCGTATCATCCGACGGCGTACGGCGCCTTCCCCGAATACAGTTTCGACCATCAGACTCGCGGCGTGCCCGACAACCGCGTGTTCCAGGCCCCGAACTTGAGCCTGCCCGAGGGGCTGGCCATGAACCGCTTCGGCGGCCGGCTGGGCTTGCTCGAAGAAATCGAGCGCCAACGGCGGCAGTTGGAACAGTCGGCCGAGACCGAAAGCTTCGATCGCTACCGGCAGGCCGCGGTCTCTCTGCTCGCCGACGACGAGGTGCGGCGGGCCTTCGACGTCGTCAAGGCCGACGACAAAACGCAAGACCGCTACGGTCGCAATAGCTTCGGCTGGTCGCTGTTGATGGCGCGGCGGCTGGTCGAGGCGGGCGTTAACCTGGTGCAGGTGAACCTGGGCAACAACGAATCGTGGGACACGCACGGCGAAGCCTTCCCGCACCTGAAGAACAAGCTGCTGCCGCCGACCGACAGGGCGGTTTCGGCCTTGCTCGACGATCTGGCGGAAAGCGGCCTGCTCGACAGCACGCTTGTCGTGATGGCGGGCGAGTTCGGCCGCACGCCGAAAATTTCGCACTTGGCGAAGTTCTATAAGGAGCCCGGCCGCGATCACTGGGGCGCCGTGCAGAGCGTGTTTTTCGCCGGCGGCGGCGTGCGGGGCGGAACGGTGATCGGCTCGTCGGACAAGATCGGCGGCTTTCCGGCCTCACAGCCGCAAAAGCCCGAGAACCTGGCCGCCACGATCTACCGCGCCCTCGGCATTCCCGACTTGGCCGTCTGGCACGACGAAGTCGACCGCCCGCACCCGATCTACTTCGGCGCGCCGATCGCGGGTTTGACATGATCTTTTTCTGCTTCCGTCGAATTTGGGAGGCGATTGAATTCGGGGGCGCAAATCGTGCGTGAGCGACTGCTTGAAGCACGGCCGCTGTTTGGACGCGCGGGCAACACGACTCGCTGCGGAGCGCTTACGGGTTCCTCTTCTCTGTTCTCGTGGAAAAACGTCGCCCTCGAGCAAGCCATCCGAGAGCAAGCAGTCACGTGTTCGGCAAACGCCGAATAACCGGAACAGAGAAGAGGAACCCGTAAGCGCCGAGGATGGAATAACTTCGCCATGCTCAACCCCTTGGAAATGAAATGGCGCGGCAATTGGGGACGATTTCAGTCTTCAGCCGAATGTGGGAGACAATTTAATCCTGGATGCTTACACATATTCTGCTGCACGAGTTGGGACATCACCACGATCGCATGACGACTCGGTCGCAACGTCGATCTTGCCGGGGCGAAGACTACGCCGAGCGATATGCCATCCGATACTCGCGGCTGATTTGGGGCCGCTATCTGGACGAGTTCGGACTGCCGTAACCGTCGATTGGAGTGCAGCCTTTCGACCTCGAATGTTTTCTTGTACGTCTCTGAACGGCGGCGTTAGCCGCGATTGACCCCGAACGGCTACCGCGAAACGCCGCTCGGCGCCTCCACCAATTGCAACGTCAAGCTTAGAATAAGGAAGGAAAACTTGCACTAAACGCCCGCAGGCATCCCCCAAGGAACCATTGCCATGAACCGCCAGCGCGATCAGCGAACGCAGTCCGCTCAGCCAGACCCGCCTGCCGCCCCGCTGCACGAACCGCTGCTCGGCGCCATGCACCGCCTGGAAGCGGCGCTGGCCGCGCCGGCGCCCGGCCGAGAAGAAGCGTGGCGCGGGCGCGTCGCCGCCGAACTGCGCGCCTTTCACGAGACGCTCGCCGCTCATGTTTCTTCGACCGAGTCGCGCAAAGGCATGTTCGGCGAGATCGAATCGCTCGAACCGGCCTTGCACCATCGCATCGACCGGTTGCGCTA
>Ga0307372_10004092_pt1 | contig 22768 bp, 20 predicted proteins | sample OX1MG_FD_202533 | JGI IMG/M metagenome (GOLD analysis project Ga0307372, IMG submission 202533) | Soil microbial communities from Risofladan, Vaasa, Finland - OX-1 | ecosystem: Environmental > Terrestrial > Soil > Coastal area > Acid sulfate soil | place: Finland: Risofladan, Vaasa | collected...
TGATGATCCGGCCGCGGTTGGTGTAATCCTCCGGGTTGGCGCTGGCGACCAGGACGAGGTCCAGCGGCAGCCGCAGTGCGTACCCGCGGACGCCGATGTCGCGTTCCTCCAGCACGTTGAGCAGCGCGACCTGAATCCGCTCGGCGAGGTCGGGCAGCTCGTTCAGGCAGAAAATTCCGCGGTTGGTCCGGGGCACCAGCCCGTAGTGAATGGTCTCGGGGTCACCGAGAGTCCGGCCCTCGGCGACCTTGACCGGGTCGATGTCGCCGACGAGGTCGCCGACGCTCGTGTCGGGCGTGGCCAGCTTCTCGCCGTACCGGTCGCCGCGATGACGCCAGGCGATCGCCAGGTCATCGCCCTGCTGCGCCGCCAGGCGGCGGCAGCGCGCGCAGGCCGGCGCGTAGGGGTGGTCGTTGATCTCGCACCCGGCGACCGCCGGGGTCCACTCATCCAGCAGCAGGATCAGCGTCCGGATCAGGCGCGTCTTGCCCTGTCCCCGCTCGCCGAGCAGGATCACGTCGTGCCCGGCGATGATCGCGCGCTCCAGTTGCGGCAGCACCGTCTGCCCGAAGCCGATGATGCCGGGGAAGGCGTCCTCGCCGGCGCGCATGGCGGCGAGCAGGTTCTCCCGCATCTCTGCCTTGACGCTGCGCGACTGGTATCCGCTGGCGCGCAGTTCGCCCACGGTGGCGGCCCGGGGCGGGGCGGACGAAAGTGGCTGGGGGGCTGATGAGTGAGACTGACTCGTAGGCTGCACAGCTCGACACTATGTCGAGGTCGGCCAGCCGCGCATCTTGGGAGGCTCGGGATGGAGGACGCGCGCTGCGCGCTGGCGCTCGATATCGGCGGCACCAAGATCGCCGCTGGCGTGGTGGATCCGGTCGGCCGCCTGGTCACCCGGGCGCGCACCCCCACCCCCGCCGGCCTCGACTCCGAGCAGCTCTGGCGCACGCTGGAGGCGCTGTTCACCGAGGTACTGGAGAAGGCCGGCATTGGCGACAGCGCCGGGCTGGCCGGCGTGGGCTGTGGCTGCGGGGGGCCGATGGAGTGGCCGGCCGGCGTGGTCTCCCCGCTCAACCTGCCGGGCTGGCGGGCGTTCCCGCTGCGGGACCGGCTGGCGCGGCGGCTGCCCGGCCTGCCGGTGCGAGTGCACAACGACGCGATCTGCATGGCGGCGGGAGAGCACTGGCGCGGCGCCGGCCGCGGCCGGGCCAGCATGCTCGGCATGGTCGTCTCGACCGGCGTGGGCGGCGGCCTCATCCTCGACGGCAAGCTGATCAACGGTGCCTCCGGCAACGCCGGTCACATCGGCCATATCGTCGTCGATCCGCAGGACGGGCCGGTGTGCGGCTGCGGCGGCCGGGGCTGCGTCGAGGCGATCGCACGCGGCCCCGCCCTGGTCCAGTGGGCGCAGGCCCAGGGCTGGCGGCCCGGACAGCGGGACGCGACCGCCAGGGAACTGGCCGACGACGGCGCGCAGGGTCACCCGGTCGGGCTGGCCGCCATGCGGCGGGCCGGGCGGGCGCTCGGCATCGCGATCGCGTCGGCCATTAGCCTGTGCGACCTGGAGGTCGTCTCGGTCGGCGGCGGGCTGTCGCAGGCAGGCCCGCTGCTGTTCGATCCGCTGACCGACGCGCTGCGCGCGCACGCCCGCCTGGAGTTCGCGCGGCAGGTCCAGGTCGTGCCGGCCGCGCTGGGCCAGAGCGCGGGGCTCGTCGGGGCGGCCGCGCTGATCTTCGCGGCCGAGCGCTACTGGACCCCGGACTGACCCGCGGCAATGGGAGACTGCAGCCATGGTGATAACGCCGCTGCCGGTGAGCATCGACGACGTGAACGCGGCCGCCGGGGTGCTCGCGGGCACGATCCGCCGGACCCTCCTGGTGCAGTCCCGGGCGCTGTCGGAGCTCGTCGGCGGTCCGGTTTACCTCAAATGCGAGAACCTGCAGCGCACCGGCTCGTTCAAGGTCCGCGGCGCCTACCTGCGCATTGCGCGGCTGACCCCGGCGCAGCGCGCCCGCGGCGTCGTGGCCGCCAGCGCGGGTAACCATGCCCAGGGCGTGGCGCTGGCGGCGGCCGAGCTCGGCGCGCGGGCGACCGTGGTCATGCCGGCGGGTGCCCCGCTGCCCAAGATCGCCGCGACCCGGTCCTACGGTGCCGACGTCGTCCTGCATGGAGTGTCCGTCGAGGCCGCCCTGATCCGGGCGCGGCAGCTCGCGGAGGAGACCGGGTCGATCTTCATTCATCCGTTCGAGCACCCCGACGTGATCGCCGGCCAGGGCACGGTGGGACTGGAGATCGCCCAGCAGTGCCCGCAGGCGCGCACGATCGTGGTGCCCGTCGGCGGCGGCGGCCTGGCGGCCGGCATCGCCATCGCGGCGGCCGCCCGGCTGCCGGCGGCCCGGCTGATCGGCGTGCAAGCCGAGGCGGTCGCGCCATTTCCCGCCTCGCTGTCCGCGGGCTACCCGGTGCCCGTCGTCCCCATGGCGACCATGGCCGATGGCATCGCGGTCGCGCAGCCCGGTGACCTGACCACTGCCATCCTGGCCGGCCTGGGCGCCCAGGTCGTCACCGTCTCCGAGGAGAACCTCTCCCGCGCGCTGCTGCTGTGCCTGGAGCGGGCCAAGCAGCTGGTGGAGCCCGCCGGGGCGGCCGGCGTGGCGGCGATCCTGGAGCACGTGACCGGGTTCGAGCCGCCGGTCGTCGTCGTCTTGTCGGGCGGCAATATCGACCCGCTGCTGCTGGCCAAGGTGCTGCGGCACGGGCTGTCGGCGGCGGGCCGCTACCTCGCGTTCCGCTGCCGTCTGCCGGACCGGCCCGGCGCCCTGGCGAACCTGCTGTCCGAGCTCGCGGACCTGGGCGCTAACGTCATCGAGGTCGTGCACGAGCGGGTCACCGCCGACCTGCGCGTCGACGAGGCCGAGGTCATGCTGCAGGTCGAGACCCGGGGCCCGGAGCACTGCGACACGGTCATCAGCCAGCTCCGCAAGACGGGCTACACGCTGATCTTCGGCTAGCGCCGTCAGAGGTTGCCGCGCCGGGCCTGCTCGCGCTCGATGGCCTCGAACAGCGCCTTGAAGTTGCCCTTGCCGAAGCCCTCGGAGCCGTGCCGCTCGATCAGCTCGAAGAACACGGTCGGCCGGTCCTGGACCGGCTTGGTGAAGATCTGCAGCAGGTAGCCGTCCTCGTCCCGGTCCACGAGCAGCCGCAGTTCGCGCAGCTCCGCCAGCGGCACCCTGGTGTCGCCGGCCCAGTCGCCGAGGGTGTCGTAGTAGCTGCCCGGAGTGTCCAGGAACTCCACACCCGCCGCTCGCATGCCCCGGACCGCGCCGACGATGTCGTCGGTGGCCAGCGCGATGTGCTGGACGCCCGGGCCGCCGTAGAACTCCAGGTACTCGTCGATCTGTGACTTCCTCTTGCCGGCGGCCGGCTCGTTGATCGGGAACTTGACCTTGCGGCTGCCGTCGGCGACCACCTTGCTCATCAGCGCCGAGTACTCGGTGGCGATGTCGTCGCCGACGAACTCCTTCATGTTCGTGAAGCCCATGACCGTGCTGTAGAAGCCGACCCATTCATCCATCCGGCCGAGCTCGACGTTGCCGACGCAGTGATCGATCTGCGTGAAGAACGGCCCGGGGCCGTGGGCCGTCAGGGGGCCAGCCGCGACATAGCCCGGCAGGTAGGGACCCGCGTAGTTGGTTCGCTCGACCAGAGTGTGCCGGGTGTCGCCGTAGGCGGCGATGGAGGCGAGCACCACCTTGCCGTAGGTGTCCTCGAAGACCCGGGGCTCGTCGATGCCGGCGGCACCGCGGGCGACCGCGAGCTCGTAGGCTGCCTCGGCCGACGGCACGCCGATGGCCAGGTCGATGATGCCGTCGCCGTGCGCGGCCACCTGCTGGCTGAGCGCGGTCCCGGCCCGGACCGCGCCCTTGATGACGAAACGAGCGTTGCCGGACTCCAGCACGTAGCTCGCCTCATCCCGGCAGCCGGTCTCCGGGCCCCGGTAGGCGACGCAGCGCATGCCGAACGCGCTGCTGTAGTAGTGCGCGGCCTGGCGGGCGTTGCCGACGGCGAACACCGCCGCGTCCATGCCGGAGACCGGGAACTCGTCGGGCAGAGCGCCGGGCGCCGCTTCGGGGCGGGCTGCGTCGAGTGCCATGGCCTTGCTCCCTTGTCCTCGCCGGCTTGTTCTCGCAGTGGGAGCCCAGCATGAGTCAGGGCTGACAAGGTGCGCAATAGTTCTCAATTTAGCTAGGCATAGTGCTCAGCCGATACGCGCTACCGCTGGGTAAACTGTACAGTCTGCTGAAGCAGGGCGGCGGAGGGCGGCGGAGAGCGGGATGATCGACGAGCTGGACGCGCGGCTGATCGAGCTGCTGGCCGGCGAGCCCCGAGTGGGGATGCTCGAGGCGTCGCGGCGTCTGGGCGTGGCTCGCGGGACCGTGCAGGCGCGCCTGGACCGCCTCCAGTCCCGGGGCGTGATCACCGGTTACGGACCCGACATCGACCCCGCCGCGGTGGGGTACGGCGTGACGGCGTTCGTGACCCTGGAGATCCGCCAGGCGGGCGGCCACGACCAGGTCGCCGGGCGGCTCGGGCAGATCGCCGAGGTGCTGGAGGCGCACACGATCACCGGGGCGGGCGACATGCTCTGCCGCGTCGTGGCGCGTACCAACGCCGACCTGCAGCGGGTGGTCGACGCGATCGTGGACGTGCCGGGCGTGCTGCGGACCTCGACCGTCATCGCGCTGGCCGCCCCGATCAGCTACCGGGTGCTTCCGCTGGTCAGCGCGGCCAGCGCGAAGGGTGGCGGGGATTGCGCTTCGCCTGGGTCAGAGCTCCGGCCCAGCCACGACACCGGGCCCGCTGCCAGCGGATCGCTGGCAGCGAGCTTAGGTGACCGCGGGGGCCTAAGTGGCCCAGGGGTTCCTTGAGAGGGCTACATGCCGCCGTAGGGGACGGCATCGAGGATCTCGACCGTGGCGGCGCGGCCGTTGGGCAGGTTGTAGGTGGCGGTCTCGCCGACCTTCTTGCCGGAGATGGCCACGCCCAGCGGCGAGCGGGGGGAGTAGACGTCGATCGGCGCGCCGCTCTCCTCGCGGCTGGCCAGCAGGAACGTCACCTCGTCGTCGTCGCCCGCGAAGCGGATCGTCACGGTCATGCCGGGGCCTACCACTCCGTCCGTGCGCGGGGCCGTGCCGACCCGCGAGTTGTCCAGGATGTTGGTGACCACGATGATCCGGGCCTCCATGATGCCTTGCTCATCCTTGGCGGCGTGGTAGCCGCCGTTCTCCTTCAGGTCGCCCTCGAGCCGGGCGGCCTCGATCTTCTTGGCGATCTCGATACGGCCCGTACCCGAAAGCTGATCGAGCTCGGCTTTCAGCCGGTCGTACGCCTCCTGAGTGAGCCAGGTGACGGTGTCATCGCGGGTTTCGGTCACGGGTACTCCTCGCGTGGGTGCGGAGCTTGTCTTCCGCGGGGTCCGGTCGGACCCGGTTGGGGGTAATCCTCCGAGGCTAACAAGGCTCCGTGAGTATGTCGCACCTTGTCAATGGTCTTGGCCGGCGCAGCGGCACCGCCTCGTCACCGCCAAATCGCGGGAATGCCGTCCGCAGACCGGCTTGTTGTCCTGCACAATAGCCTTCCGGCAGCTTCCCGGCCTTGCCCGCAGCGGGCAAGGCCGGCTGCTCGCATACTGGGTTTTTTGCGATATGCCCGTTGCGCTGTCCGGCCCGAGAGTCACTGAGGGGTACTCGTTGCCTGCCGCTAGCTCCGACCAGGGCGCCGCTCCGGCGCCGCACCGCGCACCCGTTCCGGCTGCCCCGTCGCCGGCTACCCCGTCGCCGGCCGCCGAACCGCGGCTGATGGCCGTGCACGCGCACCCCGACGACGAGTCGAGCAAGGGCGCGGCGAGCATGGCTCGCTACGTCCGGGAGGGCGCGAGCGTGCTGGTCTGCACCATGACCGGCGGGGAGCGCGGGGATATCCTCAACCAGGCGATGGACCGGCCGGAGGTCCGGGCGGACCTGGCCGGCGTCCGGCGGGCGGAGATGGCCAGGGCGCGCGAGATCCTCGGCGTCCAGCAGCGGTTTTTGGGATTCACCGACTCTGGCCTGCCCGAAGGTGATCCGCTTCCGCCGCTGCCGGAGGGATGCTTCGCGCTGGAGCCGCTGGAGGCCGCGGCGCGGCCCCTCGTGCAGGCCGTGCGCGAGTTCCGCCCGCACGCGCTGATCACCTACGACGAGAGCGGCGGCTACCCGCACCCCGATCACATCAAGACCCATCAGGTGGCCATCGAGGCATTCGAGGCCGCCGGGGACCCGGACCGGTATCCGGGCTGCGGCGATCCCTGGCAGCCGCTCAAGCTGTACTATTTCGCGACCTTCCACCTGGCCAGGTTCACCGCGCTGCACGAGGAAATGCTGCGGCGCGGCCTGCCGTCTCCCTACACCGAGCGGATCGCGGAGTGGAAGCAGCGCGGGGACCGCCCCGCGCCCGAGATCACGACGAGGGTGCCCTGCGGCGACTACTTCGAGATCCGGGACCAGGCCCTGCTCGCCCACGCCACGCAGATCGACCCGGAAGGCTTCTGGTTCGCCTGCCCGGTCGATATCCAGCAAGCGGCGTGGCCGACCGAGGATTATCACCTAGCCAGGTCAGTGGTGGATACTGAGATTCCGGAGGATGACCTGTTCACCGGGATCTCGGAGAGGGTGCGGAGGGTGAGCCTGTGACGGTGCTGGCCGCGTCGACGAGCGCGTTCGCCCAGCCAGGCACGCTCGGCTTCCTGGTTGTCTTCGGGATGGGCATCATCTTGTTCTTCGTGTTCCGGTCGATGGCCAGGCACCTGCGCAAGGTGAACAACGCCGCAGAGCAGGAGGAGACCGCGACGCCGCCGGACGCCAGCATGGCCGCGAGCACGACGAAGGATCCCCCGGACCCGCGATAGCGCGGCAATCCGGGTGGTGGGCGTCGCCGAATGGGGTTAGGTACTCGTTTTCTGGGCACCCCGCGGTTATAACCCACCTGGGGAGGTGATGGCAGATGACGCTGCCGCATGGAAGCGATAGCTCGGTCACGCCCGGCCAGCCCGAACCAGGCGCGCCGCAGGAGCAGTCCACCGCCGAGCCGGCCGCACCCGCCCAGCACGTGGTCCGGCGCACGCGGGTGGGCGGGGTCTGGGTCGCATCGGCCCTGTTCGCCCTGGTCCTCCTGCTGCTGCTGATCTTCATCCTGCAGAACGGCACCAAGGTGGACATCAAGTTCTTCGGGGCCAGCGGTCACCTGCCGCTCGGCGTCGCGCTGCTTCTCGCGGCGGTGCTCGGGGTGCTCCTCGTGGTCCTGCCGGGCACCGCGAGGATCATCCAGCTGCGCCGGACGGCCCGACGGCACCGGAAGGTGGACGCCAAGGCCGGGGCGGCCCAGGCGACAGCGGACCAGGCGACAGCGGGCCAGGCGACAGCTGGCCAGGCGACAGCGGGCCAGGATCGGGGCTAACTCGCGGACGGAGTTCGCGCGTCCAGTCGCAGGGCGTAGACCAGCAGATCCGTGCCTGGCTCGGGGGACCAGTCCCGGTGCGGCTGCCGGGCGAACCCGGCCCGCTCGTAGATCCGGTGCGCGGCCCGCATCTCCGGCTGGGTGGACAGGACCAGGCTCCGCGCGCCCTGCCGGACGGCCCGGTCCAGCGCCGCGCTCAGCAGGGCCCCGCCGATGCCCCGTCCCTGGGTGCCGGGCGCGACCGCCAGAGCCCTGATCTCGGCCTCATCGTGGCTGCTGGCGATCTCGCCGGTGCGCGGCCAGGAGACCAGCATGATCGTCCCGACGATCTGGCCGGCCGGGGTGGCCTGGTCAGCCGCGGCGATCGCGACCAGCACGCTGCTGGGACAGTCCGTGCCCAGGGCCCGCAGTCGCGGCGCGTAACCGGAGTCCGGCGACAGGAAGCCGCCGGCCAGGTAGGCGCGGACCCGCAGTTCTCCGACCGCGGGCAGCTCGTCTGGTCGTGCCTCCCGAATGACCACATTGACATCTAATCAGGACTGCCGGGGTGGCTGCTGGTCAGAATCGGGGTCGGAGACGGTCCTGCGATCTGAAGTGGCCGGATTGTGACTACATGTGATCGGGTTTGCCCGTAGGGTATTCGGAGCGAATCCAGCCTCGGGTCTGGCAGTCGGCTATGAGCCGGTGTCGCCGCAGGTCCGCAGGCAGGCTAACCGGGCGCAGGCCCGAGGGGAGTGAAGGACAGTGGCGGAGTCGTCTGCCGAAATCCCGGCAGCGAGCGTTCCGGACGAGGCATGGCTGCTCGATGTGCGCGAGGTTGACGAGTGGGTGGCCGGGCATGCACCCAGGGCCACGCACATTCCGCTCGGCCAGCTCAGTAGCCGCGCGACCGAGGTCCCGCGGGATATGACCGTCTACGTGATCTGCCGGTCCGGCGGGCGCTCGGCCAGAGCCGCGTTCGCGCTGGCCAGCGCGGGCTGGGAGGCGGTCAACGTGGCCGGCGGCATGCAGGACTGGGCGGCCGCGGGCCGGCCGATGATCGCGGAGTCCGGCGCCGAGCCGTTCGTCGCCTGAGACGCCGGGCCCATGAGACGGCCCCCCGGGGCGGATGGTGCTCCCGCCAGGGTCAGTTAGTCAGTTACCCGGCTGCCCGGACAGGTGATAGCTGCGCGGGCCGGCCTAGCTGGGAGACGCCCGCCGCGTGAGTGCAAGCAGATCTGCGCAGTCGCCGACTGAATCTAGATCGTTCAGGCCGGCGGCCAGTTCATCTGCAGGCTGCGAGCTGAGCCTGGTCCGGGCATTGTCCCGGAACTTGCCGCCCAACTGCTCCCGGCTGGCCGGCAGCTGTGGCGTTCCGAGCGCGTGCTCTTGGTGAATGTCGGTCACTTGGCCGGCCCGGGTTGTGAGCGTGACGTGGGCGCCGCCGCGCGGGACCGCCGGGTCAGGCATGAGCACGATGTGCTCGTCAATGAAATTGTCCAAGACTGGATCTTCGAGGTGCTGCGGATCGGTGAGATCAATGCCAAACCGCCCGTGCGTGACTATCGCGGCCGCCACGTAGTGGAAGGACAGCAGAGCCTCGAAGCAACCTGCCGGATGGGCCAGGTCACGATGCGCCGCATAGGCGGCTGGCGAGATACCAATCTCCAGGCGCGCTAGGTCGCTAGCCGGCGGTAGGCGCATGTCGCGAGCGAGCAACGCGGTGATCAGCGCCTGTACCGGGGTGGCACCCGGCCACAGGCGAACCGAAATCTGCTCAAGCTCCCAGTAGCTGCCGAATCCAGCCAGCGCGACGTTGGCGTCTCCAGGCGAGTAGCTGGCGAACAGGCCACCATCGGGTGCTTCGAAGGGTTCAGGTGACGCGGCGAAGCCCTCGGCGGCCAGGAGAGCAGCGAGCAGGCCCGCAACCGCTCCACGAGCCTGGTGGAACTTCACCGCCGTGGTCGGCCAGGCCGCGAAGGTCCCTGCTGCCTGGCTCACTGCCAGGCTCATGGCCATCTGGAGCTCGCGGTGACCGAGGCCGAGCAGCCGCCCGGCCGCCACGGCAGCGCCCACCGGGCCGATCACGCCAGGCGCGTGCCAGCCTCGGCCGCGGAATTCCGCGTAGTCGATGGCGCGCAGCAATCGGCTGGTTACCTCAAAGCCCGCAGTGACCGCGGTCAGCAGATCGGATCCTGACGCGTGGTTAGCCTCGGCGACAGCAAGTGCCGCCGGAACGATCTCGGGAGTCAGATGACAATGAGCCGGCGTGTACACGTCGCACGCTGTCACCGCCGTGGTCAGGTATGCGTTGGCCAGCGTAGCGCCGATCAGGCTGGCGGTGCGTGCGTCGCCGATGACCGTCGCCGTCCCTGCGCCTCCCAGCAGACGCGCGGCATGCAGCAGCTGAGGCGTCTCCTCGGCCGCCCAGCCTGCGAGGGCGCAGCCGATGGCATCCATGACGAGGGCCGACGCGTGGTCGGCCGCCGACGCGGCGATGGCCGACCGGTCCAAGCCATGCGCGGCGGCCGCCAGGCCGGCGGCCAGGGCTGGCCGCTCAATCGGACTGGATCGGGCATCGCTAACCATCAGGAGTCCGTAGGGACGATGACAAGGGACTTGAGGTAGGTCATAGCCTCGGTCGCGTACAGGGGGCCTTCCCGGCCCGTGCCCGATTCGCCGATCCCGCCGTAGGGCAGCTGGTCGAGCCGGAAGTTGGAGGATCGATTGACGATGACGCTGCCCGCCCGCAACTCCCTGAAGCAGCGGATCGCCGTCTCCATGGAAGCCGTGAAGACTGCCGCCTGCAGAGCGAACCGAGTGCTATTCGCGGACTCGATCGCCTGCTCAAGCGTGTCGTATGCCTCGATGATCACCACCGGAGCGAATACTTCTTCGCAGTACAGCGATAGCGTCCGGTCGATGTTTGACAAGACCGCGGGCGCGATGACCGCTCCGCGGCGGCTGCCGCCAGTGTGCAGGGTAGCGCCATTGGCTACGGCATCGGCGATCGCCGCTTCCACCCGGACGGCCGCCGGCTCGCCGATCAGCGGCCCGATTTCGGTGGCGGGATCCATGGGGTCCCCGAGGCGGAGGCTGCTTACCCGCGCGGCCAGCGCCTCGGCAAACCGGTCGTGCTGCCCGCGGTGAACAAGGATCCGCTGCACCGAATTGCAGCTCTGTCCGTTGTTCGAGAATCCGCCGGAGAGGCATTCGCGGAGGGCGAGCGCAATGTCGGCATCGGGACAGACGAGATTCGCTGAGTTGCCGCCGAGTTCCAGCAACACCGGCCGCGTCCCTGCGCCGGTCCGGATTTCCCGTCCGGCAGCCTGGCCCCCGGTAAAGCTGATCAGGTCGACCCGCGGATCGCTCAGCAACGCCGATCCGGTGTCCTTGCCGCCGGGCAGCACGCTGATCGCGCCGGGCGGAAAGCCCACCTCGGTGAGTATCTGGGCGAGCCGGAGCGCGGGCGCGGGCGCCTGCGGCGCTGGCTTGACCACCACGCAGTTACCGCCGGCGAGAGCGGGCCCCACCTTGTGAGCAACGAGATTTAGCGGGGCGTTAAAGGGGGTGATCGCGGCGACGATGCCGACCGGCAGCCGGGCCAGCAGCGCGGTAGCGCCCTCTCCGCCAGGAATCGCGTCCGTCGGCGGGGCTGCCACCCCTAGCGCCTCAGCGGCGGATGCGGAGGCGCGCAGCGTCCAAGGTACCCGGCTGGTCTCCCGCCGAGTGTGCCCGATCACCTTGCCGGTGGCCCTGGTGATCTCGATCGCCAGCTCGTCCGCGCGTTCCTGCACCACATCGGCAGCGGCTCGGAGCAGGCGGGCCCGCTGATGCACGGGCATCTGCGCCATGTGCGCCCGGGCGGCGGTGGCGGCGGTCAGCGCGGCCGCGACCACGTCAGCATTGGCGATGCCGACGTGAGCCACGGTTCTGCGTTCCCAGGGCTCCACGAGAGCATCAAATTCTGCGACCTCAACGCTGCGCCCGGCGACCCAGGGCAACAGCCTGTCGATTTCGTCAGTGGTCATCGTCACTATTGCCAGCCGTAGTCAGGTACCGGTCCGGCCAGCGGCGGCAAGTCCCAGCTGCCGGTCGATGGCGCCGCGACGCTGCCATCGACGCGCACGTCAAGGACGGTCGGCCGATTCGACTTGATAGCCGCCTCGACGGCGTCCGCGACCTCATCCGGGCTGTCAATGCGGGCGCCGTCAGCCCCCATCGCCCTGGCGATCGCCGAGATGTCGGTGCTGTATAGCTCACCAGTCGCGGCCTTGCGGAACTGAGTCGCGATTTCTCGGTCGGCGCCGAAGAAGGTTGCCTGCTGGCCGCGTATGGAGCCATATCCGCTGTTGTTCCAGACCACCCACACTGCCGGGAGGTCAAGCTCGACCGCCGTGGCCACGGCATTGGCGTGCATGAGGAAACAGCCGTCGCCGCACACGGTCACGGCGGGACTGCCCGGCGAGGCGAGCTTGGCGCCGAGCACTCCGCCCACCCCGAATCCCATCGCGGCGAACCCCCAGGCCTGCAACAGCCGACCAGCCGATGGTGCCGCAAGCTGCTGGAGAAGCCAGTTATGATGCACGCCTACGTCGGCGAGCACGATCGCGTCGTCGGGTAGCGCGCGCTGCAGTTCGGCGACGAGCCGGTCCGGGCGGATCGGCACGGCGGTGTCCTTCTGCCGGACAGCGATGTCGCTTTCCCACTGCCGTTTCCAGGCCAGCGTCTCCCGCAGCCAGGCGGTCCTGGCTTCAGGGCGAGCGGGGGGATCACCATGAGCCGCGCTGGCCAGCATCGCCGCCGCGAACTCGGCGGTATCGGCAATGACCGCGAGCGCCGGCGGGTAGTTCCGACCGATCTCCTGTGGATCGATGTCCACGTGTATGAGCCGCGTGGGCGGGATGCTGAAGGTGACACCGGGGATCCATGAACTCGTCGCCCGATCGTCAAACCGGGTGCCGAGCGCGAGGATGACATCCGCGGTGCGAGCGGCCTTGTTCGCCGCATAGGTGCCATTCCGGCCGGTAGGCCCGAGGCATAGGTCGTCGTTCTCGTCCAGGACGCCCTTGCCGAGCGGTGTAGTGACGACCGGGATGGCCAGCTTCGCTGCCAGTTCGCGGATAAGGGCACGAGCGCGCGGTGCCATCGCGCCGTTACCCGCAACGATGACCGGCCGGGTGGCGTCGCCCAGCAACTCCGCGGCCTGGCGCACTGCTTCGGTTGACGGTGCCGGCGCGGCGACGGCTTCTGGCCGCCAGATCGGCATCGCGGCCTCGTCGCCGACGTCCTCGACGAAAACGTCGAGCGGCACGTCGAGGTTGACCGGGCCCGGCCGGCCGGACGTCATGAGGGCAAAAGCCTGGTTCAACATCAGCGGCAGCATCTCCGGCCGGACAGCCTGGAAGCTGCGCTTGACGTAATTACGGATTACACCGGGAAAGTCACCCTGAAAGTACTTCCCCGACTCCTGGAAAGGGCCGCGGTTGAATTGCGATGTGGGCACGTTCCCAGTGATGGCGAGCAGGGCCGACGAATCGGCCATAGCTCCAGCGATCGCCATCACAATATTGACCGATCCTGGTCCGCAGGAGGTATATGTTGCTATCGGCTTACCTGACACCCGGTAATACGCATCCGCGATGAAGCCGGCAACCCGCTCGTCATGCGTGGAAATAGTCTGGATATCGCCGCGGCGGTCGTAGGCCGCATCTAGGAGACCCAGGATTCCGTGACCGCAGACCCCGACGAGATACGGAACCCGCTGCTGAACGAGGTAGTCGACGATTACATCGGCGCCACGGCGGCCCATAGGTGCCTCATTTCGATTGCATACCGTTGTGTACAGCACGGTACAACGCAACCTTGGGCAGTGTCAACGAGTCTTTAGCGGCAAATCAGGATAAATCGTCCATGCCATCACGGAGCATGTCTAGCCGGACGTTTCGGGACGCCCACATATGCCTCTCGGCTACGTCGCCAGCCGCATCGGCGTCTCCCTGGCGGATCGCCTCCAGTAGCGTCTGGTGCTCCTCCAGCGCATCTTCCCACCGGCCGGCGCGCGTATAGGTCGTGGCCGGATACCGTCGGAGGTGGACGGCCAGCCGCTCCAGCAGATCGGCGAGAGTGCGATTCCTGGCGGCCTGCCAGATCGCTCGATGGAACGATCGGTTGATGCCGGCCATCACTTCCGGCGTGGCGTTCTTGGCCTCGCTCATGCTGCGCAGAATCCGGTCCAGGGTGGCAAGGTCGTAGTCCGTGCGGCGGGCGGCGGCGTCCCGGGCGGCGGCCGCTTCCAGGATCGCGCGGACCCCGTAGATCTCGAGCACCTCCTCGGCGCTCGTCTGCCGGACTCGCATGCCGCGGTTGACACGCTCGAGCACGCCGTCCTGTTCCAGCATGCGCAGCGCCTCGCGGATCGGAGTCCGGCTGACACCGAAGCGCTTGCCGAGAGCTGACTCCACCAGCACCTCGCCAGGCCGCAGGTCACCCTGCAGGACTTCCTCAAGCAACTGGTGATAGAGCGATGGCACTTGGGAGCCGTCCTTCCCGCGAACCCCTGTCGCGCACCAGCGTCGCCGGCCCACGCGGGCGGTGTTTGCCCGCATCATACGAGATGTAGCTAGCCCCGGCAGGCAATCCTGATCTCGCCGCCGCATGAGGTCGCCGCCGGGAAACCCGGCGCCCCGGGCCGGGGCGCCGGCGGCGTTCACATGGTGGACATCCGGCCGTAATATGACATATGTTCGCATTATAGGCTTTACGGTGGCATCACGACCCGTGTCCTAGAACCTTGACGCAGTGCATACCGCGGTATACGTTCTTGCTACGTTTCGGATTCAAGATCGCTTTTCGGTTCCGCCGGCCACCCGAGACGGCTCCTTATCCCCGGCCCGGCATGCACGGAGAGCACATGTAGCCGTCGCGGAGGGATCAGGTGAGACCTACCCGAAAGCACCTTCTCTCGGCCTGCCTGCCGGGCAGTGCCGGGCCGAGCGCTTCGCTCCGCCCAGAGCCCGCCCCGCCATGACAGGCCTAGTGCCCCAATCTCCTGCCCCAATCTCCGCGGCACTGGGCTTGTCCAGCACCGCCGCAACCTGTTCGCGAGGTCTACCGAAGGTCAGAGAAGGCACATGAGTAACTTGATGCTCGGAGTCGGATTCGGACTAGTCACCGCATCAATCCTTGCGCTGGCAACTGTGCCGCTCTCACTGCAGATGAGCGTGGCCCGCATTCCGAACTTTGCTCACGGTGAGATCCTTACGGCGGGCGCCTACGCCGCCTATGTTGTCAACCAGCACATCAGCAACATCTACCTAGAAGCTCTGGCGGCGGCCCTCGTCGGAGGCGCCGTGGCATATCTCATGAATGTCCTCCTGCTGCAGCCGTTCGCCCGGCGAAGGCCGAAGCTGCTCATCCTGTTCATTCTGACGATCGCCGCCAGCTTGATTATCCAGAACCTCATCTTGCTGTTTTTTACCGGCAACAGCCTCGCCTACCGCTTGCCCCCGAGTCCGCCGCACAAGATCGGACCATTCCTGCTCACCGGGCTCAATCTGTTCACGATCGCCGCCGCCATCGTCGTTATGATCGCGGTTCACGTCCTGCTGAAGTACACCAAGTTCGGCAAGGCGCAGCGCGCGGTCGCTGACAGCAAGGACCTGGCTCAGGTAACGGGAATTAACAGCGAGCGAATTGTCCAGGTTACCTGGCTTCTTGATGGCCTGATCGCGGGCTTCGCCGGGTTCCTGCTCGGCGTCAGCTCCGGGACCCTGACGCCGACCCTAGGGCAGGGCTATCTCCTGGTGATCTTCGCCGCGGCCATCCTGGGCGGGATCGGCAAGCCGTACGGCGCGATGGCAGGCGCAATAGTTATCGGCGTGGCCATGGAGATCAGTGCGCTGTATATACCAGCCTCCTATAAGGAGGTCGTTGCTTTCGGCCTCCTCATCCTCACGCTGCTGCTGCGGCCGAACGGGATCTTCGCCGCGCCAAGAGCGGCCGGCGCAGCTGGAGCGACAGCATGAGCCAGTACCTGATCGGCCTCGCGAGCACCGGTGTCATTCTCTCGATCGTCACTCTTGCGCTTAACGTCCGCTGGGGATGGGCAGGCGAGTTCGACATCGCGCTCTTCGCGTTCGTCGCGGTGGGTGCTTACATCTACGCCGTCTTCACCCTGCCGCCGAACACCCTGCCGGCGCCGAGCGGCTACATACTCGGCTTGAAGGCGCCCTTTCTAGTCGGCGTCATCGCCGCCATCGTCGTGACCGGCCTATTGTCGGCCGCGGTGGGCGCCGTGGCGCTCAGAAAGCTTCGCGATGACTACTTCGGCATCACCACCCTGGCGTTCGCGCTGATCCTTGCCCTTGTCATCGGCCAGTACACGCCGCTGTTCGACGGGTATGAAGGGCTCTTCGGGATGCCGCAGCCGCTCTCCACGGCACCCCCGTTCGGCCTGAATGGCGGCAACTTCCTGGCGCTCAGCGTCGTCTTCCTCGTCCTGTGCTTCCTGGTGCTCCAGCGGCTGTACAACAGCCCTTTCGGCCGGGCCGTCCGCTCGGTTCGCGAGGACGACACCGCCTCGGCGGCCTTCGGCCGGAACGTATACGTGCTCAAGCTCAAGGCCTACATCCTGGGGGGCTGCGTCGCAGGCCTGGGCGGCGCGCTGCTGGCGGCCTATATTACTGCCTTCAATCCTTACGGCTGGACTCCGCAGGAAACGTTCCTGATCTATGCGTCTATTTTCATCGGCGGTACCGGGAACGCTATCGGAGCCGTCATTGGCACGTTCTTTGTCGAGGTCGGAGTACAGGAGGTAACGAGGTACGTCCCGCAGCTCGGCAACAACGCCTCCAGTTCTGACGCGATCCGCCTGGTATTGATCGGACTGCTGATCACGGCGGTGCTGTGGTGGCGGCCGCAGGGCATCCTTCCCGAGCGGCGCGCCAGGGACCGGCTGGTAGCGGTGGGCGGCCCGGCACCACGCCGCCGGGCACTTGCCTGGGCGCCCCAGCGCGGGCGAGCGGCTCAGCAGGCAGAGCCGTCCCCGCAAGCGGTGGCCGCGCGGCAGGTCCAGGTGGAGGCGCTGGAAGGCAGCGCCGCGGCAGAGCGAGCCCAGGGCGACGGGACGGTCAGCGTGCGTGCTGTACAGCTATCCGCGCCTACCCCATCCGCGCCTACCCCATCCGCGCCTACCCCATCCGCGCCTACCCCATCCGCGCCTACCCCGAGCGTGATCGGGCTGGAGGTGACCGGCCTGACGAAGGCCTTTGGTGGCGTCAAGGCCGTCAACGGCGCCAGCCTCTCGGTGGCCGGGGGATCGCTGACGGGACTGATCGGCCCGAACGGCGCCGGCAAGAGCACCATGATCAATCTGATCTCGGGCTTTGAATCCCCGGACTCAGGCACGATCACGTTCGCCGGGCAGAGCATCGCGGGAAAGTCCGCCCACGCCATCAGCCGGCTCGGCCTCATGCGCAGCTTTCAGACGCCCCGGGAATGGCCGGGCCTGACAGTGATGGAGAACATGCTGCTCTCCATGCCGATAGCCGGGCGGGAGGCTATCTGGCGCGGCTTGATCACGCCCGGCCGCCTGCGCGCGGCGGAGTCCGCTGACCGGATACGCGCCCGAGCGCTACTCGACGAGGTCGGGCTGCTGGGGCTGAAGGACGAGCCGGCCGGGAACCTGAGCGGCGGCCAGAAGCGGCTGCTGGAATTCGCCCGGCTGGCGGCCGCCAGCCCGCGCTTGGTGTTGCTGGACGAGCCCCAGGCCGGCGTTAATCCGGTTCTGCGGCAGCGGATGGCCGAGTTGATCAGGAATATGGTGAATGGCGGTGTCACGGTGCTGATGGTCGAGCACAATCTGGCGTTCCTCGAGAGTCTCTGCGATCACGTCATCGTGATGGCCCTGGGCACGTGCATCGCGGAAGGCTCCATGTCGGAGCTGCGCGCTAACCAGGACGTCGTCGATGCCTACCTGGGACAGGTGAATGTCGCCGATGCCTGACGAGCCCTACCTCACCGTCAAAGATCTTACCGCCGGCTATGGCGGGCCCCCGATCATCGAGGGAATCTCCATCGAGGCCAGGCCAGGGGCCATCACAGCGATTGTCGGGCCTAACGGTGCCGGCAAGTCGACGCTGATGAAGGCGATCGCGGGAGTAATCCGGCCCTCAGCTGGTGAAATCAAGGTTTGCGGGAACGCCACGACCGGGCTGACCGCCAACAAGCTCGTTTCGCGAGGGATGGCCTATGTCCCGCAGGTCGCCAATGTCTTCCCATCCCTGTCGGTCGTCGAGAACCTCGAGATGGGCGGCTATACCCGCAAGTCCGGCGTGAAGGCGAGGATTGAAGAACTCTACGTGCTCTTTCCCGACCTGCGGGCCGCCGCGCGCCGGCCAGCCGGGACACTGAGCGGTGGCCAGCGCAACATGCTGGCCATGGCTCGGGGCCTGATGTCTGACCCCAAAGTCCTGCTGGTGGACGAGCCTACTGCTGGCATGGCGCCGAAGTTCGAGTCTGCCGTCTGGGAGCACATTGTGCAGGTTCGGGAGACCGGCGTCGCGGTGCTGGTAGTCGAGCAGAATACCCGCCGGACATTGACGTACGCCGACTGGGCATACGTTCTCGTGCTCGGCAAGAACCGTCTCTCCGGCTCCCCTGCGCAACTTCTGAACGATGAGGAGGTGGTTGCGCTTTATATCGGCGGGGGAGCCTGAGCTTGCGCTGCTGCCTCGCTATTAATCACGGAGAACGACGGCGAATAGGAGAACAATGCTATGAGAACGCGCTCGAACCCACTGCTGGCACCGCACGTGCGCATAAGCGTCACGTTGGCGGCGGCGCTAGCTCTGCTCGCAGCCTGTTCATCGGGCACGTCCGGAGCCGGATCCGGCTCCGGCTCCGGGACCATTACCTTTGGCGTGCTCCATCCGTTCACCGGAGCGTACGCCTCGGTCGGCGAGGCCGCGCTGCAGGGAGTGACGGTCGCCATGACGGAGATCAATGCCGCGGGCGGAATTCTGGGCCGCAAGCTGCAGATTGTGCATGCAGACACCCTCGGGGACCCGGTGGACGCCGTGCCCGCCGCCGAGCACATGATTGCGTCAAGTCATCCGGTCGGGATCATCGGTCCAGGAGGCCTGGAGATCGGTTCAGTCCAGCGTGTCCTGGACGACAATCGTATTCCTTTCGAATTCGAAGGCGGTGACACTGCGTTCGATAACACCACAGACCCGATGCTGTGGCGCGACAGCCCGTCTGACTTGCAGGAAGGGGTCGCGATGGCCCTGTATGCGCTGCAGCAGGGCTATAAGCGGGCCGCCTTCATGATGTCTAGCATCACCACGGCGCAGGATTTCATTCCTTACATCCAGGGAGCTTACAAGGCGGGCGGCGGCACCATCGTGGCTAACGAGACGATGACGCCCGGCCTTACTTCCTACCGATCCGAGGTGCTCAAGGTCGTTCAGGCGAAGCCGCAGGTAATTTTCAGCCAGATCGAGCCGCCGACAGCTGCCGTCATGACGCAGGACTTCAAGGAGATCGATAACCTGGCCATCCCCATTGTCGCGAGCGATACCAGCGCGGCCGCTGAGTGGATCAAGGCCGTCACGCCGTCCGTGGCCCATAAGGCAATCGTCTCCTGCGAGGGCGCCACGGCGACGTCGCCCGCTACTCCCGTGTTCCTGAAGTACTTCAAGCAGGACTATCACGGTCAGCAGCCGCTGGCTAGCGCCACCTACGCTTACGACGCCACCATTGCGCTGGCCCTGGCAATTGATAAGGCCGGATCGACCAGCGGGCCTACGTACGCCAAGGACATTCCCCTAGTTACCACGGCGCCAGGAACCGTTGTGTACGACTACAAGACGGCGCTGGCCGATGTGAAAGCAGGAAAGGACATCAATTACGATGGCGCGAGCGGGAATATGGACTATAACCAGTTCCATAATGTCTTCGGCCCGTACCAGCTCGTGAAGTCGGATCTCTCTGGGGTCGAACAGGTCGTCGGAACCATTTCGGCGGCGCAGCTGGAGAAGGGAACGCCTAAGGGCGCATAAGCACCGGCACCGTCAGCCTTAGGTCACGGCTCAGCTGAGCCGGCTGACGGCACGCTCAATCCGGGGTGATCGTCACGGTTGGCTCGTGACGATCACCCCGGCCTGATGGCGTCTGCTCGACGAGGCCCGACGGCGAGACGGCCCCGTCCAGAAGATGCCGCTCTCACAGTAACCGATACGGGGCCGGCGGACGGCGGCCGCCTTCGATCGAGCCCGCCCGCGCTACCCGCTGGCTGGCCCCACGACATTGGTGAGCGGCCGCAGCCCGCTCACCCGGCATTCAATGACGTCACCGGGCGCTAGCACGACCGCGCCCGGAGTTCCCGTGCTGACGATGTCGCCGCATTCCAGCGGCATGACCTGGCTGATGAATGCGAGCAGCTCGGCCGGCCCGAAGCGCATGTCGGCAACAGTTGCCGTCCGCTCGCAGACACCGTTGAGATACGTGGAGATCCGCACGCCGCGCAGGCCTGCAGGATCCGTCGCCAACTCATCCAGGGAGACTAGTTCCGGGCCGAAGGCGAAGAAACCGGGAAAGTTCTTGGCGAGCGTGAGCAGCCGCGAATCCTTCCGCAGAATATCCTCTGCGGTCTGGTCGAGAACGCAGCAGCCACCGGCAACGTACCCAAGGGCATCAGCCGCGTCGACTTGATACATTCGTTTCCCGATCACCAGGCCGAGCTCCGCTTCGGCCGTCACCCGCTGGCTGAGTCCCGGCAGCGGGATGACGTCGCCGGGGCCGATGATCGTATGGGCGCCCTTGAAGAAGAGGGTGGGAAGTTCGGTCGGGGCCGCCTGGAGGTCAGCGGCATGATGCAGGAAGTTCAGTCCGATGCCGACGATGACCTGCGGCCGGACCGGCGGCCCGAACTGAGCCCCTGGCGCTGCCTCCCAGCCGGTGCGGTCGGGAGCAGGCCAGTCCCGCAGGGCACCGAGGCGCTGCGTCGCGCTCTGGAAGTCGGCGGGCGGCGCACCAGGCGGCATGGGCAGGCGGGCGATTCGGTGGCCGTCGACCTCGACGAGCTCCGTGCCCGATGCGAGCATGCGGGCGGCTACGCGCATCTCACACGCCTGCCGCGGCGGCCCCGGCGCCGGCGATCCGGCCGAAGACGGCGCCTGAGGTCAGACCAGATCCACCCGGGTAATTAAAGTAGAACAGGCCGCCGATCAGCTCGCCACAAGCGAACAGGCCAGGGATCGGGTCGCCATCTTCCGCGAGCACGCGGCCGGTCCCAGGGTCGATGGCCAGGCCCCCGAAGGTAAACGTGATACCGCAGGTGACCATATAGGCCTCGAACGGCGGGGTATCGAGAGGGTTGGCCCAGTTGGACTTGGGCGGCGTGATCCCCGCGGTCCCGCGGCCGTCCTTGACGTTGGGATTGAACGGGATTGATGTCCGGACCGCTTCGTTGTAACCCTTCACGGTGTCCAGGACCGCATTGGCGTCGACCCCGTCAAGCTTACGGGCGAGTTCCTCGATGGTGGTTGAGGTCACTCGCGTGACCTCCCTGATCCGGTACTCGTCGCGTAGCAGGCCGGTCACCTTCGCGTCGAAAATCTGCCAGGCAAACTGGCGAGGCTGAGCCAGGATCTCGCGCCCGTACCGCGCATAGGTGAGATTACGGAAGTCGGCGCCCTCGTCGACGAAGCGCTTGCCATCCGCATTCACCATGATCCCAAACGGGTAGCTATGCTTCTGAAAGCCGTCGCCGATTCTCCGGTCGCCGAAATCGGGCGCATTGCGATCCCAGCCCACGGCGTGGCAGCCAGACCAGTTGCCCTGGGGCAACGCGCCGACTTTCAGAGCCATGCGGATGCCGTCGCCGGTGTTGAACCGCGTGCCGCGGACTTTGGCGAGATCCCAGCCGGGACCCAGGTAACGGGTCCGCCACTCGGCGTTGGCCTCAAAGCCGCCGCTGGCGAGGATCACGGCGTCGGCCGGGACCGCCTGCGTTAGGCCGTCCCGGGTGCGCACCAAGACCCCGGTCATCCGCCCGTTCCGCTGGGTCAGCGTCATCGCGCGGGTTTCGTACTTGAACGTGACTCCCGCCTGCTCGGCGCTGGCGCACAGCGTATCCACCAGTCCCAGGCCGCCGCCCACCGCCTCGACGGTGAGGCCGCCCCAGAAACGGAACCGGCCGTCCACGTTGAACGCCTGGCGATGGTAGGTAGGAGCAAAACGCACGGACTTCGTCCGCATCCACTCCAGCGTCGGCAGGCTGCGAGTGACCAGGATCTCGGTCAGTTCCGGGTCGCACCGTGACTCTGTGACCTGAGCCATATCATTATAGAAAGCGTCGGCCGGGTAAGACCCGAAGTCGTTGTTCTGCCACTCGGTCGGCGACAAGTCCGGCATCAGCCGCTGCAGGTCGGCTGGCCCGTCATAGGTAACGCGCATGGCACCTGCGGTGAACGCGGTGTTCCCGCCACGTTCGGCTCGCGGCGCCCGCTCCAGCACCGTAACCTGCGCTCCTTGCTCGGCGGCTGCGAGCGCGGCGCAGAGGCCCGCATTTCCAGCGCCAACGACCACTACATTTGGCATGACAATCCAATGTCGAAAGGTGAGCTCATAGGACGAGCGGCTTTTCTGACGGCTTGATACGCAGAGCGTCGAGCACTTCGTCCAGCTCGGCAATCAGCTGCGCGGCCGGGGCATCGGCGATCCGAGCGGTCGCGGCAGCGATCACGCCGCGGCGTCGTAGCAGTTCCTTGCGGATGCCGAGGCCAACGCCTGGCTGCGCTTCAAAGGTGATCAGGGGCAGGTAGCGCGCGAACAGGGCGTAGGCAGCCGCGGCGTCTTTCGCTGCCAGCCTGAGCCTGATCTGCCGCAAGACTTCGGGATAGGAGAATCCGGTCATGGTGCCGACCGCCCCGCGGCTCAGCTCAAAGTACGCAGCGGCACCGCCCAGCCCGCCGAATACTGACGCGTCCGGTGTGCGGCGCAGCAGCGCGGAGATCTTGGGGGCGGTCGGCGGATCCTCTAGTTTCACGACGGGCGATCGGGCTGCCGTCAGGCATTCGGCCAGCACGCTGACCGGGATCAGCGTGCCGGTAGCGCCCGGCTCGTCCTGCACGATGACTGGCAGGTCACACTGGCTGGCCACGCCAGCGAAAAAGGCCGGGAGAAGGTCGGCGTTGCGCAGCAGCGGCGGCGCGGACACCATAATGGCGCTCGCGCCGCAGTCAGCGGCCTGCCGTCCGAGGGCGACAGTCGTATGCCGTGCGCTGCTGGA
>Ga0307372_10004094_pt1 | contig 22764 bp, 21 predicted proteins | sample OX1MG_FD_202533 | JGI IMG/M metagenome (GOLD analysis project Ga0307372, IMG submission 202533) | Soil microbial communities from Risofladan, Vaasa, Finland - OX-1 | ecosystem: Environmental > Terrestrial > Soil > Coastal area > Acid sulfate soil | place: Finland: Risofladan, Vaasa | collected...
TAGTTAGTGGGTTGTTTGTGAGTCTAAAATTCCTGCCATCCCACGCATAGGTCTGGATTCTAAATCGATGACGGCACCAAACGCACGAATGATCGAGGTCCTTGGGGTCGAATTCTGGAGCCGCCGACCACAATCTGAACGCCAGCGGACTGCTGGGAACAATTTGCATCTGCCCTTCCATGGTCGGCTCGTAAAAGATCCTCTTGTAGGAATCACCCGAGGCAGCGAAGATCACAAATTCAGTATCCGCGGAATCTTCGCCTGTGTGATACGCGACGGCCAAGCCATTCTTGCCTTTATCCAGACGCACCAAGAGGAAACCCTCGATACCGGTGATCCCGCCGTCAAGGAGTTTGAAATTCCGTCCATCCCGCAGCGCCCCCAGGTAAATCCGCGGAAAAATTTCTTCGCCATCGTCATATAAATAGATCATTTCACCCGAAGGTACGAGCCGCGTACGAAACTCCGCCCTCAGAACGTTGCCCTTGGGAACGTATCGCCGCAATCTTGCTGGAACATTGATCGCGTCGCCCGGCACCGCGACTAACCGGAATCCAGCGACAGAGGCGGGGACGTAGACCTGAGCGTTAACGCTGATCACCCAAGACGTCGCAAGTAGAAGAACTAACACAACCTTGGCGCATCTCATTGGTTTAGACTCCAGTTCCTGCGATTGTAACTTATCACCGGGCAAGGTCGGTAACGACCAAGTACGCGCGGATGCGGGGATCCATCCAGTCGCGCAGGGCGTCTCCCAACAAATTGAAGGCGAGAACAGCGGTCATCACGGCGAGCGCCGGAAAGATCACCATGTGCGGCGCATCGAAAAGATGGCTGCGCGCGTCATTGAGCATCGCGCCCCAACTCGCCATCGGCGCAAGCACGCCGAGGCCGAGGAAACTGAGCGTCGATTCGGCGAGAATGGCTCCGGCGAGCGCAATCGTGCCTTGCACGAGGATGGGCTGAATAATGTTCGGCAGCAAATGGCGATAAAGAATCCGCAAATGCGATGCGCCGACCGAACGCGCAGCGGTGACGAAATCCATTTCTTTCGCCTGCAGCACTTGCGCGCGCGCCAGACGCGCGTAGCCCGCCCAGCCCGTCACTGTAAGCGCCACGATGACGTTGCCGAGGCCAGGGCCTAAAAATGCGGCAAATGCGATGGCCAGCAAAATTCCCGGAAACGACAAAAATGCGTTGATGAGAATAATATTCACGAAGCGGTCGAACCAGCCGCCGAAATAGCCCGCCAGCGACCCAAGAATCAAGCCAATAATTCCCGCGCCGAAAACAACCGAGACGCTGACGGACATCGAGACGCGCGCGCCGTAAATGACGCGCGAAAGAACGTCGCGGCCAAGCTCGTCGGTGCCCATCCAATGCGCGGCGCTCGGCGGCATCAGCCGCGCCGGAAGATTTTGCGCGGCGGGATTATACGGCGCGATCCACGGCGCTCCGATCGCCAGGATAACGAGAATCACGCAAAGTACGAAGCCGACGCTTCCCGGCGCGCTGTGGCGGAGAAATTCACGCAGGGCTTTCATTGCAAGCGCACGCGCGGATCGGCAAACGCGTAAACCAGATCCGTGAGCAGATTTACGAGCACGTAGGAGACAGCGATCACGAGAATGCAGCCCTGCAGCAGCGGATAATCGCGCGCTTCGATGGCTTGCACGGCCAGGCGGCCAATGCCCGGCCAGGAAAAAATCGTCTCGGTAACAATCGTGCCGGCGAGAAGCGTGCCGAATTGCAGGCCGAGTATCGTGAGTATGGGAATCAGCGCGTTGCGAAACGCGTGGCGCAACAGGACGGCACGTTCGGTGAGGCCTTTCGCGCGCGCAGTCCGCACGTAATCGCTCGAAAGCTGTTCGAGGACCGACGTGCGCACCATGCGCGTCAAAATTGCCGCAAGAGCCGCGCCCAGCGTAATGGCGGGCAGAATCAGATGCGAAATCCCGCCGCGGCCGCTGACCGGCAGCCAGCCGATGAGCACGGAAAAAATCAGAATCAGCAGCGGGCCAAGCGCAAAATTCGGAATGGACAATCCGAGTAAAGTAAAAAATCCGATGGCGTGGTCGGCGGGGCGGCCGCGGCGCTGCGCGGCAATGATTCCCGCGGGAATCCCGATCCCGCAGCACACGATCAGCGCGGCGAAGGCCAGCTCGAGCGTCGCGGGGTAATGTTCGAGGACCACGTGAAGCACCGGCTGCTGAAACCGAAACGATTCGCCGAGGTCGCCGCGCACCACGCCGCCAAGATAGCGCCCGTACTGAACGGAAATCGGCTGGTCCAGGCCGAGCGCGTGGCGAAGCTGGGAAAGATCGGAAGCGGTGGCGCCTTCGCCAAGCATTTGCTGCACGGGATCGCCGGGGACGATGTGCGCGAGAAAGAAAACCATGGTGCAGATCAGCCACAGCGCGGGAAGCGAATATAAGAGGCGAAGGGAAATGTAGCGCGTCATTTGGATCTCGCCGGACGCGAGCGATTGTGCGCGGCGTGTTTTGCCGAAGGAGATGCCGGCGCGCTTTTCGGCTTTTCCGCCAGCGCCGCGCCGGCATCGGCGTCGTCGAGGCGCTTGATTTTCACGCGCGCGATGCGGCGGCCTTCCATTTCGACAATCGTGAAGCGGTAGCCGCGATCCTCGAACGTCTCGCCGCCGCGCGGAAGGAAACCGAGTTGCGTCAGAACATATCCGGCCAGCGTTTCATAAGCGGGATTTTCGGGCAGCTCGATATGGAACTGGCCTTCGAGATCGCGAATGTTGAGCGACGCGTCGAAAATCATCGAGCCGTCGTCGAGGTGCAACGGATGCTCGACCACGTCGAACTCATCGTGAATTTCGCCGACCATTTGCTCGAGGATGTCCTCGAGAGTGACGAGGCCCAGAATCGTGCCGAATTCGTCGACCGCCATCGCCAGGCCCGTGCGATGCGCGCGCAGTTCGAGCAAAAGCTCGATGGCGGGCTTCGTCTCCGGGACAATCAGCACTTCGCGCAACATGTGGCGAAGCTGAAATTCAGCGGGCGGCTGATGCTCCTCGGCGCGACGCGCGCGGTCCAGCAGCACCCAGATGAGATCCTTGATGTGAACGAAACCGATTACGTGGTCGAGATTGCCGTCGTACACAGGAATGCGCGAGCGTTGCGTGATGGCGATGATTTTCATCACGTCTTCGAGGCCCGCGTTCGAGGGCAGCGCGTGTATGTCCGGACGCGGCACCATAATTTCGCGCACCTGCACGTTGCCGAGATTCATCGCACCCTGCAGGAAGCGCTCCTCGACCGGTTCGAGCACGCCGCGTTCGCCCGCCTGCTCAATCAGAATACGCAGCTCTTCGGCGGAACGAACGGCCGAGTGGCTCTGCGACATTTTCACGCCCAGAGCCTCCACGAATTTTCCGGCGATGGCGTTGAGCAGAAGAATGGCCCAGCGAAATGTGCGCAGGAACCAGCGAAACGGCCGCGCCACCAGCAGCGCAACGCGCTCGGCGTGAGCCAGGCTCAAGCTTTTCGGCACCAGCTCGCCGAGAACGACTTGCAAAGCCGTCAGCAACGCAAACGCGAACAGAAGCGCGAGCGCGTGTTCGGCGATGGGAGCGTAGCGTCCGGGAACGCCGGCAAAAAACGGGGCGAGGAAATTCGCGAGCGTGACTTCGCCAAGGTAGCCAAGCGCGAGGCTGGTCAGCGTGATGCCGACTTGCACGCCGGAGATGACCATGCCCATGTCGGCGATCAAACGTTCGACGATGCGCGCGCGCGAGTCGCCCTGCTCCACCAGTTGGCGAACGCGCGAATGGCGCACCGCGACCAGAGAGAATTCGACGGCGGCGAAAAACGCATTGATGGCGATCAGCGCGAAGATGACGAACAGGCGGAGGACGATCATGGGTTTGCACCGGCCGCGCGCCAAACAGCCTCAGAAATCCGCGGTATCAGCATGCCTGCATTGATTGTAACAAGATGGCTGCGGGGCGGCGCGGATTCAGCGGTGCATTTGCGGGAAAGGTTATGCTCGCGCGGCAAGAGCCATCGCCGCTTCCGGCAAAACACGCGGTGCGCGAGGCATCGAGCTGGTTGCATGGATTGAAGTGTCGAGCTAGACTCGCAATGCGGAGACGACACGAATGAATCCTGCGCCCAATAAAACGCCCGAGCCGCCGCGCAAAGGCGAGTTCGAGAAATCGCTCACGCGGCTCGAAGAGGTCGTCAAGCGCCTCGAATCGACCGACCTCTCGCTCGATGAAGCCATGAAATTGTTCGAAGAGGGCGTGAAACTTTCGCGCGATTGCCAGAAGCAGCTCGAAGAGGCGGAAGGGCGCGTCGAAATTCTTCTAAAAAAGGCCGATGGTAAAATGCAAGCCGAACCTTTCGAAACGGATGAGGACAAATCGCCATCGCGGTGACGCCGCCGCTCGATTCTCGCCATTGCGCTTTTTACGCACAGAAATGACGCCACCCGCCTTTCTCGCCGAAGATGAAGCCATCATCGAAAAAGCGCTCGAGTGCTTGCTGCCGCCGGAAACCACGCCGCCGGCAACGATTCATCAAGCGATGCACTACAGCATTTTCGCCGGCGGAAAACGCATACGGCCGATTTTGTGCTGCGAAGCGGCGCGTTTATTTTCGAGCGAAATGGACCGCGCCGCGACAGTGGGATGCGCCCTCGAGTTCATTCACACCTATTCCCTGATTCACGATGATCTGCCGGCGCTCGATAACGACGATCTGCGGCGCGGCAAACCGACGTGCCACAAGAAATTCGGTGTGGCCATGGCGATTTTGGCGGGAGACGGCTTGCTCACACTGGCTTTCGAAACTTTGGCCAAAGTGAATCTCGATCCCGCGCGGCGTGTGCGGATCATCGCCGAAGTTGGCGCGGCGGCAGGAACCGTGAATGGAATGGTCGGCGGACAAGTGGCGGATATTGAGGCCGAAGGAAGGCCGATGGACGCCGCGGGGCTGGAATACATTCACCGCTCGAAAACCGCGGCGCTGATTCGCGCGTCGACTGTCGCGGGAGCGCTGGCCGGAGGCGCGAGCGATGAAGACGCCGAGCGTCTGCGCCGATTCGGCGAAGCGATTGGTTGGGCGTTTCAAGTGGTGGACGACATTCTCGACGTCGAGGAATCCTCGGCGGCGCTGGGCAAAACCGCGGGAAAAGATCAGGCGCAGAAAAAGGCGACGTATCCGGCGCTGTTTGGGATTGAGAAGTCCCGGACATTCGCGCGAGAGCTTGCCGTGCGCGCCGATCGCGAACTGGCGTGCTACGGCGAACGCGCCTCCCGGCTGCACGCCATCGCCGAATATCTTGTCGTGCGCCGCACATGACGCCACGTTTCTAAAGCGGCGCATGACATTGCTCGCGCGCGTGCGTTATCGCCCGATGCAATACTTCCGCACAGCCTGATTGCCTGCATCGGCTTTGCCGCGCGAGAAGTCTTCTGCTATCTTGATTCGCATGATCGCGCCGAAAACGCTCGAGCTCGCGCTCCTCACCGCCGCGGTTCTCGGATTCCGCCACGGATTTGATTACGACCACATCGCCGCAATTTCAGACATCACAAACGTGGAAACGGATCGCAAGCGCGCGATGCGCATGGGGCTTCTTTACGTGCTCGGCCATGCGGCCACGGTGGCGGCGCTGGGCAGCGTGGTGATTTACTTTCAAACGTCTCTGCCAGCGGCGCTCGATAACTGGGCCGAGCGCGCGGTGGGACTCACGCTCGTCGTGCTCGGGCTTTACGTTTTGGGTTCGATGTTCCGCAGCGGCGGAAAAGCAGTGCCGAAGTCGCGGATCTTGCTTTTGACTGGGGCGTTCCGCTGGCTCGCGTGGAAACTCCGGCAGGTGTTTCACGGCGCCGCAGCGGAAAAGCCCGCGGCGGTGAATTGGAACTGCACGAAGAAAACCGTTTTTTTCGTGGGCGTGATTCACGGACTCGGCGCGGAAACGCCAAGCCAGTTGCTGATTTTTTTGCTGGCCGCGAATCTTGGCGGGCTGGCGCGTGGCTTCCTTGGCCTGGGGATGTTTTTGGCGGGGTTGATTCTGATGAACATGCTGATGACCGCTTCCGCCGTGGGAATTTTCACCGTAACCGCGCAGCGGCACAAGCTGATGCAAATCGCGACGCTATTTACGGCCGTCTACAGCGTGGTGGTCGGCGCAATTTTCCTTTTGGGCTCCGCCGCAATTTTGCCTCCGCTCGGCGGATAGTTCGCCGCGCATTTCCCGAATATGAACGCGGCACGGTCCTCTTCCAAACAATCGAAAATGCGGCTGGACGTGGCGTTGGTCGAACGCGGCGTGGCTGAGACACTGCATCGCGCGCAAGCCTTGATCATGGCGGGGAAAGCGCGCGTCGACGGCCAGCCCGCGACGAAACCGGGAGAGAAAGTTGCCGCGGACGCGCGGATCGAAATCAGCGGCGCGGAGATGAAGTTTGCGAGCCGGGCGGGGCGGAAACTCGAAGGCGCGCTCGATGATTTTGGCGTGGATGTGCGCGGCTTCGTTTGTCTCGACGTGGGCGCGTCGAACGGCGGATTCACGGATTGCCTGTTGCAGCGCGGCGCGCGGCGCGTCTATGCGGTCGACGTCAATACGGCGCAGCTCGATTGGAAATTACAGCGTGACGCGCGCGTCGTTGCCGTGAAAAAGAATGCGCGCTATTTGAAGCCCGAGGATACTGGCGAAGCGGTGGATCTGGTGGCCATGGACGTGAGTTTTATTTCCGTCGCGAAACTGATCGCCGCGGCAGTGGCGCTGGCGAAGCGCGGCGCGGTATTTTTCATTCTTGTGAAGCCGCAATTCGAGCTGCCGAAAAAGCTCGTGGGCATGGGCGGAATCGTGCGCGACGCGGCGCTGCACGAGCGCGCAATTGCGAGCGTTCGCGTCGCTGCGGAGCGGGCGGGGCTTGCGATTGTGGGCGTCCGGCCCAGCCGCGTGGCGGGCGCCGAAGGCAATCAGGAATATTTCCTCCACGCGCGGCTCTCCGGATAGAATACAACCCGCCGGACTCGGAGGACGCTCGGGCTTTTGCACCGTAATGGGCTGCGGCTCTGGCAGCGGCTTTCTCGCCCGGCACGCGGAGAACCACGATGAAGAGTGCGGGAATTTTCTGCAAACCACGCAAGGCGGAAATTTGCGCCGTCGTTCCGCGCATGGCCGAATGGCTCCAGCAGCGCGGCATGGAAGTGCATCTGGACGCGACTGCCGCGTCGTGCTTCACGCCACGCGCCCGCGAATCCAGCCTCGATGAAATGGCCGCGAAGATCGATTTTCTCATCGTGCTCGGCGGCGATGGCACGTTGCTCGCGGCCGCGCGCCAATTCCACGAATGCGAAGTGCCCATCCTGGCCGTGAACCTGGGCGGCATGGGTTTCATGACCAGCGTGACGATTGATGAAGCGTTTCCTCTGCTCGAAGATGTCGTTGCGGGCCGGCATCGGCTGAGCCCGCGAATGATGTTGAAAGCGGAATTGCTGCGCGGCGGCAAAATGATCCAGCACCAGCACGCGCTGAACGACGCGGTGGTGACGAAAACGGCGCTTTCGCGCATTCTCGATTTCGATTTGTCCGTCAACGGACATTTTCTCGGGCGCTATCGCGCGGACGGCCTCATTGTTTCCACTCCGACTGGCTCGACCGCGTATTCGCTCGCCGCCGGTGGGCCGATCCTCTATCCCGTGCTGCAAGCATTCGTGCTCACGCCGATTTGTCCGCATATGCTGACCAACCGGCCGCTGGTGCTGCCGGACAGCGTGCAGCTCGAGCTCAATTTTGACGCGCTCGAGGAACAGGCGTATTTAACCCTCGACGGGCAGGTCGGATTCGAGCTGGAACGCGGCGACCGCGTCACCATCTCGAAATCGCCGCACCGCGTGCAGCTCGTACGGCCGCAGGAGCAGACGTACTACAAAGTTCTTCGCAACAAATTGCGGTGGGGCCAGCGCTGACGGCGCTGCCTCGCAGCGAAAATACCGGAACACGAGGAGAACAAAATGAAATCGAAACTTCTGTTGTGCGTTTTTTCGGCAGTCATCTTCGCCGCCCTTTGCGGCCCGGCACACGCGCAGGGACGCATGCGGCGGATGGGCATGTCCGCCAGCTCGGCCGTCTATCCCATGCATCAGGGATTCGTGGACGCGCACGGCGAGATGATTTATTACATGACCGTGGGACGCGGCGCTCCGTTGATGATCGTTCACGGCGGACCGGGCGCGTCGCACGATTATTTTCTCCCCTATTTGCTGCCGCTCGCGCGATATAACAAACTCGTTTTTATCGACGAGCGCGGCTCGGGCCAATCGCAGAAACTTTCCGATCCTTCCGGCTACACGGTTGAAAACATGGTCCAGGATGTCGAGGACGTGCGCCAGGCGCTCGGCCTCGGAAAAATCACGCTCCTCGGCCATTCCTATGGCGGCGTGCTCGCGCAAGCTTACGCGCTGAAATATCAGAAAAACCTCACACACCTGATTTTGTGCAGCACGTTTCCGAGCACCAAACAGATGAACGAAGTTCTAGCGCGCGAATTGGCCAGCGCCCCGGCGGATGTTCGCGAGAAAATCGACAAAATGCAAAAGGCCGGGCTTTTCGGCCACGGACTTCCCTACCAGCAGAATCGCTACACGGATGCCTACATGAAGGCCGCGTGGGGCGAGGTCTATTTTCCGTACCTGTATCAGAATCATCCGGATCCAAACTACGATCCCATCGCGAACGGCGTGATGTCATGGACTCTGTATCGCGAAATGTGGGGTTCGGACGGCGAATTCGTGATTGATGGGAATTTGAAATCCGTCGAATATGTCAACGAACTGCACACGATTCACGTACCGACGCTGATTATTGTCGGTGACCACGATGAATGCGCTCCCTCGCTCTCGAAGGAAATGCACCAGAAGATTGCGGGATCGAAGCTTGTGATTCTGCCGAAGAGTGGCCACATGACGTTCGTCGACCAGCCGGTTTTGTTCATGGCCGCCGTGGATGGTTTTTTGCATCCGGGCAAACAATAAAACGGAAGCAGTCAGGTCAGGCGTTCGCCGCGAATCAGATCCGCGAGCGATTCGCGGCGGCGAACGACGCGGAAGCGGCTGCCTTCGACGAGGATTTCCGCCGCGCGCGGGCGCGAATTGTAATTCGAGGATTCGGCGAAGCCGTACGCGCCCGCGCCCCAAATCACCAGAAGATCTCCCGGCTGAACTTCCGGCATCGGCCAATCGCGAAGAAATAAATCTCCCGATTCGCAAATCGGGCCGACGATATCAACATTTGAGATTTTCGCGTTGGCGCGCGGCCGCGTCACTGGCGTAATGGGATGCGCCGCGCCGTACAGCGCGGGCCGAATCAGATCGTTCATCGCCGCGTCCACGACAATAAAAGTTTTGCCGCGGCCGCGCTTGATGTACAGCACGCGCATCAAGAGCACGCCCGCCTGCCCAATCAGCGCGCGGCCCGGCTCAAACAATAGATGGCAGCCGAGCGCGCGAATCGACTGCGGCAAGCCCGCCGCGTATTCCTCGATCGATGGCGGATTTTCGTTTGTGTAACGAATCCCGAGGCCGCCGCCGATATCCAGATAACGCAGCCTGATTCCCGCGCGCGCCAGCTCGCGACAATATCTCGCCAGGCGCGCGGCGGCGCCGCGGAACGGCGTGATTTTCGTGATCTGCGAACCAATGTGCCCGCTGATTCCCCGCCAATCAATCCACAGCGATTGCTTGTGGAGAAGATACAGGCGGCGCGCTTCCGGCCAGTCGATTCCGAATTTGTGCCGATGATGGCCCGTCGCGATGTGCGGATGCCCGCCCGCTTCGATATCCGGATTGACGCGAATCGCGGCGGGAGCGGAGCGGCCAACGCGCGCGGCTTCGCTGGCCAGCATTTCGAGTTCGGCCGCGGATTCGACATTGAAAAGCAAAATTCGCGCGCGGAGCGCTTCGCGAATTTCCTCGCGCGTCTTGCCCACTCCCGAAAAAACGATGCGCTCGCCGGGCACGCCGATGCGCCGCAAACGAAACAGCTCGCCCGCGGAAACAATATCGAAGCTGCTGCCCATGCGCGCAAACGCGCGCAACACAGCGAGATTCGAATTGGCCTTGACGGCGTAGCAGATCGAATGCGGCACGCCGTGAAAAGCGCGCCGGAAGCGGCGGTACGCGGACGCGAACGCGGAGCGGCTGTACACGTACGACGGAGTTCCCGCGCGCCCGGCGATGGCGGCCAGGGAAACGCCTTCGCAAAAAATCGCATCGCGGCGATAGGAAAAGTCCGGCGTATAGAAAATCGGGTCGTGCGATTCTTGGTCCCTGCGTTTGGGCATCAGGGGAATTCTTATATCACTTTCAGGACCACAAGGGTGCGGTCATCGAACGGATGCCTGCCGCCGGAGAATTCATCTACGCCCGCAAGCAGGCGATCGGCAATTTCCGCGGCGGAAAAGCTCGCGAAAGAACAAACAGCCTCGCTCAGCCGCTGCCAGCCGTAGAACTGCGCGCCGGAATTGTGCGTGTCCGTGACACCGTCGGAATACAGCACCACAATGTCGCCGGGCGCGAGAACCAGCCCAAGCTCGTCATACGTGGAATCGCCGAACATGCCCACGGGAAAACCGGCGAGCGGAATCTTTTCGCAGCGGCCATTTTGGAAAATCAGCGGCTGCTCCTGGCCGGCGCTGGCGATGCGCAGCGAACGCTCCGCGGGATGCCACGAGAGAAAACACATGGTCATGAAGCGGCCTTCGATGCGTCGCTCACAAATAATCTGATTCAGCTTGCGCAGAATTTTCGCAGGCGCCAAACGCTGTGGTGCCAGGCTGCGCAAAATTCCCACGGCGGCGGCGCCATAAAGCGCGGCGGCGCTTCCCTTCCCGCTCACGTCGCCGAGCGCGATGCCGAGTTCGTCCGCGCCATACGGCAGAAAGTCATAAAGATCGCCGCAAAGTTCGCGCGAGGACACGACGCGTGCCGCAATGTCGAGCCCGTATTCGCTGCCGGGCACGGGCGGCAGCAGTGCCGATTGCAAGCGCCGCGCGGCATTGAGGTCGCGCTCCATGCGCGCTTCATCGCGCGTGACTTGCTCATACAGGCGCGCATTTTCAATCGAGACCGCCAGATGCGAAGCCAGAATCGAAAGCGTCTGAACGTGATCCGGCGTGAAATAATTGAGCTGCGGGCTTTCCAGGTCGAGCACGCCGACGACGCGATGCTTGTAGAGCAGCGGAATCGCCAGTTCCGACCGCGTTTCCGGATTGACGGAAATATACCGCGGGTCAAACGACACATCCGGCACGACGACGGGACGCCGCAGCGTCGCCGCCGCGCCCACGATCCCTTCGTGCGGCGAAACCACGGACCGCTCGTGCATGTGCTGGCCGAATTTCACGTTGAGCCGATGGCGGAACACACGCTCGGTCTCGTCGTACAAAAGAATGGCGAAAATTTGATAGTCGATGACGCGCTTGACCATTTCTGCCGCGCGCCGCAGGACGCCTTCCACGTCAAGAATCGAATTCGTTTCGCGCGCCACTTCGTTCAGCAGCAAAAGCGTTTCGGCCTGCCGGCGCGTGCGCTCGAACAAACGCGCGTTCTCGATCGCGCCGGAAATCCGGCTCGCCAGAAGCATCAAAATATTCTGCTGATCGCGCGTGAAGTAATCGAGCTGGCGGCTTTCGATGTCGAGCACGCCGACGACGCGTCCCTGAACCAGCAGCGGAACCGCAAGCTCCGACTGCACCGCATCGACCGCGTTCAGGTAGCGCGAATCCTTGCGCACGTCGCTGACGCGTACCGCACGGCCCGTTGACGCCGCCGCGCCGATGATTCCCTGCCCCACGGGGATGCGCCAGTCCTCGACAACTTCCTGGCGATGGCCGATGGCGAATCGAAAACGAAGCTCGTGCATATTTTCGTCCAGCAGCAGCACGGCGAAAATTTCGTAGTCGATCAGGCGCTTGATCTGCGCCGCCGCGTGAGACAACACTTCGTCGAGGTCCAGCGACGCGTTAATCTCCTGGCCGATTTCGGCCATCGTCGCCAGGACTTCGGCGGGCAGTTCCTGGGTAGTGTTCAGTTCTGCTGGTTCCATGATTCCCTGTTGGATGAGGCGAATTCGAATTGCGATTCGGGCGCTGCGCTTTGAGACCACTCAATTATAGCAGGCGCGCGAAAAGTTCGCTTCGCTGGTGGTGTGGATTGCAAAATTCGGGGGCCAAATGGCGCGAAACTCCGATTAATCGGCGCCCGCGCGCCGCGCTTCTTCGATGATTTTCGCGCCGGAGCTGGAACCGATACGCGTGGCGCCTGCCGCGACCATTTTGTTCAGATCGTCGAGCGTGCGAATGCCGCCCGCGGCCTTCACGCCCATTTTCGGGCCGACAATCGAGCGCATCAGGACCACGTCTTCGATTATCGCGCCGCCAGGGCCGAATCCCGTCGACGTTTTCACGTAGTCGGCATCGGCATTTCTCGCGGCGCGGCAGGCGCGGATTTTTTCCTCGCCGGTGAGCAGCGCATTTTCGAGAATCACCTTGCAGATGGCGTCGCCGCGATGGCTCGCATCCACCACGCCGCAAATATCCGCTTCGGCGGCTTCATCCTCGCCCGATTTCAGCGCGCCGATGTTGATCACCATGTCGATTTCGTCCGCGCCATTTTTCACGGCTTGCTCGGTTTCGAAAACTTTCACGGGCGGGAGCGTCGCGCCCAGCGGAAAGCCAACAACGGTGCAGACTTTCACGCTCGAGCCGCGAAGGACGTCCGCCGCCAGCGGCACGTACCACGGATTGATGCACACCGATGCGAAGCCGAAGCGCGCGGCCTCCTCGCAAAGGGCGCGAACTTGATCACGCGTCGCTTCCGGCTTCAGAAGCGTGTGGTCGATCAGTTTGGCGATCTCGTCGATTCGCATCGGAATTTCCGGCGGCGATAATTTTTACTCCGGCGGCAGAGTCAGCACGCAAACATCCTTGAGATTGCGGTAGCGCTCGGCGTAATCGAGGCCGTAGCCGACCACAAATTCGTTCGGAATCGTGAAGCCAACGTAGTCGGCCTTGATATTTTTGACGCGGCGCGAAGGCTTGTCGAGCAGCGCCGCGATTTTCAGCGCCTTCGGCCGGCGCTGTTCGAGCACCCGGCACAGATAGCTGAGCGTCAGGCCGGTATCGAGAATGTCCTCGACAAGGATCACGTTGAGGCCCTCGATGCTGCTGTCGAGATCCTTGTACAGGCGCACCTGGCCGGACGACTGCTTGCCTTTGCCGTAGCTCGCCACGGCCATGAAGTCGATCGACGTATCGAGCTCGATTTCACGGATCAAATCCGAGAGAAAAACGCACGCGCCCTTCAGCACGCCGATCAAATGCACGCGCTCGCCGCGAAAATCCCGCGTGATTTGCCGCGCGACCGCGACCACGCGCTTCTGAATCGCCGCGCGCCGCAATAAAACTTTCAAATGGCTTTTGCCCTTCGCATTCATTGCAACCCGCGCCTCCGCGGAAACACGGCGGCTAATCTATCGCACGCGTTTGCGGATAACAAGGCTGAACCGAATGACGCGCCCGTCACGGCGCAAACTCCCGCCCTACGGGCGCACGGGCGCAATGGAACATGCCGATGCAGGGTGGAAGGCGGGGCGATTCGGCGCGATTTTACGCGGGCGCGTCGATGCTGGCGCGGACTTGCTGCCAGCGGCGCGGGCGGCGCTTGGCGTCGAGGACTTTTTTGCGCAGGCGAATCGATTTCGGAGTAACTTCGACGTATTCATCGTCGGTAATGAATTCGATGGCCATTTCCAGAGTGAGCACGCGATGCGGCACCAGCCGAATGGCTTCATCGGCGCTCGAAGCGCGCATGTTGGTCTGCTTTTTTTCCTTCGTGATGTTGACGTCCATATCGGCTTCGCGCGCATTTTCGCCGACGATCATTCCTTCGTAAACTTCAATTCCGGGGCCGACGAAAAGTTCGCCGCGCTCCTGCAGATTCCACAGCGCGAAGGCGGTGGTTTTGCCGGGGCGGTCGGCGACCAGCGCGCCCGTGTTGCGCGAAGCGAGCTCGCCCGCATATTCCGTCCAGCCGTCAAACAACGAATGTAGCAGCGCGGTGCCGCGCGTGTCGGTCAAAAGCTGGCCGCGCAATCCAATCAAGCCGCGCGAGGGAATTTTGAATTCCATGCGCACCCGGCCGGAGCCGTGATTCACCATTTTGGCCAGCTCCGCGCGGCGCATGCCCAGCGTTTCCATCACCACGCCCACGAAAGATTCAGGACAGTCCACGACCAGCAATTCGACGGGCTCGAGACGCCGGCCATTTTCCGTGCGCACCACGATTTCCGGCTTGCCGACCATCAATTCGTAGCCTTCGCGGCGCATCGTTTCAATCAAGATCGCGAGTTGCAGTTCGCCGCGTCCGAGAACGCGAAATGCGTCCGTGGTTTCCGAATCTTCGACGCGAATGGAAACGTTGGTCAGCAATTCCTTTTGCAAGCGCCCGCGAATGTCGCGCGAGGTGACGAATTGCCCTTCGCGTCCCGCGAGGGGCGAGGTATTGACCGTGAAAATCATCGCCAGCGTTGGCTCGTCAATCACCAGCGGCTCGCACGGCGCGGGATTTGCCAGGTCCGTGATCGTCTCGCCGATCTGAATGCCGTCGAAGCCCGCAATCGCGGCAATGTCGCCCGCGATAACTTCGCTGGCCTCGTCGCGATCCAGGCCGCGAAACGTGAATAATTTCGTGATCGCCGTGGGAATCATGGCGCCATGAAGTTTCGCGATGCCCACTTCCGCGCCCCTCCGCAGCGTGCCATTGAAGACGCGGCCAATCGCAATGCGTCCCAGAAAATCGCTGTAATCCAGATTCGTGACTTGAACTTGCAGCGGCCCCGCAGGATCGCCCGACGGCGCGGGAATCGATGACACAATCGCGTCAAACAGCGGCTGGAGATTCGTGGAACCATCGTTCAGCGTGCGATGCGCGACGCCGGTTTTCGCGTTGGTGTAGAGCACGGGAAATTCCAGCTGATCCTCGGTGGCGTCCAGATCGATGAAGAGATCGTAGATTTCGTCGAGCACTTCCTTGGTGCGCGCGTCGGTCCGATCGATTTTATTCAGCACGATGATGGGAGGCAGATGGGCTTGCAGTGCTTTTTGCAGCACGTAGCGCGTTTGCGGCAGCGGGCCTTCGCTGGCGTCGACGAGCAGCAACACGCCATCCACCATGCGCAGCGCGCGCTCCACTTCCCCGCCGAAGTCGCTGTGGCCCGGCGTGTCCACAATATTGATTTTCGTGTCGTGGTAAAAAAGCGCCGTGTTTTTCGCGAGGATGGTGATGCCGCGCTCGCGCTCCAGATCGTTCGAATCCATCACGCGCTCGGCGACGATTTGATTCGCGCGGAAGATGCCGCTTTGCCGCAGCATGGCGTCGACGAGCGTCGTCTTGCCATGGTCGACGTGGGCGATGATTGCGATATTGCGAATCGACTGCGCCATGCTTGAATCATTCTCCTGCGCGCACGGAGTTCGTACGCGCTTCCCGGAAGCTGCCGCGAACACCGGCGGCCTTGTTTTCCATCATGGTTAAGCCGCGCCGGGCTCGGCGATCTTCGCGAATCTTGGCAGGGGCGATGCTAATGGAATTCGGGGGGATGCGCTGCGTGCCCGCTGACTGCGTTTCCGCTATTCCCGCCGCACATCAAAAATAGCATAAAAACGGCTGAAATTGCGGGTATTTTGCGTAGGCGTTCCGCGAACATCGGATTGCGCTGCGAAATTCGCAGCCGCGCGAAAACGCTCGATACTGGCCGCCAAGGAAACCAATCGGGAGGCGGTTTCGATATGCGCTACGCGGAAATCAAATCGCTCTGCGGTGTTGCGGCGGGGACGATTTCGTTGGGCGTCGGCGGCGCAAGATGCTTGACGCGGCGGATCTGGTGCGCCAGCCCAAGCGTTTTGAGAACCCAGATGCCGTACCAGTTCAGGTCAAATTCATACCATCTCAGCCCATGCCGCGCCGACGTTGGATGTGCATGATGGTTGTTGTGCCATCCTTCGCCGAACGTAAGCATCGCGACCCACCAGTTATTCGTCGAGTGGTCGCGCGTGGCGAAGCGGCGCGAACCCCACAAATGCGTCGCGGAATTCACCAGCCACGTGGAGTGCAGGCCGATTACCGTGCGCAAGAAAACGCCCCAGAGCAAAAATGGCCAGCCGCCAATGGCGAACAGCACAGCCCCGAGCACGATCATCGGCACATAGTTGTACTTTGTAATCCAAACTTGAAATTTGTCCTCGGCCAAATCGGGAACATAGCGGGCGAGAGTCGAAGTATCGTGATGCATGGACTTGCCAACCAAAATCCAGCCCGCATGCGCCCACCATTTGCCATCGATCGGCGAATGCGGATCGCCTTCCTTGTCTGAGAATTGATGATGAATGCGATGCGTCGCCACCCAGAAAATTGGTCCGCCTTCCAGCGCAAGCGTGGCGCAAACGGTGAGAAAATATTCGACCCACTTGGGAGTCTTGTACGCGCGATGCGTCAGCAGCCGGTGATAGCACATGCCGACTCCCAGGCTTCCGGAGACCCACCACAGGAACAGCGCGACAAAAAATGCTTTCCACGTAAAAAAGAAGAGCGCGGCGATAGCGCCCAAATGAAACAAGACCATGAATGACGAAGTCACCCAGTTAATATCGTGGTCGCCCGGCTGTCTGCGCTGAAGTTTTTCGAGTTCCATTATATGATGTCCTTCCCTATTTTCTTTTTCGGCGCCGAAGCCTCGCACGCGCGATTTCCAATCACCAACACATGCTCACAACATTGAAGCGTCCGGCCACATCGTGCCAAATGGAACGAAGACGCGCGCTAAAAATAGCAGGGTCCCCACACGGTCCCATACGGTCTAAAGACGCGGAAGGTACTTGAGCGAACCGCCAGCTTCCTAGATGGTCCAATAATGCGATTAGTTCCCCCGACCCACAGTCTACAGTGCCACAAAAAGAGCATCTGTTCAATATCATACAAGCAGATGCGCGCTGATACGATTACTAGCGAGCGGCGACGCTTTGCCGTGCAGGAGCGTTCGAGCCCGCGGGCCGTGCTTAGAGGTAGCTTGTGGAGGACGAGTTTGCGTGATTCGCGAGCGCGTTTCAGCCGGCCGGATGGCTCGATGACTTCATCGCGTGCCGCGCCGCTTCAATGCGGGCGATTCCGCGGTCCCTTTGGACCCGGCCAATCAGTTGCTCGCGTTTGCCTTTGATTACGTCCAATTCATCGTCGGTGAGCTTTCCCCATCTCTCTTTGATGGTTCCTTTGCATAGTCTCCAGGAGCCTTCCCATCGATCCCAATTCATTACACTCCTCCATATATTTAGATGCATTTCGCCGAACTGGGGTGACCTTGGGGTCGGGCCGAGCTTGGTGTTCCCTATATAGCAAATATTATGGCGGCGGTGAAGCGATTTATCCGCAAGCTGGTATAATCGGGGCCGCTTGCCGCCGGAATCGCGCCATATCTCCATCGCGGCGGCGCGCAAAGATGCATCGCCGGGCCATGAGAAACGTTCGCGCCCTTTAATTCGCGTACGGGAGCCGACACTTGGGATTAACAAGCATCGACTGGGCCATCATGGGGATTTACTTCGTCTTTGTGCTCGGCATCGGCTTCGCGCTCAAGCGCTACATGCACACGAGCACGGATTTTTTCCTCGCCGGACGCTCGTTGCCCGCGTGGGTCTGCGGTTTGGCTTTCCTTTCCGCCAACCTCGGCGCGCAAGAAGTAATCGGTATGGGCGCTTCCGGCGCAAAATACGGAATCGCCACCAGCCACTTCTACTGGATTGGCGCCATTCCCGCCATGGTGTTCGTGGGCATTTTCATGATGCCCTTCTACTACGGCTCGCGCGCGCGTTCCGTCCCTGAATATCTGCGGCTGCGATTCGACGAGAAAACTCGCGCGTTCAATGCCGTCACATTCGCCACCATGACGATCTTCTCCTCCGGTATCTCCATGTACGCAATGGCCGAGCTGATGCAGACGTTGCACATTTTTGACGTTCCCTTCGCCAAGCTGGGCATCGACAAAGCCTGGATCTTTCATTTCAATATCTTCGCTTCGGCTATCGTAGTTCTGGCCTACATCTATCTCGGCGGACTCACCAGCGCCATTTACAACGAAGTGCTGCAATTCTTCCTGATTGTTGCGGGATTTTTGCCGCTGGTCTGGCTCGGCCTGAAGAGCGTAGGCGGATGGGATGGATTGAAAGCCAAGCTCGGCCCCGGATACACGCATTCGTGGGTGGGAATGAGTAACGCGCACACGAACCGGCTCGGCGTGGAATGGTTCGGCTTGGTGATGGGATTGGGATTCGTGCTGTCGTTCGGCTACTGGTGCACGGACTTTTTGGTGGTGCAGCGCGCCATGGCCGCCGATTCGATGACCTCCGCGCGGCGCACGCCGCTGATCGCCGCGGTTCCCAAAATGCTGTTCCCGTTTCTGGTGATTCTCCCGGGGCTGATTGCCGTCGCTTTGCCCACGCAGCTCGCCACGCGTCCAGGAATCGTCCAAACCGCGGGCGCGCACACGGTGCAAGGCAAGGGCCTGATTCCCGTGAAACTCAATCCGGATACAGGAAAGCCCGAGTTCGATAAAAACGGCAAGCCGGAATTGAACTATGACCTGGCCGTCCCCAACATGCTGCTCCACTACTATCCCACCGGACTCCTGGGCCTCGGCCTCACTGCCCTGCTCGCGAGCTTCATGTCCGGCATGGCCGGAAACGTCACCGCCTTCAACACCGTGTGGACATACGACATCTACCAGCCATATATCCGGCCAAACGCCTCGGATCAGCATTATTTATTGATCGGGCGAATGGCGACAATTTTCGGCATCTTGCTTTCCATCGCCGCGGCGTACGCCGCCAGCCGCTTCAATAACATCATGGATATGCTGCAACTGGTTTTCGCGTTCGTGAACGCTCCGCTGTTTGCCACTTTTCTGCTGGGCATGTTTTGGAAACGTACCACCGGCCACGCGGCGTTTACCGGGCTTATCGCCGGAACTCTGGGCGCGGCCGTGCACCACGGGCTGACTCTTTCCGTCAACGCATCGGCGGGAATCAAGGGCGGCTGGATTGCGGTGGTGCATCGGTACCCCAGCCAGATGGCGCAGAATTTTTGGACGGCAATTTTTGCGTGGACCACCTGCTTCGTGGTCACAATTCTCGTGAGCTTGGTCACGCGGGCGCCGGACGAGGAAAAACTCGTGGGCCTCGTGCATTCACTCACGCCGCGTCCGAAGGAAACGGTTGCGCGGTGGTATCAGCGCCCGGCGGTGCTCGCCGTGGCCGTGCTCACCGCAACCGTAATCCTGAATATCATCTTCCGCTGAGGAGCGCGCATGGGACTGGATATTCGCGTGCCGATTGGAATGTTGTTCAGCGTCCTCGGAATCTTGCTCACGATTTTTGGGTGGCTGAGCAACCGCTCGCTCTACGCGCGCTCCCTCGGAATCGATATTAATTTCATCTGGGGTCTGGCGCTTGTAGCATTCGGCGTGATTATGCTGATGCTCGGCCGGCGCGGCATGGCTCGCGCGCATTCCGCGAAACAAGCCGCCGCAAAAGCCTCCCGGCCGCCTGAAATCTAGGGCGAGATGAATTTTGCCGGAGGCGCTCACCGGTTCATTGCGCGCTGGTTCATTGATGGAGGCATTTGAGTCCACGCACGGACAAAACGGCCGAGCTACTGCGGAAATTTCATGCTCGCTTCGGAACCAGCGGCCGCGTATTTCGAGCGCCCGGCCGAGTGAATCTGATCGGAGAGCACACGGACTACAACGATGGCTACGTGATGCCCGTCGCCATCGGACTTTCCTGCTGGGTCGCGGCCGCGCCGCGGGCTGGCGAGAAAACGGATCAGCAGCTCGTTATCTATTCCGAGAATTTCGACGAAACCGCACACGTAAATCTTAACGATATTCCGCTGCGCGCCTCTCAATCGTGGAGCGATTACCCCGTCGGAGTGGCGTGGGCGCTTCAGCAAGCCGGCTTCGCTCTCGCAGGCGCGAACATTTTCATGTCCAGCGAAGTGCCCATGGGCGCGGGCCTCGCTTCCTCGGCGGCGCTTGAAGTTTCGGTGGCATGGGCTCTGCTCGCGCTTTCGGGATTCGCCGTGGATGGCATTGGCCTGGCGCAGTTGTGCCGGCAGGCGGAAAACGATTTTGTTGGTACGCGCTGCGGCATCATGGATCAATTCGCGTCCTGCCAGGGTCGCGTGGGTCACGCGCTGATGCTCGATTGCCGGTCTCTCGAATACCGGCCCCTGCCCTTGCCCGCGTCCTCGGAATTGATTATTTGCAATACCAACATCAAGCACGCGCTGAGCGCCGGCAAATATAATGTGCGCCGCGCCGAATGCGAGGAGGGAGTTCGCGCGCTCGCCGAATTTTTTCCCGGCATACGCGCGTTGCGCGATGTGACGCTCGAGAATTTGCAGCAGCATCGCGCACGAATGGCGTCCAATGTCTACAAACGCTGCCGCCACGTGATCACCGAGAATGACCGCGTCCTGCGAGCGGCGCGCGCGCTCGAGGCAGGCGACACGATTCTCCTTGGCCGCTTGATGGGCGAATCGCATCGCAGCCTTCGGAACGATTTCGAAGTCAGTTGCCGCGAATTGGACGTGATGGTCGATCTCGCCAACAAGCAAAGGGGAACCTATGGCGCGCGGATGACCGGCGGCGGTTTTGGAGGGTGCACGATTAACGTCGTCAATCGCGGCGACGCGCCGGAATTCGTCGCGCGAGTGACGCAAGGATATCGCGCGGCGACCGGGCGCGAGGCCAATTGTTATATCTGCGAAGCGTCTCAGGGCGCGGAAGAAGTTCTCGTTCCGGCCGGGACGCCGGCGGGCGAGCGATGATGCATTCAAGCCCCAGCGAGCGCCGCGCATGAGCCCGCTCGAGCTGCAGCAAACTCCCCACCGCCGCTTAAATTTACTGACGCGGGAATGGGTGCTCGTCTCGCCGCATCGCACGCAGCGGCCGTGGCGGGGAAAAGTCGAGAAGCCCGCGGCCGAGGATCTTCCGCGCTACGACCCTGACTGTTATCTGTGCCCGGGAAACGAGCGGGCCGGAGGAATCCGCAATCCGGCATACGCGGGAACATTCGTCTTCGACAACGATTATCCCGCGCTGCGTCCCGGCGCGCCGGAATTTACGGAGAGCAATTCCGGCTTGCTGGTGGCTCGCGCCGAGGCCGGAGTATGCCGCGTCGCTTGCTTTTCGCCGCGCCACGATCTGGCCATCGCGCGCATGGACGTGTCTCAGTTGCGCGAGATTGTGGCGCTCTGGATTGAAGAATACGAATCGCTCGGGAAACTATCGTGGGTTCGGCATGTGCAAATTTTTGAGAATCGCGGCGCGCTGATGGGCGCCAGCAATCCGCATCCGCATTGCCAGATTTGGGCGAACGCGGCGCTGCCCAACGTGCCCGCGAGGGAACAAGAATCTCTGGCGGAGTATCGCCGGAACGGAAATTCGTGCCTGCTCTGCGATTATTTGCGGCTCGAATTGACGCTCGATGAAAGGATCGTCTGCCAAAACGAAGGCTTTGTCGCGCTGGTTCCCTTCTGGGCCGAGTGGCCTTTCGAGACGCTCGTTCTCAGCCGAAGACACCTGGGAGCAATGAGCGAATTGTCCGCGGCGGAACGCGAAGCGCTGGGCGGCATTCTCCGGCGCATCACCATCCGGTACGACAACGTCTTCGAAGCGCCGTTTCCCTATTCCATGGGATTTCATCAGCGCCCCACCGACGGTGAGCCTCACCCCGAATGGCATTTCCATGCGCACTATTATCCGCCGTTGCTGCGCTCCGCGACGGTGCAAAAATTCGCCGTCGGGTATGAAATGCTGGCTTCGCCGCAGCGTGACACCGCTCCGGAAAGCGCGGCGGCGCGGCTCAAGGAACTGAGCGAAACGCACTATCTGGATCGGTGAGATATTTCCGCGCGGGATAATCCTGCCTGACTGGACGCACGCGACTGCCCGTGCATGAATTCGCGTGCATGAATGCTGCGGTGGTTACGGATTTAGCGCGGCATCGCGCGGATCGAGAAGCGTCTCGATGATTCCGACCATGGGAAGCACATCGATCTTCGACACAACCGAACGGATTCCGGCTTCCCGCGCGCGTGTTTCCAATTCCTCGCTCGCGTGCTGCGTAAACATCACGATGGGCACGGCGGGAGCAATTTCCAGCATACGGCGCGCGGTCTCTATGCCATTGATGCCGGGCATTTGAAAGTCGACAATCACCACGCTGGGGTGCAAATCCTTGAACATCTCCACGCCCGTCAAGCCGTCAGCAGCCTCGCCGCATACTTCCCATTCCGGGTTGGCTTGCAGCACTGTGCGAAGCCCTCGCCGGACCAGATCGCTATCGTCCACGATCAGAAAACGAATACACACCGGAACCATCCTTCCGCGGCGTTGGCGAAAACGCGAGCGCGCGCCGTGGAGACGAGCATGGAGCGCCTTAGCGCAATCATGTCCAGTAGCGAAGCAGATTTGAAAAACATTCGCGCAACCATACGCGCTGGCCTGTTTAGGGAGGACATCCTGTACGCCCAGAGCAGGAAAGAGCAGGCATCCCGTCCAGCTCTAACTCATAGCATTAAACCTTCCGGTGACGCCTACCACAGTCGCGGTATATTGGCCTGAAAAAAACAGCACGCGGCTCGGCTGGCGCCCGAACCGAGGGCATTTGCCTTT
>Ga0307372_10004097_pt1 | contig 22759 bp, 17 predicted proteins | sample OX1MG_FD_202533 | JGI IMG/M metagenome (GOLD analysis project Ga0307372, IMG submission 202533) | Soil microbial communities from Risofladan, Vaasa, Finland - OX-1 | ecosystem: Environmental > Terrestrial > Soil > Coastal area > Acid sulfate soil | place: Finland: Risofladan, Vaasa | collected...
CGCCTCATCGTGATTCGCCCCGGGGACGCCAACGAGACTGCCGTCGCGTGGCGCGTGGCGCTGGAAACCCTCGATCGGCCCGTGGCCCTGATCCTGACGCGGCAGGACGTGCCGACGCTCGATCGCGCGCAGTTTGCCGCCGCCGACGGGCTGAGGCGCGGCGGATACGTCCTGGCCGACGCGCCGACCGGCAATCCCGATCTGATTCTCATCGCCAGCGGCTCCGAGGTCGCGCTGATCGTGGAGGCGCGGCAGAAATTGCTGGAGAAAAAAATCCGGGTGCGCATCGTCTCGATGCCGAGCTGGGAACTGTTCGAGGCCCAGCCGGCGCAATACCGCGACGCGGTGCTGCCGCCGGCGGTCGGCGCCAGGCTCGCGGTCGAAGCCGGCGTGTCGCAGGGCTGGCATCGCTATGCCGGCAGCCGCGGCGACGTGCTGGCCGTGGATCGCTTCGGCGCATCGGCCCCCGGCGAGGTCGTGCTGCGCGAGTACGGCTTCACCGCCGATAACGTTTGCGTCCGCGCGTTGGCGCTGCTGCCTTGATCCGGCTGCCGGCGTGGTTGCCGCGTGCGACATGTCGCTACGTGCGGGCAATCTCCGACAGTGACGTGCTCGCCGCTCGATGACCACCTGCAACACGCGCTCGGGGCGCCAATGCTCGCCAAGCTGACGCCGCCCGTTCGCTAACAATGGAATAGCCGCAAGCACGCTTCCGAGCGCGCTTGGGGTCGACGACATCTCCTACTTGTGACCTGTCTACTTGACGGGGGAGCTTACGAAACCTGCCACTGAAGCGCATGTTTGTATTTTGTGGCGGCTTGAGTCCGGTTGCTAACCCCGATCTTCCTGAAGATCCGTTGCATGTGGTTCTTGACCGTAAAAGGGCTGATCTCGAGTGCCAACGCCGTCTCGGCGTTGGTCTTTCCCCGGCAGACCCACTCCAGAATTTCCTGCTCGCGCATGCTCAGATCCAGCCAACCCTTGCCACCGCGTGCTTGGGTCACACACGCCGCCAGCGGGAAAGAACTCACCCGGCGAAAGGCGATGTCGATCTGGGCAACCAGCGGGTCCAGCAAGAGGAGCAAGCGCTCCTTGGGGCGCCCCTTGGTAAACGATCCGCAGTTAAGGGCAATGTAAAGGCTTTCATTGCCGCATCGCATATCCTGGACGCCGTGCACCAGAATGGAGTGCATATCCCCAAGCGCCCGGTGTAGCACGCACGTGCACCGGCCGAGCGGCCCAAGGACGTCGTCACGTCCGAGAAAAAGGGCTCGGCGCCCGCTGTCAACCCACCGCGAATACAGGTCCTCCAGGAGCACACCAAGGTTGCAGTGGCAGAGTTGCGCCGTCCGAACGCCGGGTAGCGCGGATACGATGTCCGCTTCAAGCTGCAGGGTTGCGAAATCGCCACTGGCAGAGATCAGGATGTCGTGAGGCAGGAATTCCTGCAGTTCGCCCTTTAACCAGAGGAAGAGGTCGTAGTGGCGCTGGACCGACTGAGAAGTCGCGATGATCCGCAGAAATTTCCTGGCTTCTTCCTGGGTGAGGCCAAAGACCTGCGATGCCGATGTCGGCATAAGTCCCCACCTAGCGCTGGTGAGATCAGCCGTGCTCATCTCGGGCTCAGGGGAATTTGGATCCCGCGCCTGCACATCGATCGGATAATTTCAGGCGCCTTTGGCTGCGTTATCTGCATGTTGTTGGCCTTGGTCTTTCCGCCTTGGGGGTAGCTAGACGGCGGGCGATCAGGAAATCGACGTAGCGCGCCGCAAGCGCGGCAGTGTCGTACGGAGTAAGCGCTGGCGTGACGCGGAAGCGCTGAGCCGGCCCTCATTACCGGTTTGGTCCGTGGCCTGGCTGGTCATTTTGCTGGCGGTCCTTCTCCTGCCCGCGCTTTTGCGACGCTCCATTGTCTTGCCGAGCTCGCTCCTGGCGTGACCTTGGCGCCTGCCGCTCACGCGTGGCTGGCCCTTGCTGCGGCTGCTGCCCGGGGCTTCTCTGCTGCGGCGCTGCCTGCCGCTGCCGCGGGGAAGGCGCAGGCGCTCTTTGCACGGCCCGCTCCTGATACTGCTGCCGCACTACGGGCTCACGCGGCTGGTAACGGTAATTCCGGTTCCGAAGCTCCTGCTGCCGCTGCTCCGCGCGGGGATAGCGATTCCCCGAATACTGCCGCTGGTACACAGGCAAGGGGGCGGGCGCCGGAGCAGCCTTGCGGTTCCACTTGTCCCATCCGCTTCGCTGCTGCTCCCATTCGCGACCCCAGTGCTGGCCCCAGCGTGGCGGCGCATCCGCACGCCACCCGCGAAAGTACGCAGGAGGATTCCGGTAGTAGCGCACGGGAACTCGCAGAACGAACAGCGGCACGGCCGCGGGGTCTACGAACGCCCAGGGCCCGTCGTACCAGGTGCTCGCGTACCAGTGATCGTCCTGGTATACCCAGTACATGCCGTCGTAGAAGAAGAAGTTCGAATGCAGCCGCGGGGCGTAGTAGACCGGGTAGCCCGGCACCCGGACGAGCTGCGGATACGCCGGCACGTTGATCCCAATGCTCACGTTGGGGAGCCCGATGCCGATGCTCACCTGGGCGATGGCCGGATTCACCGACCAGAACAGCATTCCCAGCATAATCAGCACGTACCGCATTTTCCATTCCCCAGCTTGAATCGACGCTGCCGTCAGAGTATTCGACACCGCTCTGGACGTTCTGTGCGCTAGCGCACACAAGAACGGCTCGCCGCTCTCGCCTGGCAAAGCATATTGAATCCTCGCCGCCCGTGCGGACACGACGCCGCGAGCAAAGACTCGGCTGTAGATTTCGATCACGCTTTGACCTATATTTTTTCATTGACACGTGCTCCAACCTCGAAGCGCGCGCCGCATTAAACGGCCATTGCGACACACGCTCCATCCGTGCTCGGGGAATAGATGGGTCAGTCCGACGCAAGATTGAACACCATAGCCGAGCTCTGCCGTGTTCGGCGGTGGGATTTTCCACGTGGTGGTCTTATCTCATCGCAAGGATTAGATTGCGGCGTAACCGGATCGACTTCAGGGCTGCGCCGGACTTTGCTGTACATCCCCAACGCGTGTCCTGTCTCATGGGTTCGATCCGGATGCATATGTTGGACACCGTACAGACTGGACTCGACAAAGCGGCCATGGTTGCGAGTGGGCTGTGTCTGTGTGCGGCCCGAGCCCGTCAATCTGAATACCGCCCGACCAACGCTCGCCCGACGACGCCGCAACCGCCGACCTGCACGCGACCTACGACAACCGGGCTGTCACGGATAAAAGCTCGGGTCTGGCCGGGTCCTGCGCAGAGCCCCCTCCGGAAGTGCGTCCGAGACCCAGTTCACGGGCCGACGAAGCGCGGCACCGGGATGACGGCCTACACCTGCGCAGTTACGAGGCGGTGATCCGCTCATTCAGGGCGCCCGCGCGGCGCTCGATAGCGCCGCTTGCCGCCATGGAAGGAGATTCAAGATGCATCTCGGCATGATCGGATTGGGGCGCATGGGAGCCAGCCTGGTGCGGCGCCTGGCGAAGGATGGCCACAAGTGCGTCGTCTACGACGTGAGCCCGGCCGTCGCGAATAAGCTGGCGGGACGCGGTGTTCGGCGCTGCGCTTCCATCGACGAGCTGGTCGCCAAGCTGGCCAAACCGCGTGCGGTCTGGGTGATGGTGCCCGCCGGCGTGACCGGCAAGACCGTCGAGCAACTGGCCTCTCGCATGGATGCCGGTGACATCATCATCGACGGCGGCAACAGCTACTACCGCGACGACCTCCTGCGGGCGAAGGCGCTCGAGAAGAGAGGCATCCATTACGTCGATTGCGGCACCAGCGGCGGGGTATTCGGGCTGGGGCGCGGCTTCTGCCTGATGATCGGCGGAGAGGACCCGATCGTCAAACATCTGGACCCGCTTTTCAGGAGCATCGCGCCTGGGGTCGAGGCGGCGGCGCGCACCCCGGGCAAGAAGGGTACGCCTGGTCCGGCCGAGCACGGGTATCTGCATTGCGGCCCGAGCGGCGCCGGCCACTTCGTCAAGATGGTTCACAACGGCATCGAGTACGGCCTCATGGCGGCGTATGCTGAAGGTCTGAACGTGCTGCGCAACGCCAACGCCGGCAAGCGCACGCGCGATGCGGACGCCGAAACCGCGCCGCTGCGCAATCCGGAGCATTACCGATACGACCTGGACCTGCCCGAGATCGCGGAAGTCTGGCGCCGGGGCAGCGTGATCGGCTCGTGGCTGCTGGATCTCACCGCGGCCTCGCTCCTGGGCAGCCCCGCCCTGAAGGACTACGCCGGGCGCGTGTCGGATTCCGGCGAGGGGCGGTGGACAATCGCAGCTGCCATCGACGAAGCCGTGCCGGTCCCCGTTCTCAGCGCCGCGCTCTATGAACGCTTCAGCTCGCGCGGCAACGCGGATTTCGCCAATCGCGTGTTGTCCGCGATGCGCAAGCAGTTCGGCGGCCATGACGAGAAGAAGACGAAAAGGAAGAAGGGAACAACCTGAAATGAACAAAGTCAAAAGCGGCACGGCTCGCTCCGACGCCCTGGTGCTGTTCGGCGTGACGGGCGATCTCGCGCACAAGATGATCTTTCCAGCGCTCTATGCGATGGCGAAGCGGGGCGTCCTCGACGTCCCGGTGGTCGGTGTCGCCTCCTCGAAGTGGAGCCTGGCGGAACTTCGCAAACGGGCAACGGACAGCATCAAGAGCTCCGGCAGGATCGATAACCAGCATGCTTTCCACCACCTGCTCTCCCTGCTCCACTACGTCGACGGCGACTACAACGATCCTGGCACCTTCAAGGCGCTCAAGGTGGCGCTGGGCAAGGCCCGGCGCCCGGCGCACTACCTCGCCATCCCGCCGGCCCTGTTCGCGACCGTCATCAAGGGGCTCGGCGCCGCCGGTTTGGGCGATCGCGCGCGCGTGATCGTCGAAAAACCGTTCGGACGCGACCTGGCCTCGGCGCGCAAGCTCAATCGCGTCGCGCGGTCGGTGTTCGCGCAAGACTCGATCTTCCGCATCGATCACTTCCTGGCCAAGGAGGCGATCATGAATATCCTGTACTTCCGCTTCGCCAATTCGTTCCTGGAGCCGATCTGGAACCGCAACTACGTGGCCAGCATTCAGATCACGCTGTCCGAGGATTTCGGCGTCGGGAGCCGCGGCGCGTTCTACGAAACCGCCGGCTGCCTGCGCGACGTGATCCAGAACCATCTGTTCCAGATCGTCGCCCTGCTCGCCATGGAGCCGCCGACCTACCGGGGCTTCGGCGCCGTGCACGGCGAGACCGCCGATGTTTTCCAGGCCATGCGCCCTCTGCAGGCCGGCGACCTGGTGCGCGGCCAGTACGCCGGCTACCGCAAGGAGGCGGGCGTGGCGAAGCGTTCCGACGTCGAGACGTTCTGCGCCCTGCGGCTGTTCATCGACTCGTGGCGCTGGCAAGGGGTGCCGTGGTACCTGCGCTCCGGCAAGTGTCTGGCCGAGACGGCCGCCGAGGTGATCGTCCAGCTCAAGCCGCCGCCGCAGCGCCTGTTCGCCGACTCGGCGCCGCCGACCGGCCTGGCCAACTATCTGCGCTTCCGACTCTCTCCCAACTCCGCCGTGGCCCTCGCCGCCCGGGTCAAGCGAGTAGGAAAGGAGTTCGTCGGCGACCAGCGCGAGCTCTACCTGATCGATGAACGGCCCGGAGAGGAAGCGCCCTACGAGCGCCTGCTGGGCGACGCCATGGCGGGCAACGGAGCACTGTTCACCCGCGAGGACGCCGTGGAGGCCGCTTGGGCGGCGGTGGACCCCGTCCTGACCAGGCATCACCGGGCCGCGCCCTACAAGCGCGGCAGTTGGGGGCCGAAAGAAGCGGACGCACTCATAGCGGCCGACGGCTGCTGGCACAACCCGGCACCGGGCCAACGGAGGACGACATGAACGCCACCCGGCAGCTTCACGATCTGGGCCAGAGCCTCTGGCTCGACAACATCACGCGCGCGCTGCTGACGAGCGGCACGCTCAACGGCTACATCAGGGAATACGCGGTCACGGGTCTCACCTCCAATCCCACGATCTTCGATCACGCGATCAGGAGCGCCGGCATTTATGACGACGCCATTCGCAAGAAAACGGATGAGGGCAAGTCCGGCGAGGCCTTGTTCTTCGAACTGGCCCTGGAGGACCTGACCCGGGCGGCGGATCTGTTCCGTCCGATCTTCGATTCCACCGGCGGCGTGGACGGCTGGGTGTCGCTGGAGGTATCGCCCATTCTCGCGGACGACACCGCCGGCAGCATCAAGGCGGCGGCGCAGCTGCATGCGCGCGCGCAGCGCCCCAATCTGTTCATCAAGATCCCCGGCACCCGCGCGGGACTCCCGGCGATCGAGGAGACGATCTTCGCCGGCGTGCCGGTGAACGTCACGCTGCTGTTCTCGCGCGAGCAATACATCGCGGCGGCCGAAGCGTATATGCGCGGCATCGCGCGACGCATCGCCGCCGGCCGCGACCCGAGGGTCGGCTCCGTAGCATCGATTTTCGTCAGCCGGTGGGACGTCGCGGTCAAGGACAAGGTTGCACGCGGGTACCAGAACCGCCTCGGCATCGCGATCGCCATGCGCACCTACAAAGCCTACCGCGATCTGCTGGACTCGCCGCGCTGGCGGAAACTCGCCGCTGCCGGCGCCCGGCCGCAACGCCTGCTGTGGGCCAGCACCGGCACCAAGGATCCGGCCGCCCCGGACGTACTTTACGTCCAGGCGCTGGCGGCTCCGGAGACGATCAACACCATGCCCGAGAAAACGCTGCTCGCCTTTGCCGATCACGGCGAAGTAAACGACGCCATGCGCGTCGACGGCGGCAGCGCCGAGGTTGTGCTCGCGGAATTCAACCGCGAGGGCGTCGACGCCGAAGCGCTCGCCGCCGACCTGCAGCGTGAAGGCACCGAAGCGTTCGCCAAGTCATGGCGTGACCTGATGCTGCGCATCGGCTCGAAAAGCGGGCGCCCGACAGAGGCCCGTCAGGCATGAGCCGCGCGCAACTGTCACTCCGCCGTTGTCGATTTACGTACGCTGGCGCACGGACCGTCTCGGACGGAAGCGGAGAATGACGCCGGGTTGGAGATCACCACAACGGGGTAAGCCATGACTCAGAACAACGCAGTGGTGGGAGTCTACAATTCCCACACCGACGCGGAAGCGAGCATTAAAGAACTCCAGCGATCGGGGTTCAACATGAAGAAGCTGTCCATCGTGGGCAAGGACTATCACACCGAAGAGCACGTCGTCGGCTACTACAACACCGGCGACCGCATGAAGGTGTGGGGCAAGCTGGGGGCCTTTTGGGGCGGCTTGTGGGGCATGCTGTTCGGCTCGGCCCTTTTCATCATCCCGGGTATCGGTCCACTGGTCGTGTTCGGTCCGCTGGTCGGCTGGATTGTCGGCGCGCTGGAAGGCGCCGTGGTGATGGGTGGCCTGAGTGCCCTGGGCGCCGCGCTGTACGGCATCGGCATTCCCAAGGACAGCATCATGAAGTACGAGACGGCCCTCAAGTCCGACAAATTCCTGGTCATCGCACACGGCACGGCGGACGAGGTGGCCAAGGCGAAGAGTATCCTCAAGACAACCGGCGCGGCAGAAATCGACGCTCACACCGAGGCCCTGGCAACAGCCTAGGTCTGCGGCAGGCGTGGCCGGCCAATTGGCAGACGCCATGGATGTAAGCCCCTTGGCCGGCAAGCCGGCCACACTTGCAATGCTGGTCGACGTGCCCAGGCTCGTGACGGCCTACTACGCCGACGCGCCCGATGCCTCGGTGCCGGCGCAGCGGGTGGCGTTCGGCACCTCGGGGCATCGCGGCTCTTCCTTCGAACGCACCTTCAACGAACGGCACGTGCTGGCCATCAGCCAGGCGATCTGCGATTACCGCAAGCAACGCGGCATCGGCGGCCCGCTGTACCTCGGCATCGACACGCACGCGCTGTCGATGCCGGCTTGCGCGAGCGCGGTCGAAGTACTGGCGGCCAACGGCGTGGAGCTCATGCTCGCGGAGCGCGACGAATACACGCCCACTCCCGCGATCTCGCACGCGATACTCACCTACAACCGCGGGCGTAGCGCGGGCTTGGCGGACGGCATCGTCATCACGCCCTCGCACAATCCGCCCGACGACGGCGGCTTCAAGTACAACCCGCCCAACGGCGGGCCCGCGGATGACGACGTCACGAAGTGGATCGAAGCCAGGGCCAACGAGCTTCTGGAAAGCGACCTGCAGGGCGTAAAGAGGATTTCCCACGCGCAGGCCCTGCGCGCCGGCACCACCCACCGCCACGACTTTCTCGACGCCTACGTGAGCGATCTCGGCAACGTGCTCGACATGGATGCGATCCGCGGTGCGAGCATCCGCATGGGCGTGGATCCGCTCGGCGGCGCCGGCGTGCACTACTGGGGCCCGATTGCCGAGCGCTACGGTTTGAACCTCACGGTCGTGGACGAAGTCGTCGATCCGACCTTCCGCTTCATGACGGTCGATTGGGACGGGCGTATCCGCATGGATCCGTCCTCCCCCTACGCCATGCAGAGCCTGATCGACCTCAAGGAGCGCTTCGACATCGCCTTCGCCTGCGACACCGACCACGACCGGCACGGGATCGTCACCCGGAACGCGGGCCTGCTGCCGCCCAATCATTACCTTTCGGCCGGCATCTTCTACCTGTTCCAGCACCGGCCGAAGTGGAGCACGTCGGCGGCGGTGGGCAAGACCCTGGTCAGCAGCCAGATGATCGACCGCGTGGCGGCGAAGCTCGGCCGCAAGCTCTGCGAGGTGCCGGTCGGCTTCAAATGGTTCGTCGACGGCCTGCTCGACGGCTCGCTCGGCTTCGGCGGCGAAGAGAGCGCGGGCGCGTCCTTCCTCCGTCTGGATGGCAGCGTCTGGACCACCGATAAGGACGGCATCGTCCCGGCTTTGCTGTCGGCGGAGATCACCGCGCGCATGGGCCGCGATCCCGGCGAACTCTACCGCGAGCTCGCGCGCGAGCTCGGCGAACCGGTTTACGATCGTGTCGAGGCGCCGGCGAGCGCGGAGCAAAAGCAAAGGCTGGCGCGGCTCTCGCCGCAGCAGGTACGGTCCGCGCAACTGGCCGGCGAGAAAATCCGCAGCATCATCACCCGCGCACCGGGCAACGACGCGCCGATCGGCGGGCTGAAGGTCGTGGCCGAAAGCGGATGGTTCGCGGCGCGCCCGTCCGGCACCGAGGACATCTACAAGATCTATGCGGAGAGCTTCCGCGGACAGGATCATCTGCGCCGCATCCTGGAGGAAGCCCGTGCCATCGTCGGCGCTGCCCTGGCGGCGCCCGCGCAGCAGACAGGCATTCCGTCCAGGACGGATTCGAAGGAGCGCTCATGAGCGGCCCGACACGCGCCAGCCATCCGCTATACGGGCTGCTCCCCGCCGACGTGGAGGGATTCGATTCCCTCGTCGAGCTGGCCCTGGATATGCGCTGGTCATGGAATCACGCCACCGACGAGGTGTGGCGGCAACTGGATCCGGTACTGTGGGATCTGACGCATCACCCGAGCGATGTCCTGCAGACGGTCTCCCGGGACAAGATCCGGCGCCTGCTCGCGGATCCGGCCTTCCGCAAGAAGATCGAAGCTCTTGTGCAGTCCAAGAAGCAGGCGGAAGAGGCGCCCGGGTGGTTTCAGCAAACCTACCCGCAGTCATCCCTGACCGCGGTCGCGTATTTCAGTATGGAATTCATGTTGAGCGAAGCCTTGCCCATTTACTCGGGCGGGCTTGGCAACGTGGCCGGCGATCAGCTCAAGGCCGCCAGCGATCTGGGCGTGCCGGTGGCCGGTGTGGGACTGCTCTACCAGCAGGGCTATTTCCGCCAGGTGATCGACAAGGCCGGGGCCCAACAGGCGCTGTTCCCCTATAACGACCCCGGGCAGCTGCCGATCACGCCTTTGCGCCAGGAAAACGGCGAGTGGCTGCGGCTGGAGATCGCCCTGCCCGGCTACTCGGTCTGGCTGCGCGCCTGGCAGGTTCAGGTCGGCAGAGTGAAGCTTTACCTGCTCGACAGCAATGACCCGGCGAACATCCCCGCTCATCGGGGAATTACCAGCGAGCTGTACGGCGGCGGGCCGGAGCTGCGCCTCAAGCAGGAACTGCTGCTCGGAATCGGCGGATGGCGACTGCTCGCCGCGCTCGGCATCCGGCCGGAAGTCTGCCATCTGAACGAGGGGCACGCGGCCTTCGCGGTGCTGGAGCGCGCGCGCGGTTTCATGCAAGAGACCGCGCAGCCCTTCGAGGTCGCGCTGGCCGTCACTCGAGCGGGGAACCTGTTCACCACTCACACGGCGGTGGCCGCGGGCTTCGACCGCTTCGCCCCGGCCCTCGTCGAGCAATACCTCGGCGGTTATGCCGCGCGGGAGCTCGGCATAACCCTGCACGATTTGCTGGCCCTGGGGCGCAGCAACCCGAGCGATGCTTCGGAACCCTTCAACATGGCCTATCTGGCGATTCGCAGCAGCGGTGCGGTCAATGGCGTGAGCCGCCTGCATGGCCAGGTGAGCCGGCACCTCTTCGAGCCGCTGTTCGCCCACTGGCCCGAGGACGAAATCCCGGTCGGACACGTGACCAACGGCATCCACGTGCCGACCTGGGACTCGGCGCCGGCCGACGATCTCTGGACGCAAGCCTGTGGAAAGGACCGTTGGCTGGGGACGATGGAAACCGTGGAGCAGAATATTCGCTGCGTCTCCGACGCGAGCCTGTGGCAATTCCGCACTTCCGCCAGCAAGTCCCTGGTCGAATACGCTCGCGAGCGATTGTCCCGGCAGCTGGCCGCCTCCGGCGCACCGCCCGAGGCGGTCGAGGGCGCGAAGCATCTGTTCGATCCCAATACCTTGACGCTGGGCTTTGCGCGCCGCTTCGCGGCCTACAAGAGGCCGAACCTGCTGTTGCACGATCCGGAGCGGCTGCTGCGCCTGCTGACAAATCCGCAGCGCCCGGTGCAGCTCATCATGGCCGGCAAGGCTCATCCGGCGGACCAGGCCGGCCAGGCGCTGATCCGGGAATGGACGCATTTCATCCGCCGGCCCGAGGTGCGCCCGCATGCGATTTTCCTCAGCGATTACGACATGCTCCTGACCGAGCACCTGGTGCAGGGAGTGGACGTCTGGCTCAACACGCCGCGGCGCCCCTGGGAAGCGTGCGGCACCAGCGGCATGAAGGTGCTCGTCAACGGCGGCATCAATCTGTCGGAACTGGACGGCTGGTGGGCGGAAGCCTACGCGCCCGAAATCGGCTGGGCGCTGGGCGACGGCCGGGAACACGGCGACGATCCGGCCTGGGACGCGGTCGAAGCCAACGCACTCTACGACCTGCTCGAGCGCGAGGTGATCCCCGAGTTCTATAGCCGCGACGCTCAGGGCATCCCCGGCGCCTGGGTGGCACGGATGCGCGAAAGCATGGCGCGCCTGACGCCACGCTTTTCCACCAACCGCGCGGTGCGCGAATACACCGAGCAACACTACCTGCCGGCCGCCTCGGCCTACCGCGAGCGGGCCGCCGGCAAGGGCGCGATCGGCGTGCAGGTCGTGAATTGGCGGCGCGCGCTGGAACAGAAATGGGCCGCGCTACGCTTCGGCCAAACGAAGGCCGAGACCGAAGGCGCGCAGCACGTATTCGAGATTCAGGTGTATCTCGATGACCTCGACCCGGAGTCCGTGCGGGTCGAGCTCTATGCCGACGGCGTCGACGGTCACGCGCCGGAGCGAGTGGAGATGGAGCGCGCGCGGGCACTGCTGGGGGCGACAAACGGGTACGCCTATCGCGCAACTGTGCCGGCAGCCCGCCCGGCGACGGACTATACGGCGCGCGTGATACCGCACCGCGACGGCGTGGCGGTTCCGCTCGAGGCCGCCCGCATCCTCTGGCAGCGTTGAATCGGCATGAGCATGGACAGCACTGAACGCCCGCTGCACGATTACCTCGCAGAGGTTTCCGAGCGCAGCGGAGTCACAACCACCCGCCGGTAAATCCCGCTCGACGCAACCCGGTGACGACGTAGGGGCAGCTTCGCATCAGCCGCCACACCAGACCCGTTCGATAGTTCTCGATCATGAGATTGATCGGCCCCTGGTTGATCCCGTAATGCCACGGCGACACCCAGCCGTAGGGATTGTCGGACCTGGCCGGGCAGGTCGGATTGAACGTCGCCTTGAAGCCGTAAGGGTCGCCCATTTTCAGGCCCACCTCATGCACCAGGTGGTCGATTGCCGGCAACACGATCCCCGGAGCGAACGGCAGCGACGCCACCACGGCCCATGGCGCGATGGTGCCGTCGTCCGGTCCGGACGGTACTCCCCGGCCCACGTAATCGAAGAACTGCCGCTCGATGCCGTTTATCTTGATGGTGTCGGGACCGGGGCCGTCGCTCGCGGTGATCCCCCAGCAATCCTTGCCGTAACCCGCCCACTTGAGCGGATTGTCGATCGCATAGCGTTGCTGCACGTAGGTTGCGCGGCGGGTGTTCTCGAAATAGTCGATCCCTTTGGCGCGCATGAACGCATCCTGGATGGCGCGAAAATCGATCCACGCATGTGAAATCTGGTGCGTGAACAACGGTCCCGCGTACAGATAGTCGTATCCGTAACTGCTTTTCCACTGGTAAGTGGAAGCCCACGCGGCGTAGCTGCTCTCCGGCAGCGGATGAGTGGGCGAGCCGAGTCCCAGGATATACAGCACAAGTGCCTCGTCGTAACCCTCCCACCGCCATGGCAAGAATCCGCTTTCGGGCTTCCACCCGTGCCCAACCGTGGCGCCACCATTTTGGGCCCACGGCCAGTCAGCGCGGCGATAGAGCGCATCGGCGAGAGTGCGTATTTCCCTTTCCTCGGTCGCATCCGCGTCGAAATACGCGCCGGCAGTCAATGCGCCGGCGAGCAGCATGGTGCTGTCCACGGTCGACAGTTCGCATTGCCAGGCGCGCTGGCCGGTCTGCATGTCGAGGAAATGATAGTAAAAGCCGTGGTAACCGGTGGCATCGGGCTCTGGACCTTGCGGGCTGTTCCAGAAAAATCGCAGCGTGGCGAGTATTCTCCCGATCGCCGCGGCGCGCGTGATGAAGCCGCGCTCGACCGCGACCGGATACACCGCCAAGGCGAGCCCGGTGGCGGCAATGCTGGCCGGCCAATCCGGCGCGGTCTTGTCGATCGCCAGCCCGTTGACGGGATTGGTCTCGTTCAGAAAGTAGCGGAACGCTTCGCGCTGCAGCAGCTCCAGCTCGGCATCGACCGTGGGCTTTTCGCTGCTCATGGTTTCACCGGGCTTCCGCATCCTGCATCAACTCGGCACAGCGGCCTCGAGGACGGTCGCGGGCTGGATCAGGCTGGGGACCCAAGCCGAACTCTGCCGGGTACCGGGGGCGTGTCTTCAGCATGCCGCACTCCGCTCATCGCAGTTGTGCACTTGACCCAACAACAAACCATAAAAGCAGTATGCGCGGTAGCGCACGGACGCCCAAAAGGCGGGCCTGTATAAAGGATATTCTTGCCATTTGGTAATGCGGACTCCAGCAGGAAGCGTCGTGGCCAGTAACGGAGCTACGCATATGTTCGACCTTTAATGGAGTTTAGCCATGCAGCGCACTGCCTTTCGCAAGACCTTGCGCGCCGCCGTTTTGGTAGGCGGAGCGACCATGACGGCAAGCGCACTGGCCCAACCGCAAGGCGCCTCCGGCTACGGCATGGGCTCCGGCATGATGGGCGGCTATGGCGGCGGCTGGATGGGTGGATACGGGGGGATATGGCTGCCGATCCTGCTTGTCATTGTGGTTGCCGGCCTTGTTGCATGGATCGTCACGCAAAAGAGGAAGTGAGCGCGTAGTTGCCGTAGTTGCCTCAATCACGCCTGGGCTCACGCCCGGGCACGACGGCTACGTTCGGCGCCGGGGTATCCGCGTACACGGAGTGACGGGCAGCATCCAGGACAGCCGGCGAATTCGAGTCCATCAGGTCGACGGGCCGCTGACCTTCGAGCAAGGCGTTCGGCTCCGCGAACCACGCCGCAACCGCCCAGCCGGACAACGACGCGGGGAGCTCGGCTCGCACTTGACTGGGACCCGGCTTGCACGACAAGTCGCGACCATCGAGCTGAAACATCGGAATCCAGAATCTGCCGCGCCACTCGAAGGCGAACACATGGCCCAAGGCGATCAGCTTGGCCAGGCCGACATGGTCACCGCGCTGGTGATCCTGCAACAATTGCCCCAGAGCGTCGCCCGAGACCGCGCCCCCTGACGCGCGATAGGCGTTCAGCATCGCGATGAAACCGAGGCTGGTGGGCCGGCCGCCAATCGTCGCGGGCGGTGCAGGCATCGCTCGCTCTGGCCGCACGCCGGTCTGGATGAGCGATGCGGCGTGCTGAAATCCGAACAGCCTAGCGGCTTCAAGTCTCATACCTGACTCCCGAAAAGCGCGAGCCGATGGCAGAAGCAGGGTTCGGGCTCACTTCGGATTCACGCTGGCGACGATATCGGTCTTCATCTGAGCGTATTCGGCCTGCGTGATTTCGCCGCGGGCGTAGCGCTCGCTCAGAATATCGAGTGCCTCCTTGCGCGGCTGGCGGCCGTAGGTGCGGTGAATCCGATAGCTGTAGCCCCAGTTTCCGAAGCTCGAAAACAGCACGAACATGAGCCCGAACCACAGCAGCCAGCCGCCGCTCGAGTACCAGTTGTTCCAATACGCATGAGTCATTTGACTCTCCATTGAGTGAGACCATCATCGCGTGCTCGCCGACAGGCCCGAAGCTTGTTCGCAATCCGCTTGCACAAGGGCATCATGAACGATGCACTTTCGACCTGTGGCGGACACTATGCGCGCCCGGGTCGGCGGTCTGTACGCTCGCGCGCTTAGCTCCGCCGATAGAGACCGCGCCGACGCTGCTCGCCGGCGACAAGGGTTGCTGACGCGGGACGAAAGCAAACGCGCCCCTCGGCAAGCCGCCACCCTCCAGCCTTCAACTGCGTTCGCGACACCGGCTCAGTTCGCGGCACACCGGTTCTATGTACGCAAACGAACGGACCCGGCCACCCGTTCGGCGTATCAATGGCTCCGCAGTGCGTCCGATTTTTCCCGAACCCCGATTCGCAGGAGCACGACAAATGTTACGCAGCATGAAGAACCTGCAGGACTACGCCATCCGCGCGACCGACGGCATCATCGGCCACGTGAAGGACTTCTATTTCGATGACCAGGCGTGGGTCATCCGCTATCTCGTGGTCGACACCGGCAGCTGGCTTTCGAGTCGCAAGGTGCTGATCTCGCCGATCGCGATCGGCCACCCGAACTGGACGGAGAAGGTACTGCCCGTGTCGATCACCAAAGAACAGGTCAAGAACAGCCCCGACATCGACACCGACAAGCCGGTCTCGCGCCAGCACGAAATGCGCTACCTCGGCTATTACGGCTATCCCTACTACTGGGGCGGTGGCGGGCTGTGGGGCGGCGGCGCTTACCCAGGGATGATGATGACAGGCTATTTCGGCGGCGTTTCCTCGACGCCGTACAGCGCACGTCCGGAAGCGCAGGAAGCCTACGCGCGCGCGGACGAAGCGCGGCATGAGGACGACGACCTGCACCTGCGCAGTTGCAAGGCCGTGATCGGCTATCACATCGAGGCCACCGATGGCGACATCGGCCACGTACAGGGCATGCTCGTCGATGAGCAGACCTGGGCCATTCGCTACATGGTCGTGGACACCAGCAACTGGTGGCTCGGTCACCAGGTGCTGGTCGCGCCGCAATGGATCAAGCACGTGAGCTGGCCGGAGTCCACGGTCTCGATCAATCTGACGCGGCAAGCGGTGAAGGACGCTCCGCCGTACGACCCGGCGGCGCAACTGGAGCGCAAGCAGGAAGCGGGAATCTACGAACATTACGGGCGTCCCGGCTACTGGGCGGACGAGGTCAAGCGCGAAGCCGCAACAGCGCGCCATTAGGCCGGCGTGGGCAAAGGAGACAACACCATGAAACGCAACCAGGAAACGCGAACCATGAAACGCTCGGCGCTTACCGCTTCGCTTACCGCGTGCTTTTGCCTCGGCATTGCCGCCCCATTGCTCGCGGCTGCGTCGCCGAAAGCCGCCGCGGCGCATAAGCCGCCTCGCCAAGCGAGCGCCGCCTCCAATGAGCGGCCGGCGAAGAAATGCCTGAGCGATCTGCGCGCCTTCGACGGCCGCATGCAGAAAGGCGGCTACTGGCTGCGCGGATCTCGCTACGGATACGGCTATCCGATGTACGGTTACGGCTACGGCGGCGCGCGGGAAACGATGCACCGCAGCGGCACCGGCGGCCCCGCGGAGGAAACCGGCTACATGCGGGCGCGGCCGGGGTACGAGGTCCGGACGCTCATCGCCTCCGCCAACATTCTTGCGCAGCACGGCCAACAGCGGGCGTGCGAGGCAGTGCTCACGTCGACCCGCCATATCTACACCGCGTACGCGGCGGGTCTGCGCGAAGACGGCGTGGCCAGGGCAAACGTGCCAGGCTGGCGGCACGAGCAAATCGCCGCCGCCAGGCCGGTCACCGGCAGTAACAACTCCTTCCGCTCCGATCAGCTGGTCGGCACCGACGTGGTCAACCCGCAAGACAAGGGTCTTGGCAGCGTCGACGACATCGTTCTGAGTCCGCAGACCGGCAAGATCGCCTACCTGGTGATCGGCCGCGGGGGCGTGTTCGGAATCGACGAGAAATACGTCCCGGTGCCGTGGAAGGACTTCAAGGCGACCGCAGGCACGAACCTGCTGGTGCTCGACACCACCAAGACCAGCATGGACGCGGCCCCGCGGGTGAAGGAAGACCAGTTCTCGCCGAATGGCGACTTCGGCAAGCAGAGTGCAAGGGTGGATGACTACTGGAAAGCGCATCTCTCGATGCAAGCTCACGTTACGCAGCACGTGAAGTCGTAATTTCGCGCCACCGGGGCCGCGTCCGAAGCGGCGGCCGGATCCCGGTGGCTTTCACCGATCTGAATTCCGGCTTTGATCGATACTGCGGAGCTTGCGATTGAAACCCTTTACCACGCTGGCAATCTTCGCTTTCTCGCTCGTCGCGTTGCTGCAATTGCTGCGCGTGCTTCTGCAGTGGGAAGTCCCGGTCAATGGCATCTCCATTCCGCTCTGGGCGAGTGTCATCGCCTGCCTGGTTGCGGCTGCGCTCGCATTCACGCTCTGGCGTGAAGCGCGCAAAATGAGCGTTCCAGCTCCAAGGCGGCAGCGCTCGCATTGACTGCTTCGTTGCCCTGCGTCCTGACGATCAACGGCGGCTCGTCGAGCATCCGGTTTGCGGTGTATGAGGCAGGGGAAGCGCCGCGGCGGCGGCTCGATGGGAAGATCGCTCGCATCGGCTTGCGCGGCACGAATCTGATCGTCAACGATCCGACCGGAAAGCCGCAGGTCCCGCGCCCCGTCGCCGCCGCCGACCACCGCACGGCGGTGTCCTTTCTGCTGGACTGGCTCGAGGCGCAGCCGGTGTTCGCGTCGCTCAAAGCCGTGGGACACCGCGTGGTCCACGGCATGAAGCATTCCGAACCGGAGCGCGTCACGCCGAAGCTGCTCGCCGAGCTGCACCGTATCACGCCGTACGCCCCCGACCACCTGCCGCGCGAGATCGCGCTGATCAAGGCGATCTCGCGGCGGCATCCGGAACTGCCCCAGGTGGCGTGCTTCGACACCGCGTTTCACCGCAGCATGCCGCGAGTCGCCAAGCTGCTCCCCATCCCGCGGCGCTATGCGGCAAAGGGCGTCGAGCGCTACGGCTTCCACGGCCTGTCCTACGCCTACTTGATGGAGGAGCTCGGCCGCCTCGATCCCGCGGCCGCGAAGGGCCGTGTGATCCTCGCGCATCTCGGCAATGGCGCCAGCCTGGCCGCCGTGCGCCACGGCAAGAGCATCGATACCAGCATGGCCTTCACGCCCACGGCGGGCTTGGTGATGAGCACCCGAACGGGAGACCTCGATCCCGGCCTGGTTTACTACCTCGCGCGCAGCGAGCGCATGAGCGCGGCGCAATTTCAGCGGATGGTGAACCACCAGTCCGGTCTGCTCGGAGTTTCCGCGACCAGCTCCGACCTGCGCGACCTGCTGGCGCGAGAAGCCGGCGACGTGCGCGCGGCGGACGCCGTGGCGCTGTTCTGCTATCAGGCCAGTAAGTGGATCGGCTCCTTCGCCGCGGCCCTCGGTGCATTGGACACGCTCGTCTTCGCAGGGGGCATCGGGGAAAACGCTCCTCCGGTGCGCAGGCGCATCTGCGCCGGACTCGGCTTTCTCGGCATAGTGCTGGACCACAAGCGCAATGCGAAAAATGCAGCGCTGATATCAACGCAGTCCGGTCGAGTGAAGGTGCGGGTCATCCGCACCGACGAGGAGCTCATGATCGCGAGATCCGTCACGCGCGTGCTGAATCTCGGCTTACCTCGGGAGAACCAAACGATGACAACCCACGCACCGACGCCGCACTGCAAGTGGAGCAACCTCAAATGAACGCCAAAACCGACCAGCCCAAGCCTCCCGAATCGAAGCCCGATGCCAAGCCCGGCGCGAAGTCCAAGTCCAAGCCCGAGGCGAAGGACGATCTGAAATCCCTGCCGCTGGAGGAAGTGGAAAAGAAACTAGGCGCGTCGCCGAAAGGCCTCACCCAGGCCGAGGCGGCAAAGCGGCTGACGCAATATGGGCCCAACGAGATCGAAGAAAAGAAGACCAACCTGTTCCTGAAGTTCCTCAGCTATTTCTGGGGTCCGATCCCGTGGATGATCGAAGCGGCCGTGATCCTTTCGGCGGTAGCCCGGCATTGGCCGGACTTCGGCATCATTCTGGTTCTGCTTCTGGCCAACGCCGTGGTCGGGTTCTGGGAGGAACACGCAGCGGGCAATGCCATCGAGGCCCTCAAGGCAAAGCTGGCGGTCAAGGCCCGGGTGATCCGCGACGGCAAGTGGATCAACCCGGCGGCGCGCGAGTTGGTGCCGGGCGATGTCATCCGCCTGCGCCTGGGCGACATTGTGCCGGCGGATGTGCGCCTGCTCGACGGTGATCCCATGTCGGTCGATCAGTCCGCGCTGACCGGAGAGTCCTTGCCCGCCTCGCGCAAGCCGGGCGACGCGGTGTTTTCCGGTTCCATCATCCGCCGCGGTGAGAGCAGCGCACTTGTCTATGCCACGGGTGCGCATACCTATTTCGGCAAGACCGCAGAACTGGTGCAGGACGCGCACACCGTCAGCCATTTTCAAAAGGCGGTGTTGAAAATCGGCAACTACCTGATCATTCTCGCGGTGGTGCTGGTGGCTGCGATTATTGGTGTCGCGATTTTCCGCGGCGATCCGATCCTCACCACCCTGCAGTTCGCCCTGGTGCTGACCGTGGCCGCGATTCCCGTGGCGATGCCCACGGTATTGTCGGTCACGATGGCGGTCGGCGCGCGTCTGCTCGCCAAGAAGCAGGCGATCGTCAGCCGCCTGGTGGCGATCGAGGAACTGGCGGGCGTGGATGTGCTATGCGCGGACAAGACCGGAACCCTGACCCAGAACAAGCTCACGCTCGGCGATCCCTTCTGCGTGAACGGTATCCCTGCCGAGCAAGTCATCCTCGACGCCGCCCTGGCGTCGCGCGCGGACGACAAGGACACCATCGACCTGGCCGTACTGGGCGGCCTGAAAGACGACAAGGTCCTGAAGGGCTATCAGGTGGTGCATTTCCAGCCGTTCGACCCGGTGCACAAGCGCACCGAAGGGACCGTCAAAGGCGCGGACGGAAAACAGTTCAAGGTGACCAAGGGCGCACCGCAGGTGATCCTGGCGCTGGCGGCCAATGCCGGTGAAGTCAAGTCCGCAGTCGACAAGGCGGTCAACGACTTTGCGGCGAGCGGCTTTCGGTCACTCGGCGTCGCCCGGGCCGACGCGGAAGGCAAGTGGATGCTTGTCGGCGTGCTGCCCCTGTTCGATCCGCCGCGCGAAGATGCCAAGGCGACCATCGCGACCGCGCGCGCGATGGGCGTGAAGGTCAAGATGGTGACGGGCGACGCCCTCGCCATCGCCAAGGAAACCGCCAAAAAGCTGGACATGGGCGCAAATATCCTCGATGCCTCCAGCCTGGGCGACTCGAAAAAGGAAGAGACCACAGAGGTAGCCGAGTCCATCGAAAAGGCTGACGGCTTCGCCCAGGTATTTCCGGAACACAAGTTCCACATCGTGGATGTCCTGCAAAAGCGCGGCCACATGGTCGGCATGACCGGCGACGGGGTGAACGACGCCCCCGCGCTGAAGAAAGCCGATTGCGGCATCGCCGTGTCGGACGCGACCGACGCCGCGCGCGCGGCGTCGGCCATCGTGCTGATGACGCCGGGCCTGTCGGTGATCATCGACGCGATCAAGGAGAGTCGGAAGATTTTCCAGCGCATGAACAGTTACGCGATCTATCGCATCGCCGAAACGCTGCGCGTGCTGTTGTTCATGACGCTCTCGATCCTGATCTTCAACTTCTATCCGGTGACGGCGGTAATGATCGTGATGCTCGCCTTGCTCAACGACGGCGCCATCCTGTCCATCGCCTATGACAACGTGCATTACAAGAACCAGCCCGAGGCCTGGAACATGCGCATGGTGCTGGGGATTGCCACGGTGCTGGGCCTTGTCGGCCCCATCGCCGCGTTCGGGCTGTTTTTCCTTGGCGATCGGGTCTATCACCTCGATCACCCGCATCTCCAGACAATGATGTATCTGATGCTGTCGGTAGCCGGGCATCTGACGATTTTCCAGACGCGCACGCGCGGCCCATTCTGGTCGATACGCCCGGCGCGGATTTTGTGGGGGGCCGTGCTCGGCACCCAAATCGTGGCCACGTTGATAGCGGTTTATGGGCTGTTCATGACACCCCTGGGCTGGAAATGGGCCGGGTTCGTGTGGGGTTATGCGCTGCTGTGGTTCCTCATGACCGACCCCGTGAAACTGCTCGCCTATCGGATTCTTGATCCAGTCAAAGCTGGAACCAAGCCTGGTTCCAAAGGCGAGGACAGGCCCGAAGCCAAAGACAAGAGTAAGCCCGACACCAAAGCCGATGCCAAACGCGAAGTCAAGCCCGAATCCAAAACGGAGGCGAAGCCTGGCGCCAAGGACGAATCGAAACCTGAGGCCGAGCCGAAACCTGAAGCGAAGGGCAAAGCAACTTCCGATCTGACACCGCGGATCGCCACGCGGGCGTATGAGCTCTATGAGGAGCAGGGCCGGCGGGAGGGTCAATCAGTTCAGGATTGGGAAAAGGCGGAGCGGGAGATTCGGAAAGCTGATGTCAAGGCCGAACCTGAAGCCAAGGCAGCGGCCAAGCCCGAGGACAAAACCGAGCCCAAGCCCGAAGCCAAAGCCGAGCCCAAACCTGAAGCCAAATCCAAGTCACCGGCGGATTTGACGCCGCAGCTCGTCAAGCGAGTCCATCAACTCTACGAGGACCTGGGGCGCCAAGACGTTCAAGCGGTTGAAGAATTGGAGAAGGCGGAGCGCGAGCAGCGTAAAGATGAGCCGGATAAGTAAACAGACGCGAATACTGCCGCTGACCCGGCCGAAACGACGCGGCAAAGAACCGGGGGCCGTATGACCGCGCTTCGCACTGACGGGCACACAAGGGCGCAGCAGGAGCGCATGGTTCGGAAGCAGTTGTCTCCAGACTTCCTGGATCCGGGGCACGAGTGGCGTCGGCTATTTGCCGAGGCTTGGGGCACTTTCCTTCTGGTTCTCGTCGCCGCGGGCGGCGGGGTGGTCGCCGCCAAGAGCGGCGGCGCTGTCACCCTGGGCATGATCGTGGTGGCGCCCGGGCTCATGGTGATGGCGATCATCTACTTCATGGGTACCGTGAGCGGGGCGCACTTGAACCCGGCCGTCACCGTGGCATTCGCATTACGGCGCAACTTCCCTTGGGGCCGGGTACCTGGCTATGTCGTGGCACAGATGCTTGGCGGCATAGCGGCCGCGCTCTTCCTGCGGGTCATGTTCGGCACTGTCGGCGCGCTGGGTGCCACCGTGCCGGGCCATGGCGTCAGCAGCACGGCAGCACTGGCGATGGAGGTGGTGTTGACCGCCGGGCTGGTGAATACGATCCTGGGCACGGCCTCCGGGGCACGCAACATCGGCGCCAACGGGGCCATCGCAGTGGGCGGATACATTGCTCTGGCGGGTCTTTGGGCGGCGCCGATCAGCGGTGCCTCGATGAACCCGGTGCGATCATTGGCGCCGGACTTGGTGCGCGGCGACCTCGGCACTGCATGGATCTATGTGGCAGGGCCGGTCCTCGGGGCGCTGATAGGCGTCGCCTTCGAGTGGATATTGAGGGGCAAGCCCACAACTTCGGGGGCGATTGCGGCGCAAGGTTCGGTCGGCGCCGGTGATTCGACGCAGACATCTGAACAACACGAGGATTAAAGATGAAGATCGATGCCACTGAATTCCGAGTACCAGCGGGCGAACAGGTCGACCTCAAAAAGTGGCCGACGCTTACAGCGCCTGTGTACAAGTCGAAGAAGCATTACCACAAGCTCCTCCAACGACACGTCGAGCAGCTGAGCGCGCTGCAGCGCCTTCACTACGCGTCCAACCGCTACGCGTTGCTGTTGATCTTCCAGGCGATGGACGCCGCCGGCAAGGACGGCGCCATCCGGCACGTCATGTCCGGAGTCAATCCGCAAGGCTGCCAGGTGTTCAGCTTCAAGCACCCGAGTGCTG
>Ga0307372_10004098_pt1 | contig 22754 bp, 18 predicted proteins | sample OX1MG_FD_202533 | JGI IMG/M metagenome (GOLD analysis project Ga0307372, IMG submission 202533) | Soil microbial communities from Risofladan, Vaasa, Finland - OX-1 | ecosystem: Environmental > Terrestrial > Soil > Coastal area > Acid sulfate soil | place: Finland: Risofladan, Vaasa | collected...
GCCGAGCTGCTGGAGAAGACGTCGCTCGTCGGGCCCCCCGGCTACGTGAAGGAGCGCATCGCCGCCTACCGCGAGGCCGGGGTCACCGTGCTCAACGTGGCACCGATCGGGCCCGACCCGCTCGCCACCATCGAACAGCTGAAGGAGTGGTGCAGTTGACGAACCGCCGCATGGTCCTCGCCGAGCGCCCGTCGGGCATGGTCGACGCCGGGACCGTCCGGCTCGAGGAGGGCCCGGTGCCCGAGGCCGGCCCGGGCCAAGCCCTCGTCCGGGTCCGCTACCTGTCCATCGACCCCACCATCCGGACGTGGATGGACGACGCGCCGGGCTACCTGCCTCCCATCGCCCTGGGAGAGGTGGTGCGCGCCGGCGGGATCGGCGAGGTGCTGGCCACCAACAGCGAGCGCTACGCCGTGGGCGACCTCGTGTTCGGGATGCCGGGCTGGCAGGACTACGTCGTCGCCGACGAGGGGGCCGCCGCCATGCAGGTCATCCCCCCGGGGATCGACCCGACCTTGGTGCTGGGCGTGTTCGGGGTGACCGGCATGACGGCGTACTTCGGGATGATCGACGTCGGCCGGGTGGCCGAGGGTGACACCGTGGTGGTGTCGGGCGCCGCCGGGGCCACGGGGTCGGTGGCGGGGCAGATCGCCAGGATCAAAGGTGCGTCACGCGTCGTCGGCCTCGCCGGGACGCCCGAGAAGTGCGCGTGGATCGTCGACGAGCTCGGCTTCGACGCGGCGGTCGACTACCGGTCCGACGACGTGGCGGCATCGCTTCGGTCGCTGTGCCCCGATGGCATCGACCTCTACTACGACAACGTCGGCGGGAAGATCCTCGACATCTGCCTGGCCCAGCTGGCCCTGCGCGGCCGGATCGTCATGTGCGGCGCCATCTCCGTCTACAACGACATGGACAGGACCTCGGGCCCCCGCAACATCTTCAACCTCATCATCAAGCGGGCCCGCATGGAGGGCTTCCTCGTCCTGGACTACCTCGACCGGTTCCCCGAGGCCCAGCTCGACATGGCCGGGTGGCTGGGCGAGGGCCGCGTCAAGCACGCCGAGCATGTCGTCGACGGCCTCGAGCACGCCCCCGACGCGCTCAACCTGCTGTTCACCGGCGGCAACACGGGCAAGGTGATCGTGAAGCTCTGACCGGTGGCCGGCGCCGTCGGCCGGTGGCCCGACGGGGGGTGGGCTCATCCGCCCTGGTCGAACCAGTCCCAGTGCCACGGCGTGATCGTCTCGAAGGGGCCGGCGAACACGACCGGTGATGCCACCGTCGACGAGGCGACGACCCGCTCGCCGAGCGCGCCGGCCACGCCCAGCGGCTCGCGGTCGAGGTAGCAGACGGTGACCGCACGCCGTCCGGGACGCCATCGGTGCCCCGCGAACCGCTCGCCCGCCGCGAAGGTCCAGACCCCGGCCACACCGTCGACGCCGAGGAGCGCACCGTCGCCCGTGTCGCCCGTGTCGCCCGTGTCGCCCGCCGCCGCGCCGGCGTCGGGCTCGCGCACGACGACGTAGACGCCGAGATTGGGCCGGAAGGCGACGGCCTCGGCGGACACCAGCACCCGGGGTGCCGCCGCCATCGCGGTGACGTCGAACGGGCCCGACAGCCGCGACCGCCGGTGCTCGTGGAACCGACCGGCGGCGTGGAGCTCCTCGCCGAGGGCGCGGAACTCCCGGAGGGTCTCGTCGAGAGGCTCACCCATGAGGTAGAGCGTCACGTAGTGGATGGGCGCCAGGAGCGCGCCGTCGACGGCCCGGGCCGCCCGGCACGCGGGGGTGGACACCCAGCGCTGGCCGAACACCACGCCCGGCAGCGGGTACTGCTCGGGCATGTGGTCGAGCTGGTGCCACGCGTTGTACGAGCGGTGCTCGGCGGGATCGGTCACCTCGGTGAACGAGAAGAAGCCGACGCTGACCTTGGCCATGGCCCGCAGTCCATCACGCCGACGGCGGCCCGCGCCCGCCCGGGCGCGGCCGACGGCAAGACTCGGGCGATGGCCCGAGCACGAGCAGGAGCCCGAGCCCGAGCACGACGCCGTCCGCGCCCACGGATGCTCGCACCCGTCGTGGCCCTGTCGGTGCTGTCCCTCGCCGCCGGGGCGTGCGGCGCGGGCCCGTCGGCGTCGCCCGGGGCGGGCCGGACGTCGATCGCCGTCGCCACGACCGGCACGTCGAACGCCGCCGGCACCACCGCGCCCGGCACGGGCGCCTCGACCACGCCGGCGCCCGCCGCAGGCTGGCTCACCTACGGCGGGAGCTTCGCCCGCGCCTCGGTCGACACCACGGGCCCCACGTTCGTCCACGCGCCCACGGCGGCGTGGACGTCGCCGCCCCTCGACGGGCCCGTGTACGGCGAGCCCCTCCTCGACGCCGGCCTGGTCCTCGTGGCGACGCAGAACGACACGGTCTACGCCCTGTCCGCCGCCGACGGCACGATCTCGTGGTCGGACCACCTGGCCACCGCCGTCCCGGCGGGGATGCTGCCGTGCGGTGACATCGCCCCGTCGGTGGGCGTGACCTCCACCATGGTGATCGACCCCGGCACGGGCACGCTGTTCGCGTCGGCGGCGCTGGTGTCGGGGGGCGCCGTCCGGCACGCCGTCTACGCCATCGACATCGCCACGCACCGCGTGTCGTGGAGTCGCGACGTCGACCAGCCGGGCTGGTCGGCCGCCGCCGAGCTCCAGCGGGCGGCGCTGGCGCTGTCGGCGGGGCGGGTCATCGTCGGCTTCGGCGGGAACTACGGCGACTGTGGCGAGTACCACGGCTGGGTGCTCGGGGTGCCCGAGTCGGGCACCGGCCCGCTGCTCGCCTACCGCGTGCCCACGAATCGGGAGGGGGCGGTGTGGGCGGCCGCCGGCGTCTCCGTCGACGCCGCCGGCGACGTCTATGCCGTCACAGGGAACGGTGACGCCGGCCCCGGGACCGCCTTCGACCACGGCAACAGCGTGATCGAGCTGACGCCCCGGCTCACCGAGCGCCAGTACTTCGCCCCGGCCGACTGGGCGCAGGACAACGCCGGCGACGCCGACCTCGGCTCGACCGCGGCGATCCTCCTCGACGGCTCCCGCCTGTTCGTGGTGGGCAAGCAGCACACCGCCTACCTGCTCGACGCCACCGCCCTGGGTGGGGTGGGCCACCCGCTGGCGTCGGTGGTCGTGTGCGAGTCACGGGGCGGCAACGCCTACCGGGCCCCGGACGCCTACGTGGTCTGCCCCGACGACGGGACCATCGCGCAGGTGCGCGTCGGCCCGCGCTCGAGCCTGTCCCGGGGCTGGACCTGGTCCTCGCCCACCGGGGGGGCCGGCTCGCCCACCATCGCCGGCGGCGTCCTGTGGACCGTCGACCTCGACGCGTCCCTCCTCTACGGGGTGGACCTGTCGTCGGGGACGACCCGCTTCCGGCTCCGGCTCGACACGGGGACGCCGGCGCACTTCGCGGCGCCGGGCGCCGCCGGGGGCCTGCTCGTCGTGGCCGGGGCCCGGGCCGTCGAAGCGTTCCGCTGAGGCCGCCGGGGACCGCCGGGGGCCGGGGTGCCGGGTGGGCGCCTGCCGGAGCAGAATGGGACCATGCCCCCCCGACCCTCCGCCGACAGCTTCTCCAGCCGCGCCACGCTCGCCGTCGGCGACCGCACGTTCGAGGTGCACCGGCTCGGCGCCCTCGACGACCGGTTCGACGTCGCCCGACTGCCCTACGCCATGAAGGTCCTCCTCGAGAACCTCCTGCGGCACGAGGACGGCCGGCACGTGCACGCCGCGGACATCGAGGCGGTGGCGAGCTGGGCCAGCCGGCAGCAGGGCGGCACGGCGGCAGGCACGGAGATCGCCTTCACCCCCGAGCGCGTCCTCATGCAGGACTTCACCGGCGTGCCCGCCATCGTCGACCTGGCGGCCATGCGCGATGCGTTGGCGGTCATGGGGGGCGACCCCACGGCGATCAACCCGCTCGTCCCCGTCGAGCTCGTCATCGACCACTCGGTGATCGCCGAGTCCTCCGGGCTCGCCTCCTCGTTCGCCACCAACGTCGACATCGAGTACCGGCGCAACATCGAGCGCTACCAGCTGCTGCGCTGGGCGCAGCAGGGCTTCGACGGCTACCGCGTCGTGCCGCCGGGCACGGGGATCTGCCACCAGGTGAACCTGGAATACCTGGCGCGGGTGGTGTTCGCCACGCCCGACGGCCGGGCGTTCCCCGACACGCTCGTCGGGACCGACTCCCACACCACCATGGTGAACGGCCTGGGCGTGCTCGGCTGGGGGGTGGGGGGGATCGAAGCCGAAGCGGCCATGCTCGGCCAGCCGCTGACCATGCTCGTGCCGCCCGTCGTGGGGCTGCGCCTCACCGGTGAGCTCCCCGAGGGCACCACCGCCACCGATCTCGTGCTCACCATCGCGCAGCTGCTGCGGCGCCACGGCGTCGTCGGCAAGTTCGTGGAGGTGCACGGCCCCGGCCTGGCGCAGCTCCCGCTCGAGAACCGCGCCACCATCGGCAACATGTCGCCCGAGTACGGCGCCACGTGCGTCATCTTCCCGGTGGACGACGTGACGCTGCGCTACCTGCGCTTCTCCGGTCGCGACGAGGACCACGTGGCCCTGGTCGATGCCTACACGAAGGAACAGGGCATGTTCCGCCGGCCCGGGGACCCCGAGCCCGTCTTCTCGGAGTCCGTCGAGCTCGACCTCTCCACGGTGGAACCGAGCCTGGCGGGGCCGGCGCGCCCCCAGGACCGGGTGTCGCTGTCGGGCACGAAGACGGGGTTCCGCGCCGCCTTGGCCTCGGCGCGGGGACAGGCCGAGGGAAGCACGTCGCTGCAGGTCGCCACGGCGGGTGCCGCCGAGGGCGGGCCGGTGGAGGTCTCCGACGGCCATGTCGTGATCGCCGCCATCACCAGCTGCACCAACACCTCCAACCCGCAGGTGATGCTGGCCGCCGGCCTCCTCGCCGAGAAGGCGGTGGCCCGGGGGCTGCGCTCCAAGCCGTGGGTGAAGACGTCGCTCGCCCCCGGGTCGCGTGTCGTCATGGACTACTACGAGCGTGCCGGGCTCCGGGAACCGCTCGAGGCCCTCGGCTTCCAGCTGGTCGGGTTCGGGTGCACGACGTGCATCGGGAACTCCGGCCCGCTGCTCGCCGGCGTCTCCGAAGCCGTGCGCCAGGGCGACCTGTCGGTGGCCGCCGTCCTGTCGGGCAACCGCAACTTCGAGGGCCGCATCCACCCCGACGTCCGGCTCAACTACCTGGCGTCGCCTCCCCTGGTGGTGGCCTACGCGCTGGCGGGCACGATGGACCTCGATCTCACGACCGAGCCGCTCGGCACGGGCGCCGACGGGGAGCCCGTGTACCTGCGCGACATCTGGCCCTCCCCGGGCGAGGTGTCGGACACCATCGCCCGGGCCGTGACCTCCGAGATGTTCCGCACCCGGTACGCGTCGGTCTTCGAGGGCGACGAGCGCTGGAAGGCCATCGACGCCGGCGAGGGCGACACCTTCACGTGGGACCCGTCCTCCACCTACGTCCTGCGACCCCCGTTCTTCGAGGGGATCGGCACCGAGCCCGCACCGGTGGCCGACGTCGTCGGGGCGCGCGTGCTGGCGGTCCTCGGCGACAGCGTCACGACCGACCACATCTCGCCGGCCGGCTCCATCCGTCCCACCTCCCCCGCAGGCGAGTACCTCACCGCCCACGGCGTCGCCGTCTCGGAGTTCAACTCCTACGGCGCGCGCCGCGGCAACCACGAGGTGATGATGCGGGGGACGTTCGCCAACGTGCGGCTGCGCAACCTCCTGGCGCCGGGCACCGAGGGCGGCGTCACCCGGCTGTTGCCCGGCGGCGAGCAGATGAGCATCTACGACGCCGCCATGCGGTACCAGGCCGACGGGGTCCCGCTGGTGGTGCTCGCCGGCAGGGAGTACGGCTCGGGCTCGTCGCGCGACTGGGCCGCCAAGGGCCCCGCCCTGCTGGGCGTGCGGGCGGTCATCGCCGAGAGCTTCGAGCGGATCCACCGGTCCAACCTCGTGGGCATGGGGATCCTGCCCCTGCAGTTCCCCGACGGGACCACGGCCGCCGGGCTCGGACTCACCGGCGAGGAGACCTTCGACATCGCCGGCCTCGACGCGCTGCGCGCCGGCGACGTCCCGAAGGAGCTCACCGTGCGCGCCGGCACGATCGAGTTCAACGCACGCGTGCGCATCGACACGCCCATGGAGGCGGAGTACTTCCGCCACGGCGGCATCCTCCCCTACGTGCTGCGCCAGCTCGCCGGCTGACGCCGGCACCGTCCCCGGCACCGTCCCCGGCACCGTCCATGGCCCGGCGCGCCCACTCCCGGTGATGCCGCGTCGCCCGGTCCGCGCAGGGTTGACGCTGGCGGCGGTTGCGGGACTCCTCCTGACCTCGACGGCACTGCACGTGCCGGGGGCGGGCGCCTCGCCGGCACCGCGGGACGCTCCCGGCGTCCTCGCCCCCGTCTACGACGCCGACGCCCCCGACCCCGACGTGATCCGGGTGGGCTCGACCTACTACGCCTACACGACCGGTAGCCACCTGCGGGACATCCCGGTGCTCTCGTCGACCGATCTGCAGACCTGGGCCCTCGTCGGCGACGCGCTCCCCGTCCTGCCGTCGTGGTCGGTGTGGGGCCGGACGTGGTCGCCGGGCGTCGTCGAGCTCGCCGGTCGCTTCGTCATGTACTACGCGACCGAGGTGGCGGCCACCGGCGGCGAGTGCATCTCGGTGGCCACGTCCGTCGTGCCGACAGGGCCCTTCGTCGACACGTCGGGAGCACCCCTCGTCTGCCAGGCCGACCTCGGCGGCTCCATCGACCCGCAACCGTTCGTGGACGGCGACGGCACGCCGTACCTGTACTGGAAGTCGAACGCCGCGACGATGGGCGTGCCGGCGTACCTGTGGGTGGCGCGCCTCTCCCCCGACGGCTCGAGCCTGGGGTCGTCGGCGGTGCAGGTGCTCGCCCAGGACCAGCCGTGGGAGTCGACGGTGGAGTCGCCGGCGATGGTCGACGCCTCGGGGTCCTACGTGCTGTTCTACTCGGGCGGCCTGTGGGACGGCGCGGGGTACGGCGTCGGGTACGCCGACTGCGCGGGACCCTTCGGCCCGTGCGCGAAGCCCCGCAGCTCGCCACTGCTGCACTCCGACGAGCACCGGCTCGGCCCGGGCGGCCAGTCGCTGTTCCAGGACGCCTCGGGCAATTGGTGGATGGCGTATCACGCCTGGGACGGCCCGGCGAGCAGCTACTCCTACGACGCCGGGGGGTTCCGCAGCTTGTGGGTGGCCCCCGTGACGTTCGCCGCCGGGACACCCACCATCGCCGCGGGCGAGGACCCCGAGGGCTACCACCTGTTCGGGCGCGACGGGGGTGTCTTCTCCTTCGGCTCGGCGGCGTTCGCCGGCTCGATGGGGGGCACCCGCCTCGCCGGGGCGGTGGTGGGGGGCGCCGCCGACATCGCCACGGGCGGCTACTACGAGGTGGGCACCGACGGCGGGGTGTTCGCCTTCGACGCGCCGTTCGAGGGGTCGATGGGCGGCCGCGCCCTGGCCGCGCCCATGGTGGGCATGGCGACCACCCCCGACGGCGGGGGGTACTGGCTGGTGGCGTCGGACGGGGGCGTCTTCTCCTTCGGCGACGCGGCGTTCTCCGGGTCGACCGGCGCCATGCGCCTCGTGGCGCCGGTCGTCGGCATCGCACCGACGGCCGACGGCGGCGGGTACTGGCTGGTGGCGTCGGACGGGGGCGTCTTCTCCTTCGGCGACGCGGCGTTCTCCGGGTCTCTGGGCGCCACGCCCCTGGCCGCGCCCGTGGTGGGCATGGCGGCCATGCCGCAGGGGGGCGGCTACTGGCTGGTCGGCTCGGACGGCGGCGTCTTCAACTTCGGCGACGCGCAGTCCTTCGGGTCCATGGGAGGTGTCCGCCTCGGCGCGCCGGTGGTGGCCATCGCCAGCGGGCCCGGGAGCGGTGGGTACTGGCTGGTGGCGTCCGACGGAGGCGTCTTCGGCTTCGGGGACGCCACGTTCTCGGGGTCGATGGGCGCCACGCGTCTGGCCGCGCCCGTCGTCGGCGGCGCGGCCGCCTGACCGCACCGGGCCCGTCGGGCCCGGCCCGGCACGTCAGGCCGGGCCCGCCAGCCCGGGCCCGTACAAGAGCGGGTCGTCACTGCCGGTGCGCTTCGCCTCGTACATGGCCGCATCAGCCATCGCCACCAGCCCTTCTGCGTCGAGGGCGGGATCGGCGGACCACGCCACGCCGATGCTGGCCCGACAGTGCCGGCTCCCCGCCTTCAGACGGACCTCGTGGCCAAAGGTCGCCGCCAACCGCCTGGCGGTTGTCATGGCCTGCTTCGCGCTGGTCGTGTGCGGGCGGATCACGAGGAACTCGTCACCGCCGATCCTGCCCACGATGTCATCGGCGCGCACGGCCCGTTGCAGGCGCCGGGCCACGACCGCGAGGAGCTCGTCACCGGCCGCATGGCCGAGCTTGTCGTTCACGTCCTTGAAGCGATCGAGGTCGACGAAGAGCACCGCCGGTCGACTCGCCGTACCGTGGTCTGTCAACTGGTCCTCGAGGGCGGCCAGTGTCGAGGCCCGGTTCCGGCACTGCGTGATGTCGTCGATGGTGGCACGCACGTGCAGCTCGTCGCGTAGCCGAGCACTCTCGGTCACGTCGGTCACGCACACGATCGCGCCGGTGACCTCGCTCGTCTCCGCAGTGAGGGCACGAATGCTGAAGAGGCACCGGCGCACCACCGTTTCGTTGCCCTCCGACGCAGGCAGAAGGGGGACCTCGACGTCGCTGTCGAGCCGGTCGCGCAGTACGGCGTCGAAGGCGTCCTCGAGGTTCTGTCGATCCGCGGGCCGTACCGTTGCCATCTGTTCGTCGACGCTCGTTGCCCGCGGTGTGCCGAGGATGGCGTGGAGGCGACTGTTGGTGTAGACGACGCTTCTATCGGCGTCGACCTGCAGCACCCCGACGGGCAGGGCCTCGGCCAGACGATCGAGCAGCTGCTCACGAGCTCGCAGCGCCTCATGTGCGCCCATCTCGTCCGACACGTTCACCATCTCGGCCACCACGCACCGGAGTTCGGGATCGTCGAGCATGTTGTGATTCGTGATCTCCATCCAGACCCACGAGCCGTCCCGATGCCGATGGCGGAGCCGGACCCGGCTGCCCGCCGCCCGCGCCGCCAGCATCTCCATCCAGTTGTCGATGGCGAGCTGATGGTCGTCGGGATGAATGATCTCGAGGGACAGGTGCCCCAAGAGCTCGTCCCCGCCCCACCCCAGGATCTGGGAGATGGCCTCGTCGACCTCGAGGAAGAGGCCCACCTCGTTCTGGCGCACCCGGGCGGTGCGGGGTGGCAACGGCGACCTTTCCCGACTGAGGAACGCGAAGCTGCCCTCGTCGGCCCCGTCGTCCTTCGGGAGGATGACAGCGAGGAAGACGCTGTGGAGCCGTTGCACGTCCAAGAGATGGAGATCCACCGTCCGACCGGGTTCGTCGGCCAGCCGCACCGTCACCGAGGAATGTTGTGCCGGCGTTGTCTGGATGCACTTCCACGCTTCGATGACGGCGATGCGGTCTTCGGGGGCGACCACGTCGAGCGGTGAGCGGGCCACGACCACCGGGTGGCCCCGGGTCGGGACGGAGTCAGGCATGGCCACCGAGATCCCGTCGGGCCCGATGGCGCACAGCGCGGCCGCGGCGTGCTGGTCGAGCAACGCGCGCAGCACGGTGGCGACCGTCTCTGATCCCCGGTTCTCGCCCGCGCACACGACCTCAATATCGGCCGTCCCGTGCCCGGCGTTGAGCCTCGTGTCGCCGATGCGGGACGGCGCGGCCTCCCCGGGGTTGGCCGGGCGCCGGTGGGGCCGATCGACGAGATTCCCGGGGCCCGCGGGGCCGGTACGCTCGGCCCTGGTCCGAATCCGGTGCTGACGTGGCCCGTGGGTGAGGTCGTCGCGTGGAACGGGATCCGGGTCCGGTGCATCGTGGTCGACCTGACGGCCGGGCTTCCGCCCCCGACCCCCCGACACCCTCACCGCCGCCACCAGCACCGTCGCCGGCGACGGCCCGCCGGTGATCCGCCGGGAGCGGCCCGAGGAGTACGCCGCGTGCCGCGAGATGCCGCGGCGCGGCGGGTGACCGCTACGGCGAGGTGGGCGTCGGTCCGTTCCCCCACGGCGACGGTGATGCGCCACGCGGCGAACGGGTCATCCCGAGATCGGCCCGCTCCCCGCCATCACGACCACGGGCTCCTCGGTGAGCACGAAGGCCAGCCGGTCCACGTCGAGGAACTCGGGCAGGTCCGCCCACACGTCGGCGAAGTCCTTCTCGGCGATGTGGGCCCGGTACTCGTCCATGGAGTCGAACCACTGCACGGTCACCCCGTCGTACCCGCCGTCGTCCTCCGCCCCGTACTCGGCGAGCGGCCGGTGGTGCTGCTCGTAGCGCAGGACGTGGCTCCCGCTGCGCGTCGACGCCACGAGGGGGCCGTGCCGGTCGCGCCAATAGGCGTGGAACTCCTCGGGCGACATGCCCTCCTTGCGCCGGACGAGGCACGTCAGCTTGACCATGGTGGCTTCCTCCGTCGTGGCGACCTCGCACGGACCGAAGCGGCCACGTCGCTTCGGCGACCCGAAGGTTGCCACGCGCGCCGAGACACGGGCCATCCACGACGCCACGCTCGAGGCCGAGGGCGAGGACGCGGGCGCGGGCGGGCGACCCCCCGCTGGTACCGCCGACCTGCGCGCGGGTCGCCGAGCCGGCCGACGACGACCTGCACCGGGTGTGAGGCCGGCGGCGGCGCCGCTCAGCGCCCGAGGGCGAGCGCCACGAACCGGCCGAGCACGCGGCGGCCGACCTCTTCGACCACCCGGCGCTCCCGCCCGTCGAGGGTGACGCCCTCGGGGAGCTCGGGCGCCCAGGCCGCCGCCATGGCCGCGTCCAGCTCGACGTGGAACTGCAGCCCGTAGGCGGTGGCGCCGTAGCGGAAGGCCTGGTTCTGGTAGCGGTCGCCCCCGGCGAGCCGCACCGCGCCGTCGGGGATCCCGAACGTGTCCCCGTGCCAGTGGACGACGGGGAGGGTGGTGCCCTCGGGCCCCAGCACGGGGTCGGCCCGCCCGTCATCGGTGAGCGCGACGGAGCCCACGCCGACCTCCGGCTCGGGCCCCGTCGTGACCGGTGCGCCCAGCGCGGCGGCCAGCTGCTGCGCCCCCAGGCAGATCCCCAGGACGGGGACGTCCCGCCGCACGGCGTCGCCGATCCAGCGCCGCTCGATTTCGAGCCATCGGTGCTCGTCGGTGTCGTGCACGCCCATGGCCCCGCCCATGACCACGACGCCGCCCGACCGGTCGGGCGGCGGGAGGGGCTCGCCGAGGTCGAGGCGGACGACCGCCACCGCGACACCCGCGTCGGCGAGCACCCCGGCCAGCAGTCCGGGCCCCTCGTGCGGGGCGTGCTGCGCCACGACCCACGGCCCCGGCGCCGTCAAGGGGTGAGGACGACCTGGAACGTCTCGGCCATGCGACCCGCGGGCAGGCCCGCCCGGCGGCCGCCGTCCTCGGCCCAGGAGCGCAGACGCTCGTCGAGCCACTCCCCCTCGCCCACCTGGCTGCGGTGGCGGCGCAGGGCGGCGATCTTGGTGTCGAACGTGTCGGTGATGTCGACGGCCCGGTTGGGCGTGGGCGCCGCCGTCAGCCAGATCTCGGGGACGGCGTGGGGCTCGAGGCCCTCCTCGAGCAGCTCGGGATGGGCGAACGGGTTGCGGGCGTCGGGATAGACCGATGACACGGCGGCCTCGCCGGCCGCCAGGTGGTCGGGATGGCTGGCGCCGATGCGGTCCCACATCCGCTCGGGCGACTGGCACACCAGGCGCTGGGGTTGCACGCGCCGGATCTGGCGGCTGATGTCGCGCCGCAGCTCGATGCTGGGGGTCAGCCGGCCGTCGGGGTAGCCGAGGAAGACCACCTCGGTCACCCCCACCTCGGCCGCCGCGGCCCGCTGCTCCTCGCGCCGCAGCACGGCCATGTCGGCGCGGCTGACCGAGCGGTCGGACCCGCCCGCATCGCCGTCGGTCACGATGCAGTACGCCACCCCGATGCCGGCCTTGACCCACGTCGCCACCGATCCCGCCACACCGAAGTCGACGTCGTCGGGGTGGGCCGTCACCACCAGGATCCGCTCGACCCCGTCGGCCTCGTCGGCCCCCTCGAGGGGCAGCATGGGGTTCTCGATCCCGTCGTTCGCCATGGCGGCGATCCTACCGGTGGCCTTCCCCGGGCCGTCAGCGCGGCGGGCCGATCCCGATGCGGGCCAGCTGGTCGAGCCCGGCGACCAGCGCCTGCTCGGCGCGCGCCGCGAACGGCGCCCACCCGGCGGGACCGGTGCCGAGCGAGTCGGCCTCGTCCCACAGCGCGTCCTCGACGGGTGCGAGCACGGCGCGCACCGCCGCCAGCGCGCCTCCGCCTCCACCGCACGGCCCACCGCCGCGAAGCGCGCCGCCATCGGCTCGCGGCCGAGCGCGCCGGGGATCGGCGCCGGCGCGCCGGCCCGGGGTCTCGCACGGGCCCGGGGTCTGGCGCCGGCGGTGTCGGGTGCCGGTGCGAGGACGGGCACGAACACCGACGCGCAGGGGTTGCCCAGCGCCACCCACGCCCGGGCCGGCCCCGATCGTCCGGCATGCAGCTCGGCCACCATCGACGCCGTCGTCGCCTCGAAGTCCCGGACGTGCATGCACACGGTGACCCCGGTCCCGTCGGCCAGGACGGCCGTGGGCGGGTCGACCACGGGGCCGCCCGATCCCGGCGCGCCCCACGGGCCCGATCCGTGGTCGCGCAGGTGGGCCACAGCCGCGCGGGGATCGGCCCGCGAGGCGCCCGACGCCGGGCGGCCCGCGACGAAGGCGCGGCTGGCGGCCAGGCGCCCGTCGGCGAACCCCGTGGGGGTGGCCGGGTCGCGCCAGCTGTCGACGTCGGTCCCGGGCGCGACGTCGGGCGAGGCCCGGGTCCAGTCGGCGCGCAGGGTGAGGCGATTCGAGATGGCGCCGCCGCCGACGACCGGGCGCGCCGCCCACCGCCGTCCCGAGGTCTCGAGCACCCAGGCGCTGACAGGGTCGGCGACCAGGAACGAGGACCAGTAGGCGAGCGCATGCACCTCGTCGCCCATGCCGCCCTGGCCGTGACGCTCCAGGAGCGACGTCATGACGTCGACCGCCTCCGCCGCGCTGCGGGCGCGCTCGAGGCCCAGGCGGACGAGGTCCATGCCGATGAGCGCGGGCGGGACCAGGGCCGGGTCGTCGACGGTGTTGACCATCTCGTTGCCGATGGCCACGCCGTGCTCGTTGACCCCGTGCTCGGCGCCCCACAGCCACAGCGGCCGGGACAGCAGCGTGGCCGCCGCACCGGTGTCGTCGAGCTCGAGGTACTGGGTGCGGACGATGCCGCCCGGTGCCCGGCGGCCGTGGGCCTCGACGACCTGCGGCTCGGTGACCGGCCGGTCGGAGTTCTTGGCGAACAGCGTCACGCCGTCGCCGAGGAGGCACAAGGTGTCGCACACGGCGCCCGGCGCCGCCTCGCCGCTCAGCCCCCGGGGGGCAGCGGCCTCAGGCCGCGCCCTCGTCGGGCTGCCAGCCCGCCAGGTCCCCGAGGCGGGGGTCGTTCGAGAAGATCTCGATGATCGGCGCCCGCAGGCCCAGGCGCTTCTGGATCCGCTCGATGTCGAGGATCTCGTTCCACAGCACCAGGGTGGCCACCACGCCCGTGCCGCCGGCGCGGGCCGTGCGGCCCGACCGGTGCAGGTAGGCCTTGTGGTCCTCGGGCGGGTCGTAGTGGACCACGACGTCGACGTCCTCGATGTCGAGGCCGCGTGCCGCCACGTCGGTGGCCACGAGGACGTGCAGGCGGCCGGCGGTGAAGTCCTCCAACGCCTTCTCGCGGCTCGACTGCCGGAGGTCGCCGTGGATCGCCGCGGCCCGCACGCGCTCGCGCCCGAGCTGCTCGACCAGGCGGTCGGCGCCGCGCTTGGTGCGCACGAAGACGAGCGCCTTGGTCGCCCCGTGACAGATCGACGCCGCCACCTTCACCTTGTCCATCTGGTGGACCTGGAGGAAGCGGTGCTCCATGGAGTCCACCGTCGGCTTGGCCGAGGCGACCTCGTGGCGAACGGGGTCGTGCAGGTGGCGCTTGATGACACGGTCGACGTCGCCGTCGAGGGTGGCCGAGAACAGCATCGTCTGGTGCCGGCCCTCGATCCGGCGCAGGACCCATTCCACCTGCGGGAGGAATCCCATGTCCGCCATGCGGTCGGCCTCGTCGAGCACCACCACCTCGATGTCGGCGAGCGACACGGCACGGCGCTCGGTGAGGTCGATCAGGCGGCCCGGGGTGGCGATCACGACGTCGACGCCCTTGGTGAGCTTCTTGATCTGGCGCTCGATGTCGGCGCCCCCGTAGACGACGACGACACGGCGGCCGGCGGCGTCGCCGAGCGGCTGCAGGACGTCGGCGACCTGGACGGCGAGCTCGCGCGTGGGGACGAGCACGAGGGCGCGGGGCCGGTTGGGGGCGCCCTTGGCCGCCCGCATCAGCATGGGCAGGCCGAAGGCGAGGGTCTTGCCCGAGCCCGTCTTGGCCTTGCCGCACACGTCACGGCCGGCGATGCCGTCGGGGATGGTCAGCGCCTGGACGGGGAAGGGTGCGTTGATCCCCTGGGAGGACAGCACGTCCACCAATTCCCGTGCCACGCCGAGCTCGCCGAAGGTGGCGGCGGGGACGGGCTCGGGCGTGTCGGTGTCGATTGCGGAGGATTCACCCTCCGCGAGGCGTTCGGAGGTCTGCGTCATCTGTCGTTCTGCTCACTTGCTCTTCGTTCGGCCGCCCATCGGCCGTCGGGGGCGGGCCCGCCTCGGGTGACTCCGCCCTGGTCGTGGTGTCCGCGACCCTCGAAGAAACAGGTGAGGAAGACCCCGTGCTCGCGGCGCTGGCCGCGGCACGCACCGCCCAGTGTACCGGTTCGGGCCTGCGAACAGGACCTTTGCCGCGCCCGCCCTGGTCAGGCGCCCGTGGGTGCCCGGTACAGCTCGGCGCCGGTGCGGCGGAACTCCACCGCCTTCGCCTCCATCCCCCGCTCGAGCGCCTCCTCGGGGGACACCCCCTGCTCGTCGGCGAGGGCGCGCACGTCGTGGCTGATGCGCATCGAGCAGAACTTCGGGCCGCACATCGAGCAGAAGTGCGCCGTCTTGGCCGGCTCGGCCGGGAGGGTGGCGTCGTGGTACGAGCGCGCCGTCCCCGGGTCGAGCGCCAGGTTGAACTGGTCCTCCCACCGGAACTCGAAGCGCGCCGCCGACAGCGCGTCGTCCCACTCCTGGGCGCCGGGGTGCCCCTTGGCCACGTCGGCGGCATGGGCGGCGATCTTGTACGCGATCATCCCCGCCTTGACGTCGTCGCGGTCGGGGAGCCCGAGGTGCTCCTTCGGCGTGACGTAGCAGAGCATGGCCGTGCCGTGCATGCCGATGACCGCGGCGCCGATGGCCGAGGTGATGTGGTCGTAGCCCGGTGCGACGTCGGTGGTGAGGGGCCCGAGCGTGTAGAAGGGGGCCTCGTGGCACACGTCCTGCTGGAGCACGACGTTCTCGGCGATGCGGTGCAGCGGGACGTGCCCGGGGCCCTCGATCATGACCTGCACGTCGTGGCGCCACGCCACCTCGGTGAGCTCCCCGAGCGTGCGCAGCTCGGCGAACTGCGCCTCGTCGTTGGCGTCCGCCACCGAGCCCGGGCGCAGCCCGTCGCCGAGGGAGAACGACACGTCGTAGGCGGCGAGGATCTCGCACAGCTCCTCGAAGTGCGTGTAGAGGAAGTTCTCCTCGTGGTGCGCCAGGCACCATGCCGCCATGATCGACCCGCCCCGGCTGACGATGCCGGTGACGCGGCGGGCGGTCATGGGCACGTAGCGCAGGAGCACGCCGGCGTGGACCGTCACGTAGTCGACGCCCTGCTCGGCCTGCTCGACGATCGTGTCGCGGTACATCTCCCAGGTGAGCTCCTCGGGGCGCCCGTCGACCTTCTCGAGGGCCTGGTAGATGGGGACGGTGCCGATCGGCACCGGGGCGTTGCGGACGATCCACTCGCGGGTGGTGTGGATGTCGGGTCCCGTCGACAGGTCCATCACGGTGTCGGCGCCCCAGCGCGTGGCCCACGTCAGCTTCTCGACCTCCTCGGCCACCGAGGACGACACCGCCGAATTGCCGATGTTGGCGTTCACCTTCACCAGGAACCGACGACCGATGGCCATGGGCTCGGCCTCGGGGTGGTTGACGTTGGCGGGGATGATGGCCCGGCCGGCGGCCACCTCGTCGCGCACCACCGCCGGGTCCATGCGCTCGCGCAGGGCCACGAATTCCATCTCGGGCGTGATCTCGCCGCGCCGCGCGTAGTGCAGCTGCGTCACCGGCTCGGGCCCGCGGGCTACGAGCGGGCGGCGGCCCGGCCCGGGGAACGCGGTGGGGGCCGCGCCGCGCCGAACGGCGGCGCGCCCGTCGTCGCGCAGGCTCGGCGCCCGCCCGTCGTGCTCGCGCACGTCGCCGCGCGCCGCGATCCACGCCAGCCGCAGCGGCGGGAGCCCGGCATGGGCGTCGGAGCCGGGCCCGGACGTGTCGTAGAGCAGGACCGGCGCGTTGGGCACGGGCCCGCTGCGGCCCGGCGAGTCGCCCAGGGCCACCTCGGTGAACGGCACGCGCACACCCGGGGTGGCGCCCTCGACGTACACCTTGCGGCGGTTGTGCCCGCCGTGGTCGGACGCCCCGGCCCCGGCGCCGGCCGGGGCCTGATCGGTCAGGTCCGTCACGCGCATGTCGTACTCCCTCCGCCGGCATTACCCGGATCAGGTCGACGGTCGGCGCCGGCGAGGCGCCCTCTCAGCCCGGTACCTCCGAGCTCCCGCGCCACCGAGTCTCGCGCACGGCGCTCCCGCCCGCGGGGCGTGGCGTTGTGCCATCGTGGGGCGGGCGCGGCGCCCGGGGGGCGGTTTCACCCCGACGACACGAAAAGCACCCGTGGCGACACGGATCAGGGAACGGATCAGGGAGGAGCATCCCGTTGGCACCGGAGAAGACCAGGCTCGAGGCGGGCGACAGGGCCCCGGCGTTCACGCTGCCGGACCAGGACGGCTCCAAAGTGTCACTGCGCGCCTTCGCCGGCGCGCCGGTGGTGATCTACTTCTACCCGGCCGACGACACCCCGGGCTGCACCAAGGAGGCGTGCCAATTCAACGACAACCTCCGCGCCTTCTCCCGGGCGGGCGTCCCCGTCGTCGGCGTCTCGCCCGACGGCGCCGAGGCCCACACCCGGTTCCGTGAGAAGTACGGGCTGCGCTTCCCCCTGCTCAGCGACACCGACCACAAGGTCATGGAGCGCTACGGCGCCTGGGGCGAGAAGACCCTCTACGGGAAGAAGTCGGTGGGGGTCATCCGCTCCACCTTCCTGGTCGGGGCCGACGGCACGGTGCGACGCGCCTGGTACCACGTAAAGGCCGACGGCCACGCCGACAAGGTGCTCGCCGAGCTGGGGGGCTGAGCCGGGGCCGCCCGCGTCTGCGCTCAGCGCTGGTGGCGAGGGCACCACCAGCTGGTGCGGCCGCCCACCGTGCTGCGCACGAGCTCGGTGCCGTCGCGAGGGCAGCGGCCGCCGGGGACCCGCTCGGGCATGAGGTCGCCCAGGTGGGACCCGCCGCGGGCCATGAGCAGCGCCAGGGTCCCCCGGAGGTGGCGGTGGAGGCGGCGGTGCTCGGCGGGCGTCAGTGAACCGGAACGCCGCTGCGGGGCGAGCGAGGCGCGCCACAGCACCTCGTCGGCGATGAGGTTGCCCACGCCCGCCAGGCGGCGCTGGTCCATGAGCCGCGCCTTCACGGCGACCTCGCTGCCGTCGAGCGCCCGGCGCAGGGCGGCGGCGGTGACGACGAGAGCGTCGGGGCCCAGCACGGACTCGTCGGGGTCGAGCTCCACCCCCCCGAGCAGCCGCGGGTCGCGCACGACCATGGCGCCGCCGTCCTCGAACCGGACGAGGAAGCGGTCCCACACGGTTTCCTCGCGGTCGCTCGAGTAGACGAGCCGGTCCACGCCGGCGCGGCCGTCGAGCAGGAGCCGGCCGGTCATGCCGAACCGCAGCCCCAGCCGGCGGCCATCCCCGGCGTCGCCCATGTCGAGCACCAGGAGCTTGCCGTGGCGCCGGGCGGCCGTGAACGAGGCCCCATCGAGCGCGGCGAGGAGGTGCTCGGGCGACGCCTGGCCCCGTACGTACCGGCGGTCACCGAGCTCGGCGCGCCTGACCCGCCGCCCGAGCGCGCCCTCGGCCAGCCGCCGGTACGCCTCGACCTCGGGCAACTCGGGCACGGTGCCCGACGCTACTGTGGGCGCCGTGCCTCCCGAGAAGCCCCACTGGGCCCAGCTGTACCAGGAGGTGGTGACGTCAGGGCTGTGCACGGGGTGCGCCGGCTGCATCATCGCCTGCCCGCACGATGTCCTGAAGTACAACGACCAGGACGGCGCCTACCGCCCGTGGAAGGTCGACGAGGACGGCGGCCCGGTCGACTGCACCCATGGCGCCAAGGGCTGCACGATGTGCACCCGCGCCTGCCCCCGCTTTCGCACCTGGGAGAGCGAGATCGACACCTTCATGTTCGGGCGCGAGCGCACGCCGGACGAAGTGGCCGGCCTCACCGGCGACATCGTGCTGGCCCGGGCGACCGACCCCGTGGTCCGCGATACCGGGCAGGACGGCGGCCTCGTGTCGGCCATCCTCATCTGGGCGCTCGAGCACGACCGCATCGACGCCGCCCTGGTGTCCGCCCTCGAGGGCGAGGGGACGTGGAAGGCGGTGCCGGCCGTGGCCCGCACCCGCGACGAGGTCCTGGCGGCCGCCGGGTCGCGCTACACCTACAGCGCCAACACGCTCGCCTACCCCCGGGCCATCGAGGACGGGGCCGAGCGCATCGCCCTCGTGGGGATGAGCTGCCAGGCCTCGGTCCCCGCCGTGATGTCGGCACGCAAGGCGGGCAAGGTGGCCCGGCGCCTGGCGCTGACCATCGGCCTACTGTGCTCGAAGACCTTCGACGACGCCATCTTCCCCGAGCTCTTCGAGGCCAAGTACGGCCTGGAGCGCAGCGCCATCACCAAGATCAACATCAAGGGCGTGTTCCAGATCTGGACGAGTGACGGCGGGTACCACGAGGTCCCGCTCAAGGAGGGCCACGCCTGGACGCGCGAGGGCTGCAAGGCCTGCCCGGACTTCTCGGCCGAGCACGCCGACATCTCCACCGGCGGCATCGGCGCCTTCGGTGACTGGACGCTCACCATCGTGCGCACCGACCAGGGGCGCGAGATCATGGCGGGCATGGCCGCCGACGGGGCCGTCGAGACCAGGCCGGGCGACGACGACCCCGGGGCGCTCGAGCTGCTGCGCAAGCTCGCGCGTGTGAGCCGGCGCCGCTGGCCCGGGACCGCAGTCGCCGGGCCGGAGCGCACCTCCTCAGCGGTCTGACCCGCCCCGCACCGCGTCGCGCCGGTCGGTCGCGCCCGCCCGCCCGCCCGCCCGTCCGCCCGGCGCGCTCTCTGCCACCGCTCCACCCGACGGCCCCTGCGGTTCACCCGCCCGGCGGGGCGTCGGCGAGGGTGCACGCCCGGGTGAACACGGCGTCGAACATGGGCTCGGTCAGCCTCCCCGTGAAGGTGTTCTGCTGGCTCGGGTGGTACGAGCACACGACGGTCCGGCCACCGGGGGCAGGCACTTCCACGCCGTGGCCGAACCGCGGACGCGGGCGCACGCCCACCTCGTCGGCGACCACCTGGTAGGCGAACTGGCCGAGGGCGACGACGACCCGGAGCTCGTCGAGCAGGGCGAGCTCGCGCCGGAGGAACGGCAGGCAGGTGTCGCGCTCGACCGGCGTCGGCTTGTTCCGGGGGGGAGCGCACCGCACCGCCGCCAGCACGTACGCACCGCGCAGGGCGAGGCCGTCGTCGACCGACACGCTCGTGGGCTGGTTGGCCAGGCCCGCCCGCCACAGGGCGGCGAAGAGCCAGTCGCCCGACCGGTCGCCGGTGAACACCCGACCCGTCCGGTTGCCGCCGTGCGCAGCGGGTGCCAGCCCCACGACGGCGATCCTGGCGGCGGGGTCGCCGAAACCCGGCACGGGCCGACCCCAGTACTCCTGGTCGGCGAATGCCGCCCGCCGGTCGTGCGCCACCTGCTCACGCCACGCCACCAGTCGCGGGCAACGCCGGCAGCCGACGATCTCGCTGGTCAGGACCTGGAGCGGCGGGCGGCGCACGGCCGACAGCGTACGATGGCGCGCCGTGCCCTCCCGCCGCTCTCCGGCCCCTGCCGTCGCGCTCCTCGTCCGCCACGGGCGCACGCCGACCACGGGGTCCGTGCTCCCCGGGCGGGCCCCGGGGCTCCATCTGTCGGACGAGGGCCGGGCCCAGGCCGAGAGCGCCGCGCAGCGCATCGCGTCCCTGGGCAAGGCACCCGTCGCCGTCTACGCCTCGCCCCTGGAGCGGGCCGTGGAGACGGCCAGGCCGATCGCCCGGCGACTCGGCCTCCGGGTGCGCGTCGAGCGCGGCCTGCTGGAGTGCGACTTCGGCACGTGGACCGGCGCCAAGCTCAGCACCCTGCGGCGCCGGCGCGAGTGGCGCAGCGTCGTGACCTTCCCGAGCTCGTTCCGCTTCCCCGACGGCGAGTCGTTCACGGAGATGCAGGCGCGCATGCTGTCCACCCTCGACCGCCTCGCCGAGCGCCACCCCGGCGAGACCTTCGTGGCCGTGTCGCACGCCGATCCCATCAAGGCCGCCGTGGCGGCGACGGCGGGCGTGCCGCTCGACCTGTTCCAGCGGCTGGTGGTCTCCCCGTGCTCGGTGACGGCGCTCGTCCGCGGCGACGCCGCCGCCCACGTGCTGTGCCTCAACGTCACGGCCTCGCTGTCGGAGCTCTCGCTGTCATGAGCCCCGCCCTCGACCTCGGCGACCTCGACCGTTTCACCGTCGGCGCGCAGGGCCCCGTCGGCCAGCGCGTCTTCCTCCTGCAGTGCCGCAGCGGCGGTACGCTCGTCACGCTCAAGGCCGAGAAGCAGCAGGTGTCGGTGCTGTCGGAGTACCTCGGTCGACTGCTCGCCGACCTCGACCGCCCCGAGGACCTCCCGGTCGACCTCGAGCTCGAGGAGCCCACGGAGCCGCACTGGGTCGTCGGCACGCTCGGCGTCAGCTACGACGACGCCCTCGACCGCATCGTCCTCGTGGCCGAGGAGCTCGTCGCCGAGGACGAGGAGGGCGACATGGCGCGCTTCACCATCACGCGCGCCCAGGCCGCCGCGTTCGCCATCCGCGCCACGTCCCTCGTCGAAGCGGGCCGGCCGCCGTGCCCGCTGTGCGGAGGGCCGCTCGACCCGTCCGGACACGAGTGCCCCAGGACCAACGGCCACCGGCCGCCCACTACGTGAGGCTCCTCACGGAGGGCGAGGTCGAGGTCGTCGGCCGCCTGCCGTGGAGCTCGAACCGAACGTTCCTCGCCACGTGCGTGCTGGGCGACGAGGAGATCGGCGCCGTCTACAAGCCCGTGCAGGGCGAGCGGCGCCTGTGGGACTTCCCAGAAGGCATCTACCGGCGCGAGGTCGCCGCCTACGAGCTGTCGAGCGCGCTCGGATGGGGCATCGTCCCCGAGACGGTCGAGCGCGACGACGCGCCCCTCGGACCGGGTTCGCTGCAGCGTTTCGTCCCGGCCGACTTCTCGCAGCACCACTTCACCCTCGTCGAGGACGAGCAGCACCACGACCGCCTGCGGACGATCTGCGCGTTCGACGTCGTGGCCAACAACACCGACCGCAAGAGCGGGCACTGCCTCCTCGGCGAGGACGGGAGCGTGTGGGCCATCGACAACGGGCTGTGCTTCCACGTCGAGCCCAAGCTCCGCACGGTGATCTGGGAGTTCGCAGGGGAGCCGGTCCCGGCCGCGCTGCTCGAGGACGTGGCCCGCATCGCCGACGCCGTGCCTGCCACGATCCGGCCGCTGTTGTCGGGGCGCGAGGTCGAGGCGCTGCGCCGGCGCGCCGCCGAGCTGGTGGCGGTGGGACGGTTCCCGGTACCCGACCCCGACCAGCACCACTACCCCTGGCCGCTCGTCTGACCCGTCACTCCGGCCGGCCGCGCTCGGCGCGGCCCGGCGTCCACAGGTCGAGCAGGGTTCCGGTGCCCGGCGCCACCGCTCCCCACGACACCGCGGGCAGCGCCACCACCGCCAGGGCCGCCGTCGGGAACCCCTGCTCCAGTCGGGAACGGCCTGCGTCGTCCGCGCCGGCCAGCAGGAGCAGGGCCACGTCGTGGAGCGTGGGGTTGTGGCCCACCACCATGACCGAGGCGCCGTCGTCGGCCAGGGCGCGCAGGCGGTCGAGGACGTCGTCGGCATCGGCGTGGTACAGCGCGTCCTCGACGAACAGCTCGACGTCCGGCCCCAGGCCCACCGCGACCAGCTCCGCGGTCTGCACGGCGCGCCGCGCCGACGAGCACACCACCGTCCCGGGGAGCGCGACACCCGCCACCGGGGACGCGGCAAGGTAGCGGGCCAGCTCGGCGGCCTGGCGTGTACCGCGGGACGTGAGCGGGCGGCTGTGGTCGTCATCGGCGTGCTGCGCCGCCTTGGCGTGACGCAGCACCCACACCGCCCGGCCGGTGGCTACAGGCCGAGGCCCCATGCGTG
>Ga0307372_10004099_pt1 | contig 22751 bp, 22 predicted proteins | sample OX1MG_FD_202533 | JGI IMG/M metagenome (GOLD analysis project Ga0307372, IMG submission 202533) | Soil microbial communities from Risofladan, Vaasa, Finland - OX-1 | ecosystem: Environmental > Terrestrial > Soil > Coastal area > Acid sulfate soil | place: Finland: Risofladan, Vaasa | collected...
GCGGCGGAACGGGCGGGGTTCAATGACTTCGTCCGCTCTGATCACTACCTGGCATTCGGTACCACTGGTTTGCCGGGACCAACGGATTCCTGGATCACACTCGCAGGTCTCGCCCGGGAGACCAGTCGGATCAGACTCGGGACCATGGTGAGCGCGGCTACATTCCGCCTGCCTGGACCCATGGCCATTGCGGTCGCACAAGTCGATGCCATGAGTGGTGGGCGAATTACGCTGGCACTTGGCGCGGGCTGGTCGGGAGAGGAGCACCGCGCCTATGGGATTCCGTTCCCTTCACCCAAAGAGCGCTTTGACCGACTCGACGAACAGCTCGCCATCATCACCGGAATCTGGAATACGCCGATCGGATCGACTTTCTCATTCCACGGGGAGCACTACAAGCTGGCAGACTGCCCCGGCCTGCCGAAGCCCGTGCAGCTCCCCCATCCACCCGTGATCGTCGGCGGCACCGGCCCCAAACGAACCCCCGCACTCGCCGCTCGCTACGCCAACGAATTCAACCTGCCTCCGTTTCAGGGACCAGACCTGACACGCGATGCGTTCGACCGCGTGCGCCGTGCGTGCGAAACGGTCGGAGGGGACCCAGCATCGCTCGATCTCTCGGTGACACTCACGACGGTGTGCGGCGCCGACGGGCGAGACGTGCAACGCCGCGGCGCGGTCTCGCCCCAGCAATTCGAAGCGGCGGACCTCGCCGGGACCCCCGATCAGATCTGCGAGGGCTTGAGGACCTATCTCGAACTCGGAGCGGCGCGGGCGTACCTTCGCGTGCTCGACCTGCGCGACGTCGATCAGGTCGAGCTCCTCGGAGCGACAGTACTGCCGGTGTTCGCCGAATCGAGCTGACAACACCACTCGCCACACCCCGAGGGTTGGCAGGTGAGGAACGGCTGCGGCGCTTACACGTTGACGCGAAGCGCATCGTTGATGATGGCTCGCGCATCACGCAGGCGACCTTGCCCGTAGTCCCCGACAATAGTCGTGCGCTGCATATGACGATAAGACCCGGCGGGCACGCCTCTTGCGCAATGCATCATCCTCCAGTTATCCCAGAGGACCAGGTCGGTGGCAACCCACTTGTGATAGTACGCGCGGCTCTCATCGGTGGCATGGGCGATCACATCCTCGAGGAGGACATCGCCTTCCACGTCCTCCGGCGAATGCCATCAGCGCGGAGGCAAGCGTGAATAGCTCGGGAAGTTCCCAAAGAGCTCCTCGCCGGAGCCTTCGGATCCGTAGGTGAGTGCTTGCACCAACAGATCACCACCCACAAACGCACCCTTCCAGGAGGCGCCGAGCCCTCCGAACACCTCTTCCCGATCGCCGCGGCTGCGGGGTTTGTTGATGCCAACCTTGAAGGCCAGCAACTCCTCGGACACCCGGTCACCCATGTCAGCGTCGTCCGTCGCGATGCTGGCCACAAGGGACCCGTTCGACACGTTCATCGCCGCCACGAGCTCGGCTTGGGTGTCGACCACCACCACCGAGTCCAATGGGCCGAATGGCTCGGCGTGATGGAGCGACCAGGAGGCCGGAGGCTGGAGAACGCACGAGGGCGCGACATATGCCGCCGTGTCCTGTGCATCGAGGAACAGCCCGTCGCCGACCGACCCCCGGTACAGCGGGATACCGCCACCGCTGACTGCTTCGTCGAACTGCTTCGTGAGCTCGGCGGCCTTCGTGGCGTGGATAACGGGGCCAAAGTCCAATTCCGGAAGGGGGTCGTCGGGGTGCACCACGGCGAGTGGATTGCCGAATTTGATCGCATGCACGACAGGGAGGTACGCCTCCAAGAAAGCGGGGACAAGGCGACGCTGGACAACGTAACGGGGATAGGCCGTGCAGCGCTGCTTGGCGTACTCGAACCCCTTTCGCATGTGCTGGGCGAGGAGGTCCCACTGCGAGAAATTCCAGATACCCCAGGAATTCAAGCCTTCTTGCTCGAGCATGTGTCGCCGCCCGGTGTCCGCAAGAGAGACCGCTGCCCTACGGCCGTTTGCACGACCCCCGACGAAGACCAGCGCACCTATGCCCTCGGAGCGGATGAGCACTTCCCCCATGTGCGAACCCATGCCCGAGAGAAGCGTGACGGGAAGACCGGCCCGGCGCATGAGGGCATGGGCCAGAGTCAGCGCGTAAAACCCACCCTGGCTGGGAGTTTTCGCCACAACGGCGTTGCCCGCGAGAGCCTGCACCAGTTCGGCGTGGACCTGGACGCTCATCGGATAGTTCCAACTCGCGATGTTTGAGACAGGCCCGGGCAACGGTAGGCGCTGCTTTCCGTCGCTGGTGGTGAGCTGGCGCTCAATCTGGCCGAGGTACCACCGGGCCCCGTCGACGCAGCGATCCACGTCCGCACATGCCAGACGCCAGGGCTTGCCGATCTCCCACACGAGCAAGAGGGCCAGCAGATCACGATGCTCAACCAACCCATCGACCGCGTCTGACACCATGGTGCGGCGCTCATCCAACTCTACGGTCGCCCACGTCTTGTGTTCCTCGAGCGCGTGTGCCACTGCCGCGACCGCCTCATCGTAGTTGACGAGTGGAGGCCCCGGTATCGGTGTGCCATCCACGGCATTCACATGGTCACCTGGAATGCCGATGCGTCGCCATTCTCCGCGTGTCAGATTTCGCAGGCGATCAGAATCAAAGGCTTCGGGCGCCACCTGGATACACCTGGCGTAGGTCTCCCACCATGATGTCCCAGGCTTGAGGATTAAGGGCACCGGTCGTCGCTCCCTTGAACGCAATCCAACATACGAACTCTACCCCGTGAGATCGATAGTCCATTCCCATCAGCATTCCGGTCAGGGCAGCTGGGTGGACATCTCGGCGCCGTACGGCCTTCGATTGTGAGGAGGGCCTTTCGCTACGACTGCTTCACGGCGACTATTTGAATGCGGACTTCGACCTCTGGTTCAACCCGTGCCATCAGCAACCGAGGAGGCTCCATACCGAATTCGCGGATGTCGATACGGGATCTTCCTTCCAACTGAATCGTCTGCCCATCGACGCTCGATACGTTCATCAGGTCCTCGTGCTGACGTGAGACGCCCCGAAAGGTTATGTCACCACTCACCCTGTACGACCCTTCGACGCCTGATGGCTCCATCTTCTTGAGCACTCCCAAGATGGTCGGATAGCGACGGGAGTCGATGCGTTTGTGCAATTCGCGATCTTCCAACCGGTTGCCCGAACTGAGCCTGTCCACCGAAAGGGAGAGTTCTCCCGTCGGACTGACGGCCACATCCAACCCACCGTCTGAAGCCAGTTCCAACTCGACGTAGCCCTCAACACCGTCCGTACCCGAGTGGATCGGGTGCACATTGGAGCGAGCATCGATCCACATATGCGAACGTTCGGGCGAAATGACGTATCGGGTCATCCCCTATGGCACCCGAATTCTGGGATACCAGGCCGATCCCGCTGCGATTGTGGACTCCTGGATGGCTCGCACGGTCACTCCCCCGCTGGATGCCGCTCCTTGAGGGCGGCATGTGCAGTACTACAAGGTATCGGCTCATCTGTAAATGAGTGTCTTTTGCACGTATTCCTGATTTCCCTGGTCGTCGCGGTTGACACCTCCGAATTGCCCGACGAAGATGAAATTATCATGGCATTTGGCACCCTGCCCACCGTCGATGAAGGGGCTTCACGCTTCGAATTGGCGCCCCCTCGGCGTTTCGTCCTTCCCGCCATATTGCTGCTTCTCTCAGAGCAACCTGGGTACGGCTACGGGTTGGTGCCCCGCCTCGAAGAATTCCAGTTCGGTCACGTCGACCGTCCGGCCGTGTACCGGGCGCTGGCTCAGCTGGAGACCGACGGGCTCGTCGAAGCACGATCGCAGAGCCCGACGGCCGGCCAGTCCCGTCGCGTGTACTCGCTCACCCCTATGGGCGAGCGAGTCCTTGGAGTATGGATGGGCGTGATCAAGGACGAGCATGACCACCTCGGACAGGTCCTTCGGCGCTACCAAGCGACTGGGACGACGGATGCCGTCCTCGCTGAAGTCGGGGGAGGCTGGTCGTCTGCACTCGGCGTCGCGTGGTCCCCGGTGTCTTCTACGTCCGATGGGAGGAGCCGCTTCAATCCCGTCGAACTGGAACGTGATGAGCTGCCCCATCACGTGGAGCGGAACACATCGGGCATCACTCCCGCCAAGGCAGCGAGGTCCAAGAACTTCCGACTCGATCCCGAGCGATCGGCGGTTCTCATAGACGTGCGGTCGACTGTGGGTCCCCTCAGTTTCGGAACGCTCGGCGTTGCGGGATCATTCCAAGCCGCAATGGCAGACGGAGTGCTGCACCTCGACTTCGCTCCTTCTGGTCGGATAACGATTGACGTGATGGGGTTGACTTCGGGAAATCGACTCTACGACGCCGAACTGCTACGCCGCATCGATGCCCGCCACTACCCCACGGCCTCCCTCGAATTACGGCGATGCGACGCGACGGGGCCGGGGACCCGCTACCGATTGGCAGGCGAGCTCACATTTCATGGGATCACTCGGTCGGCCGAAGGCACCGTGAGCGTGGACGCACTCTCAGATCAACGCCTCGTGGTCACAGGCGAGCAGGTGTTCGACATCCGTGACTTCGCAATCCCATCTCCCACGATGTTGATGCTCCGCATCTTTCCTGATGTGCGCGTACGTCTCCACGCGGAGGCTGAGTTGGAGGAGGCACAATGAAGGGCGCTTTCTGGGCACTGATCATCGGATACGTCATCGGCGCCAGGACTGGAGGCAAAGAGCTCGACCAACTGGGTCGATCGTTGACGAAGCTTTTTGGAACAGAAGAGTTTGCCGATGTCGTGACCTCGGCCCGTTCGCAGGCCGGAAGCACGCTCCGTGAATTGGCGTCCATGGTCGACGGCGATCACCAGGAAGGGTCGGGGGGCGACCTGATCGCACGAGTCAGGAATCTTGTTGGTCCGTCCTGACTCGGGATCCGACGTGGTCGGTGATGTCCTGTCCGATCCCCCGTAGCCCGACGGCCTTTCCGGTCGATCCGAACGTCGGTTGTGCCCTCACTTGAACAAAGTGGACCTCTTGGTCGGGGCGGATCACCCGATACTCGGCGTTGAACTGCCGTCCGGAATCGACCGACTCCGTCATGGCCTTCCGCATTCGATCGCGATCCTCGTGGTGGATCAGCTCCAGATACGACTCGAACGTGCCATCGAAATCCAATGGATCGACCGCATGAATCCGGTGGAATTCAGCGCTCCACTGCACCACTCCCGTCCTCACGTCCCACAACCAGCTGCCGATGTGTGCGAGGGCCTCACCCTCCATCGTCCGGGCATCCACCTCCGCCAGGGTCGCCTGAGCGACACGTTGTTCGGTGACATCTCGGGCGATGACCACCAAGCCAACGGGCACATCGTCATGGCCGGAAAATGGCCTCATCGAGAGTGACACAGGCAACGGCATCCCATCTGGCCGCACGATCTCCGACTCATAGTGTCTGATTCGATCCCCGGCTAGCGCCGTGACCACCACGGCGCGTACGTCACGCGCGAGATGACGAGGAAACAGGACTTCGAGTGGCCCTTCATGCACGTCCTCCACTTGACGCCCAAAGAGCCTCTCGGCAGTCGCACCCCAACTCGTGATCCGTCCCTGGGGGTCGCAGGTGAAGATGGCATCATCGGACATCTCGATAATCGCCTCGAGAAGAGGCCCCGGCGCCGGATAGAGAGATACCATTCTCTCTTGTGCGTTGCCATGAGCACCCATTACGACCCCCCGGCTTTCCTGGAACGTGTGTTGTGGGGCGACCCGCTCGCCCGGCACCGACCCCAAGAGTATGTCGCGAGTGCAGCGTGCGCTCCGCCAGCGCAGGACTTCTCGCTTCGCAATGCGGGTAACAGCGCCACTTGACAGGCTTGATACCCGCAGCGTGACCAAGCGCACCATCGAAGAGCCTTGGGACGACCGTGAGGTCCCCCCCTGGGCACCCCCGGCCCCGATATCGACGGAGGATCAGAATGACCGACATCATGAAGGGTGTGCGCATCCTCGAAGTGGCTGAGCACACCTTCGTGCCTGCCGCTTCGGCCATCCTGGCCGATTGGGGGGCTGAGGTGATCAAGGTCGAGCACGTCGAGAGAGGCGACGCCATGCGAGGGCTTGCATCGAGCGGCGTCATGTCATTCGGGGGTGATGTCCACGTCCTGTTGGAGCACTCCAACCGGGGGAAGAAGAGCATCGGCATCGATCTCACCACGGAAAAGGGCATAGACGTGGTCTACAAGCTCGCGGCCACATGTGACGTCTTCCTCACGAACAAGCTTCCGGGCGTTCGCAAGAAGCTCCATGTCGAGATTGGCGACATACGGGCCCACAACCCGAAGATCATTTACGTGGCCGGCACGGGGAGCGGTGAGCGTGGACCTGATGCCGACAAGGGTGGCTACGACTTCTTGAGTTATTGGTGCCGGGCCGCCAGCGCCATGGGGTGCACCCCCCCGGATGCGAAGGGCCTGGTGGCTCAGCCGGCTCCTGGGTATGGTGACTCGATCGGCGGCATGACAATCGCCGGAGGAATCATGGGGGCACTCTTTCACCGAGAGCGGACGGGAGAAGCCGTTTCCGTCGACGTCTCTCTCCTCGGCGTAGGCCTCTGGGCCATGAGCCCGGCCGTCGCTCTCTCGCTCCAGACCAACAGCGCCTGGCGTCCGCCATCGAGCTCGGGGGGTGGCGGACCATCGAATCCCCTCGTCGGCGTGTATCAGACCGAGGACGGACGCTTCGTGGCCATGTCCTGCCTGCAGGGGTTTCATTACTGGCCTAGTGCCTGCCGAGCGGTGGGTCGAGAGGACCTCATCACCGATGAGCGATTTACCTCGCATGAGCTCCTCGCCGCGAATGCCGGAGTGGCGCGGGAGATCTTGGCGTCTATCTTTGCTTCGGCCCCACTTTCCGAGTGGCGCGAACGGTTGGCTAATTTCGACGGTCAATGGTCAATCGCTCAAGACAGTCTCGAGGTCGTGAACGACCCCCAAGTCGTCGCCAATGGCTACGTGGCCGAAACGGTGAGCGCGGCCGGCATCCCTTTTAGTCTCGTGACAGTCCCCGTTCAATTCGGTGGAACGGCGGCAACCCCGCATCGGGCTCCCAACTTCAACGAGCACTGCGAGGAAATTCTGGGGAGCGTCGATTTCGACGCCGAAGCCGTCCTCGAACTCAAGATCGAAGGAGTCGTGGCGTAATGTCGAAAGCAGCGATGGTGCTGCGACCACTTGACGTCATTGTGGTCACCCGCCCTCGCCGGCCGGATCGCAACCGATCATGATAGATAGCAAGAACTTGGAGTTGTCCGGAAGCCTGATCGCACGGACTTTGACGGCGAGGCGATTGCTCTCGTGGAGAAGTCGTATTTAAACTCCTCGACGTGCCACACGACGGCTTACCGTGTCTGGCACGTCAGATCGTAAGGCAAACCCCGCTTGACCAACAACCCAAGCAATCGGACGAAGCGCGCGTCGGCGTAACGTCGTGTGAGTGCGGACGAAGGCAGCTCTCAGGCTTGATTGGCGTGGGCGGCGACAATTTCGCTCGCACCATTGAGTTTGGCCGGGTCTACTCCCAGCCCGGAGGCAACGCGCGCTCCGAGATCCTTGTCGACGAGGGACCAGTACGCCACGACCCGCCGCTGTACCTCCTCGGACACGTGATCGCTGGCATGTCCGACGATGTTGTTCACAAGGTGCTCCCGATCGGTTTCACTCAACACGTCGCGGACTAAGGAGCCGGCCTGGCCGAAGTCATCGTCGTCCACATGCTTGTCATGGGCGTATCGTCCCAGTTCCCCTGCCTTGACCTCCCAGTTGACCTGTCCGGCCCGGGCGGGGTCTGCCACCGGACCACCGTAAGAGTTGGGGGCATAGACGGGTTGGTTGCCGGCGTGGTGAAAGGTCATGGCTCCCTCCTTGTTGTAGGAGTGCACCTCAACCTTGGGCGAGTTGATGGGAAGCTGCTCGTAGTTGGTCCCCACGCGGTGCAAATGGGTGTCGTGATACGCAAAAATGCGGCCCATCAACATCCGATCTGGGCTCAGGCCTATTCCTGGAACGAGATTGGCGGGAGAGAAGGCCGCCTGTTCCACCTCGGCAAAGAAGTTCTCCGGGTTGCGATTGAGCACCATTCGTCCTACCGTGACCAGCGGGTAGTCGGCGTGAGGCCACACCTTGGTCAGGTCGAACGGATTGAATCGGTAGCCGGCGGCGTCGGCAAAAGGCATCACCTGCATCTGTAGTCGCCACTCCGGGGCATTTCCGTCGGCGATGGCGCCGAACAGGTCCCGTCGATGGAAATCGGGATCTTCGGCGGTCATCGCCTTCGCCTCGTTGTCGCTGAAGTTCTCGATACCTTGCTGGGTGATGAAATGAAATTTGACCCAGAACCGCTCACCCGCATCATTCATGGTCGAGAAGGTGTGGCTGCCGAAGCCGTTCATATTCCGTAACGTCCGAGGCGTCCCTCGATCCGACATCAGAATGGTGACCTGATGAGCGCTCTCGGGCGATAGCGTCCAAAAGTCCCACTGCATGTCGTTGTCGCGCAGGCCGTTCTGGGGAAGGCGCTTCTGGGAGTGGATGAAGTCCTGGAATTTGGAGGCATCACGCACGAAGAACACCGGCGTGTTGTTACCCACAAGATCGTAGTTCCCCTCTTCCGTGTAGAACTTCAGCGCAAAACCTCGGGGGTCTCGCACGGTGTCTGCGTAACCCTGCTCCCCGGCAACCGTCGAGAAGCGCGCAAACATCGGCGTGCGCTTGCCCACTTCAGAAAGGAATCGCGCCCTGGTAAACCACCGGACGTCTTCGGTCACCTCGAAAAACCCGTGGGCACCGCTTCCTTTGGCATGGACGACACGCTCAGGCACGCGTTCGCGGTTGAAGTGCTGCATCTTCTGCACTGTGTAGTGGTCGTGCAGCACCGTCGGACCGCTCGATCCGACGGTCAAGGATCGTTCGTCACTCGGAGCTGGGATACCGGAATCAGTCGTCGTATAGGGCCGGGGATGGTCGCTCATCCGTCTCTCCTCTGTTCGTCGACACGCAACTCTCACCGTGGACCATCTGGCATCTCACGGGGAGCGTTCGTCACCTTACGGGACACAAGTGCCAATCGTGACGGCTCGATTGGCACAGGGCTCCGGTGCCGCCGTTCTGCGCAATGCCGAGCGAGGATTCGGGGACGAAAGCGCAGCACACTCCCGCGGCACGCCGACCGCGCCTGGCCCCATTTGCATCCGCTCATTCCCCCAAGGCATGGGGCACCCCCCCGAAGGTCGCCGGACGCCATTCCCGCGTGAATTTTGCAATAACAATACCTAAGGCCATAAATTGGACGAATGGCACGTCCGGCCCCAGCTGCGACCCGCGCGGTTGACGTCATCTCGTTCCTGACCGCGCATCCCGCCCGAGGGTTCACCTTGAGCGAACTGGTCAGAGCCCTGGGGATGAATGTGGCATCCGCGCACGCCACATTGGCGGTCCTGGACGATACAGGCTTCGTCGTGCGGGACCCGATCCATCGCACGTACATCCTCGGGCCGGCACTCGCCGCGGTGGGCTTCGCCACCATGGAACAACACCCGGCAATCGACGCAGCCCTCGAACAGGCCGACGCCCTCAGCACGGAGCTCAATCGGACAATCCTCGTGGCCGCCCGCGCCGGCCGCGATGCCATCTTTGTCGCTCGGCGCGGTCCAGCGGGCTCGGGGGAGGTTCCAGGCTACCCCGGCGACAAAGTTCCCCTGAAGGCACCTGTCGGCGCCGTGTTCGTCGCCTGGGCAACCGACGGTGCCATCGAGCAATGGCTCGAACGCGCCGCCGCTGGTCCGGCGGCGGCCATTCACTACCGAGGCGTACTGGGCGAAATTCGGTCTCGTGGCTACGCCGTCCCTTTGCGAGCCATGACGGACGGTGGCATGGGCGAAGGTCCGATCAGGCTCCCTCATTCATCGCACCCCAACGGGACGAGTTATCCCAGCGAGGTGCCGCATGGGCCAGACGAATGGCTCGAGGTTCTTGGCGGGCTCGCATCCGATCACCTCGTCAGCGTCCGGACCATCGCAGCGCCTATATTCGACGCCGTCGGGCAGGTGCAGCTTGCGCTCAGCATCACGGGGGGTGAGGAGCCGATGACGGCATTAGAGGTGCATCGGCTCGGTCAGCGCCTGATGCGCACGACCGACGCAGTAACGAAGCGGACCCGAGGCATCGCCCCGAGCCGGATACCATGAAGGCGGGAACACGTTGATCACGCTGACACACCTGGATCGCCTCGAGGCGGAGAGCATCGCCATCATGCGGGAGGCAGTGGCTGAAGCGGAGCGACCGGTCATGCTCTATTCGATCGGCAAGGACAGCTCGGTCATGCTGCACCTGGCGGCAAAGGCATTCTACCCCGCACCCTTGCCGTTTCCTCTTCTGCACGTCGACACCACATGGAAATTCCAAGAGATGTATACGTTCAGAGACACCATTACGGCACAGTTCGGGGCGGAACTCATTGTCCATCAAAACCCCGAGTGCCTCGAACTCGGAATCAATCCGTTCTCCCATGGCTCCGCCGTTCACACCGATATGTGGAAGACGCAAGGGTTGAAACAGGCGTTGGATCGCCATGGTTTCGACATAGCCTTTGGGGGGGCGCGACGCGACGAGGAGAAGTCGCGCGCCAAGGAGCGGATCTTCTCCGTTCGCTCTGCCCAACACCAGTGGGATGCCAAGCAACAACGACCGGAACTGTGGCATCTCTACAACGTTCGAAAGAACCCCGGCCAGAGCATTCGGGTCTTTCCACTCTCGAACTGGACCGAACTCGATGTCTGGCAATACATCCGCCTGCAACAGATCCCCGTGGTATCGCTCTACTTGGCCGCCGAACGACCCGTCGTCGAGCGCGACGGGATGGTGCTCATGGTCGATGACGACCGGATGCCACTTAAGCCTGGAGAGAGACCCGTCATGAGGAAGGTCCGCTTCCGAACTCTCGGTTGCTATCCGCTCACGGGTGCGATCGAGTCAAATGCGGACACGCTGACCGAAGTGATCCAAGAGATGCTCCTCACCAGGACATCGGAGCGTCAAGGTCGAGCGATCGACCATGACCAGAGCGGATCGATGGAAAGGAAGAAGCAGGAGGGCTATTTCTAATGCCGGCTCCCTCTGGACTCATCTCCACCGATATCGACGCCTATCTGCGCTCGTACGAGCAGAGGGATCTCCTTCGGTTCATTACCTGCGGGAGCGTCGATGACGGCAAGAGCACCCTCATCGGGCGTCTGCTGTATGAATCGCACCTCATCTTCGACGATCAACTGGAGGCACTCGAACGTGACTCCAAAACCGTCGGGACCCAGGGCGCCGATCTCGATTTCGCCTTACTCGTGGACGGTCTGGCGGCCGAGCGAGAACAGGGCATCACCATCGATGTGGCGTACCGTTTCTTTTCGACAGACCGTCGCAAATTCATCGTTGCCGACACCCCCGGCCACGAGCAATACACCCGCAACATGGTGACCGGCGCTTCCACCGCAGACGTCGCCGTCATTCTGGCCGACGCCCGGAAAGGGATTTTGACCCAAACGCGCCGTCACACGTTCCTCGTCTCGCTTCTGGGTATCCGGACGGTGGTGCTTGCGGTCAACAAATTGGATCTCGTCGGCTATGAAGAGTCGATCGCGCAGCACATTGCCGACGAATACCGACAATTTGCTAGCAGCGTCGGCATCAACCAGGTCACCGTGATTCCGATTTCAGCCCTCCAGGGCGTCAACGTCACCGAAACCGGTCGCGAGACTCCGTGGTATGACGGGCCACCACTCCTTGAATACCTCGAGACCGTTCAAGTCGGCGGACGCGGACCCATTGGACCATTCCGAATGCCGGTGCAATGGGTCAACCGTCCTGATTCGGAGTTTCGGGGCTTTGCGGGACAAATCGTCGGTGGTTCCGTTGCGCAAGGCGACACTATTCGGATTCTCCCGTCGGGCCAGACAGCCACGGTCGAGCGAATCATTACCGCCGACGGAGATCTCCCCTCGGCTATCGCCTCGCAGTCAGTCACGCTGACCCTCACTCAAGAGATCGACGTCAGCCGAGGCGACATGCTTGCCAGTGCCCACGATCCCGCAGCAGTCGCGGACCAATTCGAGGCGGACATCATCTGGATGGGCGAACAGCCCATGCTTCCGGGCCGGCCATATCTGGTCAAACTCGGGACCCGTACGGTCGGCGCAACGATTGCCCAACCCAAGTACAAGATCAACGTCAACACCCTCGAGCACGTGGCAGCTCGAACGCTCGAACTGAACGAGATCGGTGTCTGCAACGTCAATTTCGATCGCGTTGTGCCATACGATTCCTACACGGCGAACCGCGAAACGGGTGGCTTTATCGTCATAGACCGTTTGACGAACACGACAGTCGGCGCCGGTCTGATCCACTTTGCGCTTCGCCGCGCCGACAACGTTCATCGGCAGCTCGTGGAGGTGGACAAGGCTCGCCGTACAACACTTGCCGCCCACCAACCGTGTGTCATCTGGTTCACGGGCCTTTCGGGATCAGGAAAGTCGACGATCGCCAATCTCACTGAACAGCAACTGCACGGCCTCAGATGCCGAACCTATCTGCTCGACGGTGACAATGTTCGCCTTGGTCTCAACAAGGACCTCGGATTCACTGACGCAGATAGGGTCGAAAACATTCGTCGCGTGGCGGAGGTTGCCCGGCTCATGGTCGATGCAGGATTGATCGTCCTGGTTGCCTTCATCTCCCCCTTTGCTGCCGAGCGGGCAATGGCTCGGGCGCTGGTGGGTCCCGACGAGTTCATTGAGGTCCATATAGACGCACCTCTGGCCATTGCGGAGGGTCGCGATCCGAAAGGCCTGTACAAGAAGGCGCGGCGAGGTCTGCTGACGAACTTCACCGGTATCGACTCGCCCTACGAACCTCCAGAACAACCGGATTTCCGTATCGACACGACAATCACGCCGGCTGGAGTTGCGGCGGAGTCCCTGGTGGCCTTCCTCGCCTCCCGAGGCATCACCATTGCGAAGTAGTTCTCCGCATTGAGGTTCGGGTCACCCGGGCTCTACGCATGCATCGCTCCAAGAGCGGCCTCAGCCGCCGCGAGCAACATTTTCGGCGAACATTCCGCCTTCTCGGCCAGACTCACCACTATGCCGACGTCCTTGGCCAGAAGAGCGCCCACATGCCCGGCGAACGGCTCAAGGCTATAGCCCATTCCGGCCATCACATCCAACGCATAGCTCCGACCGGAACCGTGCGTGATCGACCGTGCAAGTGCCTCGTTATCAAGGTTGAGCCCACGGGCAAGTTCGAATAGCGCAGATGCAGTACCAAGGTGGGCGGTGAAGAGGAGATTGTTCAATGCCTTGGCGGTCTGCCCAGCCCCCAGTGGACCCAGGCGGAGAACAGGATTGCCGAACGTCGAAAGCACCGGGAGGATCCGCTCGAACTCCTCCGGCCCGCTGCCCACCATGACGACCAACCGACCCTCAGACGCTGCTGGACCCCCGCCGCTCACCGGCGCATCAAGCAGCGTGGCACCAACATCAGAAGCGAGTCGGGACAAGCGGAGGCAGGTCTCGGGATGCACCGTGCTGTGAATTACCACCAGGGAACCCGGTTTGCACCCGAGCAGGACACCATCTTCCGCGGTCAATACTTCCTCCACACCAGCGTCATCGACGACACATACGCACACCACGTCCGAAACCGCCGCCAACTCGGCCGGTGTCGCCGCAACGTCCACGTTGCAGTCCGCGAACGCCTCAAGCGATTCCACCCGACGGGCCCAAAGAGTCGTCGACATGCCGGCCTCAATTATGCGGCGAGCCATGGGTGCCCCCTGCGCACCCAAACCAATAAATCCCACACGCACAGGACTACCTTGCTTCGATCTCGATCGTCATGAGGTCTCCGACGAGGTGAGGGAGTCGATGTAGGCATCCATGTCATAGGCGCGCTCGAGAAGCTCATCGTGAACTTGGGAAGCAGTGATGACGAAATACCGCCCGTTCTCTATGGCGTCCGCAACGAGATCTCCTACGACGGTCGCCTCGACGACCGGATATTGGGGAGAACGAGGTGTTCCGGGTTCACCGTAAGAGGTGATCTGCTCGACGATGTTCGTGATCACACCGGACGGGCAAAGACAGGTCACACCGATTCCGCGCGGTCGAAGATAGAGAGCGAGCGACTCGGTGAGCCCGACCACTGCATGTTTCGTCGCAACGTACGGTAGACGGTCGTAGCCATGAGCGAGCAATCCGGATGCTGACGCCGTGTTGACAATGTGGCCTCCGCCCTGGGACAGCAGAAGCGGAAGGAAGGTGAGGTTACTTCTCACAACGCTCAGCAGATTAATGTCGATGACCCGTTCCCACCCTTCCAAGGGGAGCGTCTCAGGGGCCCCCATCGCAATGACTCCAACATTGTTCATCACAATATCGATCCGTCCGAATTCGCCCAATGCACACTCCCTGACGTGTTCGAGCGCGGCGAGACTACCCACATCGCACTGCACCGAGAGGCTCTTTCCTCCCTTCTCGGTGATTTCGGCTGCTACAGCCTCAGCGCGATCAATGTCGAGGTCGGTCACGACTACCCTCGCCCCTCTACGGGCGAGCGAGAGTGCGGACGCTCGCCCGATGCCGCTGCCCGCACCGCTGATGATCGCCACGGAACCTTCAAGGGTGACAAAGCCCGTCATGGCAGCGCAGCCAGGGATGGGAACGGGCCTGACGAACTTTTGAGCGCATGCAGGGTATCCGCTGACGGAAGTGCTGAGAGAGATGCCTCGACGCCATCAAGAAGTTGGCTCGCGTGGAGAGCGAAGGGCGCCACGGCCAACTCGAAGTGACGAGCCCGTTGTCGTTCGGCGCATATGTGGAGACACAACGCTGATGCTTGATCGATGCGAGCGGCCCGGAGTTGCCACGGAATGTGACCGAGAAGCCGGCTCACTCTCGTCACGTATGATCGTTGAGACGCTTGGTGGTCAGCCGTGAGTCTTTCGACTGCCTGGCTCATGGCGCCGCGCCGCTCCAGCTGCTCGAGAAACATCAAATAGTAGCAATCTGTCCGTTCGGCGAGCTCCACGATCGGAAGAAGTTGGGCTTCCGCGACGGAGCGCAGCGTCTCACTTCTCACTCGAGCAAAGAGCAGCTCCCTTCGCTCGGTCAGGTTGTTCAACCGATTGACGAGTATGGCATCGATCAGTCTTTCCTTTGACCCGAAGTGGTACTGCACGACCGAATTGTTTGCCATCCCCGATTCTGCGCCGATCTGACGAAGAGACACTCCGTCAATTCCGTGGATCGCGAACAAACGTTCCCCCGTGAGTACCAGGCGCTCCTTGGTGGACTGCTCAACGGAACTGGTCAGAGCTGCCTGGTTGCCCACCACGACGAACCAGGAAACCACAGTTGACCACTTCAGTCAACTGTCTTAGATTTCAGCCGTCTGCCTTGAGAAGGAGCCACATGCGTACACCCGCGTCAGAGATCTACCTCGATGTGATGATGACGGAATCCGATTGGGACGGTTCACCTTTCGAAACCGCCACCCTCGAATTCGTCTTTGGTCACGTCTGGTCACGTCCCGGGCTTACGCGTCGACAACGACGACTCGTGGCACTCGCATGCGTGTGTGGGGCGGCCGCGCCCGGACCGACTGACGAGCACATGTACGCTGCGCTCGCGAGTGGCGACCTCCATATTGACGAGCTCTTGGAGTTCATCCTGCATTTCGCCGTCTATAGCGGCTGGCCCAAGGCTTCACAAGCCGAAACGTCACTCCGGGTTCAACACGCTCGGCTCCAGGCGGAGCGCGGTGAGGCCTTCGAGCCTTGGCCGACCTTTGCCAACGAGTCGCTTGGTCCAACTGATCATGAGATGCGTCTTCTCGGCGGAGAGGAGTGTTTCGCCGACGTCAACCTGGTGCCACCACCGCCCAGGAATTCTCCCTATTTTCAAGCTGGGATCCTCAACTACGTGTTCGGACACGTTTGGCAGCGACCCAACCTCAGCCGCGTCGATCGACGTTACGTAACGATTCCTTGTGTTGGGCTCTCTGGAGCCATCCTTCCGATTCACTCACACATAGGATCGGCGCTCGGTTCGGGCGACGTCTCCCTCGACGAAATGAGGGAAGTTGTCTTACAGTTTTCCGCGTACTATGGCTTCGCCAAGGGTGAAGTCCTGCACCAGGTCGTGGTCGACGAATGGGCTCGGGTTGAGAAGGAGCAAGCCGGCACGAATTGAGGCAGGCGCTCGAGCGGTCGGGATGCTCGCCATGGGCCACCCCGACCGGGTGGGTGCACGCCTCGGGCTCGGGATGACCCGTTACTCCGTGACGCGGGAGGCGCGTCACGGATCCCGAATTGGCCCGTAGATTATGCCTGCGCCCCCCCACAAATGGGCGCCCCCGTTCTGCCCGACGAGAAGAGTCCCAATGATGACAACCATGACCCGCCATTTCACGGCGCCCGCCAAGCCCGGCGCTCCACCCGACCGGAGACCGGCTCCAGCGCCCCCGAAGCCACCTTGGTGGCGAGTGTGGCTCCTCCCGGCGAGTTTCTTCCGGAGAACCGAACACACGATTTGCTCGCGGAACATCGTGCGGCACTCGATGCGGTGATTGCGACCCTGCTTGAACGCGAGACTATTTCAGGGGAAGAACTCGCCACTATCGTCCGACCCTTCCGCCAGGTGGATCACACTCGAGATCCCGTGCCGACATTGGCCATGACGAACAACGACGCCCGTTCGGGCTCGTCAAGGACAGAGGGAGCCGTGCCCTAGGCGAGTCCGCCAAACCGATCGCGCGCGGCCTCGAGAATGATTTCGACACACGTCGGGACGGAAAGAGCCGTGCTGTCGAGGATGACGTGATAGAGCCGAGGATCGTCTTGGCGGGCCCCAAAGAACACGCGGGCGTAGGCGTCCCTGGCCTTGTCGACTTCTCGCTGTCCCTTTCGAGCACTTGCCTCGTCAATGCCCTGCGCGACAACCTGTGCAATGCGGTCTTCGACCGGGCCGTCAAGACGGACACAGAGGACTCCGGGTCGTTTGCCCAATACAACCATCCCCGCCCGGCCGAGAATGACCGCTCCGGTGGTGTCCGCCACTTCCCGAAGTGCCGACTCACTTTCGGCACGGAACTGCTCCCGGGTCTTGATCTCTTCCGGGGGCAGTTGGCTAGGCCCGGTCGGTGCAGGAACGTTGACAAAGGCCATGGCCATTCGCTCCCAACGGCTCGGGACGTGCTCGTCCAGACTCTCGGCAACGTCCGTGGAAAGCGCGAGTTCAAGCGCGGTTGCGGCCGGGATAGCTCGATCGAGGAACGGGAGATCCAACCGCTCAGCGAGGGTGCGACCTACCTGGTCGCCGTGTGCGCCATACGACGCCGAAAGAGTCACCACGTGTGTCATTTCTACATTCCAGCACAGACAACTTTGATCGCGCCCCCATCAATTACGCACACACTCATCGGAATCTCAGGATCGGTGTAGATCTCTTCTATGACTTGGGCCCTAGTCGGCGTCTGCTGACCCCAACTGCTCGGCGATATGGCGCGCCGAGATGTACGAGAAGATCGCAGATGCACCAATGCTCGCCCCGGCCCCGGGGTACGTCCGACCCATCACCGAGGCAGTCGCATTGCCCGAGGCGTAGAGGCCGGGAATGGGAGAGCCTGCCTCGTCCAGCACCCTTGAGTGCTCATCGCACACCAGACCCCCGCTCGTCCCGACATCCCCTGGGTAGAGGGCGACTGCGTAGAACGGGGGCTTTTCGATCGTACCCAAGCAGGCGTTGGGCTTGTGTGCGTCGTCTCCATACCATCGCTCATGATCACCTTCGCCGCGGTGGAAGTCCTCGTCATTCCCGCTGAGGGCGAAACGGTTGAAGCGCTCCACCGTGGCCCGCAGACCCGACGGATCGATCCCGCAGGTCACGGCCAACTCGTCGAGGCTCGACGCCTTCGTCATGAAGTCTCTGGTCTTCCACTTCTTCGGGCTGATCCCGGGGCGGCGAAAGGCCAGCGGATAGCGATGCCGGTAGCGGCTGTCCATGACAAACCAGCTAGGGATAGCCGAAACCGTCTTGTCCCGCTGGTACATGCGTTGACCGGCCTCCATATACGACACAGCCTCGTTGAAGTACCGGTTACCGCCCGAGTCGACAATGATCGAAAACGGCTTGCATCGCTCGCCATGGACGAAGACGGAAGCTCCGTTAGGTCGGACCGCCGTCGGGATCCACCAAGCTTCGTCCATCAGGTCAATTGCAGCGCCAAGGCTCATGGCAATCTCAATCGCCTCACCGGTATCGCCCGGGCTGGTCAACGACCACTGTGCGCTATTGGGCTGCTCCCCCGAGTACTTCTCCCGCATGGATCCGTTGCGCGAGAAACCCCCCGCACTGATCAGTACGCCGCCCCGAGCCCGCACACGGATCGCCTTACCTCGACGATCCAGCACCGCGCCGACGACGACACCGTTTTCGAGGACGAGTTCGACCAGCTTCGTCCCAGTCCAGACGGGGACGCCGCGCGCCACCAGCTGTGCCAGCAGAGGGGCGATCAGGGCGGCGCCATTGGTGAGACGCATCTCTCCCTTCAGGCGTCCCCCTACGGTCCTCCCAATAATACGGGCAACAACTCGGGCCCCTTCCGTCGTGCGAATGACCAGCTGGGCCCGTGATGACTCGTGTGTGAACACCACGATCCCGCCCGTGAACGAAGCGCGAAGCTTCTGCTGCCACGGGCCGAGCAGGCGGGCATCGAAATAATCACATGCGATCGCACGGCCACGAGCCACACCTCCGGAATAACCCCGGACACCTGCGTAGTAGTCGCTGTAGCCCTCGCAACGTAAGAACCGCAGGCCCAGCTGGCGCAGAAGTTGCACCATCTCTGAGCCGCGCTCAATGTAAGCGTTTCGCCGCTCGAGCGAAGACGCCCGCGTCGGGGGGCCTACCACCGACTCGAAATACTCAAGGCCTTGCTCGAGCGAGTCCGTGACGCCGTCTTCCACCATGAGCGGATTGTTCGGCAACCAGATCACCCCGCCCGACATGGCCGTCGACCCGCCGATGAGGTCTTCCTTTTCCACCACGAGGGTATCGAGGCCCGAGGCGGCGGCCGTGAGGGCGCCCGCCAAGCCACCCCCGCTGCCAACGACCAGGAGATCCGTCAGATAGTCCCACTCGCTCATTCGACTACGAACCCCCATCCTCAAAGTCACCCGATTCGGTCAAGCAAGATGCTCAGCTGAGCCTAGCTAGCTTTGCGACTCCCGAGTGCCACGTTGTCGAGGATCCAGGACATCACGGGCGCGCGAGTGACAGGCCTTCGCCACGACGGTAAGGACTTCCCGGGCCTGGCCGATCTGGCCGCGGCGGGCGAGGGGGCTGCGGTGCGGTGCCTGCGTCGTGGCTACGGATGTGAGTGAACTCTCAGGATGACTGAGGACCCGAAGCCATCCGTTTATGCCGGGAGTTTGGAGAACCCAAAGCGAGCACAGACGAATCGTTCCTCGTCGACCTCTAATATGTCACCGACCGTAGCGGAGCGAAAGTGTCCAACCTCACGATAGGTCCGGACAATATCGAGGTATTTCGGCTCGCAGTGCAAGTCCGTCGGGTGAGAATTCGCGACAGCATACGCAATCTCACAGGCCGCCATCGAACTGACGGCATCGATGCTGAACTCGATCGCCTTGACGTGCCCGGACAATGGTTCGTAGCCGTCGCCCGGGTGTGCGAAGACCTCCCCCTGATTGAGGAGGACTGTGACATGGTAGGTGCGTTTGACGAGTTCCGTTCCGTGCTGCCGCAAGGGTTCGCTGCCCTCTTGCGGAATGGCATCGACAGGGTGACCCGTCTGCGGGACACCGCCAACACCGCCATTGATATTCCCACCGAGGCGGGCGGCATCGAATGGAGCGACGAGCTTCTCGCCCGCGACGCAAGACTCCTTCCTCGTCGCGGCAATGATCGTCCTGAGATACCTGAGCACGATCACCTCCGAGGATCGCCACTTCTGTTCCTTGACTGGCTCAGTATGCCGCGATTACTCGTCCGGAACCTAGGGTCAAAGGTCCTTAGGCCCAGCCCTCATCCGCATCATCGAGGGCTCCACCCTCCCTCGGTGCGATGGAGTGCGGCTCATCGCTCGGTAACTGCACCTGGTGCATCTGTCCGGCCATCGTCTGCGCGTCCTCTGGGCGTAGCGCCTCGGACGCGACCAGGGCATCCACGGCCCGCTGCCACCGGTCCTCAAAGAGCTGACGAGACGGGTACATCGCATTGAGCTCGTCGTCGGTAAAGGGTCGAGCCGCGCCAAAAAGCGGCGGCAGACCGGTCCCGGTCGCCACACCGCGGTATTCAGCTACGGGTGCCTCCAATTCGGGAAGTCGGACACCACCAATGGCGTTTCCGTGAGCGTCGCGCCGAATACGCGGTGGTCGATCCCCATCGAACTCGATGCGGGGAAACGACGGCGCGCACCGTCCTTCCGCCACCCATCGACGGACGTGACGAATTGCAGATTCTGCTATGGGCTTGATGTGGAGCGTGTTCGGCTTCCAGCCGCGACCATTGGGAAGGTCCCGCCTCCGTGTGACGCCGTGTGGCGCGCCCGCGACTTCCCAATAACGGATCCACTTCGAGTCGACGGCTCCGGCGAGGTGCAGGGCAAGCGCCTCGAACTCGCTGTTCACAACCACGAATGGCACCTCGATGTCGTCCCTGATGACCGTCCTTGCGCCACCGAAAGAAGTCGGACCATCCTCTAGATCAGGCGCACGACCTTCCCATGCGGACAGGGCATAGCCGTCGACGACCCGATGGAGATTATGGAATGTGTTTGCGTAAGCAACCAGACGCATCGCGGACTGCGAACCACCGACGGCGATCACGTGGCGGACATCAAGCCCTGCCAACGGATCGACACCTGTCGATCGACATGGGCCCACAACTCGGGCGGCGTCGGCAAAGATGTCGAACGATCCCGGATCGCCGGGGTGCCGTAGCATTCCATACCGCTCGGGGTCTTCGTCCACTAATCCTTTGGCATCCACCCGAGCCCCCATGCCGACCGGTGGACCGTACAGTCCGACCTCTTGCGCACTGACGCCCACCCACGCATAGCCGTCGTAGAGCTCGCCGTCACTCGGGGCGAAGCTTTCGAATCCGCCCGACACGTTCTGCCAGTTGAGCAACACTGTGTGATTGAAGCGCTCCGGGTTTGCCGGTCGCATGACCAGAAGCCGAGTGTGATACGGAGCCGTACCCGTCACTTTTACTTCGACGTTGCTACCCGGTTGACCGGCTACGACCTCATAACAGGCAGCGACGCCGCAAAGGGTGTACTCCTCGACGATGTAACCAAGAGCCGTCGGATCCACTCGAGGGACGCCCCACGGCGGACGCGTCGCTTTGATGGGCCCGAGCAGCTCGGGTTGCCCGTGCTCACCCATCACTACGCAGTGTGAGCAAGCGATGGATGCAGTGCGGGTCGGCGGATGACAAAGATCGGGTCAGTGCTCATGCACGATGACGCCGCGGATATTGCGGCCCGCATGCATGTCCGCATAACCGTCGTTGATCTTGTCAAGTGGATACCTGGTTGTCACCAATTCGTCGAGGCGAAGCCGGCCCTGGCGATAGAGCTCCAGCATGAGAGGGATATCCCTCGAGGGGCTGGACGCGCCAAACAACGAGCCCTGGATGCGCTTTTGAAAGAGGGTGAGCATCGTCGGCGATACCGGAATGCCAACCTCGGCCATGTTGCCGATACCCGTGAGGACACACGTCCCGCCCTTTCGAATGGCATCGACCCCCTGAGCGACATGGTCCCCCCCCGTCACGCCGACGCACACGATGCAAGAATCCGCCCCCTGGCCGTTGGTGAGGGGGGCAACCACTTCCATTGCCTCGGCCATCGTCGCCGCTGCATGTGTCGCACCCAGGCGCAGGGCGGTGCTGCGCTTGAACTCGACTGGGTCGACGGCGACGATCACCGATGCGCCAGCGTGCGAGGCGCCCTGAACGGCATTGATGCCGATACCGCCGACACCCATGACGATCACGACGTCACCTGGCCGAACGCCGGCCGAATTGACCGCCGAGCCCCAACCGGTACCCACGCCGCAGCCGGTGAGACACGCAACCTCGAGTGGAACGTCGTCGGGACAGTGAATCGCCGAGAGCACAGAGACCGTGGACCATTGACTAAACGTTGCCAGTCCCGACATCTGTCCGACCCCCTGCCCGTCGAGACTCATCCGGAAACTGCCATCTGCCCTGGTTCCATCGAGCGTACGTGCACCCGAGTCGCATAGGTTCTGCATCCCCGACGCGCACCAGCGACACCGGCCACAGCCAGGAAGAAACGACATCACGATCCGATCGCCAACCTTCCATTCCGGCGTGTCAGGCCCGACCTCTTCGACAATTCCCGCGCCTTCGTGCCCTCCAGCGATTGGGTAGTGGCCGAGTTGCAGGTCGCCTGTCGTCAAATGGTCATCGGAATGGCACAGTCCCGAAGCCACCATCTTGACGAGCAACTCACCCTGCCGGGGACCATCGAGGTCAACCTCGGTTACCTCCCATTTTCCTGCGGACCTTTCCACCAGCGCAGCCTTCGTCTTCACTAGAGTCTCCCCTCCCTACATGCAGCTT
>Ga0307372_10004101_pt1:0-2500 | contig 22742 bp, 14 predicted proteins | sample OX1MG_FD_202533 | JGI IMG/M metagenome (GOLD analysis project Ga0307372, IMG submission 202533) | Soil microbial communities from Risofladan, Vaasa, Finland - OX-1 | ecosystem: Environmental > Terrestrial > Soil > Coastal area > Acid sulfate soil | place: Finland: Risofladan, Vaasa...
ACGGGCGCCGGGCTGGCGACAAAAAAAAAGGCCGGCGACGCATACGCGTCGCCGGCCTCGAAAAAACAATCCCGGCAGTGACCTACTCTCCCACGAGGTTGCCCTCGCAGTACCATCGGCGGTAGCAGGCTTAACTTCCGTGTTCGGAATGGGAACGGGTGTGACCCTGCTCCTATGGCCGCCGGGAAACCGCCTGCGACCGGAGCCCGGCGGTCGGCGCATCCCCTGGATGCACCGGCGCCACGCGTCTCCTTCGCAGGTTGATGTCAAAGAACGAAACGCAGCCCGCCCATTCGGTCGGTGCTGCGCGCCCACGACCGCGACATACGCGCGCATCCGGGCTGAACTCGAACCCCCCGCGATCATCCGCCCGGCACGGCGGACGACCGCGGACAACTGAACATCCTGCAAACGGCAGTTTTTCGTTCCACTCACGCGCAGTGCTCTGCGCATCCGCCGACCGGAGTCGGCGTGAGTAAAGATTTATGGTCAAGCCTCACGGCTGATTAGTACCAGTTAGCTAAAGGTGTCGCCACCCTTACACACCTGGCCTATCACCTGGTCATCTTCCAGGAGCCTTTAGGGATCTTATGATCCAGGGAGATCTCATCTTGTGGAGGGTTTCACGCTTAGATGCCTTCAGCGTTTCTCCCTTCCGCACGTAGCTACCCAGCGCTGCCGTTGGCACGACAACTGGTACACTAGAGGTGCGTCCAACCCGGTCCTCTCGTACTAAGGTCAGCCCCACTCAAATCTCCTGCGCCCATGGCAGATAGGGACCGAACTGTCTCGCGACGTTCTAAACCCAGCTCACGTACCGCTTTAACCGGCGAACAGCCGGACCCTTGGAACCTGCTACAGCTCCAGGATGCGATGAGCCGACATCGAGGTGCCAAACCTGAGCGTCGATGTGAACTCTTGGCTCAGATCAGCCTGTTATCCCCGGCGTACCTTTTATCCGTTGAGCGATGGCCCTTCCACGCGGAACCACCGGATCACTAAGGCCTGGTTTCCCACCTGCTCGATTTGTAGATCTCGCAGTCAAGCTCGCTTATGCCTTTGCACTCTCCGGCTGATTTCCAAACAGCCTGAGCGAACCTTCGCGCGCCTCCGTTACAGTTTAGGAGGCGACCGCCCCAGTCAAACTACCCGCCTAGCAGTGTCCCTGTCCTGGATAACAGGACGAGGTTAGAACGCCGGAGCGCTAAGGGTGGTATCTCACCGTTGACTCCCCCGAGCCCAAGAGCCCGGGTTCAAAGTCTCCCACCTATCCTGCGCATAACGCGCCAGCATTCACTACTAAGTTGTAGTAAAGGTGCACGGGGTCTTTCCGTCTAGCCACGGGCAACCGGCGTCTTCACCGGTACCACAAATTCGCAGTGCCCCTCGTTGAGACAGCGCCCAGATCGTTACGCCATTCGTGCAGGTCGGAACTTACCCGACAAGGAATTTCGCTACCTTAGGACCGTTATAGTTACGGCCGCCGTTTACCGGGGCTTCAGCTCGAAGCTTCGCCTTGCGGCTGACCTCTCCCTTTAACCTTCCGGCACCGGGCAGGCGTCAGACCCTATACGTCGTATTCGACTTCGCAGAGTCCTGTGTTTTTAGTAAACAGTCGCCTGGGCCTCTTCACTGCAACTCCTTCACGCAGCCGGACGCGAGGTCCGGCAACGCTAATGGAGCACCCCTTATTCCGAAGTTACGGGGCGAGTTTGCCGAGTTCCTAAACGAGGGTTCTCACTTGCGCCTGAGGATTTTCTCCTCGCCTACCTGTGTCGGTTTGCGGTACGGGTACCCGGAAGACTCCTTAGAGGCTTTTCTCGGCAGCGTGGCGTCGGCGACTTTGCGGCCCTGACGGGCCTCGACATGGCACCTCAGGGAATATGACCCACCGGATTTGCCTGGCGGATCCCCCTACATGCCTGAACCGACACGTCCAATCGTCGGCTCGCGTAGCCTCCTGCGTCCCCCCATCGTGATAACGTCTTCCAGGTAGTTCCGGAATATTAACCGGATATCCATCCGCTACGCCTTTCGGCCTCGCGTTAGGACCCGACTAACCCTGAGCGGACGAACCTTCCTCAGGAAACCTTAGGCTTACGGCGGAGAGGATTCTCACCTCTCTTCTCGCTACTTATGCCGGCAGGGTCACTTCTCTCCGCTCCACCAGTTCTTTCGATCTGGCTTCGCGGCAGAGAGAACGCTCCTCTACCACTCTCCGGACCCGAAGGTCCGGACAATCTACGGCTTCGGTCCTGTGCTTAAGCCCCGTTGTATTGTCGGCCCGGAGCCGCTTGACCAGTGAGCTATTACGCTTTCTTTAAAGGATGGCTGCTTCTAAGCCAACCTCCTGGTTGTCTGGGCGCCTCCAGATCCTTTCCCACTTAGCACAGAGTTTGGGACCTTAGCCGGTAGTCTGGGCTGTTTCCCTTTCGACGATGAAGCTTAGCCCCCACCGTCTCACTCCCGGGATACGAGTCGCTGGCATTCGAAGTTTGAT
>Ga0307372_10004101_pt1:7500-22742 | contig 22742 bp, 14 predicted proteins | sample OX1MG_FD_202533 | JGI IMG/M metagenome (GOLD analysis project Ga0307372, IMG submission 202533) | Soil microbial communities from Risofladan, Vaasa, Finland - OX-1 | ecosystem: Environmental > Terrestrial > Soil > Coastal area > Acid sulfate soil | place: Finland: Risofladan, Vaasa...
CCCCCGGATCCCGCGCAGATTCTCCTCGACCCGCTCCATCGTCAGGAGCGTCCGCTCCTGCGACTTGCCGCTGGGATCGCCGATGAGTCCCGTGCCGCCGCCGACGATCGCGATCGGCCGGTGGCCGAACCGCTGCAGCCGCGCCAGCGCCATCACCGGCAGCAGCGAGCCGACGTGCAGGCTGGAGGCGGTCGGATCGAAGCCGATGTAGCCGGTCACCGGCTCGCGCGCGAGCATCTCCTGCGCGCCGTCGGTGGCGGCGTACACCATCCCCCGCCAGTCGAGTTCGCCGTAGATGTCGAGAGGCATGAGACCGGTCCATCCGATACGGCCGGGCTGCCGCCCCCGCACGGCGCCGCCGCCCCCGTCACGGACACGGCCCGCCCGGGGAAACTGCTACTATACAACGATCCATGGAGCTCACCCGCCGATCCGCGCTGAAGTCGCTCGCGGCCGGCGGTGTCGGCCTCGTGACCGGCACCGCAGCTTACGGGTACGGCTGCGCCCACCACGATCTCGAAGTGACGCGCACGACCCTGCCGGTCCGCGGACTGCCGCCGGCGCTGACCGGCCTGCGGATCGCCCTCATCACCGATTTCCATCGCAGCGAGATGGTGTCCCATGAGCAGGTGGCGGCAGCGGCCGCGCTGACGAACGACCTCCACCCGGACATGGTCGTGCTCGGCGGCGATTACGTCACCTGGCGCGACCGGCGGTACATGGGGCCGGCCGCCGAGGCGCTCGCGTCGCTGACGGCCCCGTATGGCGTGTTCGCCATCCTCGGCAATCACGACGATGACCGCGAGATGCCGGCGGCGCTCGAACGCCAGGGCTTCGCCGTGCTGAAGGACGCCCGCACCCGCCTGATCATCCGCGGCGCGGCGATCGAGCTGGCCGGGATCCGCTTCTGGACGCGATCGCCGCAGGAGATCTTCGCCGTCATCCAGGGGGCGTCGGCCCCGGTGATCCTGCTGGCCCACGATCCTCGCCGCCTGCCCGAAGCGGCCGCCTTCCAGATCCCGCTCGTGCTGTCCGGGCACACCCACGGCGGACAGATCGTCCTGCCGATCGTGGGCGCCCTCGCCGGCCGGAAATTTCCCGTCCTGTCGGGCGCCGCCCGGCAGAGCGCCACGACGCTCTTCGTGAGCCGCGGCGTCGGCACGATCTACGTCCCCATCCGCCTCAATTGCCCGCCGGAAGTCGCGCTGCTGACGCTCCAGGCCGTCTGACGCCCCCCCCACCGCCGGCGCGCCCCGCCCCGTGACAAGCCGTGACGTAACCCGTCCCCATTTCGGCAGGAAACTTGCGAGGCAGAGCCCCATGCCTCGACGCGCCCGGCCGGCCTTGGACAATGTCCCCTGTCACGTGATCAACCGGGCCGTCCGCAGCGAGCTGCTGTTCGGCGGCCCCCACGACTACGAGGAGTTTCAGGGCCTGCTGGTGGACGCGCTGAAGCGCCAGCCGGCGCAGCTGGTCGCCTATTGCCTGATGCCCAGTCACTGGCATCTCGTGATCTGGCCGCAAACAGGGGCCGCGTTGTCCCGGCTGCTGCATTGGCTGACATCGACCCACGCCCGGCGATGGCACGCCGCCCGCGGGGTGATCGGCACCGGTCCGCTGTATCGCAACCGCTTCAAGGCGATTCCGATCCGCTCCGAGCAGCAGCTCCTGACCGTCTGCCGCTACGTCGAGCGCAACGCCCTTCGCGCAAATCTCGCCTCCCGCGCCGAAGGCTGGCCGTGGTCCAGCGCCTGGCAACGCGTCAATAACTGCTCCATCGTTCCGCTCAGCGATGTGCAGCCATTGCACTTCCCGGATTGGATCGACTGGCTCAACAGACCGCAGACCGAGGCAGAACTTGCAGCGTGGGGACGGGTTCGGTAACGGTCCGGAGACACGTCAGGTGCGGATGAAGCGGCGGCCGGCGATCGACCAGCGGCCCTCGAGCACGATCCGGATCGCTTCGGGATAGATGCGGTGTTCTTCGACGAGAATCCGGGCCGACAGGGTTTCCTCGGTATCCTCGTCCCGGACGGGGACGGCCGCCTGCAGCACGATGGGGCCGGCGTCGAGCTCGGTCGTCACGAAATGCACGGTCGCGCCGCTCACCTTCACGCCGTGCGCGATCGCCTGCCGCTGGGCATGCAGCCCGGGAAACGCGGGGAGCAGGGACGGGTGGATGTTGAGGATCCGGTTGGGAAACGCGTCGATGAAGCGCGGCCCCAGCTTCCGCATGAATCCAGCGAGACAGATGACGCCGACCTCGCGCCGCCGGAGTTCCGCCGCGAGCGCCTCGTCATAAGCGTGACGATCGGCGTATGCCTGATGATCGAGACAGATCGCCTCGATCCCGGCCGCCTGCGCCCGCGCCAATCCGCCCGCGTCGGGGCGGTTCGCCATCACGACCGCCACGGCCGCCGTCAGCCGGCCCGAGGCGATCGCGTCGAGAATCGCCTGGAGGTTGCTGCCCCGCCCGGAAATCAGGACGCCCAGCCGGCGGCTGAGGGACTCCGGCGGCCCGCTCACATGCTGATCTGCCACGGCAGCTCCGCGCCTCAGCCCTCGCGATACCGCACGGTGCGGTCGCCCTCGACCACGCGGCCGATCCGCCAGGCGTGCGCCTCGCCGGCCTCGCGCAGGCGGTCGAGGATCCGGCCGGCATCGGCCGGCGCGCAGGCCACAATCAGCCCGACCCCCATGTTGAAGGCCCGGAACATCTCGTCGCTGCCGACCTGGCCGGTCCGCTGCAGCCAGGCGAACAGCGGCGGCACGGTCCACGACCCGCGCTCGATCTCGGCCGCCGTTCCCGCCGGCAGCGTCCGCGGCAGGTTCTCGGTGATGCCGCCTCCCGTGATGTGCGCCATCCCCTTCACCCACGACGCTCCGAGCAGCGGGGCGATCACGGGACGGTACGACCGGTGCGGCCAGAGCAGCGCCTCGCCAATCGCACACCCCAGTTCGGGCACGACGGCGTCCGGCGCCAGGCGGGCCACCTCGAACGCAATCTGCCGCGCCAGGGAATAGCCGTTCGTGTGCAGGCCGCTCGACGGCAGGCCAATCAGCACGTCGCCGGGCCGAATCGCCGAACCGTCGATCAGGGCCGCGCGATCGACCGCCCCGACGATGAAGCCGGCCAGGTCGTACTCGCCGTCCGCATAGAAGCCCGGCATCTCGGCGGTCTCGCCCCCGAGCAGCGCGCATCCGTTCTCGCGGCAGCCGCGGGCGATGCCCGCCACGATCTCCGCCGCCACGTCGGGCGAGAGGCGTCCGGTCGCCAGATAGTCGAGGAAGAACAGCGGATCGGCCCCCTGAACCAGAATGTCGTTCACGCAGTGATTGACCAGATCCGCACCGATCGTGCCGTGACGCCCGGTCAGGAACGCGACCTTGAGCTTCGTGCCGACGCCGTCGGCGCTCGCCACGAGCACGGGGTCGCGGTACCGGGAGGGATCGACGCGGAACAGGCCGCCGAACGATCCGATCTCGGACAGGACGCCGGGCGTGAACGTGGCCCGGGCCAGGGCCTTGATGCGGCGGACGGTTTCGTTGCCGGCGTCGATGTCGACGCCCGCGTGCTTGTAATCCATGCCGTCAGAAGTCCAGCTTCTCGATCAGCGTCACCATCAGCCGGCGCGTCGCCGATCCGGCGGGCGCGCTCCAGTAATCGTGACGGACGGTGACGAAGAACTGCTCTTTCTCGAAGTCATCCTCGAGCATGTCGAACCCGTCCGCCAGCAGTGCGATCGCGCCGGCCCGGTCCGGGTCTTTCGCCAGCGACGCGAGCATGAACGGCGTGTTCCGCAGCGCGATGGCCGCCACGGCGAGCGCAATCGGCGGGCGCGCGGCATCGTGCGCCGGGACGCCGACGGCCAGCAGCATCCGGAGCGCGTCCGCGTTGCCCCGGACCCCGACGGCCGCGAGGCTCCGGACGGTCGCGCGGAGCAGCGGCTGGAAGCCGCCGTGATGCTGCGCGAACCGGAGCGTGGCGTCCAGGAACCCGAGCTGCGCCTGGCAATGCAGGCCGAGCAGGCAGATGGCGGCGGCGATTTCCGGCTGCGCCTCGCGGGCGGCGTGCGCCTGGAGCGCGATGATCGGCGACAGCGCCCGGCGGTCGCCGATCTTGCCGAGCGCCAGCACCGCATCGTCGCGCAGCGCGGGATCCTGCCGGATGATCTCGAGCAGCGGGCCGACTGCATATGTGGCGCGATAGTCGCCGAGGGCCTCGATGACGGCGCTGCGGAAGAACGTCCGGCCGTGCCCCAGCTCTTTCAACAGCGCCTGCTGCACCGCCGGATCGCGACCGTGCGCGGCCAGGGCCCGGATCAGCGCCGGGCGGACGAACTCGGCGGTCTCGTGGTCGAGGGCCGCCAGCAGCGCGAAGTCGGCGTCCGGGCCGGGGTGGTGCTCGAAGTACTTGTAGGCGACGAGGCGCAGCCGGTCGTTCCGGTCCTGCATCACCCGTCCGACCGTGTCCCGCACCTGCGGGCCGCCGAACCCCGTCAGCAGCACGAGCGCCTTGTAGCGGACGTACTGGTCCGCGTCCTTCAGGACGGCCTGTACGAGCGCCGGCACCGCCTCCGCGGCCGGCACGCGGCGAATCGTGCGCGCCGCCGCGGCCCGGGCGGCATCGTCCACGTCGCCCAGCCGGGCGATGGCCTGCGCCAGCGCCGCGGGCGAGATGCGCTCCGGCTGCGACGGCTCGGCCTGCGGCACGGCAGCCGCGGCCCCCGCGCCTCCGGCGGCCAGCCCCAGCGCCACGAGGCCGGCCATCAGCAGCCGCGATGCGCGGGACGCGCGCGACGGGGCGGACACGGCGGCGTTCACTTCCCGACCGGATGAGGCTTGTCGAGCTTCAGGGCCAGCTGGAGATACGCCTCGCGGTTGCGGGGGAACTCCACAGGATACTGGCCGGTATAACAGGACGTGCAGTAGGAGTCGCGCCGCGAGCCGACCGCGCCGAGCAGGCCGTCGAGGCTGAGGTAGGCCAGGCTGTCGGCGGCCAGGTACTTCTCGATCTCGCGGATGGTATGGGTGGCGCCGATCAGCTCGGACCGCTGCGGCGTGTCGACGCCGTAGAAGCACGGAGAAATCGTCGGAGGGCAGCTGATGCGGACGTGCACCTCACGGGCGCCGGCCGCTTTCACCATCTTGACGATCTTCCGGCTCGTGGTGCCGCGGACGATCGAATCGTCCACGAGGACCACCCGGCGCCCCTCCAGCAGGCTGCGCACCGGATTCAGCTTCACGCGCACGCCGAAATGGCGGATCGACTGCTGCGGCTCGATGAACGTGCGCCCCACGTAGTGGTTGCGGATGAGGCCCATGCGCATCGGGATCCCCGACTCTTCCGCGTACCCCATGGCGGCGCAGACGCCGGAATCGGGGACCGGCACGACCACGTCGGCATCGACCGGCGCTTCGCGCGCCAGCCGCCGCCCGAGCTCCGTGCGCACCTCGTTCACGCTCAGCCCGAACACGTAGCTGTCCGGACGGGCGAAGTACACGTGCTCGAAGATGCAGTGCGCCAGCGGCGCGGGCGGAAACGGCTTGATCGAGCGCACGCCGGCCGCGTTGACGATCAGCACCTCGCCGGGCTCCACGTCGCGCACGTAGGTCGCGCCGATGAGATCCAGCGCACAGGTCTCGGAGCAGACGACCACGGCGTCACCCAGGCGGCCGAGCGCCAGGGGCCGGAAGCCATGCCGGTCGCGCACGGCGATCAGCTCGTCCCTGGTCAGCATGACCAGCGAGAACGCGCCCCGCACCTGCGCGATCGATTCGACGATGGCCTCGTCCACGGCCACCGCCTGCGATCGCGCGTACAGGTGGGCGATGACTTCGGTATCGCTGGTGGTCTGGAAGATGGAGCCCTGGCGCACGAGCTCGTCCCGCAGCTCCGTCGCATTCACCAGATTGCCGTTGTGGCACGTGGCCAGCTGGCCGTGGGCGCACTCGACGAGGATCGGCTGGGCGTTCGACAGGTGGCTGTCGCCGCTCGTCGAATACCGCACGTGCCCGATCGCCGACGTGCCGGGCAGTCCGGCGAGCGTCTGGGTGTCGAAGATGTCGGCCACGTGGCCCATCGCCCGGAACACGCGCACTTCGTGCCCGTCGGAGGCCGCGATGCCGGCGCTCTCCTGGCCGCGATGCTGCTGGGCGTAGATCCCCAGGTAGGCGAGATTCGCCGCCTCGGGATGACCGAAGATCCCGAACAGGCCGCACTCTTCCTTGAACTTGTCCCACATGGCGTCTGGGTCCTCAGCCACGTCTGATCCGTTCCGGTCCGGACTCGGCCGGCGGCCGCGCCTGGTCCGTCACGCCGATCGCCGCCGCGTCATCTACGCCGCCCGCCGCGCGAACAGCCGCTCGATGGCCGTGCTCCACATCCGCTCCGCCTCGGCGACCGGCAGATCGACGACGGTCCCGGGGCCGACCGCGATCCGCAGCCGATCGCCCCCCGTGCGTCCGATCACGCGCGCCGGCACGCCGGCCGCCCCGGCGCGCGCCAGCACGGCCGACACCTGCGCCGGCCGGACCGACGTCACCACCCTCGACGCCGATTCGCCGAACAGCGCGGCGGCAACCGCCAGGCCGGCGGGCACCGGCGCGCCGCACGCGGGAATCGCGACCTCCATCCCGATCCCGCCGGTGTCGAAACAGGCTTCGGCCACGGTCACCGCCAGCCCGCCGTCGCTGCAGTCGTGCGCCGACTGCAGCAGTCCCGCGCCGACCAGCTCGACGAGCAGCGCCTGCAGCGCCCGCTCCCGCGCCGGATCGAGCCGTGGCGGCATGCCGCGCACGAGCCCGTGCACGATCTTCAGGTACTCGCTGCCCCCCAGCTCGCCCTCTCCGTCGCCCAGCAGCACGACCGCATCGCCCTCCGCGCGCACGGCCCGGCCGATCGCCTGCTCCGCACGCTCGATGACGCCGACCACCCCGATGACCGGCGTGGGGTAGATGGCCTGCCCCTCGGTCTCGTTGTACAGGCTGACGTTGCCGCCCGTGATCGGCACGCCCAGCGCGCGGCAGGCGGCCCCGATGCCCTCGACCGCCCTGGCGAACTGCCACATGATCGCCGGCCGCTCGGGGTTGCCGAAATTCAGGCAGTTGGTCGCGCCGAGCGGACGGGCGCCGGCGCACGCCACGTTCCGGGCCGCCTCGGCGACGGCGAGCATGGCCCCCTGGTACGGATCGAGGTATCCGTAGCGGCCGTTCCCGTCGACCGACATGGCCAGCGCGCGCGACGTTTCCTTGATGCGAATCACGCCGGCGCCCATGCCGGGCAGGACCAGCGTGTTGGCGCGCACCAGGTGATCGTACTGGCGGTACACCCAGCGTTTGCTGGCGATCGACGGCGACGACAGCAGCGCGCGCAGCGCGTCCTCCGGCGGGGCCGCCGGGGCGAGCGCCGTCAGGTCGAGCGACTGCCGCTCGTCCAGGTCGCTCGGCCGTTCCATCGGCCGGTGGTAGACCGGGGCATCGTCGGTCAGCGCGCGGGTCGGAATCTCGGCGACCACCGTCCCGTGATCCCGGACGCGCAGCAGGCCGTCGGCCGTCACTTCCCCGATCCGCTCGGCGTGCAGGTCCCACTTCGCGAAGATCCGCTCGACGTCGGCCTCGCGCCCGCGCCGGGCGACCAGGAGCATGCGCTCCTGCGATTCCGACAGCATGATCTCGTACGGCGTCATGCCGGTCTCGCGCTGCGGCACGCGGCTGACGTCCATGTCGATGCCGGCGCCGCCGCGGGCGCCCATCTCGGAGGTCGCGCAGGTCAGCCCGGCCGCCCCCATGTCCTGGAGACCGACGAGCGCGTCGGTGCGCATGATCTCGAGGCACGCCTCGAGCAGGAGCTTCTCCATGAACGGATCGCCGACCTGCACGGCCGGCCGCTTCTCGGCCGACCTGTCGTCGAACTCGGCCGAGGCCATGGTGGCCCCGTGAATGCCGTCCCGGCCGGTTTTCGCCCCGACGTAGTACACCGGGTTCCCCGCGCCGCTGGCAATGCCCTTGACGATCTCGTCGTGCTTCGCGATCCCCAGGCAGAAGACGTTGACGAGCGGGTTGCCGGCGTACGTCGGCTCGAAGGCGATCTCCCCGCCGACGGTCGGGATGCCGATGCTGTTGCCATAGCCCCCGATGCCGGCGACCACCCCTTCCATGATCCGGCGGGCGAGCGCCGTGTCGAGCGGGCCGAAGCGCAGCGAATTCAGCAGCGCCGTCGGCCGGGCGCCCATCGTGAAGATGTCCCGGATGATGCCGCCGACGCCGGTCGCCGCCCCCTGGTAGGGCTCGATGAAGGAGGGATGGTTGTGGGACTCGATCTTGAACACCGCCGCCAGCCCGTCTCCGATGTCCACCGCGCCGGCGTTCTCGCCCGGTCCCTGCAGGACCTGCGGTCCCTTCGTGGGCAGCGTGCGCAGGTGGACGCGCGAGCTCTTGTAGCTGCAGTGTTCGGACCACATCACCGAGAACATGCCGAGCTCGGTCAGGTTCGGCTCGCGGCCGAGCAGGGCGCGGAGGCGATCGTACTCCTCGGGCGAGAGCCCGTGTCGCTCGAGCGTGGCCTGGTCGTAGGCGTTCATCGCGTCCTATCCCTGCCGCCCGGCAGCCGTCACCGCCGCCGGCCGGGCGGCCGCCCTCACGTCCGACGCCACGGCCGCCACCACGGATTCGAAGACGACCAGGCCGTCGGTGCTGCCCAGCGCCGCCTCGCAGGCGTCCTCGGGGTGCGGCATGAGCCCGACGACATTGCGCGCCTCGTTGCAGATGCCGGCAATCGCGTTGATCGATCCGTTCGGATTGTCCTCGTCGGTCACGCGTCCGGTGGCGTCGGTGTAGCGGAAGATCACCTGGCGGTTCGCTTCGAGCGCCCGCAGCGCGGCAGGCTCGGCGAAGTAGTTCCCTTCACCGTGCGCCACCGGGAGGCGCAGCACCTGGCCCGGCCGGCAGCGCCGCGTGAACGGCGTGTCGATCTGATCGACGCGCACGTGCAGGAACCGGCAGATGAACTTCAGGTCCCGATTGCGCAGCAGCGCCCCGGGCAGCAGTCCGGACTCGATCAGGATCTGGAAGCCGTTGCAGATGCCGATCACCGGCCCGCCGCGCTCTGCGAACGCCCGGACGGCGCCCATCACCGGGGAGAACCTCGCGATCGCGCCGGTCCGGAGATAGTCGCCGTACGAGAAGCCGCCCGGCAGGATCACGACGTCGGCGCCCTTGAGATCGGCCTCCTTGTGGTACAGGAGCTCGGCCGATTCTCCCAGGACGTGCGTTGCGACGTGCCAGGCATCGTGGTCGCGGTTGGACCCCGGAAAGACGATGATGGCGAATTTCATGATCGGCTCAGTCCACCTCGACGCGGTAGCTCTCGATCACCGGATTGGCCAGGAGCTTGTCCGCCACTTCGGCCGCGAGCGCCCGGGCCTGGTCGGCCGACCCGGCGGCGAGATCCAGCTCGAAGTACTTCCCCTGGCGGACGTCCTGGATGCCGGCGTAGCCGAGCGAATGGAGCGCGTCCTGGATCGTCCGCCCCTGCGGATCGAACACCGACGGCTTCAAGGTCACGAAGACACGCGCACGCATCGGGGAACCCTCCCGCGCCCGTTACACCGCCGGCGCCGTCTCGGCCGGCGCGCCCTGGAACACGCGGTCGAAGACGGTGTCGACGTGCCGGAGCTGCACGTCGAGGTCGAAGGCCTGGTCGATCTCGCCGGCGGACAGGACCGATCGCACGTCCGGGTCGGCGAGCAGCAGGCCCTTGAAATCGATCCCCTCGTGGAAGGCCCGCATGGCGTTGCGCTGCACCCACAGGTAGGCCTGCTCGCGGGACACCCCGCGGCGGGCCAGTTCGAGCAGCACGGTCCCGGAGAACACCACGCCGTGCGATCGGGCCAGATTCTCCCGCATCCGGGCGGGGTACACGTTCATGTCGCGGACGACGCGGGCGAAGCGGCGCAGCATGTGATCGAGCACGATGAAGCTGTCCGGCAGGATGACGCGCTCGACCGACGAGTGGGAGATGTCGCGCTCGTGCCAGAGCGCGATGTTCTCCATCGCCGCATGACAGTTGCCGCGCAGCAGCCGGGCGAGCCCGGTGATCTGCTCGCAGACGATCGGGTTGCGCTTGTGCGGCATCGCCGAGGAGCCCTTCTGCCCGCGGCCGAACGGCTCCTCGACTTCCCCGATCTCGGTCTTCTGCAGCCCCCGGATTTCCAGCGCGAACTTCTCGAGCGAGCCGCCGGTGATGGCGATCGCGGCCAGCAGCTCCGCGTGGCGGTCCCGCTGAATCACCTGCGACGACACCGGCGCGGGCGACAGCCCCAGGCGCCGGCAGGTCTCGGCTTCAATCGACGGATCGAGATGGGCGAACGTGCCGACGGCGCCCGAGATCTTGCCGACGCTGACGGCGGCGCGCGCGCGGTGCATCCGCTCGACGTCCCGGCCGATCTCCGCGTACCACAGCGCGAGCTTCAGGCCGAAGGTCATCGGCTCGGCGTGGACGCCGTGCGTCCGGCCGATCATCGGGGTGCGGCGGTGCTCGAGGGCCCGGGCGCGCACCCGCGCCGCCAGCTCCGCCAGGTCGGCGAGGATCAGGTCGCAGGCCTCGCGCATCTGGACGGCCTGCGCCGTGTCGATGACGTCGGAGGACGTGAGGCCGAAATGCAGCCAGCGGGCGGCCGGCCCGACGCGCTCGGCCACCGCCGTGGTGAACGCGATGACGTCGTGCTGCGTCGTCTGCTCGATGTCCTCGATCCGGGCGATGTCGAAACCGCCGCGCTCGCGGATCGTCCTGGCGTCTTCCGGCGGGACGATGCCGGCGGCCGCCATCGCGTCGGCCGCGGCCATCTCCACCTGCAGCCAGGTCTCGTAGCGCCGCTGGTCGCTCCAGAGGCGCCCCATCTCGGGGTGGGTGTATCGCGGGATCATCCGTTTCCCAGGTCGAGCCGGGCCTGCGGCACCTTCAACCCGTTGACCGGACCCAGCACCGTGGCCGCGAGCGAGCCGTTCGAGAACAGGTCGCGGGCGACCCGCAGCATGTCGTCGGGCGTGATCCGCTCGATGCCCGCCAGCGTTTCGTCCAGGCTGAACTGCCGGTCGAAGTAGATCTCCTGGCGGGCGAGGTGCGACATCCGGCTCGCCGTGTTCTCGAGGCTCAGCATCAGGCTGCCCTTCAGGTGATCCTTCGCGCGGCGCAGTTCCGCGTCCGAGACGGGCGCCTGCTTGATGCCCCGCAATTCCTCGACGATCAGATCGATGACCTGTCCGACGGCGCTGCTCGCGCAGCCGGCGTAGACCGTGAACGCCCCGGCGTCCCGGTAGGCGCTCAGCCCGCTGAAGACCGCGTAGGCCAGCCCGCGCTTCTCCCGGACGTTCTGGAACAGCCGCGAACTCATGGAGCCGCCGAGCACCGTGTTGAGGATGTAGCTGACGTACCGGTCGTCGTGGTCCTGCGCGTAGCTGCCCGTCCCCACGCAGATGTGGCTCTGCTCGAGCTCCTTGTCGCGGATCACGATCTGCGGCACGACCGCCGGCGGACACTCGGCCGGGCGGCCGCCCTCGGTGCGCGACTGCGCGAAGGCCTGCGCGACGAGGTCGCGCACCCGCGCGTGCTCGAGGTTGCCGGCGGCGGACACGATGAAGTTCGGCGCGGCGTAGGCGGACGAAAAATAGGTCCGCAGCGACTCCGGCGAGAACGACTCGACCGTTTCCGGGGAGCCCAGGATCGGCCGCCCGAGCGGATGCCCCTCCCACAGGCTCTTGGTGAACAGCTCGTGCACCAGATCGTCGGGGGTGTCCTCGACCATCTTGATCTCTTCGAGGACGACCTTCTTCTCCCGGTCGATGTCCGCGGGACTGAACGCCGGATGGAGCACGATATCCGACAGGATGTCGATGGCGAGCGGCAGGTGCTCGTCGAGCACCTTGATGTAGTAGCTCGCGTATTCCTTCGCCGTGAACGCGTCGAGCTGGCCGCCGATCGAATCGATCGACTGGGCGATGTCCTCGGCGGAGCGGTCCGCGGTCCCCTTGAACAGCATGTGCTCGACGAAATGGGCGATGCCGCCCCACTCGTCGGTCTCGTGCCGCGACCCGCGCGTCAGCCACACGCCGATGCTGATCGAGCGGACGTGCGGCATGCGCTCGGTGACGAGACGGACACCGTTGCCCAGGACTTCGCGAACGATCATCGGCTTCACGTCAGGGGACACGGAGCGTGCCGGCTCCAGGAAAGCGGCCACGTCGGGCACTCACCACCAGTCCGGTAAACCCGGGGCGGTCGTGGGCGGCGAGGCGACAGGCATGAATCGCTGCAAATCTTTGAAGAAGAATAGATTAACAGCTTGTTGAAATCATAGCATGCCGCCGGCGGGAGTTCAACGTGAAAGCAGGCCGCGGCACGCGCGGGCGCGGCGCGGAGGCAGCCGGCTGTGCGGGTCCGCATGCTAGAATCGACGTACCGACCCTGATTTCCGCGGACTCAGTCTCTACCGTGTCCACGCTCCCCGCCGCCATCGATCCGACCGAGCTGGACCTCCCCGGGCTGGAGGCCGCGCTCGAGGCCCGCGGACACGCGCCGTTCCGCGGCCGCCAGATCTTTCGCTGGCTCTACCGGCGCGACGTCACCGACTTCGGCGCCATGACGGACCTGCCGCAGCCGCTGCGCGCGGCGCTCACCGCCGACTTCGCCGTCGCGACGCCGCGCCTCGTGCAGCGGGAGCGCTCGGTCGACGGCACCGAGAAGTTCCTGTTCGCCCTGGCGGACGGACGGCGGATCGAATCGGTCTTCATCCCGGACACGCCGGCCATGACGTTCTGCGTGTCGACCCAGGTCGGCTGCGCGATGAACTGCGCGTTCTGCCTGACGGCGAAGATGGGGCTCGTGCGCCATCTCACGGCGGGTGAAATCGTCGGCCAGGTCAGGCAGCTCGCGGGCGCGCTCGGCCTGCGCGACCGCGCGTTCAACATCGTTTTGATGGGGATGGGCGAGCCGCTGCACAACTACGATCAGACGATGAAGGCCCTGCGGATTCTGGCCGACCGCCACGGGCTCGCCGTGCCGCCCCGGCGCGTCACGCTGTCGACCGTCGGCCTGGTCCCGGCCATCGAACGGCTGGCGGCCGAACCGCTGATGCCCAACCTCGCGGTGTCGCTGCACGCGGCGTCCGACGAGCTCCGCGCCCGGCTGGTGCCGGTCGGCCGCAAATACGGAGTCCAGGAAATCGTCGAGGCCTGCCGCCGGCTGCCGCTCCGCCACCGCCGCCGGATCACGTTCGAATACGTGCTGCTCGCCGGCGTGAACGACGCGCCCTCGGAGGCCGTCCGGCTCGCGCGCCTGCTGAACGGCTTGCGGGCCAAGGTGAACGTGATCCCGCTCAACGCGGCGCCCGGCATTCCGTTCGAGCGCCCGTCGGACGAGGCCGTGGACCGGTTCGCCCGCGCCCTGTCGGAACACGGCGCCACGGTCTCGGTGCGGAAGAGCCGCGGCCGCGACATCCGCGCGGCGTGCGGGCAGCTCCTGGTGGAGGGCGACCGGCCCTCCCCCGCTCAGCAGTTGGCGGCACTCCTCGAATCGTAGCCGGGCGCCCGGACCGTCAGCACGCCCCGCCCGGATCGGCCCGCTCCGGCACGACTTCACCGGCGGCCGGTTCGTCCTCCGAATCGATGCGAACCTGCACCCACGCGTTGCGCGCGTGTCCCGGGGCAATGCGCACTTTCAGATAGTTGTCGGTCACCGCCAGCGTGCCGTCCTCCAGGGTCAGCGACCGGTGGACGCTTCCGACCTGCGACCGGTGGAACCGCTCGGCGAGCCGGCGCCCCGCGTCGCGGATCTGCCGCGCGCGGTCGCGGATCTCGCAGGGCTCGACCCGGTGCCGCAGGCGCGACGCCACCGTGCCCGGACGATCGGAATAGGGGAACACGTGCACGTGGGTCAGGGGCGAGCCGGCCAGGTACGCGAGCGTGGCCTGGAAGTCCTCGTGCCGCTCGCCGGGAAACCCGACGATGACGTCCGCGCCGATCGCGGCCGCCGGCAGCTGCCGGCGGATGCCGGTCACGAGCCGGTCGTAGTCCCGCAGCGTGTACGGGCGCTGCATGGCGGCCAGCACGGTGTCGCTGGCGTGCTGCAGCGGCAGGTGAAAGTGGGGCGCGATCGGACCGCCCGGCGCCGCCAGATCGACGACCTCCGGCGGACAATCCATCGGCTCGAGCGAGCTCACGCGGAACCGGACATCCCAGCGTCCCGCCGCCAGGGCCCGCAGCAGCGCCGCCAGCGACGCCGGCGGATCGAGATCGCGCCCGTACGCGCCGAGATGGACGCCGGTGAGCACGATCTCTCTGAAGCCGGCGGCCACGATCCGCCGGACCTCGCCCAGCACCGCGGCCAGCGGCAGGCTCCGGCTGCGGCCCCTCGTGGACGGGATGATGCAGTAGGCGCAGCGTTCCTCGCACCCGGTCTGCACCGCCAGCGTGTAGGCGGTGCGGCCGCTCAGGCCCGGGGCGAGGGCGGCGCCGCAGGCGCCCGCGCCGTCGGTGGGGCGTGAGGCGGTCGTCAGGCCGGCCTCGATCGCGATGAGCTGGATCAGCCGGTCCTTGGCGTCGTTCGGCACGACCCGGACCACGCCGGGCAGCGCCCCGACCTCCTCGCCGCAGCGGCTGGCGTAACAGCCGGTGGCGACGATGCGCGCGCCGGGATTCTGGCGCGCGACCCGCCGGATGGTCTGGCGGCCCCCCTGGTCGGCGGTGGCGGTCACCGAACAGGTGTTGACGACGACCAGGTCGGCGTGCTCGGGCGACACGGCTTCGGCGCCGTGCGCGCGCAGCTGCTCGTCGATCCGCAGGGAATCGGCCTGATTGACCCGGCAGCCGAAAGTCAGAACGGCGTATTTCACGCGGGGCCCCGGGGCGTGACGGTGATGCGGCGGTCAGTCGGCCGGGCTCGCCGCAGCGAGCGCCTTCCGGCCGATGTCGTGACGGAGGTGCATGCCGTCGAACGCGATCTTCGCCACCCCGGCATAGGCGGTCGCGATGGCCTCGCGGTAGCCGGCGCCCCGGCCGACCACGGTCAGCACGCGTCCGCCGTGAGTGACGAGCCGTCCGTCGCAGACCGCCGTGCCGGCATGAAACACGAGCACGCCATCGAGCGCCTCGGCGTCCGGCACGCCGGCGATCGGCTTGCCGACGTCGTACGCCCCCGGGTAGCCGCCCGACGCCAGGACGACGCCCACGTGCGGTTCGTGGCGGAT
>Ga0307372_10004102_pt1 | contig 22740 bp, 19 predicted proteins | sample OX1MG_FD_202533 | JGI IMG/M metagenome (GOLD analysis project Ga0307372, IMG submission 202533) | Soil microbial communities from Risofladan, Vaasa, Finland - OX-1 | ecosystem: Environmental > Terrestrial > Soil > Coastal area > Acid sulfate soil | place: Finland: Risofladan, Vaasa | collected...
GGCTGACCTTCAGGGCCGCGCCCAACCGAATTTCACCTTCATAAACCGAAATGGGTGAATCGAGGAAAACAAACTTCGTCAGCTTACCGCGGGGATAGCTGACCTTCTCCACCTTCAACGAGGAAGAATCTTCAAACACCACGTTAGTTGGAATCAGATAATCGAGCGAAGGTTTGTGGTCATTGATATGGTATCCGGAATCAATATGGGCCACCACCGCGATTCTTACCGTTGTGCCCGGATGAACGGCATGGGTCGCAAGCAGGATTCGCGCAGAAACAACCGAGGGCGGGCCCTCCGCACAGGCGGCGCCTGCAGGCAACAACAACAATAATGATACCGTAAGCAGACGCATCTCAGAAGTTTTCCTCTCCTTGCTGCAACCGAAAGCCGTGAGCCGGCTGCCCCGGTAACAAGCGACCGGTGAAGGCTTGGCCCTAAAAGAACTACCCGTGATGGGCTTTAAGGTACTTGGTATAGGCCGTTCTTGCCTGTTCCAAACTGACCTGGCAGGAGGAATCCACTTGCCTGCATTTCAGCACCGTAAAGCCACATCCGCAAGTACACTTTCCCTTGGCCAGAACATTTTCGAACTCTTTGACCTCGGCAGGGCTGAGCTTTGAGAGGTCAACCCCAGGCACGACTGAGTTCACCTCCTCCGGAGTGCTGGTTTGAATATCCTGGGAAGCGGTATAACCCACCGATTTGAAGTCTGAAACTTTATGGCCGGGCGGGGCTGAAAGCAATTCTTTGATTTCGGATTCGAAAACGGATACATCCGTCAAACCGACGTGCTTGGCGTAAATTCTCCCGTCACGGCCGACTAAAAAGCTGGTCGGCAACCCCAGAATTCCGCCATAAAGTTCACCCAGCTTGTCACTGCCCATCACCACTGGGTAATTCATGTGAAAAGTGTCGTAGAACTGGCGTACCGGCTGGGGACCATCGTCCATGGAAACGCCGATAATCGCAAACCCCTGGTTCCCGTACTTTCTTTGAAGCTCCACGAAACCGGGAATTTCAATACGACACGGTCCACACCAGGTCGCCCAAAAATCAAGCAGTACCACCTTGCCCTTGTAGTCCTGCAAGTTGATCTTATTGCCGGACAGCGAAGTCAGCGCGAAATCCGGAGCTTGTGGGAATTCGCCACTGGATTTAGCAGCGCTTGTGGTCGCAGGCGCAATCCAGTACTCGTTCACAAAATACAAGCCTACCGCAACCACAATCCCCAGAATAATACCGAGAAGAACTTTACTCTTCTTCACAAGATTCTCCCTTCCCACAAAACTCTTCGTCTGGTTCGCACCTGGCGACTCCCTGACTCTAGCCGATTCCACACGTCCAGCCCTTTACTTGGAATGGACATGGGCCTTTGGACTCACGTTCCCCCCGGAACCCCCCGCGCGCTCGCCAACCGCCTTTCGGCCGGGGCCGTACCAGCGGTACGCCAGCGCAGCAGCAACTCCCAACACCAGGAGCGCGATGAACTGCGAGGTTGAAAAAAGGTGGTTCAACACAAACCCGCGGTCCGGATCGCCTCGCAGGAATTCAAGCGAGAACCGCGCCACAGCGTATAACACCAGATAGAGCAGAAAAATCTCTCCATCGCGCGATTTGTGCTTGTATCGCCAGAGCAGAATCCCAAAAATACAGAGCAGCGTTACTGAAGCAACAATCTGCCACGGAAAGAGCGGAATCCCAAGAGGCACTCCCGTCATTTCATGGCTGAAATTACTGCTGAACGTGATAGCCCAAAAGGAATGACTGGGCACCCCGTAATCGCAGCCCGCGGAAAAGCATCCCAATCTTCCGATGCTCTGGCCCAAAGCAATCGCCGGAGCATAAACGTCAAAGACCTTCCAGAACGGCAGCTTGTAGCTCCGAATGTACCAGATCGCGAAAAACGTCGCAGCGATGAACCCGCCGTAGAAAACTCCCCCGGCCTCCAGTGTCGCCACAGAAAATATCTGGCCCGGGTGCTCACGGTAAAACGTCCACTCCGTCAGAATCATCAGAACCTTGGCGCCAAGAAGAGCGGTGACGATAATCCAGGTGCTGAAATCGATCAAGCGGCCTGTGTCCAGGCCTTCGCGCCGGCCAAGCCGCACCACGGTGTACAGCGCAGCGATCAGTGCTGTAGCCAGCAACACACCGTACGTTGGTAATTGAAAAGAACCTATTTTGAAAAGAATCGGATGCAAACTTTTATTCTACCTCGTTAATAATCCAGAGGCATTAACCGGCGCGTCCCGTTTTTCGCCATAACAGCCCCTTGATGAATGCGCCATGGCACCCCGGAGCCTCGTACCCTTACAGAGTAAACCGGTTGAGAAAAGAAAGATACCCCGAGAGCATCGTCAGCTTGTGCAATGCCATTAGCACTCCAATGCCGATCAGCAGCACGCCTGAGACAACTTCCACCGCTTTCATGTGCTTTCGAAAACGGGCGTAGAATTTGATGAACTTCCCTACGCCGAAGGCCGTCAGCAGGAATGGGATGGCCAGTCCCGCCGAGTAGACAGCCAGCAGGAACATGCCCTGGAACACGGTATTTTTTATGGCCGCCAGTGCGAGAATTCCGGTAAGGATCGGGCCGATACAAGGGGTCCATCCAAATGCAAACGCAAAGCCGAGAATGAACGACCCTACAACTCCACGCTTCGGGGTGATCGTATTCATCCGAGCTTCGCGGTAAAGGAAAGGAATCTTCACAAGGCCGGTCAGATGCAGGCCAAATATAATGATGATAACGCCTGCAACAACGTCGAAAATACTGCGCTGGGAAAGGAAAAATTTGCCGGCCGCGGTTGCCGACGCTCCCAGGGTGATGAAGACAACCGAAAAGCCGATGACAAATGCGACCGAGTTACGAAGGATGAGCGCCGTCACGCTCTCCGTCACCTCTCCCCGCAGCTCTTCCATCGAGAGCCCGGACAGCATGGAGATATAGCCCGGGATCAGCGGCAACACGCACGGAGACAAAAACGATACTAACCCGGCTACAAATGCAACTGGAATACTCAGGTTATGAGTCATTGCAGATCAATTTCTCTTCGGTTCGCCTACCTTAGGTTTGGATGCGCCAGAACGGCTCACGGCACATTTTTCTCCAACACTCCCACCTGAACCTGAACTGAGAGTTTAAGTCGACTGCCTTGCGGGACAGACCTTAAAAGTGTATCATACCCCACCCTGATGGATCACGCCTTGCCAGGGGGCATTGAACACAGGCGGCGTTCCCAATTTCGCCTTCGGAGTATTTGCTTTGTTGCGTGTTCTCATCTTCGATTTTGACGGCATCATCGTCGATTCCGAGCCTCTCATCCTGAAGCTGACCCAGGAGATGGCAGCCAAAGAAGGCTGGATTGTCACCGAGGAAGAGTACTATCGGGGCTACCTGGCGCTCGATGACCGCAGCATCGTCGAACACCTTTATTCCAGCCACGGGCAAACCATCGACCGCCAGCGCTGCGAAGAGCTGGTCAACTGGAAGTCCCAGAGATACGCGAAGATCATTGAAAACGGCCTGCCCGTTATGCCCGGCGCCGTTGATTTTGTTCGCCAGGCCGCCCGGATCTTTCCATTAGCGATTGCCAGCGGAAGCGCGCGAAGCGAAATCGAACATCTTCTCGGCAAGCTCGGACTGCGGGAGGAATTCCGCATCCTCGCCACCGCAGATGACTGCGCGCGTTCAAAACCCGACCCCGAGGTCTACCTGAAAGCCCTGGACCGCCTCAAACAACTTCCCGAGTTTGAAGCCCGTCCGCTCCTCCCGTCCGAGTGTCTGGCGATTGAAGACGCGCCGGGTGGGATTGACGCAGCCCACGCCGCGGGAATCAAGTGCCTGGGTCTTGCTCACAGCCGGCCGCTTGATAACCTTAAACATGCCGAATGGGTTTCCCGCGGATTCCACGAAGTGAATCTAAGGGGTATCGCGGAAGCATTTCAGTGTTCCTGAATGGACTCAGCGATTCACCGCGTAAACCCGTATTCCGGCGGGCTGATCGCCACGACGAGGGACAGCAAGGTAAAAACGTTTCAACTCAGGAACAAACAGTGACGTGCGGGCGCCGGGAGCTGTCGGAATCGTCGCCAGAACGTGGTAATGGCCACTATCCACTTGTTCCACCACACTGATCACACCTTGCCCTCCTGAGACGTAGATCCGCTTCAGCGCTTCGTCATAGTAAAGATCATCAGCATCTCCTGCCACTGCCAGATGCGCAAGGACCTTACCCGACTGCGAATCCATGACCAGAAGTTCTGCAGGTCTGCGGCAAACCACGAAGAGCCGGTGATTCGCCCGGTCAAGCGCCATCGGAAAGTTCGCCCGATACCTTTCCATGGGCCATCGCAGGATGACCGAGCGCCGGGTCCAGTCCGCCACAGCGATTTCCTCCGCCGTTGGAACATTGACGTAAATCCGCGCGCCACCATTTTCAACCTCAAACGCCTCAGGATGACCTCGCAACTTGATTGTTCCCAGTTCTTTTCCGGTCATGGCATCGAGCACGCCCAGACCGCCCTCACCGTAGCCAACGTAGACCCGCTGATGGGCAGAGTCATAGCGAATGTCATCGGCATCCGACGGGAAATGCACGGTTGAAAGCAGCTTGTAAGTGTGACCATCCAGAATCCTGCACGTGCCATCCCCACCGTTGGCGACAAATAGCTTGTTTGACCTCGGCACATAAAGCACACCCTGCGGTTCCCGCATTCCGCTGATGCTATGAATGTCTTTGCCCGACACCAGGTCGAGCACTTCGACCGTGCCGTTGCCCAAAGCCGAAGCAAACAGCCGGCGGCCCTTTAGATCAATACTGAAATGATCGATCCGACCCGCGACACCCGGCATCGGGATCTTCTGAACCAACACGAGCGGCGGGCGCGTTTGAGCAAGCAGGGTTGGAACCACTGCAAGCCAGATGATCAACAAAGTCTTTGTCCAGGCCTTCATAGCTCCTCCACTTCAGCAACCCCTGGTGTTCTCGTATGATGTTCGTCCAGTGAGATACCGAATGTAAAGCGTTCTATCGCCGGCCGCACCAAAACCAGCCTATCGCAAATCGTGTCGCATCCGCCACGGGCCCGGTGTACTCTTCTGTTGAGAATGCGTTGATGGGCTGAAAGTTCCAGAAGCTCATGGCCAAACTCCATATCTCGGGAGGTGAGTGATGTCAATTCCACGGCTTCGGCTACCACTGATGGCGGCTCTTATCGCAGCGATTCTGGCTGCGGCAAACCTATCAATCGCCCAGACCCAGGCAACTTCCACTCAGGCCGACCAGCAGTCGCTCAGCCTGACGGTTTACAACTCAAACGTCGCCCTGGTCCGGGATGCTCGCCGGCTTCGCCTCCCGACCGGCAACGTGCAGCTCCGTTTCGCTGATGTCGCCGCCCAGATTGAGCCCGCCACGGTTCGAATCACTTCACTCACGGCGCCGGCGAAGCTGCAGGTGCTGGAGCAGGATTACCGGTACGACTTGCTCAGTCCGCAAAAGCTTTTGCACGAATACGTGGGAAAACAGGTCACGCTGATTCGGCAGATCACGGAAAACAATTCCACGAAGGAAGTGCCGATGAAAGCCACGCTGCTTTCCGACAACAACGGACCCATCTGGCAGTTGGGCGACCAGATCATTACCGGCATGCCGACCGACCATTATGTCTTCCCCGCCCTTCCGCGCAACCTCTACAGCAAGCCCACGCTGGTCTGGCTTCTCGATAATCGCCAGGCGGGCGAACAACGCATCGAGACCGATTACATGACCCAATCCGTCAACTGGAGCGCTGATTATGTTCTTACCCTGCCGGCCGACGCCCTGGTGGCGGATTTGAACTCCTGGGTAACCGTCACCAACAACAGCGGCGTCAGCTTTCACAACGCTCAACTCCAGTTGGTTGCCGGCCAGGTGCATCGGGCAATGCAGGCCCCGCAGCCCATGGGTCGCATGATGGCCATGAAATCAGAGGCTTTGGCGTCTGGAGTTCAGGAAGAAGGACTTTCCGAATATCACCTGTATTCCATCCAGCGCCGCGTAACGCTGCCGGACAACAGCAGCAAACAAATTGCCTTTGTGCGCGCCAGCGGCATCAAGGTGCAGAAGACTTACGAGATCAACGGCCAGCCCTTCTATTACTACAGCCCTTTCCAGGGCGGCCAACCGCAGAAGGAACCCGTTCAAGCTCACCTCAAATTCAAGAATTCTGAGGCCAATGCGCTGGGCGCTCCTTTGCCCGCAGGCGTGGTGCGCGTTTACCAGGCTGACTCAAAAGGCCAAATGCAATTTGTGGGCGAGGACCGCATTGCCCACACGCCCAAAAATGAAACCTTGAATCTTTACATCGGGAACGCCTTTGACGTGACCGCGGAAAGGAAGCAGACGGACTTCCAAACTCTTGGGCAGAACCTTTATGAAACAGCATTCCAGATCACGGTGCGGAATCACAAAAAGCAGCCGATTGCCATCGAGGTCAATGAACCCGTCAGCGGGCAGTGGACCGTGCTCCAATCCAATTACAAGTATGAGAAGACCTCAGCGTTCTCCATCAGGTTTACCGTGCCGGTTCCAGCGGACGGCCAATCCGTTCTCAGCTATCGCGTGCGAATCCACCGGTAGCCCACCAATCAAGCATCACGGCCCAGGGCTGAAGGAGCAAAATGAGAAAATCGTCCCCGCCGCCGCGCAAGATCCGGGTTCGAACCGCGCGGACCACCGATGCCGCCCGCATCGCCGTTCTTTCCGGCCAGTTGGGCTATCCCTGTTCTTCCGCCGGCATCCGAAGCCGCCTCCGCAATCTCCTTGCGGACCGCAACCATGCCGTCTGGGTCGCGGAACTTGAAGGCGGAGAGGTTGCCGGATGGATTCATGCCTTCGTCAAACAGTTGCTGGAGAGCAGCCGCGAAGCGGAGATCGGCGGCCTGGTGATCGACGAGCCGTTTCGTGGCCAGGGATTGGGGAAAGCTCTGGTCGAACGCGCCGAACGATGGGCCAAGGCGAAGCGCTTGAAGTCCATCTATCTGCGCTCCAACATCCTCCGCAAGGGTGCTCTCCTCTTTTATCAGAAGCTTGGTTACAAGGTCATCAAAACTCAACACGCTTTTCGCAAGTCTTTGTAGAGACGCCGCGGCGAGGCGTCTCTGCACTCTTCCCGTTACAAAATCAGCATACAGTCGCCGTAACTATAAAATCGGTAACGCTCCTGGATCGCGTGCTGGTAGGCACGGAAAATCAATTCGCGGCCGGCAAACGCCGAGACCAGCATCAGCAGCGTCGATTTCGGCAGGTGAAAATTGGTCAGCAGCCCGCGAATAACCTGAAACCGAAACCCCGGCAGAATAAACAAGCCAGTCTCGCCGCCGCCCGCCACAATCTTTCCCTCATTCTTCAACGCCACAAATTCAAGAGTGCGAACGGTGGTGGTCCCGACAGCAATCACACGGCGTCCCTCGCGCAGAGCCTTATTGATTGTGGCAGCGGCCGGTTCTGAAATCTCAAAGGGTTCCGGATCCATCTTGTGGTCTTCCACGCGCTCGGCGTGAACCGGCCGGAACGTTCCCGGTCCCACGTGGAGCGTAATTTCGCAGATCTCGACTTCCCGTTCCCTCAAGGCGTCAAGGACGCGCGGGGTAAAGTGAAAGCCCGCCGTCGGAGCGGCTACCGCGCCACGAACGCTGGCATAAACTGTTTGGTAGGTATCGCGGTCCATCGCCTCATCGGGACGGCTGACATAAGGCGGCAGGGGAATGTGTCCGAGGCGGTCGATGGCGCTTGCGACGTCCCCCTCGCGCGCCCGCAAAAGGACCCGGCGCATTCCGTATTCGCCCCGGTCCAGAACTTCCGCCTCGAGTTCGCCGCCGCCAAAAACAAGCACCTCGCCCGTGCGGATCTTGCGCCCGGGATGGACCAGGCCCTGCCAGACGTCACCCGATTCATTCCGGGTAAGAAACAGTTCGGCCTCAGAGCTCAGGTATTCGCGCACCGCAGGGTTACGCTTGCCGATCGCCTGGGCCTGAGTGCCGCGCCGCCGTCCCAGCAAGCGCGCCGGAAATACCCGGGTATTGTTGACAACCAGCACATCGCCCGGCGCGAGAATCTCAGAGAGCGAGCGAAAAGCGCCATCCCGGAAGGACTGCGCCGCGCGGTCCAGCACCATCATCCGAGAAGCGTCACGCTCACGCAAAGGCCGCTGCGCGATCAGTTCCTTAGGCAGTTCGTAGTCAAATTCTTTAAGTTGCATCGTGCAATCATTTTACGCCAACACGCGGACATTGTTTTTTTGCCGGTGCCGCACCGGCCGCCCTTACGGCGCAGTTCTGCGCGGTATGATAAAGTCACTTCATGCCTCCAGCAACTGTAACGGTTTCCCCTCGCGCGGTTGAAAGAATCTTCAACGCCCATCCGTGGATTTACCGCAGCGATATCGCCGCTTCTCCGGAAATCGAGCCGGGAACGATTGTAAACGTCCAGGACGGCCGAGGGCGGTTTCTGGGGCAGGCCCTTTACAGCAGCAAGTCGCAGATCGCCCTGCGCTTTTTGACCCGGGAAAAGCGTCCGTTCGACCGGGCCTTCCTGGCCGGACGAATTCAAGCGGCGGCTGCCTATCGCCGGCAGGTCGTCCAGGATTCGGAGGCCTATCGCGTGGTAGCGTCTGAAGGCGACCTTCTGCCATCCCTCATCATCGATCGCTACGGCGAATACCTGGTGGTTCAAACCCTGAGTCAGGGAATGGAAAAACTGAAGTCGGCCATAGCCGAAATACTTCAGGAAGCATTTTCGCCCCGCGGCATCCTGGAACGGAATGACGTTGCCGTCCGCTCACTGGAAGGGTTGGAACTGATCAAGGGCGTTCTGGCCGGCGAACCCGCCGATGAAGTTGTAGTGACAATGAATGGATTGCGGTTTGCTTTTGACCTTATGGAAGGCCAGAAGACGGGCGGTTTTCTCGACCAGCGGGAAAACCAGAAGGCCGCACAAAGTTACGCCCACGGCCGGGCGCTCGATTGTTTCAGTTACACAGGCGGTTTTGCTTTGGCGCTCAGTGGGCGCTGCGACTCCGTTCTCGCCATCGAGTCGTCCGAAGAAGCTCTGCGCATGGCCCAGCGCAACGCGGAATTGAACGGCGCATCGAACATTGAATGGAAGCAAGCCAACTGTTTTGATTTTCTGAAGGCCGTGGACCAGGCCGATGACCGGTTTGACGTGGTGGTGCTTGACCCGCCGGCCTTCGCCCGGCAACGGTCAAATCTCGACTCCGCTTTGCGCGGCTATAAAGAACTGAACCTGCGCGCCCTGAAAATCCTGAACCCCGGCGGCTATCTCATCACCTGCAGTTGCTCGTATCATGTTACGGAATCGGATTTTCTGGAAACGATTGCCAGCGCAGCCCTGGATGCCCGCCGGACGGTCACGGTGGTCGAGCGCCGCACCCAGGGGCGCGATCATCCGATCCTGCTGACGGTGCCTGAAACCCACTACCTGAAGTGCCTGATTCTGCGCGTGCTATGACCCGCTGTGGGCGGCTTTGATTTCGGTTAGAATACAAGCTGTGAATCGCATTCAAGGCTTGGCTGCCCTGCTGCTGACGCCGCTTTGCGCAATTCCGGCAAACGCGCAAAACCTCAAGCTTCTTGTTTCGGTCCAGCAGCAAAACATCGTTGCGCCCGGACCCGTTCGCGCAACTTTGCACTTCCACAATTCCGGCCAGGAGACCCTCTGGCTCTATCGGCCCGTGCGGAGCAAACGGGCGGCCGATCCAGGCGATTCGTTTGCGCCCGGAATAAGCGAGCAGGCTCCCGGGCAGAACGACAGTGGATCGGCACTGGAAGTTCATCTCGCCGCAACAAACCCCGCCGCAAACGAAAAGCAAGCGGCCGCAGGCCGCGGTTTCGTCATCGCGCCTGACGCGCTTCCGTATCCAAGGCTCGTCCGAGTTGCGCCTGGAAATGATTACGACGAGAAGGTTGTTCTTCAGGTGAAACCGGCTCAAAGCAAAACGGGCGACAGCACTCAACCTGTCTGGGGCCCGTACCGGTTTTCTGTAAGTTATTCCGCAGACTATGCGAATGCCGAAATATTGGCCCGCGATATCAATGCCAACCTCTGGCGCGGCCAGGTGAACAGCAACGCCGTCACAGTGAATTTGCAGCCGCCGGCGGCGCAGGGCTCGATTACAGGAACCGTTCTTGACTCCATCGGACGCCCTTACAGCGGGGCACTGGTCACCCTCAGCGACGATAACCAGAACCCCATTCATCAACTGGACTCCGACATCGGTGGCCGATTCTCATTCACGCACCTTCCCTTGGGCCGTTACTGGGTCACGGTGCGCGAACCCGGCTCTGCTCATGACACCTCAGTCTTCCGCCACATCGACGTCAACGAATCCGGGTCGCCCGCGACCGCTGAGATCATGCTGCTCCCCGTCGAAAGCAATAAATCGGACCGGCTGCTGCACAAGCCCGTGCTTTTCCATGTTATTGATAACAAGGGTCGTCCACTTGCCAAAGTTAAACTGGGCATCTTGTATTCAACGGGGGGCGTTATCGAAGACCTCAAGGCTCAGACAGGCGGGGACGGATTCGTTGCAATCAGCCTGATTCCCGGCTCAAATCTTGTGACGCTACGTCTGGAGGGATGCAAAAACGAAGACCGGCGGGCCGACGTGGCGCAGGGTCCGGGAGTGGATGGATTCAAATACATCTTCGAGTGCTCCAGAAAATGACACCCTTCCATCCGGCCGGTTGTGATGGCGCCGGCTGTTGTGATCCTTTAGCCCAATGCGTGATACGTGGAACATGCGTTCCCTCTAATGTAAAATGGCCGATTGTGCGACCAGGCCGGCATAGGCGTTGATTCTGCGTGGGCAAACGTTCCGCCGATTAGAGCACACTGTCCCTTCAAGGTAGTTTTATGCCTGTAACATGCAGCATTATTATCCCCACACGGAACCGGCCCGCCTTATTGCGCGAGACGCTGGAGGCCATCGGCCGGCAGAGCGAAAGGGATTTTTGCGTCATCGTGGTTGTGGACGGCGAAGATCCGAAAACTCGCGCCCTGGCTGACACGTACAAAGCGCCGTATCCGTTGCGTTGGATTTTTGAGCCGGAACACAAAGGCCAGGCCTCAGCCCGCAACGCCGGTGCAGACGCCGCGGAATCAGAAATCCTGCTCTTTCTCGACGACGACACCACTCCTGCTCCCGGCTGGCTTCACCACCATCTGAAGCATCACCGCGCACATCGAGGAGGGTTCGACATCGCCGTGTTCGGAAGGGATATTGATCAGTATATCCACCCTCCCCGCTCCCATACGGAGCAGTACATGCGCGAGATGCGAAACCAGACGCTTGCCGAGTTTGAGGCCTATCACGAGGACGAGTCGCTGGAATTCAGCAAGGGCATATCCTTCGGGCTCAACGGCTCCATTCACCGCAAGGCGTTCCTGGCCATGGGCGGGTTTGATCCCAAATTGCATTACATCGGCGAGGACTTCGACCTGGGAGCGCGCTTGCACGACAGCGGCGTTCAATGCCAATACGAACCCGATGCCGTCGTGCATCATCACGATACGAAAGACGGGATCGAGTATTACGACTCCATCATGCGATGTGCCGGGCAATGCGACGTTTATCGTCGGCGCGAAAAAAAACAACGCAATGATCGGCTCCAATTGCTGGCCCAGCTCCACTACGGCAGCTATTGGCGAAGGCTGGTCCATCGCCTGGCCTGGTTTTGCCCCTGGCTCTTTCGCCTGGCCGCGTCCCTGTCCCGAAAGGTAACGGACACAACGGGCTCCAGGCTGAGCTTTCGCCTTTGGTTCAAGCTGGGCGTGGGCGAATACTGGAAAAGCGTGCGCGCAGCAGGTGAAACCCTCGAATCGTTGCGCGATTTATTCCCCTCGCGGGCGCCGATTGTAATGCTTCACAGCATCTCCACAGCCAGGGAACGCTATCTAAAAACGTATTGCCTTTCACCCCGGCGATTTTCGCAGTTTATGGAGTGGGTCAAGAAAGCAGGTTACACCCCCGCATTGCCCACCGAGTGGGAGAGCCTTACGGCCTCCCGCCGCCGCGTTATCCTGACCTTTGACGACGCGTATGACGACTTCTTAAGAGATGCCTTTCCTGTCCTTCAGCGTTTCGGATTCACGGCAACCGTTTTTGTTGTTGTTGATCGTATCGGGAAAACGAATGACTGGGACCAGTCAAAGGGGTATCCGACCCGACGGCTCCTCTCGCTGGAACAGATTCGCGAACTGCACCGTCACGGGATCCATTTTGGGTCGCATACGCTAACCCACGCCTGGCTTACCCGCCTCCCGGATCGTGATCTCGAACGCGAGGTCCGTGATTCAAAATCCAGGCTGGAAGACCTGCTCGGGGCGGAGGTCCCGTGTTTTTCGTATCCATATGGCGCTGTGGACATGCGGGTGCGGGCGGCTGTAGCGCGGGCGGGTTACAAGGTGGCGGTGAGCACAAGGGAAGGACTGAACGGCTGGGAAGACCGTCTCTGCCTGAAACGGGTCAATGTATGCGACACTGACACCATGCTGGAGTTCAGACTGAAGCTTGCAAGGGGCATCGATTTTCGTCAAAGGACCAAAGGTTACCTGGTCGAAAAAGGCCTCTATCGAGCGCCGGCCCAGGCCCCGGAGAATGAAGACCGCGTCCGGGAAAGCGGCGGCTCGGAGACACCGGAAGATTCTGCCGGTATCGTAACGCCCCCCGTTTCAGACTCAAAGCATTGACGGCAAAGCCAGCGGTGCGTTGAAATCTTGATTGTCCCGATCACAACATCCGCGCACGGCAGCCGAGATATCGAACCAGCGACATGAGGGCACGATGAGCGGGCTCGGGGAGCGCAATTCAAAGGCGGACATGCCGGGACACGGTGTAAAGTTCACGGTCATTGTCACCACCTACAATTACGCACACCTGCTTCCGGACGCTTTGCGGACGGTTGCCGCGCAGACCGTTCCGGATTTCGAACTTCTGGTTGTCGATGACGGCTCAACGGATAACACGGAAGAAGTTGTGGCTCAATTCCGTCCGCAGTTCCGAGATTGCAAGTATCTGAAAAAACCTCACTCAGGACCCGCCGACACCAGGAATTTTGCGGTTCGGGCTGCCCAGGGCACGCATATTGCTTTTCTTGACGCAGACGATCTCTGGTCACCCCATTACTTGAGTACAGTGCAGGAAGCTTTCAATGCCCATCCGGAAGCGGAGATGGTCCTGTTCGAGGGAATCACGTTTTGGAGCGAAAACCGAACCATCACCGACACAGCTTTTATTGAGGGCATTCCGCCCTTGCGAGGACCGGCCCGCGCTGCACGCGATATCTTCGCGATCCTTCAAGTTCTTTCCCCCACCGGAATGGTGTTTCTCAAAGCGCTTTACGACCGGGTCGGTCCTTTTGAAACTCAGACCTTCGGATGGTTCGGAGAGGACCTCGACTGGACGCTCCGCGCCCTGTTGGCAGGAGCCTTTTGCGTCTGCTTAAAGCAGCGGCCCTACCTCTATCGGCGTCATGACGCCAACCTGACGAACAAGGCGGCCGACTCGTTCCGGGCATGGCTTTCGATCTATTCCGAGACGTTGCGGCAAGACCGTGCAGATCCGGAGCTCAAAGCTTTGGTACGCGGCATGATCAGGTCTCATTCGGTGCGCTTCCTGACCACCTGCTCAAAACGTGAGGGAAGGCCTCTGCTTCGCCTGGGAATCGAAACGCTGGGTGGGGACTCGCGGATCAGACTGTGTTATCTGGGAACGTACCTGGGCCTGGCAGGCCTGCTGAAACTTCTCAAACGGATCAAACAATTCGGGCGCCGCTTGTTCCGCAAGAAATTGGCCATTGATCTGGGCGCGCCCCCTGAGGCCATCTTCGACGCTTTGCCCAAGTAGTTTCATGATCGGTTCACGGTTGTGAGGAATTTAATCCGTGCGGCCCGCGGCATCCTCCGGCTGTTTGAAACGGGTCGTGCAGAGCGATGCAGGGAGAGGCTCCGCCACGCTCTGCATGGCGGATTGGGATTATGCTTCCTGGGCGGTTCCCTTTTCCATCTCAGCGCCCGTTGACCAAACCATGGGCGCAACTTTGGGTTGCGGACCTTGTCTGATTCGGGCATGCTTGCTCCCTGAGCCCATGAACCGGCTCGCGTCCCTCTGAGGCTATGTCCAAATCGCAATCGGCTACCGGCAAGCAGCAACTGAAGAACGCGATGCGCGAAGAATGGGACGATTGCGCCCATGGACAGTGGAGGTACTATATCTGGGCGGAAGCGGCGGATTCTGAGGAATCATTTCGCACTTCCGGAGAGCGCGATTACCATAGGTACGTGGCCGGCTTTCTGGCAGCCTTGCACCTTGATCCGGCCGGCGGGGTCGCACTTGAAATCGGCTGCGGTCCCGGCCGCCTGTCAGAGTTTTTTGCCCGTGATTTCCATGGACTGATAGCGCTCGACGTTTCCAGGGAAATGCTGAAGATCGGGCGTAAGAGAGTTCCGGCAGACAACGTGCTCTGGCTGTGCAACGACGGATTAAGCCTGAGTCCCATTGCCGATAAATCCGTGGATTTCATTTTCACCCTGAGCGTGTTCCAGCAGATCCCGGATGCTGCAACCATCGCCTGTTATGTGAAGGAGGCGGGACGGGTGCTCAAACCGGGAGGCTGGTTTATATTTCAGGTGATGAACCATCCCCACCTGTCCCTCGGATCATGGACCGTATCGCTTTTTTTGTCCCGCAGGTTTCACGTTCCGCGCCTCCGGGTTTACAAGCCGGATGCGCTTGACGCAGGCCCGGTCCGATTGGGAATCATCCGAAAGGCTTGCGCGGGATCGGGCCTGGAGGTCTCCCGCGTGCTTCAGCGCTGGACTCAAAACACCTGGGTATGGGCTCGCAAGAAACCGTGAGCCCTGGCAGAAAAATGATGTGGACGATCTTTTGGGGAATCCTGATTGTGGCGGCTGTGGCGGATGCGCTGGGCTTTCTGCTGTGGTATGCGTGCAGCTGGCCGCGCTCACAGGTGCTGGGACCGGCGCTGGTCCGCGGCCCGGCTGATGGAAAGCGAATCGCTCTCACCTTTGACGATGGCCCTTTGCCGCCCTACACGGAACAGATTCTCGATATCCTTCAGTCGCGCAAAGTCTGCGCCACATTTTTTGTCTGCGGCAAAGATGTGGAGCAGCACCCGGAAATCCTCCGCCGCATTCACTCCGACGGCCACACAATTGGAAATCACACCTGGTCGCATCCTTACCTCTACTTCATGGGCCGCGCGAAAATTGCGGAAGAGATTGACCGCACCCAGAGCGCGATTCACCAGTCTATCGGATATACACCCAGACTTTTCCGCCCTCCTTATGGCGCGCGCTGGTTTGGTCTCTTCCCCGTGCTGCGCGAACGCGGAATGCGCCTGGTCCAGTGGTCCCTTAGCGGAGACGACTGGAAACTGGGAGCCGGGGCCATTGTGACCACCGTGCGCGCCGGCCTGTGCCCGGGAGCGGTGATTCTGCTGCACGATGGCAGGCAACCGCCTGGAGGCTATTTACAGGGTTTATTGAGAGCCGTTGCGCAGAGCGCGAACCGCAGGAACCAACCGTTGGCGCCCCGCCAACCTGACAGCGACGCCTCCGAAACTGTCAAAGCTCTGCCTGAAATCATCAAGGCCGCACGGGAGATGGGATATGAATTTGTTTCGATCGAAGATCTTTTTTCCGTCCGCCCGGACGCGGGCAATCTTGCGGCAACAACATGAAACAATTCGATTCGCCCTTGATCCCATGCCCTGACTCCGTTAGAATCTCGTGGACTGGGAGAATGGAGTTACGCGAAGCGATGGTTCCCTGGCAGGGCAAGGCGGATAGGACGGCCGAATCCAGTTAGTTCTTACTTGCATGGAAAGTCTTAATAAAAAAGAAGCCATTCTCCTGACCGCAGCCGTCCTGGTGGGCGGTTGCATCTTCCTTTATCTCAACCTGTTCTATCTTCCTCACATACCATTCCATTTTTACGGCGGAAAAAGCACTTACCTGTTCAATGCCCGGCGCATGCTTGATGGGCAGTTGGTGTATCGCGATTTTTTCCAGCACACGTTGCCGGCCACAAACGTCTTCTACTTCCTCCTGTTCAGCGTGCTGGGCGTTCATGCCTGGATTCCGAACGCGATGCTGCTCCTGCTCGGTCTCGGCCTTGCGTGGCTCATCCTTATTATTTCCAGGAAACTCATTCCCGGCCGGACGGCGTTTCTTCCGCCCGTTCTGTTCCTTGTTATCGCTTGCTCCAACCGGTCTGGCGCCACGCACCAATGGTTCAGCATCCTGATGGTGATGGCTGCCATCGCTCTGCTGATCGACCGTATCACCGCGCTGGGCCTGGTGGGCGCCGGAGCGCTCTGTGGACTGGCCACCTGTTTCAGCCAGTCGCGAGGCATCTGGGCCGAAATTGGCCTGGCTGCTTTCCTGATGTGGGCGGTCTACAAGAAGGTCTTATCCTGGCAGGATTGCCGGCAGGCCCAACTCTACCTGTGGGCGCCCTTTCTGACGATCCTTGTGGCTTTTAATGCCTATTTCGCGTTGGAAGCAGGGATAGGAAGATTCCTGCACGATACCGTCGCCTTCGGTTTTCGATACGGGTCCGCCGCAACCTGGAATTCTTTCCATGCCTATATGACGGACGTGCCCGCGATCCATCCATGGTATCGGCTTCCGGGGTTCATCATCTGCCTGCTTGTCTATCTGCTGGTGCCTTTGATTTATTTTCTGTTTTTCGTGCGTCACTGGGACGAAGAAAAGGATCTTCCTTCTGAACCCTGGGACCGCCTTCTCATGCTCTGGTTCGTTGGCTTCGCGCTCTTCCTGAGTGTGGCAACAGCGCCCTCGTGGATTCGCTTGAGCACGGTTTCCCCGCCCGCTGTGATTCTGCTGGTCTGGCTTCTCAATTTCGAGGGACGATTCCAGAAGGTCCGGATTGCGGCTGTGGCAGCGCTGGCATTTGCCCTGGCCATCGGGCTGACCGCTGAACGCAGGCTGCAGTGGCATGGCTATGCAACGACTCCCATTGGGAAAGTCGCTATGCTGGACCGCTCGCAATGTGACGAGGTCAATTTCCTGCTCGGCAAAACCCGGCAGGGTGAGTACCTGTTCGGCAACAACGGGCTTGGATTTTTGCTGGGGTTGCGGGACCCGGCGCGGGTGCCTTTCGTTACTTCTTCAGACTACACGCGGCCCGAGCAGGTTGCCGATGTTGTGGAAAGCCTTAAAAACCATCCGGTTGAGTACGTCTTTTGGTCACCCTTCCTCGACTTGCCTCAGGAAAACCCGACCTCTCCAAGCCACCTGGCGCCGTTGTATGCCTATTTGATCTCGCATTATCACATCGCAAAGGTTTTTCCGAACAACGACATGCTTTGGGGAAAAGGCCTTAAACTGCCCCCGGCACCTCCGTTTGAGGTCGACATGCCGGCGGCGTCCCAGCCTTCGACAAGCGCCCCAATCCCCGTGCCTTAGGGGTTGTGATGGAAAAACAGCACGATTTTCCCGTGCTGTTGACACTTTGCAGGGCGTCATTGGACTCGCGGCGGCTATGGCTGCGCTGGCGCCCAGGACTTTCTCCTCGAAGGGCTGAGGCTTCGGTTAGTATCGTTGGTTGCGCCCGCGTAGGATGACGGTTTAACTCAGCGAGGTTCGCGTGGCTTTCAGTTGGCTCGACCTGACCGTAGTAATCGTCTATCTGGTGGCGGTGACGCTGCTGGGCGCGCGTTTCGGCAAGCGTCAGCATACCCTGCACGACTACTTCCTGGGAGGGCGGCAGCTTCCCTGGTGGGCCATCGCTCTCTCCGTCGTCTCCGCTGAAACCAGCATCCTGACCATCATCAGCACTCCAGGAATCGCCTATGCCACCGACATGGGCTTTCTTCAGCTTGTCTTTGGCTATCTGGTGGCGCGCGTGGTGGTCAGCTTTGTCCTGATCCCAAAATACTTTGCCGGGGAACTCTATACCGCCTATCAGTTGATTGAGCGCCGTTTTGGCCGCGGGCTCAAAGTCTTTACGGCGGGCCTGTTCCTGGGCAGCCGCGCCCTGGCTGAAGGAGTACGGGTCTTTGCAATTTCAATTGTGATCGAAGTCATTTTCAGGACGGGAGTTCTGACGGCCGTCCTGATCATCACGGCGCTGACACTTTTCTACACGTTCGAAGGCGGGCTGACGGCCGTCATCTGGACCGATGTCACCCAACTTTCGATTTATATCATCGGCACCATTGTCGCCCTCGCGCTGGCCATTCGGGGCATTCCGGGCGGCTGGCCGGAAGTGGTGCATCTGGCCGCCATTTCAGGCGGAAAATTCACAATCTTCAACTTCCACTTTAACTGGCATCAGCCGTACCTGTTCTGGTCCGGGCTGATCGGCGGAACGTTCCTGAGCAGCGCCAGCCATGGGACGGACCAGTTGATTGTGCAGCGGCTGCTTGCAGCCAAAAATAAGCGCCAAAGCCAGGCGGCGCTGCTGGCAAGCGGACTGCTGATTCTGTTCCAATTTGCACTGTTCCTCGTGGTAGGGGTGGTTCTGTTTGCTTTTTATCATTTTCATCCGCCTGCCCATGCATTCACCCGCCCGGACAAAATCTATCCCACCTTTGTGATCACGCAATTGCCCGAAGGGCTTGCCGGCTTGCTGACCGCGGCCATCCTTGCAGCGGCCATGGCGAACCTGAGCGCTGCGTTCAACTCTCTGGCCTCCAGCTCGGTGGTGGATTTCTACAAGCCCTTCATCCGTCCTGACGCCGACCAGAAGCACTACCTCCGCGTCTCCCGCGCCATGACCCTCTTCTGGGGAGCTGTGCTGATTGTCATTGCGGTCATCGCGCAGTATCTCCATGAGAGCGTCCTGGTGCTTGCGCTGACCATCGCATCCATTCCCTACGGAGCCATGCTGGGAATTTTCCTGCTGGGCGTTCTAACCCAACGGGCGACCTCCCGAGGCGCCCTGGCGGGGGCCGCGCTGGGTTTATCCGTCTTAATCATGGTCGTCGTGGGAAATGCATTGGGCATGGTTGATATCGCCTGGACGTGGTACGTCGTCATCGGGACGCTGGTCACGTTCATTGCCGGATTGATCGCCAGCGGCAAGCCGGCAACCCAAAAGTTGGCTCAATAGGGCACGAAGGCCCCGAAGATCAAACTTCCCGTCTTGACGAACGGGGAGCGCTGCCGTTACGCTCATCGAGACATATGAAAACAGGGAATCAATACAAACGTTATCTCAGCCTCGCTGCGGTTGCCCTCGCTTCCTTGATTTGGGCGTTCCGCCCCGCAAGTTTTCTGACGAACCCACGTGATTCCAGGCAGGCAGCCAAACCATCTCCGGCAAACCGCGCAGGCAACGGCCGGGAGGATTTGAAGGGGCGCCAGCAGGATATCAAAACCATGCGCGCGCGCGTCATGGCTGCAAGGCCTCTTGCCCTGTATTACTCCATGGGGGATACCTTCGGGCTCGACTCGCTTACGGAGCATGCTACAGAAATGACCGTCCTGGCTCCCCAGTGCTACTGGCTGGATCAGGATGGGAATATCCAGGGAAGCATCCCTCCACCCGTCATGGAAGCAGCCCGGCGGGCGCGTCTGCCGGTCATGCCCCTGCTCTATAACCGTGACTTCAGCCGATCGGATGCGACCGCGCTGCTCAATAACCGCGGGTTGCAAAGACAGGTGATCAAGAGCATGGCCGATATCGCCAGGCGGGAAAATCTGCTGGGTTTTCAACTTGACCTTGAAAATGTTGATCCTCACGACGAAAACCTCTACAGCCGGTTCGTTCGTGACGCCGCAGAGGAACTTCATCAGGACGGCAGGCTGCTAAGCGTCGCCGTCATTCCACGCTTCCAGGATTCCCGCCCAAACCAATGGTCAGCCGCATACGACTATCCCGCCCTGGCCCGAGCGGCCGACTTCCTCACTCTGATGGCTTATGACAACTCAGGCCGCAATGGTCCACCGGGGCCCATCGCGGGCTACGATTGGGTCAAGCAGGCGCTTGAATATGCCGTGGGGCGCGTTCCCCCGGAGAAGCTTCTGCTGGGCATCGCCTTGTACGGCCGCGAGTGGACCCAAAGCGGACGCGGCATCGAGGCGCGTACCCTGCCCTATCCCGAAACGAGGGCGCTGCTCGACCGGCTTTCGCTCACACCCCGGTGGGATGAAAAGCAACGGTCGCCGTGGTTCGAGTATCGCACAGGGGGCGCCATGCGCAGCGTGTGGTATGAAAACGCCCGGAGCATTCAAGAAAAACTGAATCTCCTTGAACGATTCCGGCTGAGGGGTTTTGCCGCATGGCGGCTGGGGATGGAAGACCCGCGGCTCTGGTCACTGGTTTCCGCGATGCGCCAAAGCAGCCCGGCCGTTCCGGCGCGCCACAGCGCAGCCGGCTACTGACCGAGGCGGGAAAACCGCTGTGGAGTTTACCTTGGTTGAGGACAATGCCCGGCAAGGAGCGCCACAGCGTTCCTAAAGGAGCGCTGCCCGCTGGGCCGCGTGAATCAACAGAAGAGGAAATATCCCATGAGCTTTCGACTTCGCCGCTGGTCTCTATTCCCCATCATTTTGGCCCTTGCCATCGCCTACGGATACTTCTCCGCGCGGGAACATCAAAGCCCCGCCGGGAACGCTTCGCCAGCGGTTTCCGTTGCCGGCCCGGCATCCATTCAGGGTCCGTATTTCTCCGACCGCGATCGCATTGCCGACCGCATCATCGCCGCCATCAATAGCACCCGGCATACCCTGGATATCGCGGTCTATAGCCTGACGCAGCCGGACATCACGGCCGCCATCGAGGCGGCCCGTCGGCGGGGAGTCCGGGTGCGAATCGTCAGCGACGAGGAGCAATCTCGCGACCGGCATTCGGAGGTTGATTACCTCAGGTCCCGCGGAGTCCCGGTTCGTTTGAGTAACGGATACAGAGGAGAGCGTTCGATCATGCACAACAAGTTCGCCATCTTCGACGGAAATCTTGTTGAAACCGGGAGCTTCAATTGGACGACAAGCGCCAGCAGTTACAATTTCGAAAATGCCATCTTGATTGCAGTTCCGGAAGTTTCAGCCCAGTACGAAGGCGAGTTCAACCACATCTGGGCGCAGGCCCGCTGATTCAGAGCAGATTGCGCCGGCCCGCATGCTGGAAGCATGCGGCAGCGAAACTTATTTCTTCTTCAATGCCGGCATAATGTATTGGGTAATCAGCGTTTCGTACTCCTGCCGAACCTGATCCGTAATCGGAGCAGATGCCAGCGGACCACCACCGGTGGACTTCAAATAAAGATCACCCGTCCCGCCCAGGGGCCCCGGATCGATCTTTTCATATTCGGCGCCGTCCGCTATGCCAAACTGGTAGATCTGTTTCACGTTATACGTTTTCAGTTGAGCCGGGGTCAGTTTGCCCACGCTGCGGACGTAAATCCGAAGCCGACCAAAGTAGCGGCCCTTGTCATAGTCAACGCGGATCACGTGCTGAAGTTGGGTCGTCGGATCCTGCGGATCGGCATACACATTGGTCAGCAAATAAAAATCGTTGAGCTTGCCTCCGTAAGAGTCGTCCAGTAATTGATAGAGCATGTAAGTGGGATCATCCGGGCTGACGGCTGGTTTCTTCCGCCTGGCCCATGCAGATGGCATGGCAACAGCAAGCAGGCTTATGCCCGCCAGGACAACAACCGCACACTTCCCCTTCTTCACTTTACCCTCCCGCGTCCGGCGGGCAATCCATGCCGTTCAGTCCGGACGGCTTTGAAACAGGGACAAAGCATACCACGGTTTCCAATACGGTCAATACCTGGAGCACTCTTCAAGGGGTATCCCGCAACGTTCCTGCCTCCGGATAGAGCAGGTATTTTGCCCGCAGTTGCCGAAAATTCATGAGCGGGTTCTGCCACAGGTACTCAATGCGATTCGGATCAACATTCTCCCTGATATCATCAAGGACCCATCGCGATCCAACCAGGGGCAGCGTTTTGTCCAACTCAAAGGTTTTGGGAAAGAGTTGATGGAGCGCCGATGCAAGTTCGACCCCTAATTCCGGCGCGTCGAGCGCCTGCCGGTCCACCAGAAAGATTTGAACGCCGTGGCACACCTCGCCGGCATACTTGCTGCCCTGGGGCGTAAAGTCCGCGGGCAGAAAGCGGACTCCCTGAATGTCACGGGAATTCAGGTAAACCGCTAGCCATTTTCCGTTGATCCAGGGCGCTCCCAGCAGTTCAAACGGCGTATCGGTTCCGCGGCCGACGCTGACATTAGCGCCCTCAACCATCCCGACTCCCGGGTAAAGAATCTCCTCGGTCAGCGAGCGCAGGTTCGGGGACGGATTCTTCCAATAGAGTCCCGTCTCGTCATACCAGTCAGTCCGCTCCCAGCCCTGCATTTTGATCACCTGCAGATTGACGCCGAGGTGTTCCTGGCCGTTGTACATTCCGGCCAGCTCACCGACCGTCATGCCGTATCGAATGGGCAGCGGAAAGTAACCGACAAACGATTGCAAATCGGAATCGAGGATCGGGCCCTGCACGATGGAACCGCCCAGGGGATCCGGGCGGTCGAGAACGTAGAACGTAAGGTGGTTTATGGACGCCTCTTCCATGGCATAACCCAGTGTCGTGATGTAAGTGTAAAAGCGCACGCCGGCGGCCTGAATGTCAAAAACCAGCGCATCCAGACCCTCCAGCATCTGGGGAGTCGGCCGCCGGGATTC
>Ga0307372_10004103_pt1 | contig 22735 bp, 17 predicted proteins | sample OX1MG_FD_202533 | JGI IMG/M metagenome (GOLD analysis project Ga0307372, IMG submission 202533) | Soil microbial communities from Risofladan, Vaasa, Finland - OX-1 | ecosystem: Environmental > Terrestrial > Soil > Coastal area > Acid sulfate soil | place: Finland: Risofladan, Vaasa | collected...
TGGCGCACGAGATTGAGCAGGCCAGGTGCGCCTGGCCCGTGCCCTTCAGGCCGTGCCCCTGATAACACATGATGGTGATGACTTCCCCCTTCACCACCTGCTCTGCCGCGAACGCCGGGCTGGACACTGTCACGAGCGCGACCAGGGCCATCGCGCAGGCCGCCACCGACGGGACGAATGCGCGTCGCATAAGGCCTCCTCTCCAGAAGGAACGGGACAATCCGCACCGGATTATATCGTATACCGACTCATCTGGCACGGGTCGCGCGCCAGCGGCCGCGGTCGAAGACGAACCGGGTCTCCGGCGGCGGCGCGCCGGGCCGCGGTCCGGGATACCGGGGATCGCCGGGGAGGAGGAGCATCTTCGTGCCGTCCTCCTCGTACGGATGGGGCTGCATCTGGACGATCGTCTGCGCCCGGCTCCAGGCGAGGATCGCCTCGGTCGATTCGAACCCGGCCAGATCCCAGAGCGTGCGCCAGGTCGGCGGGGCGAGGACGAGCTCGTCGCGCTGGTACCGCTCGAGCGCCTCGGCGGCGGTCATCCAGCGGCTCTCGGTCGTCTCGAGCGAATCGTGGAGCGGCGTCTGGCCCTCCGGCATCCGCGCGAGGAAGAAGCGGGTGTCGAACCGCTTCGGTTCGTTGATCGGCGTCACCCAGTGCGCCAGCGGGTGCAGCGCCTGCAGCGCGGGACGCAGCCCCTCGGCTTCCACGATGTCGCGCAGCGTCCGCTCGCCGCTGTGCAGGGCATGGCGGTGCTCGTCGAAGCGGACGCCGGTGGCCGGATCGCCGGTCGTGACGATCTGGCCGTTCCGGTCGCGCGCCAGCAGGATGCCGGCCTCCTCGAACAGCTCGCGCAGCGCGGCGAGGTGGTAGCCGATCGCCTCGTCCGGCCGGTCCGCGAGATCCGGGAAGTGCGCACGCGCGGTCTCGACACCGTCGCACCACCGGTCGGCATCGGGCGCCCCGTCCGCCGGATCGACGCGCCCGCCGGGAAACACGAATGCGCCGCCGAAGAAGGACGCGCCGCGCGTCCGCCGCACCATGAAGATCTGCGGGTGCGAATCGACCGGAGCCGCGGGATTCCCGCGAAGCACCACGACGGTCGAGGCGGGGTGGGCGATGGAAGGCGGCGCGACGTCGTAACTCATTCAGCGTCGATCTTATGGCGCCGCCGCGTGCGGCGGCAAGCGGCGCCCCCGGCCGGGCGTGGAGCGCCGTGTTAGCATCCGGGCGAACGACGTCGGACGTGGACGTCCTGACGTCCGACGTTCCCCGCTGCGAGGAGCCGGAGACCATGTGCGTGCCGATCCGATCGATCCGGGTGTTCATCAGTGCCTGCCTGCTGCTCGTGCTGGCGGCGGGTGGGGCGGCAGCCGCGCAGGCGCCGGTCCGCTATCGCCTGACGTTTCCCGATCCGGCGCACCACTGGATGCAGGTCGACGTGGTGTTTCCGGAGGTCGCCGCGGCGCCGCTGCACGTCTTCATGAGCCAGACGTCGCCGGGCCGGTACTCGCGGCACGAATTCGCCAAGAACGTCTACGACGTCCGGGCGTTCGACGGCGCCGGCAGGGCGCTGCGGCCGGATCGCGTCCGGCCGTCGGAGTGGGCGATCGCGACCGACGATGGCACGGTGCGGGTGGATTACAAGGTGTACGGCGACCGCGTGGACGGGACGTATCTGGCGATCGACACCACGCACGCGCACATCAACATGCCGGCGGCGCTCATGTGGGCCGCAGGGCTGGAGAACCGGCCGGTGCGGGTCGACTTCGTGCCGCCGGCCGGCCTCCCCTGGAAGGTCGCCACACAGCTGCATCCGACCGCCGACCCGGATGTGTTCACCGGCGGCAACCTGCAGTACCTCATGGACAGCCCGGCCGAGTTCGGCACGTTCCTCCTGCGGACGTTCACGACCGGCGGCCGCACGTTCCGGATTGCGCTGCATGAACAGGGGACGGCGGAGGAGGCCGACCGCTTCGCGGCCGACGTCAGGAAGCTCGTCCGGCAGGAGGGGGCGGTCTATGGGGAGTTCCCGCACTACGAGCCCGGGACCTACACCTTCCTGGCCGACTACCTGCCGTGGGCCGATTTCGACGGCATGGAGCACCGCAACAGCACGGTAATGACGTATCGCGGCTCGCTCGGCGATCCGGCGCAGCGGATCGGCATCCTGAACACGGTGGCCCACGAGTTCTTCCATTGCTGGAACGTCGAACGCATCCGGCCGCGCGGCCTCGAGCCGTTCAACTTCGAGCGGCTCAACATGTCGGGCGACATGTGGCTGGCGGAAGGGGTGACGAGCTACTACCAGACGGTCTTCATGCAGCGCGCCGGCCTCGCCACGATCGACGACACCGCCCGCGCCTACGCCCGGGTGATCAACGCGATCCTGTTCGATCCCGGCCGCCTCGTCCGCACGGCGCAGCAGATGAGCGAGATGGCGCCGTTCGTCGACGGCGGCCACCCGAACGACCGGACGAACTGGGCGAACACGGTCATCTCGTACTACACGTGGGGCGACGGGATCGGCCTGGCGCTCGACCTGTCGCTGCGGGAGCGCAGCGGCGGCCGGATCACGCTGGACGACTTCATGCGCGCCATGTGGCGGAAGTACGGCAGGCCGGGCGGACCGGCGGAAGGGCTCGTCGGCCATCCGTACACGATCGACGACGCCCGCCGGACGCTCGGCGAGGTGGCGGGCGACCAGGCGTTCGCGGACCGGTTCTTCAGGCGGTACGTCCAGGGGCACGAGGCGGCCGACTACCAGGCGCTGCTCGCGCCGGCGGGGCTCGTCCTGCGGCCGCGGCACCCCGGCCGGGCGTGGATTGGCGACGTGGGGCTGGATTTCGGCCGCCGCGGCGCCGAGGTCGACGCGCTCGTGCCGTTCGGATCGCCGGCGTACAGGGCGGGAATCGAGCAGGACGACCGGATCGTGACGATCGACGGCCGATCGATGACGAGCGGGAACGCGCTGGCGTCGGTGCTCGGCCGCCACCGGCCGGGCGACCGCGTGCGCGTCCGCTTCGTGCGGCGGGACGGCAGCGGCGTCCAGGCGATGATGACGCTGGCCGCGGATCCGCGCCTCGAGCTCGTGCCGGTCGAGGAGACGGGCGGCACGCTCACGGCCGCCGAACGCGCCTTCAGGCAGCGCTGGCTCGGCCCGCACCCGGCGGTGCCGGACCGCTGACGGGTCGGGCTACAGCGCGAATTCCTTCACGGCCGGCACCAGCAGCGGCGCGATGTCGATGGCGTTCGACGCGTGCGGCACGGTGGTGGTCGAGGCGATCCGGCCGGCGCCGGCGCGGCGCAGCTTCTCCTCGGCCGCCTTGGAGAACAGCGCGTGGACCGCGAGGCAGACGGGCGGGCGCATGTGCGCCGCCACGAGCGGCTTGACGGTTTCGATCATGGTGCCCGCGGACGACACGATGTCGTCGAGCACCACCGGCGTGCGCTTGCGCTGCGCGGCCAGGTCGGCCGACGACACCTCCACGGTGCCGTCGGCGTGGCGGACCTTCCGGAGCACGACGTACGGCGCCGCCGCGCGTTCGGCCACCGCCGCAATCCACTGCTTGCTCTCCTCGTCCGGGCCGATCAGCACCGGCCGGTCCACGTGTGCCTTGATCCAGGCGGCGAGCGGCTCGGCAGCGTGCACGACGCGGTTCGGGATCGAATAGATCTGCGCCAGCGACGTGTAGCGGTGCAGGTGCGGATCGACGGTGACGAGCCACTCCACGTACCGGGACAGGAGGCCGGCGAACGTCCGCGACGTGACCGCCTCTCCCTGCTGGAAGCGGCGGTCCTGCCGCATGTAGGCCAGGTACGGCGCCACGAGTCCGACCCGGACGGCGCCGAGATCGCGAACGGCGTCGGCCAGGAAGATCAGCGGCAGCAGCTTGTCATCCGGGCGGTCGAGCGTGCAGACGAGGACCAGGCTCCGGTCCCGGCAGTCGGACTCGACGCGCAGGTACGCCTCGCCGTCCGGGAACCGGTGCGACTCGACCCGGCCGAGCGGGATGCCGGTCAGCTCGGAGAGCCGGCCGGCGAACGCGTCGCTGCCCGGAAGCGCCAGCATCAGCGTGTTCATGAGAGTTCTCCTACGGTGACGACCTCGTCATGCGCGGCGAGATACTCGCGCGCGTACGCCAGCTCGCCCGGCGTCTGCGCGTGCAGCGTGAACAGCGGCTGGCCGGCGTGCACGCGCGCGCCGATCCGGACGTGGATCTCCAGTCCGGCCGCCTTCGACGCGGGCGCCCCGGCCAGCTTGGCGACGCGCGCCAGCTGGCGGTTGTCGATCGCCGTCACGAGGCCGGCCCGCGGCGCCGGCACCTCGAACCGATGCGGCGCGACGGGCGGCGTCCGCATCCCGCCCTGCGCCTCGCAGATCGCCTGGAGCTTGCGCCAGGCCCGGCCGTCGGCGAGGAGGCCCTCGGCCGCGGCGGCGCCTCCGCCCTCCGCGCAGGCCCCCACCAGCTCGAGCAGCTCGCCGGCCAGGCGGATCGCGCGATGCCGCAGGTCGGCGGGGGCGTGCGGCTCGTTCTGCGCGATGGCCAGCACGTCGCGCGCTTCGAGCGCCGGCCCGATGCCGTGCCCGATCGGCTGCCGGCCGTCGGTGACGACGGCGCGCAGCCGCAGGCCGATCTGGCGGGTGACGCGCTCGAGGAGGTGGGTCAGGCGCTCGGCGGCGTTCACGCTGCGCACCTTGGCGGTCGGACCGACCGGCACGTCGATGACGACGTGCGACGAGCCGGCGGCCGCCTTCTTGGAGAGCACGGAGGCGATGAGCTGCGCGTCGCTGTCGATGTCGAGCGCCCGCTCCACGCGGATCAGCACGTCGTCCACCGGGCTGAGCCGGACGGCGTTGCCCCAGACGATGCAGCCGTTCTCGCGCTCGACGACCCGCCGCATCGCCGCCAGATCGAGATCGACCGTCGTCAGCGTCTCCATGGAGTCGGCCGTGCCGGCCGGCGAGGTGATCGCGCGCGACGAGGTCTTCGGAATGCAGACGCCCGCGGCCGCGACGATCGCGACGATCAGCGGCGTCGTCCGGTTGCCGGGCAGGCCGCCGACGCAGTGCTTGTCGGCCACGACGGCCCGGTCCCAGGTGAGGCGCTCGCCGACGTTCACCATGCCGCGCGTGAGGGCGACGACCTCGTCCAGGCTCATTCCGCCGGCGGCGCATGCGGTCAGGAACGCCGACAGGGCGATGTCCGTGTAGCGCCCGGCCTCGATGTCGGCGAGGATGGCGTCGAGATCGGTCTCGACGAAGGAATGGCCGTAGATTTTCGCCCGCAGCGCGCTCATCGACTCGACCGTCGGCGCGTGCGCAAACGTCGCCGTCTGGCCGGGTCGGGCGGCCAGCAGCCGCCAGGCCGCGTCCGACAGGCCGGCCTCGTTCGGCCCGAGGAGGCGGTCGCGGACGACGTTCAGCGTCGCGATGATCGAGCCGGTGTCCGTGACCACCTGCACGCGCGACTGGGAGGTGAAGCCTTCCGACCGGCACACGTGGCAGTCGGCCCGCATGTAGAGGACCGGCTCCTGGTACGTGTCGATGCCGAGGCGCTTCAGGACCAGGCTGTTCACGGAGCCGTTCGACATGGAGGCCGCCTCTGCTCCGCGCCGCGCCGGCCCCGCCCCGCCGGGTGCCCGATCGACGCGCTGATCGCGATCTTACCCCGGACGCCGCGCCGGCCATGCGCCGGCGTCGATCGGCTCAGGGCTGGCGCGGCGTGCTCACCTCGACGCCGGGTGAGACGGTGGCCGGCTCGCCCGGGGCCAGCGGCGCCGCCAGGCCGTTGACCCGCAGGTAGCCCTTGATCTCGATCGCCGCCCGCCACAGCTCCACCAGCGTGTGCAGGTAGTCCTCGCGGAGCTGGAACAGGGTACGCTGCGCGACCAGCACCTGCGGGTACGCGGCGGCCATCTGCCGGTACTTCTGCAGGTACAGCTCGTACGCCTGCCGGGCCTGCGGGAGGATCGACGTCCGGTACCGGCGCACGGCGTCTGCGTCGGAGGCGTAGGTCTCGTACGGACCGGCGAAGTCGGCCGTCAGCGCGAGCTTCACGCGGTCGAGCTCGCGCTCCGCGTGCGTCAGCTCCGCGGTCGCCGCGGCGATGTTGCCCTGATTGCGATCGAAGATCGGCACCTGGACGCCGACCTCCGCCATGCCGACCCACCCGATCGGACGCGTGAGCCCGTCGACCTGCTGGCGGTTGTACTCGAGCCCGCCGCGCACGACGATGTCCGGGTACTTCTCCACCCGGGCGCGCTCCAGCCCGAGCCGCGCGCGCGCGACGTTCTGCTCGGCCGCCTTCACTTCGGGACTGTCCCGGAGGATCGTCTGCAGCGCGGCGGCGCGGTCGACCTGCGGCAGGCCGGTCTCGAGCGACCCGGCCAGCGGCGCCAGCGGCAGCGACGGGTTGCCGGCCATCGCCGCGAGCCGCAGCCAGATACGCGCCTGATCCCGCTCGGCGTCGGTCACCGCCAGCGCGGCCCGCTGCGCGTCGACCATCGCCTCGAGCACGTCCGGCTGATCGGCCTGGCCGACGTTGAGCAGCTGCTGTGATGTCGTCACCGCGTCCGCAGCGATGTGCGCGAGCTGCCGCCGCAGCGCGACGAGCTGCTGCGCGCCGAGCGCCTCGTAGAAGCCCAGCCTGATCCCGGTGAGCACGCGGTCGCGCTGCGAGGCGGCCACCGATTCGGCCTGCGCCTGTTCCTCGGCGAAGACCGCCCGGCTGAGGCGCAGCTTGCCGGCCGTGACGATCGGCTGCTGGATGAAGAAGCCGTGTTCGCCGCCGTTCATCGTCGGCGCCCCGGAGATCTCCCGCGCCTCGTAGCCGACTTCCGGGTTCGGGTAGAGACCGGCCTGGTCCTTGCGGCCGGCGGCCGCCCGGACGTCGGCCTGCGCCTGCGCGATCGTCGGATTGTGCGCCAGCGCCATCCGCTCGAGGTCGGCCAGGGTCAGCGGCGCGGGTGCCGCCGCCGGTGGCCCGGCGTGCTGGTGGGCGGGCGTCTGCGCGCCGGCGGCAGCGGGACGCAGGGCGAGCAGGCCGGCCGTCATGACGAGCATGACGAGCATGGTGAGCGTGATGCGTCGTGAACGGTCCGGACCGTGGGGCATGCGGGACTCCTCGTCCTGGCGTGTGGCTGTCGTCGATCGGGCGGTTCGCGTGGCGGCCATTACGCATCCTCCCGGCGCCGGCCGCCCGAATCGCCCGCAGCCCGCATCCGTGCCCTCACCTCCTCGTAGAGCGCCGGCGGCAGGACGCGCACGAGCGTGCTCATGCCCATCACCGCGCCGCTCCAGCCCTTCCGCAGGCCGTACGTTTCCGGTTTGGCCACGAGCGCGTCCATCGGCATGAACATGTCCTGCGGGTAGCCCGGCACGAGCGGCGGGCCGGCCATCACCTCCGGCCGCCCGCGCATCTGCGACATGTCGTGCGGCTGGCTGCCGGCGGCGGGAGGCGCCGCCAGCGGCATGTTCGTCACGGTCTGGTCGTAGTCGGTACCGACGCCCATCCCCCGGCCCAGGCTCGGGCCGTTCTCCGCCGACAGGGCGCTTCCCTGGCGCAGCATGCCCATGCCCTCCGGCATCCCCTTGCCGGCCGCCAGGCCGTGGCCCATCGACATCATCGGTCCGACCATCGACGCCATGTGATTCATCATGTGGTGCGGCAGGTGACAGTGGAGCATCCAGTCGCCCGGATACACCGCGTCGAACTCGACGACGCGCGCCTGCGCGACCGCCACGAGCACGGTGTTCTCCGGGCGCCAGGTCGATTCGGGCGCGCGGCCGCCCTCGGTGCCGGTCACGTAGAACGTGTTGCCGTGCAGGTGCATCGGGTGATGATCCATGCCCATGTTCACGAAGCGGAGCCGCACGCGATCGCCGAGCTTCACGATGAGCGGCGTGGTGGCGGGACCCGACCGGCCGTTGATCGTCAGCCAGTTGAACTCCATCGCCATCGTGTTCGGCACGGTGTTGCCCGGCAGGATGGCCCATTCCTGCAGGATGAGCCCGAAGTCCCGGTCGACCGCCGGCAGATGCGGCTCCTTCGGGTGCAGGATGAAGAGGCCGATCATCCCCATCATTTCCTGCATCGCCATGTGCGAGTGATAGAAGAACGTGCCGTTCTGATGCAGCGTGAACTCGTAGACGAACCGTCCGCCCGGCGGAATCGGATCCTGGCAGACGCCCGGGACGCCGTCCATGTCGATCGGGATCTCGAAGCCGTGCCAGTGCATCGCCGTCGCTTCCGGCAGATGGTTGTCGACGATGAGGCGGACGCGGTCGCCCTCGGTGACCTGGATGGTCGGCCCGGGCACGCTGCCGTTGTAGCCCCAGACGTCGAAGGTGGAGCCGGGAAGGAACTCGCGCTTGACCGGTTCGGCCACCAGATGGAACACCTTCACGTCGCCGTCCATCGTGTGCGGCAGGCCGGGGATGTCGAGCGTCTGCACCGGCAGGAGGCCGGTCGCCGCGTGGGCGCGAGGCGCGGGTGGCGCCGGAGCGGCAGCGCTGGCGGGCGCGCCGGCCGCGGCGCCCGCCAGCACGCCGGCGCCGATGACGGCTTTCCGAACGAAGTCACGTCGGCTCTCACTCATCGTCGAACTCCCTGAACAGGCTCCGGTTATTCACAACGGTCTGACGGTTGCGGCGGTGAGCCCGCCCGCGTGCGGGCGCGCGCGACGCGCGGGTCGTCGGGGCGGCAGACCGCACGCGGATCGTACGAGCGGTCGCTGTCCGGGCACACGCGACCGCCGGGCGATACCGCTGAATTGGAAAGCGGGGCGCTAGATGCGCAGGGGAATGGCGTGCGAAGCGGCCGGCGGCCCCGTGAAGGCCGGGAGTGGGGCCGTGCCGTCGAAGGGGACGCGATCGAGCGCGAACGCCTGCAGGGTCGGGCGCGCCGCGAGGCGGAACCACGCCAGTTGCCGCAGGTGGGCAACCGGTGCGACCGACGGCTCGACGACGGCGCGCAGCGGGCGGGGGCGGTGTCCGCACCGCATCGGCATGTGACCGGCCGGCATGCGACCGGCCGGCATCCTGCCCATCGGCAGACCGTGTGTGCCGGCCTCCTGGCAGACCGTCATCCCGGCCGCCCGCTCGCAGTTGAGCAGGCAGAACGAGGAGGTGACCGGCAGCAGCGCGATCACGACCACGAGCGCAGCAATCGGACAGAGCGCCCGGCGCATCCAGCACTTATAGCATGGAATCCAGGCCGGGTATGACGGGCGACGTACACCGTGAGATGCGCTGAGCGCCCGACCGCTCGAGCGAGGCCGAGCTGAAGCTCGGCGCTACGAAGACCCCGCGAGCGGCCGAGCCCCGAGCACTGAGCACTGAGCCCCGAGCCCCGAGCCATTCACTCTCTCTGAAACAGCACGCCCGGCGCCAGCTTCCACTCGGGGTCGAGCGCCTGCTTGACGGCGCGCATCTCCGCGAGCCCCTGCGGCCCGTAGAACTCGCGCAGGAGCGCCTGTTTCACCGGATTGCGGCCCACGCCGTGTTCGGCGAGCGGACAGCCGCCCAGCCGGGCGACCTCGCGCCCGAAGTCGAGGATGGCCGCCTTGCCCGCCTCGACGTCGGCGTAGCTGTGCGGGATGACGTTGGGGTGCACGTTGCCGTCCGAGATGTGGCCCCAGATGGCGTAATCGAGGCCGCGGCGGGCGAAGCCGTCGCGGTACACGGCCATCATTTCCTCGAATCGATCGAACGGCACGATCATGTCGGCCGCCGTCTTTTCGATCCGGCCGTCGATCGTCTGTTTCGCGCGGCCGACGCGGGCGTTGACGGCGGCCGGCACCGCCTCGCGCAGCGCGAACAGCTGGGCCGCGCGCGCCTCGTCGCCCGGCACGGCCACTTCGGTCTCGTCCAGCACCGCTGCCTCGTCCAGCAGGCGGCAGAACCGGATGAGCGGCGTGTCGGGGGCGTCGGGCGCGCGCGCGAGGCCGATCTGGTCGAACGCGGTCGCCGCGTCGACGCCGGCCGGCAGCTCGAGCTGCACGAGCAGCGCCAGCGCCGCGTCGGCCGGCAGCGCGACGCCGAGCCGGCGGTCGGCCCCGTCCTCGTGCACGAGCTGAATGCTGCGGCGGTCGAGATGCTCGATGGCGGAGACGTCCAGGCCGTGCGGATCGCCGGTCTCGCGCGTCTGCAGCGAGGCGGCGCGCAGCCGGCGAACCGTCGCGATGCCGAGCCGCTCGTCGCGGAAGGGGACGAGCGCCACGCAGACGGCCGGCCGCCGCGGCAGCACGCGCAGTGTCACCTCGGTGATGACGCCGAGCGTGCCTTCCGCGCCGATGAACAGATCGATCAGGTCCATCCCCGGCGCCGCGAAGTAGCCGGCCGAGCACTTCGGCACGTCCGGCATCCGGTACGTCGGCACGGGGACGCGCACGACGCCGCGGCAGCCGGTCTCGATCGTGAAGAAGCCGTCGGGGTGCGCCGTCACCTCGCCGCGGACGAGGTCGAGCACTTCGCCGCACGCCAGCACGACGGTCAGGGCCTGCACCCAGTGACGCGTGCTGCCGTACTTGAAGGTGGCGGCGCCGGCGGCGTTGGTCGCCACGGTGCCGCCGACCCGTGCGCCGTCGTAGGTCGGCACCGGGGGATAACAGCGGTTGGAGGCCGCCAGCACGCGGTTGAGCGCGGCCAGCGGCACGCCGGCCTGGACGCGGACGGTGCCGGGACCGGTTCCCAGAATGGCCGTGGCGTGCGAGGTGGCCAGCAGCAGTTCGCCCATCGGCGTGGCGGCGCCCGTCAGCGACGATTGCTCGCCGATCGGCAGCACGGCCGCCGCCGACGCCAGGGCGGCGGCGACGTCCGCCTCGGTCGTCACGAAGGCGACGCCGGCGGCGTGGCCTCCGGGATAATGCGCGGCGTCCTCCAGCAGCCCGCGGACGATGTCGGGGTCGGTGCGGACGGACGTGGTGACGACGCCGCGGGGCGCGCGCGTGGTGGTGTGCCAGGTCGGCATTGGTTGAGTCGGACGGCGCCGCCGGCCGGCGCGGCCCGTGCGCCTATGGTAAACGCTCACGCGTCCGCCGCGACGACCGGTTCCGGCCGGCCGGGCGCTCCGGACCGGATGCTATACTCGGCACGTGAAATTTGCTCCGGAATACGTGACGTACGTCCTCAACGAGCATTTCGAGGACGCCAAGGAGCTGTTTCTGGCGCCGCTGCTGGCGATTCACCACGCGCACCTGGTGATGCTGGCCGCGCAGGGGATCGTGTCGCCCGCCGACGCCGCCGCGATTCGCGCCGCGATCGACGCCGTGTCGCCCGCCGACGTGCGCCGTGCCGCCTACGACGGCACCTGCGAGGATCTCTTCTTCTACATCGACGGCCTGCTCGTCGCGACGTGCGGCGAGGAGGTGGCCGGGCGCCTGCACACGGCCCGCAGCCGCAACGACATCGACATGACGATGTACCGGATGCGGCAGCGGGAGTTCGTGCTCGGCCTGTTCGGCGCCGCCCGCGATCTGCGCCGCGTGCTGCTCGACACGGCCGCCCGGCACCACGGCACGGTCTTCGCCGTGCACACGCATACGCAGCGGGCGCAGCCGACCACGGTCGCCCATTACCTGCTCGCGGTCGTCGAACAGCTCGAGCGCGACGCGGTCCGGCTGCGCGCGGCGTACGAGACGACGAACCGGTCGCCGCTCGGCGCGTGCGCCATCACCGGCACCGGCTTTCCGATCGACCGCGACCTGACGAGCGATCTCCTCGGCTTCGCCGGTCCCACCGGCAACACCTACGGCAGCATCGCCACCGTCGACTACCTGCTCGAGAGCACGTCGGCGTCGGCGGTCCTGCTGACCGGCCTCGGCCGGTTCGTCCAGGACCTCCTGCTGTGGGGAACGTCGGAGTTCGACTACGTCCGGTTCGGCGACGGGTTCGTCCAGACGAGCAGTATCATGCCGCAGAAGCGGAACCCGGTCGCGATCGAGCACGCCCGCGCGATCGGCAGCAAGGCGCTCGGCCAGGCGTCGGCCATCGTCCTGGCGGTGCACAACACCCCGTTCGGCGACATCGTCGACACCGAGGACGACCTGCAGCCGCTCGTCTTCTCGATGTTCCGCGACGCGACGCGCACCGTGAAGCTGGTGGCCGCGGCCATGCGCACGGCCGACTTCGACGCCGCCCGCCTCGAAGCGCGCGCCGGCGAGGGCTGGACGACGCTGACCGAACTGGCCGACACGCTCACGCGCGAGCACGGAGTGCCGTTCCGGACGGCGCACGCCATCGCCGCGCGCGTCGCCCGCAGCGCCGGGCCGGCGTCGCCGGACGAGGTGGCGGCCGCGCTCGCCCTGGCGTCCCTGGAGCTGCTGGGCCGGCCGGTCGAGTATCCGCCCGCGGCGCTGGCCGGCCTGCTCAGCCCGCGCCGGTTCGTCGAGGTGCGGGCGACGCACGGCGGGCCGGCGCCGTCGGAGACGAGGCGCGCGGCCGGCGCGTCGCGCGACAGGCTGGAGGCCGACGACCGCTGGTGGACCGGGGCGCGCGATCGCCTCGCGGCGGCGGAAGGCCGGCTGCGGCAGCGCAGCGACGCGCTGTAGCGCGCGGCCGGGCGTCCGCGGGCGGCGCCGGGGCGGGCGGATCCCGTGGGGCGCGAGGAGGGCGAGGTGCGGCATGAGTGACGGGCGGGCGACGCGCGACGGCGACGCGTCGATGACGCGTACGTACGTGCTGGTCGTCCTTCTGGAGATCCTCGTCCTGCTGGGCCTGTGGCTCGCCGGCCGCTATTTCGGGATCTGAGGGGGGCCGATGCACATCGTCGACTGGGCCATCGTCGGCCTGTATCTCGTCTGGATCATCTACGACGGCCTCAAGCGGACCAAGGGCAGCGATCGGATCGAAGGGTATTTCCTGGCCAACCGGTCGCTGCCGTGGTGGGCGGTCGGGCTGTCGGTGATGGCGACGCAGCTCAGCGCCATCACGATCGTCGGGACGACCGGGCAGGGGTACGCGGACGGGATGAGCTTCGTCCAGTTCTACTTCGGCCTGCCGATCGCGATGATCATCCTGTCGCTGACCGTCGTGCCGTTCTTCCATCGCGCCAAGGTCTACACCGCGTACGAGTACCTGGAGAAGCGGTTCGACGCGAAGACGCGGGCGCTGGCGGCCTCCCTGTTCCTGGTGCTGCGCGCGCTGTCGTGCGGCACGATCATTTCGGCCCCGGCCATCATTCTGTCGATCGTGCTCGGCTGGAATCTGACGGCGACCGTCGCCGCGATCGGCCTGCCGACCGTGCTGTACACGATGTTCGGCGGCGTCCAGGCGGTGACCTGGACCGACGTGAAGCAGATTGCGGTCGTGATTGCGGGGATGCTGGCGGCGGTCGTCGTGCTGGTCGTCGGCATCAGCCACCACGTCGGCGTGAGCGAGGCGCTGCACCTGGCGGGCGCCACCGGCCGGATGCAGTCGCTCGATTTCCACTTCAACCTGCGCGACACCTACACGTTCTGGTCCGGCACCATCGGCGGGCTGTTCCTGATGCTGTCGTACTTCGGCTGCGACCAGAGCCAGGTGCAGCGGTACCTCACGGCGAAGTCGGTGCAGGAAGGGCGCGAGTCGCTCATGGTGAGCGCCTTCGCGAAGATCCCGCTCCAGGCCCTGGTCCTGCTCACGGGCGTGCTCGTCTTCGTGTTCTACCTGTTCCAGACGCCGCCGCTGCTCTTCAACCCTGTGCACGAGGATCAGATCCGCCGGAGCGCGCAGGCCGGCGCCTATCACGACCTCGAGACCGAGTTCGCCCGGAACGTCAGCGCCCGGCGGACGGCGGCCCTCGCGGCGGCCGCGGCGCGGGATCGGGGCGATGCCGCGCGCGCGCACGACGCCGAGCAGGCCTTCCTCGCGGCCGACGCGCGGGTGCGGACGGCCCGGCAGCAGGCGGTGGGCATCCTCAAGCAGGCGACCGGCGACCAGGAATACACCGACGTGAACTACGTCTTCCCGACGTTCGTGGTGACGAGCATGCCGATCGGCCTCGTGGGCCTGATGATCGCCGCGATCTTCGCCGCCGCCATGTCGGCGAGCGCCGGCGAGCTGAACTCGCTGGCGACGACGAGCGTCATCGACATCTACCGGCGGCACGTGAACACGTCGGCCTCGGATCGCCACTACCTCCTCGTGTCGAAACTGGCCACCGGCGTGTGGGGCCTGTTCGCCTGTGTCGTCGCCGTGTACGCGGTCAATCTCGGGTCGCTCATCGAGGTGGTCAACAAGTTCGGGTCGTACTTCTACGGCTCGCTGCTCGGCGTGTTCGTACTGGCGATCGGCACGAAGCGGGCGACCGGCCGCGGCGCGTTCTGGGGCCTGATCATGGGCATGCTGGCGGTCGGCGCGGTCGGATTCGGCACCGACGTCTCCTACCTCTGGTACAACGTTGTCGGCGTCGTGGTCGTCACGGTCGTCGGGATGGTCCTGAGCTATACCGACCGCGCGCCGGCGCCGACTGCGGCAACGTGACACGGCGGCCGACCGGCACTGGCCGCGCGCTATAATTCCGTCTGTCGCGTCCGGCACGACATTCAGCGAGGATGGAGAACGCGTGGCGACCGGAACCCTCAGCGTGGCGCTGATCAGCGACGTCTTCCACGAGGCGGACGCCGCGGAGCGCCTCCGGGCGCGGCTCGCGGAGGCCGCGGCGCGAGGCGCCGCGCTGGCGGTGCTGCCGGAGCTGCCGCTGAACCCCTGGGCGCCCGCCACGGCGACCGCGCGCGACGAGGATGCGGAGGCGCCCGGCGGGCCGCGCCACCAGCGGCTGGCGGAGGCGGCGCGGGCGGCCGGCATCGGCCTGGTCGGAGGGGCGATCGTGCGGGACCCCGGAACCGGCCGGCGGTACAACACGGCGCTGGTGTTCGACGCGTCCGGCACGCTGCGCGCCGCCTGTCGCAAGCTGCACATCCCCGAAGAGCCGGGATTCTGGGAAACGTCGCACTACGAGGGCGGCACGGAGATGCCGTCGATGATCGACGCGTTCGGGGTGCCGGTCGGCGTGCAGATCTGCTCCGACATCAACCGCCCGGAAGGGTCGCACCTGCTGGGCGGCCTGGGGGCCGAGGCGATTCTGGCGCCCCGCGCGACCGAGCGGGCCACCTACGATCGGTGGCGGGTCGTCTTCGTCGCCAACGCGCTGACCAGCGCCGCCTACGTGCTGTCGGTGAACCGCCCGGCGCCCGAGCAGGACGTGCTGCTCGGCGGGCCGTCGATCGCGGTGGCGCCGGACGGCGACGTGCTGGTGGAGACGACCGAGCCGGTCGCCCTCGTCACCCTCGAACGGGCGCGGGCGGCGCGGGCGCGGCGCGCGTATCCGGGCTATCTGCCGGTGCGCGCGGACCTGTATGCGGAAGGCTGGCGGCGGCTCGCGCACGGCCGGCAGGCGCAGCCGGCGCGGTGAGCCACGGCGCGCCGGAAGACTGGACGCATCGTTCAACGGGGGGCGATTACATGAAGGATCTGGCTGCGCACAGCATCGAGCTCGAACGCGAGAAAGTGAAGTTCCTGCAGGAGATGACCAGGAAATACGACCTGGCCGACATCGGCAAGGCGGTCCGGTGCCTGGTGAACTACGCGCGGGAGAACCCCGACAAGCTGGACGATATCTTCGCCGAAGTGCGCTGTCTCGACTGCTGACGCTCGAGGAACGGGTCCGGGCCGGGCGGCCGTCTCCGCCCCGGCCCGCCGTCGCCACCCACCAATTTCGTAATCTTTCGCACGGACCGGTCATGCCCCGCTTCCACATCCCGGCTGTCTGAGATAGATTATCCTCCTCAAGATCAAGCGGTTGGCGCTGACCCGGCTCCGGGAACACGCCTTGCTCGGCATCAGCCCACGGAACCAGTCTGCCGTCCGGCCCGGCGGGTGCCAAGGCTGTGCACATGCCCCGACCTCACCGATCCAACGCCGCCGGGTTCACCCTCACCGAGCTGATGGTGGTGATTGCCATCATGGGGATCACCACGGCCATGGCCGTGTTCCAGGCGCAGGTGTCGCTGCCGGCGATCCACGCGGACGGGGGCATGCAGGTCGTCATGGCCCAGCTCAACAGCGCGCGCGCGCTGGCGATCAGCCAGCGACGGAACATCGAGGTGAACTTCATCGCGCCGAACGAGATTCAGCTGGTGCGGCAGGAGGTGCCGGCCGGCACGACGGTGCTGAGCCTGGTGCCGCTCGAGAGTGGCGTGCAGTTCATGCAGTTTCCCGGGGTGCCTGACACGCCGGACGCCTTCGGCGACGCGTCGGCGGTCGATTTCGGCAACGCCACGTCGATGATGTTCACGAGCGACGGCACCTTCATCGATCAGACGGGGACGCCGCTGAACGGCACGGTCTTCCTGGGGATTCCGCACGCGGCGGGCTCGGTGCGTGCCGTGACGGTGCTCGGTTCGACCGGCCGGGTCAGCGGGTACAAGTGGAACGGCGTCCAGTGGGGGCAATGATGACGCCGGCGGTGCGGACGGATCGCGGCTTCTCGCTCATCGAAACGATGATCGCGATGGGCATTCTGGCCGTCGGCCTGCTCGGCGCGGCCGGCGTGCTCACGGCCGGCATGAAGCGGCTCGCGGGCTCGCCGGCGCAGGTGATTGCGACGCAGAAGGCGGCGGAGGCGATCGAGAGCGTGTTCGCGGCGCGCGACTCGCACGTGCTGACCTGGGCGCAGATCCGGAACGTGAAGGGGGCGTCGGGGGCCGACGGCGGCGTCTTTCTGGACGGCCCGCAGCCGCTGCGCACGCCCGGCCCGGACGGGCTGGTGAACACGGCGGACGACGGGCCGATCGAGACGGTGACGAATCCTGGGCCGGACGGGCGTTTCGGCACGGCGGACGATCAGCAGATTCCGCTCACCAGCTACACGCGCGAGATCCAGATCCGCGACGTCGAGCCCGACCTGCGCCAGATCACGGTCATCGTCACGTACCAGGACGGCACGGGGCAGCGGCAGTACGTGCTGACGTCGTACATCTCGAACTACTCCTGAGGCCATGGTGGCTGAGACCCCGGACCGCGAACGCGGCTTCACGCTCATCGAGCTGCTGATCAGCATGACCATCGTGCTGCTCGTGCTCGGCGCGTCGCTGACGACGTTCACCAGCGCGCTGAAGGTGAACGCCGCCGGCACGGAGCTCGGCGACGCCAGCCAGAACCTGCGGGCCGGCACCGACCTGATGGTGCGCGATCTGCTGCAGACCGGCGCGGGCATTCCGACCGGCGGCATTCCGATTCCGTCGGGTGCCGGCGCGACGCCGCTCGACCGGCCCGGCGTGCCGGGCACGGCGCCCAAGTTCAACCCGGCGCTCGACGTCCTGCCGGCCATCACGCCCGGCATGGGCCTGGGCTCGACGGTCAACGGCCAGGCGACGGACGAGGTGACCCTGCTGTACGCCGACAGCTCGCTGCCGCTCGACCAGACGCCGTTGACGGCGATTGCGTCGGACGGATCGAGCATGACGGTCGATCCGGGGACGCCGATCACCGATGCGGACAGCGGCATCAAGGTCGGCGATCTCATCATGTTCAGCAATGCGATCGGCAACGCCATTCAGATGGTGACCCGCGTGAGCGGCGGCCAGACGGTGTACTTCGACGCCGGCGATCCGATGAACCTGAACCAGCGCGGCGCGGCGCAGGGAACGATCATGCAGCTCCAGAGCAGTCCCGGGGTGTTTCCCCCGACGACGGCGACGCGCATCGACATGATCACGTTCTACGTGGATCAGACGACGACTCCGGGCGAGCCGCGGCTCGTGCGCCAGGTGGACTTCGGCCCGCCGCTGGCCCTGGCGGGCGTGGTCGAGGACCTGCAGATCTCGTACAACCTGGTCGACGGCGTCACGAACCCGACCGACGTGAAGAGCCCGGTGGCGCCCAACACGCCGAACCAGATCCGATCGATCAACCTCCAGATCGGCGTCAGGTCGGAGGACAAGGTCGCGCCGCTGAACGACTACCTGCGGGCGTACCTGAACACCCAGATCACCGTCCGCAACCTGGCGTACGTCGATCGGTACCAGTAGGGAGCGCAGAGAACGATCATGGCACCACAGGGGTCTTCGTCGGAACGCGGGGTGGCGCTCATCACGACGCTGCTCGTGCTGATGCTGGTGTCGTCGCTGCTCGTCGGGTTCACGGCGGTCGTGGTGAGCGACCAGCAGAACCGGGGGATCGACGAGGACCGGACGCAGGCGTTCTATGCCGCCCAGGGCGGGCTGGAGAAGCTGACCGCCGACCTCGGCAACCTGTTCTCGACCGACGTGGCGCCCAGCCAGGCGCAGATCGACGGCGTGATGAACAACCCGCCGGTCCTCCCGGGCGTCACCTACCAGGCGGCCGGCGGCGGGTCGGGCTACACCATCACCTACACCGCCGACGCGAATGGCAATCCGGTTTCGCAGAACCGGACGATCCTCTCGGGGCCGTACCAGGGGCTCATCGGCCTCATCACGCCCTACCAGATGGACGTGACGGCCCGGACGGTGCGCGGCAGCGAAGTCCACCTCACGCGGACCCTGCAGACGGTCGCCATCCCGGTCTTCCAGTTCGGCACGTTCTCGGACACCGACCTCAGCTTCTTCGCCGGCCCCAGCTTCAACTTCGGGGGCCGCGTGCACACCAACGGCAACCTGTTCCTGGCCGAGGGCAACGGCAACACGCTGACGCTGTCGGACAACGTCACGGCGGTCGGCGAGGTGATCCGGACGAACCTGTCGAACGGCTGGCCGACCAGCAGCAACTACACCGGCACGGTGAACGTCCTCACGTCGCCCGGCGCGTACCGCGCGCTGAAGACGACGGAGGGGAGCCTCGTCGGCACCCTCGGGTCGGCGCTCAACGAGCCGACCTGGACGAACCTCTCCCTGGGGACCTACAACGGCAACATCCGGAACGGCCGGACGGGGGCGACCACGCTCAACCTGCCGCTCATCACGGTCGGCGGCCAGACGACCGACCTCATCCGCCGGCCGGCCTCCTCGACGGAGAACGTGACGAACCCGACGCTGTTCCAGCAGCGCTACTTCAGCATGGCCAGCCTGCGGATCCTGCTGTCGGACAACCCGAACGACATCACGTCGCTGCCGACCGTGACCCAGACGCCGCCGGTCTCCCTGGGGAACCTGGCGCTGAATCCGATCAGCGGGTACACGGTGGATGCCAACCATCCGCCGCTGGCGATCTCGTCGGGCGTGACGACGGACGGCTATCGGTCGCCGGCCGGCACGCCGCTGCTGGGCGGGTACCTGAAGATCGAGAAGCAGGACGTCAACGGCGTCTGGAGCGACGTCACCGCGGACATCCTCAGTCTCGGGATCGCCGGCAAGAACCTGTCGAACGGCGCGTGCACGGATCCGAATCCCGACGCGGTGCTCCGGTTCGAGCGCCTGCGGGACGTGCCGTCGACCGCCCCCGGCAACGCGTGCGGCAACGGCAGCACGGTGGCGACCGACTACTGGCCCGACCTGCTGTTCGACCCGCGCGAGGGCGACCTCCGCGACAGCAATTCGACGAGCAGCAAGAACGTGTACCTCGGCGGCGTGATGGGCTACGTGGAGCTCGACGTGCGGAACCTGTCGCGCTGGTTCGAGGGCCAGATCGGGACGGAAGGCACCAACGCGATGAACCAGACCGGCTACGTCGTCTACTTTTCCGATCGGCGCAACAACCATGACGCCTCGGGGAACGAGACCGGCGAGTACGGCTTCGAGGATTTCGTCAACCCCGCGTCGCCGTCCGGCACGCCGAACGGCATCCTGGACCCGGGCGAAGACGTGAACGGCAACGGGGTGCTGGACACGTACGGCGAGGTGCCGACCGTGCCGCCCGGCGGGATGTCACCGCTCGACGCGACGGCGACGCCGTGGACGGCCGTCACGCCGCAGATCGCGGAGGTGAACAGCCCGATCTTCTTCCGGCGCGCGCTGAAAGTGACCGACGGCGCGCTCGGCAACATCATCGCGCCCGGCCTGACGATCGCCGCCGAGAACCCGGTGTACCTGCAGGGCGACTGGAACGCGGCCGGGTCGTTCGGCAATCCGCACGTCGCGACGTCGATCATCGCCGACGCGCTGACGCTGCTGTCGAACGCCTGGAACGACGAGAAATCGTTCGCGTCGCCGCAGAATCCGTCCGGGCGCCAGGCGTCGACGACCTGGTACCGCCTGGCGGTGATCGCCGGCAAGGGAATGTCGTTCCCGCAGCCGACGTGGGGCGCCGCGCAGGACTTCGGCACCGACGGCGGCGTGCACAACTTCCTGCGCTACATCGAGAGCTGGTCGGGACAGACGCTGAACTATCGCGGCGCCATGGCGAGCTTCTTCTACAGCCAGCAGGCGGTCGGCACCTACAAGTGCTGCAACAACGTCTACAGTCCGCCGACCCGCGCCTACAACTTCGACACCGACTTCCTGACGCCCTCGCTGCTGCCGCCGCGGACGCCGGTCTTCCGCGACGTCAACGTCCTCGGGTTCACCCAGGTCATCGCACCCGGCAAGTAGGATCCGGGTCTCGGGTGCTCAGGCGTTCCCGAGCCGCGAGGGCCCGAGCCCCGAGTGGCCGGGCTGAAGCCCGGCGCTACGACGACCCCGCGGGTCTCCGAGCCCCGAGCCCCAAGCCCCTACCGCCGCGGCACCGTGCCGCCTCCGCTCGAGGCGCCGATCGGGTCGCCGGGCGGCGTCGGCAGCGGCGCGGTCGGCTGATAGACGGCCGCCGGCCGGTGGAGGAATCGCTCGATGTCGTCGCGCGTCGCGCTGCGGAACGCGATCGTCATCGGGCCGGCGCCGGCCGGGGCGGTCTTCAGCCGATTGGCCAGCTGGCGCAGCCCCTGGGCGGCGACGGCCCGCACCTGCGACGAGGCCTCACGATTCGCCGCCAGCTCCATCAACTGCTGCACGACGACGTGCTGGACGGCCCTGGCGACCACCGCCTGCGAGCCGTTCGCGGGCGCCGCGTGCACCCAGGTCCTGGCGATGAGCGCGTTGACCACGTCCATGAAGCCGGGATTGGCCGCCTCCCGCCCGTGAAAATCGATCATGCGCGCGGCGCGCTGCGGCTGCAGCAGCCCGGAGACCGTCAGGTCGGCGGCGATCGTCGCCGCGGCAATCGGATCGAACGCCGGGCTCATGTGGCCGGCGAACAGCTCGTCGGTCGGCGAGCCGTAGTCGTCCGCCTGCGGCGGGATCAGGTCGAGGATCCGCGACGGCAGGGTCAGCACGCTCAGATCCAGCGTCGACAGCACCGCCTGGAGGGCGTCGCGCTGCCGTGCCGCCGGTATGATCTGCACGACCTGCGCCGGGCTGGGCGCGCCGTCCGTCTTCACCGAGTAGGTGTAGTACAGCCCGCCCAGCGTCTTCACCGCCGCCTGCAGCTGGTAGCGGTAGTAGAGGTACAGCGGCAGCAGCTTCGCCTGCAGCAGCGACAGCGGCGTGCCGTTGGCGATGTTCCGCAGCCCGAACTGCGACAGCGCGATCTCCCGCACGCGCAGGTCGTGCCGCAGCTCGGCGACCGGATCCGAGCCGTTGTCCCAGAGATTGTCGAGCGGGTCGGCGGCGCCGGGCGGCCGGGCGTCGGCGTCGCTCAGGTAGAGCATGCCGGCCTTCTCGCCGTCGGCGACGATCTTCGCCAGCGCCTGCTTCACGTTCGTCCCCTTCGGGAACTGGGAGTAGGCGTACTTGATGGCGAACTTGTCGTAGGGGCCGACGCCGACGGCATAGGCGTGCGACAGGTCCAGCTTGCCGTTGTGAATCTCCACGAGCGGTGCCGGGTAGTCCATGACCGACGCCCGGCCATACGTGCTGGAGGCGAAGTTGTGGGCCATGCCGAGCGAGTGTCCGACTTCGTGCGCGGCGAGCTGGCGCAGCCGCGCCAGCGCCATCTCCTCGGGCGTCGTCGAGGGATCGTCGGCCGCGAGGAAGGACTCGTCGGGCATGGCGCCGGCGTCGCACGTGCCGCCGGTGAAGCCCCAGGCGAACGGCGGGAAGAGGGTGGCCACCTGGTCGGCGGCCGGCACGCCCACCAGGCCGCTGCCGATCAGGTAGTCCTGGCGCAGGCGCAGCGAGCCGAGGGTGACGTTCCCCTTGAGGATCTGGCCGGTCCGCGGATCGACGACGGCGCCGCCGTACGACCAGCCACGGGTCGACCGGTCGACCCAGTCGATCATGTTGTAGCGGAGGTCCATCGGATCGGCCCCCTTCGGCAGCACCTTGACCTGGAACGCGTGGCTGAAGCCGGCCGCCTCGAACGCCGCGTTCCACCAGGACGCGCCCTGGATGATCGCGTCCTGGATCATCTTCGGCGCCGTGTTGTCGACGTAGTAGACGATCGGCTTGACCGGATCGGAGATGGCGGCGTCCGGGTCCTTCTTCACGAGCTTGTGCCGCTCGATCCACCGCTGGACCAGCGGCTTGCCGAGCGGCGCCGAGAAATCGTAGAAGCGGATGTTGAACAGGCCGACCCGCGGATCGAACGGCCGCGGCGTGTAGCTGCCGAGCGGCGGCAGCTCCACGAGGGAGTAGTGCTCGCGCACCGTCACCGCCTCGGGCGTCGGCGTCACCTGGCTGATGTCCCGGCCCGGCTGTCCGTCGGTGGTGAACGTCAGCGTCACCTCGACCTCGGTGTTTTTCGGAAAGCCCTTCGTGCGCGGCTGATAGAACGCGCTGCGCGACAGATCGAGCTTGTAGTCGCCCTGATGGGTCTCCCGGAGCCGGCGCGCCACGCCGTGCGCGTCGCGCAGGAAGAACGACGTCG
>Ga0307372_10004104_pt1 | contig 22734 bp, 22 predicted proteins | sample OX1MG_FD_202533 | JGI IMG/M metagenome (GOLD analysis project Ga0307372, IMG submission 202533) | Soil microbial communities from Risofladan, Vaasa, Finland - OX-1 | ecosystem: Environmental > Terrestrial > Soil > Coastal area > Acid sulfate soil | place: Finland: Risofladan, Vaasa | collected...
GGGCGCCTGGGCGCCGAGGCAGTCGCACTGGGCGCCGCCACGCTCCCGGTTGAGCACTTCCTCGGCGGCAGCGCGATATCGTCCGCGCAGACCAGGCGCTCGGCAAGCTGACGCACTGCGGATTGTCGGACCTGGCCAGGGATTTCGTTAACGGCAAGATCGAGCTGTTCGGCCGTGGTACCGGGCCGCTGTCCCGCGGGGCGCAGCCGCCGAGCTAACCCCGGCTCGGCGGTGCCGGAAGGTAGGCTGTGCGGCACCAAGCGGGGTTACGGGATCGCGGGTTGCGGTATCCCCCGGCGGCGGGACGAGGGAGAGGGCGGATGACCAGGGTGCGACGGGCGCGACAGCTGATCCGCCGCGCTGCGAACGGCCGGGACGGTGCTGGCCGGGACGGTGCTGGCCGGGACGGGCAGTACGCTGCCCCCGGCAGGCCCCTGCTCGGCTCGCAGGAGCTGACCAGCAGCTTGTTCGCCGATGCCGCCAACTTCGAGCTGCGCTTCGTCGAGAGCTACGACCAGATCGCGACCATCGTCTGCGCGCTCAAGACGCTGGGCCTGCGGGTGGTGCTGACCAGCGGGTCCTTCGACATCATTCACGAGGGCCACTCCATGTACCTGGAGGCCGCGCGCCGGTTCGGGGACTTCCTCATCGTCGGCCTCGACAGCGATGACAAGATCCGCGCGCGCAAGGGCCCGGACCGGCCGGCCGTGCCGCAGATAGAGCGGCTGCGCATGGTGACCCACCAGCGGGGCGTGGGCCTGGTCACCCTCAAGACCGCGGAGCATCCCCGGTGGGAGCTGATCAAGGCCGTCGGGCCGGATGTCCTGGTGGCCACCGCGGACACCTACACGCCGGCGGAGATCGCTGAGCTGGAGTCCCGGTACTGCGGTCGCGTGGAGGTGCTGGAGCGGATGGCGACCGTCAGCACCTCGGCCCGGCTGCGCCGGATCCAGCTGGGCATCCCCGAGCCGGAGGCGCCCCAGGCGGCCGATTCCCCGGTCAGCTCGGCAGCGGCGGACCCGGCGCCAGGGGATGAGCTGGCCCCGGCCGGCCGGCGGGGGAATTGAAGCAGCTCCTGCTCTACCTGCCCGTCATCCACAGCGGATACGAGGCGCTGTTCGCGCGGCATCCCGACGCCGCGAGCATCCTGGTGCTGGGCGGCGGCTTCCGTGCGGAGTTCCCCGAGCTGGCCAAGGACATCCGGGCGCTAAAGCCCGAGCGGGCCGTTACCTACCTGCGGTCGGCGCTGCCCGGCGTCGAGATCCAGGTGGTCGAGCCGCCCGACCTGCCGGCCGCGGTCACCGGCGACCCTCTCGTGCTGCCCGATGAGGCGATCATGCGCAGCCTGGCGTCGCGGCACGGCCTCGGCCGGGACCGGCGCCTCGTCTTCGACAAGACCTTCCTGCGCTGGGACCGGGCCTGGAGCCGGGCGCAGCGGCCGGCCAGCTTCGACGGCAAGGTCACGGTGGATGACCTGCCCCGGGGCCTGATCGCCCGCGCGCGGCAACTCGCCGAGCGGAGCTCGGACTGGTGGCGACAGGTCGGAGCCATCGCGGTGCGGGACGATGACCTGCTGGGCCGTGCGTGGAACCAGCATTATCCGACTGAGTACTCGCCCTACGTGGACGGCGACCCGCGGGACGGGTTCAGCCGCGGGGTTCGCGCGGACCTGACCACGGCTCTGCACGCCGAGGCCGCGATCATTGCCCGGGCGGCCCGCGACGGACTGTCCCTGCGCGGCGCCGACTTGTACGTGACCACGTTCCCGTGCCCGGCCTGCGCCCGGCTGATCGCCGAAGCTGGGTTTGGCCGGTGCTTTTTCGCGGGGCCCTACTCGGTCCTCGACGGGGCGAGCGTCCTGCGCGCCGCCGGAGTCGAGGTCATCTGGGTCGATACGGGCGCCGAAGCGGAGCCGGAGCCCGGGGCCGAGGCGTGATCGCGAGTGAGCGTGGATATGAAATTGTCCAGCAAGAGCTGGCCATAAGGGGTGAGTATCGACTCTGGGTGGAACTGCATGCCATTCATAGGGCGCTGCTGGTGCCGGACCGCCATAATGAGCCCGTCCGCCGTCCGGGCGGAAACCTTCAAGCTGGCCGGTAGCGATGACTCGTCTGCGATCAGCGAGTGGTAGCGCGTAGCCTGGAATCGAGAGGGCAGGCCGGTAAACAGCCCTCGACCATCATGAGTAACTTCGAAGGCCTTGCCGTGGACGGGAACCGGCGCCGGACATACGGTACCCCCGAGCGCACTCACGATGGCCTGGTGGCCGAGGCAGATTCCCAGCAGCGGGGTCGTTTCTGGGCATTGCCGCACTACATCGATGCTGATCCCGGCGTCTTCCGGAGCGCACGGCCCGGGGCTGATCACCACACCCGAGACGCCGCTCGCCGCCACCTGATCTGCCGTGACCTCGTCATTGTGCACGACATCCACGTGACAGTGCCGCAGGAGCAGCATATGAACAAGGTTATAGGTGAACGAATCATAATTATCGATCACCAGAATGGACGGATCGCCTGAGAAACGGCGGACGATTGGCCGGCCGCCAGCGTGCCGCTCCGCGGCCGGCTGAGCTGGTCTGTCCTCCAGCGGCGATTGATGCAGCATGGCGGCGGCCCGTTTCATGGCCGCGGAGCCGGCTGACGGCACCAGTCGCCCGTCGAGTTGGTCTACTGGCATCAGCCCGTACACGGCGTTGGTGACGAAGACATCACTGGCATCAGCCAGATCTGCGATCGTCAGCAACGACTCCTCCGCGAAGATGCCGTGCGCGTGGGCATGGTCGAGGAGGAACTGGCGTGCCACGCCAACCAGAAACCGGCCGTCCGCAGCGGGCGTGCGCAGGATTCCATCTGCGCAGACGAAGATGTTGGCCCTGTCGGTCTCCAGGATGCGGCCGTTGGCATCGTGGAGAAGCAGATGCTCAGATGGCCCAAGGCCGTATGACCGCCGGAGTTCTTCGATCCATCTCCGGTCGGTCCACTTGTGGGATCCCAGGCCGTCGTCGAGTTGCACGCTCCGCAGCGAGATGGTCGCTGGCGGCGAGTTTAGCGCTGCGATGGACACGGTTACGCTGATCGGTCCGCCCAGAGGCCTAACCTCGATGCGCAGCCGCCCCGATGGTTTCTCCCCGAGGGCAGCGCTGACATCGTGATAGAGCCCCGGTGGGAGAGCCTTCCCGTAGAGCTGCCGGGTACTGCGTTCCAGGCGCGCGAGGTGTCGGCCGAGGTGAGCGCACTGGCCATCCGTCACCAGCATCGACGTGAATATTCCCGCCGCGGGGCGAGGTCTCAGGACGGCGGCATCGGCACTATCCGCGCTTTCGGAGGAGCTCTCCGGTCTCTTAATGCCTCCCCCGATCGCGGCTATGAGCGGAGCAGCCTTCGCCATGCATTCCGCCCATTCGTCGAATGGTTCAGAATCAGCAACGATCCCGCCCCCGACTCCCAGCCACGTACGATCACCAGACATCTCAAACGTCCTGATCGCCACATTTAGCTCTAGCCCGAACTGCTGATTTGTATAACCGATCGCGCCGGTATAAACTTCGCGTGGCGTTGTCTCCAGCTCATGGATGATCTCCATCGCTCGGACTTTCGGGGCCCCCGTAATCGAGCCGGGAGGAAACGTGGCCCTGATCAGCATGTCATCAGAAAGCCCAGGATCCAGCGCGCCCTGCACATTGGATATAAGGTGCCACAGGCCGGGGTGCGGCTCGGCCTGGAGCAGTCGAGGCACTTCCACCGTGCCTGGCGCGCAGATCCGGCTGAAGTCATTGCGCATCAAGTCAACGATCATTACATTTTCTGATCGGTTCTTCGACGATGCCTCGAGCTCAGCTCGCTGTACCCCAGCCTCGTCCGGGCTATCGGATCGCTCCGCCGTTCCCTTGATCGGCTTCGACAGCAGGCTGCCGTCGCGCCGGCGAAGAAAAAGCTCCGGTGACATGCTGGCCAGAGCCCCGCCCGGCAACCTAAGGTATGCGGCGTACGGAGCGTGCAGCGCGCTCACCGCCCGGCAGAACAGGTCCAGCGAATCTCCGCTGAAGGCAGCTTCTAGCCGCATGCAGATATTAGCCTGAAAGATATCTCCTTCCCGGATGTACTGGATGGCTCTTTCTACCGCCTTGATGTGGGCGGACCGCGATGGCAGTGCCTGGAAGTCCGAGCAGGAGTAAGGCCGGATATCGCCAGCGCCCCGGCTCGCACGGCCGAGGATCTCATGCCGACGGCTTTCCAGTGCGTCTGCTCGTTCCGGAGTCCACAGCGCTTCAAAGAACCATTCACCAGTAGCTGCGACCTGGTGAAGAACATTGTCATAAAATCCGAACCACCAGGTCGGCAGCACCCGGCCCGGACCCGGTGGAGGCGCGAGGCCGCTAATTTCCTCGATCAGCCCATACCCCAGGTAGCCGATCCAGCCGCCACCGAAAGAACCGCCAGCTGGGCGGGCCGGATCGGGTGCGGCAAAGACGTCACTGAGGGCATCGCCCGTGGATCGTCTGGCGATCGGCTCAGATCCGATAATGGCTCCGCCGCCGGCCCATTCCCCCACGAGCGCGACTGGATGCGAATCTTGCCTGACCAGCCGGAGCACATTCTCGGGCTCCAGCGACCACGGAAGCTGGTAAGAGATGATGCGCGACGAGGACTGCGCATCGTCATCCTTGCCGAACATCACGTGTCCTTCCGATGACTTGATCTTGTTGCTACGGGGATCAGGTTACGGCCTGCGGCACCGGCGCTTCATCCGCGCGAGCTGGGCGCGGGCGCGGGAGGAAACAGGCGCCCTCAGCGGGGTAGCAGGAACAGCATGAGGGTGGACCAGCTGAGGTGGGTGACGATGGGGGCCAGGATGCTGCGGGTCGACAGGCGTTCCAGGCTGAAGATGGTCCCCATCGCCGCGGCGGCGGCGACGAGCGCGATATTCCCGGTCGCGGCGGTGACCAGCACGTAGACGATGGTCGCTGTGAGGGCGGGCCGGCGCGGTTCGAGGGCGGCGAGCAGGGCGCCGCGGAAGAAGACCTCCTCGCCGACGCCGTTCACCAGTGCCACGGCGAGGACCAGCAGCCGGGGGCCGGCGTCGGCCTGGTCCAGGACGCTGGTGAGCGCGTCGGCGATCCAGGGCAGCTGCTGGCCCACGAGGTCAGCGGCCAGGAAGCTGAGGAAGGCGACGACGCCCACCGCCAGCGCTGGCAGCGCGACGGTGCGCCACGCGGCGGGGCGGCCGGGACGCAGCGGAATGGGCCCGGACAGCACTCCGCCGGCGATCCAGGCGACGGCCGCCAGGAAGCCCAGGGCGCTGAACCAGCCCGAGCCCGGCGCCGTGCGCAGCGTGCTGGCCAGCAGCGCTGTGCCGACGACGAGCGTGACTGCGGTGACTATCCGCCGCCTGCGCAGCGCCCCGCCGGCTTCGACGTCAACGGGTTCGGTAGCCGGGACGAGCAGCTCAGGCCGCCACATGACGGCTCGCTGCCAAGCCCAGCCGATTGGCCCGCGCGGCCAGCGCCTGGGTGGCGGCCGCCTCGAACGTCATCGGGGCGTGGCCCAGCAGCTTCTCAATGCGATGGTCGTGCACGATGACCTCGTTGGTCATCGAGTCGACGAGCGCCTGGGCGGTGGCCAGGTCGACATCGGTGATGAGCCGCAGCCAGTGCGAGGAAAGTCGCGGCGACAGCAGCGGAACGGGAACGATGAGCCGGCGCAGGCCCTTCAGGCGGGCGACGGTCTCCATCATGGACCGGTAGGTGAGCGGCTCGGGCCCGCCGATGTCGTAGGTCTCGCCGATCACGGCCTGCCGCCCGAGGACGCCGGTCAGGTCGTGCAGTGCGTCGTCCAGGGCGATCGGCTGAGTCCGGGTCTGCACCCAGCGCGGGGTGATCATCACCGGCAGCCGCTCGACGAGCTGGCGCAGGATTTCCCAGCTGATGCTGCCGTCGCCAATGACTATTCCGGCGCGCAGCGCCGTGGTCGGGGCGCCCTCCATCAGGATCGACTCGACCTCGCGACGGCTGCGCAGGTGCGGGGAGAGCTCGTCGCCTTCCTCGCCTAGCCCGCCCAGGTAGATGACCTGGCTGACCCCGGCATCCGCCGCCGCGGCGGCGAAGGCCCGGGCGCCGGCCCGGTCCTTCGCGGCGAAGTCGGGGGTGGCCAGCGAGTGGACCAGGTAGTAGGCGGCGTCCTGCCCGGCCAGGGCCAGGCGCAGGGTGCGGGAATCCTGGATCTCGGCCAGCACGGGAGTACCTGCCCCCGTGTAGCGCTCCGGGCGCCGGGTCAGGGCCGCCACCTCGTGGCCGCCGTCGCTCAGTCCTCGAGCCACGGCTGATCCGATGAACCCGGACGCTCCGGTCACGGCAACCTTCACGGGCACCCCCTCGGCTGCGAACAGGCCGTTACGTTCCCTACCCGATCACGGCGCCGTAACCGGCCGTCGACTGCCCCCCTTTCGCTGCTAAGCGCGCGATGCCCCGTGTAGGCTCGAGCCCGTGACGTGGCAGCAGCAGGCGACTGCTCCTGCGCTGGTGTCAGCGTTCGCGCCAGGCGGCGCGTTGCGAGCCTCGGTCAACCTTGGCAATCCGATCCTCGCGAGCAAGGACGCGGCGAGCGGCGAACCAGTCGGCGTGTCGATCGACCTCGCCCGCGAGTTCGCGCTGCGGCTCGGCGTGAAGATCGAACTGGTGGTGTTCGAGAAGGCCGCGGCATCGGTCGATGCGGTAAAGAATGAGAAGGCCGACATCGGCTTTTTCGCCATCGACCCCGCTCGCGGCGACGGGCTGCTGTTCACGGCGCCCTATGTGCTCATCGAAGGCAGCTACCTCGTGCCCGACCCCTCGCCGCTGACCGGCAACAGGCAGGTCGACAGCAAGGGCCATCGCATATCGGTTGGTTCGGGCAGCGCCTACGACCTGTTCCTCACGCGCGAGATCAGGAAGGCCGAGATCGTCCGGCTTCAGGATGCGCAGGCTGCGCTCGCGGCCGTGCGCGCGGGCGATGTCGAAGTGGCGGCCGGCATCCGCCAGGTGCTCGAAGGCGAAACACACCGCGAACCGGGCGTGCGCGTGCTGCCGGGCCGCTTCATGGTGATCCAGCAGGCCATGGGCACGCCAGCCAGCCGAGGTGCCCAGGCGCAGGCGCTGCTGGCCGCGTTCGTTGAAGAGATGAAGGCCGGCGGCTTCGTCGCCGATGCGCTGAAGCGCCATCGCATCGAAGGCGCGATCGTGGCGCCTGCGGCGGCGGTATGAGAGAGCGGCCGTCGCTGCTCAGACGAGCTGCCTCACCTTATGCGGCACCCGTCGACGAGGGTCAGCTTCCGCACCCTCGTCGGGCGCCGATTCCCGGGGGCGGCAGGTCGCCGGTCTTTGCAGATCAGACGGTCACGGTCAGAGCGGGGATGGCGCAGACGGCGGGGCGGAGCTGAAGCGCATGCGGACCGGCGTGGTGGCGGCCGTGGCGGGGTCGCCCACCAGGACGTGGGCGTGCACGTGGCGGACCGTGGCGCCGGTGTAGCGGCAGTCGCCGTTGCGCATGCCGAGCCCGTAGTAGGTCAGGTCGTACCGGTCGCGGACCCACGCCAGCGCGGTCCAGAAGCCGGCCTGGGCCCCGGGCTCCAGGTCGAGCACGTCGCCGACATGCTGGCGGGGCACCAGCAGCAGATGCAGGCTGGTTCCCGGGTAGGGAAACTCGTTCGGCCGGACCGTCCAGTCCGACGTCTCGAAGAGAATCTCCTGCCTGCCCTCGCCGGCCTGCCTGCCCTGGCCGTCCGGGCAGAACAGGCACAGGCCGGCGGCGTCGAGCCGCTGCATCTCCGCCAGCTGGTCGGCGGTCCGGTGGTTCTCCATGCAGTAAAGGCTCACGACGGCTCCCGCACGTAATCCAGCCACGAGTAGGCACTCTGCGATCCCTGCGCCGGGCGGTCCTCCCGCCCGGCCAGGCGGAAGCCGTCCAGCCAGTTCGGCGGCATGCTCGTATCCCCGGGCACCTCGCGATGGACCCGGGTGAGGTAGACCCTGTCGACGAGCGGCAGCGACTGCGCGTAGACCGAGGCGCCGCCGATCACGAAGATCTCGCCGCCCGAGTCCGCACCGCCCGAGTCCGCGCCGCCCCCGACCTCCCGCGCCGCTGCTACGGCGCTATCCAGCGACGTGACCCACACGACCCCGGCCGCGGTGGCGCCCGCCGGGCTCGAGCTCAGCACGATCGAGGTCCGCTCGGGGAGCGGGCGGCCGAGCCGGCTCACGATCGACTCGTGCGTCAGGCGCCCGACGATGACCGCGTGACCGGTCGTCAGCCGCCGGAAGCGGCGCAGGTCCTCGGGCAGGTACCACGGCAACGCGCCAGAGGCGCCGATGACGTCGCCCGCAGAGGCGGCGACGATGAGTGACATGATCATGGTGCGACGGGGATGCCGCCGATGAACGGGTGCGGCGCGTAGTCAGCGATATCGAAGTGCTCCGCGCGGAACTCGTGGATGTCGGTGACCCGCTGCCCGGCCTCGTTCAGGAAGACCGACGGCAGGCGGCGCTCCTCCCGCTCCAGCATGATCCGCACGTGATCGAGCTGGTCGGCGTAGATGTGCGCGTCGGAGATCGTGTGATAGTAAGCCACCGCCTCGATCCCGGTGAGCTGCTCCAGCATCAGCGCGAGCGCCGCGTACTGCACCATGTTGGCCGGCACGCCCACCGGCACGTCTCCCGACCGCTGGAACATGTGCAGGTGCAGTCCGCCGCCGAGGACCCGGACGTGCACCCAGCCGTGGCAGGGCGAGATGGTGGTCTGCGGCGTCTTGCCACGGCCGCGGACCTGATACTGCGGGATCCACGGCGTGACGAAATGCGTCCGGTCGCCGGGCAGCTCGCTGAGCTGCTCCACCAGGTGCTGGAACTGGTCGAACTCGCCGCCGTCCTTGGTGGGAAACCGGCGGAACGCCCCACCGTAGGAGCCCGGCCCCAGGTCGCCGGGCGGCAGGCCCCGCGACGAGGTCTTCGCCGGAGTGGCCCAGGCGTCCCACCAGTCACAGCCGAAGGCGGCGAGCTCGTCCAGCGTGGTGGCCCCGTTAATGAACGCGCACAGCTCGCCGATCGGCTTGCGCCAGAACGACTTCAGGCTCCGCTCGGTGATGACGGGGAACCCGTTGGCCAGCTCGAAGCGCATCGTCTGCTGCATCAGGGTCAGCGCCTGCGGGCCCTGGCGCGTCGGCACCGGCAGCCCTTCCGCCGTGATGCGCGCGAGCATCTCCCGGTACTGAGCATCGGGCTTGCGTTCGTCATACGGCCGGTAGCGCATCGTCGGGAACCCGTCTGCCTGAGGTCATGGGCATCCCGGCCGGCCGGCCAGGATGCGATGGATGCGGTGGGTGCGATCCCCAGCTTGCCAGAGACGGGGTTCCCAGGGCCGCGCTAGGGCCGCGCTAGGGCCGCGCCTCGTAGACCACGTTGACCGGGGTCTGCGCGACCTGGCGCCAGCGACTGAAGCCCGCCGACTGCACGGCGGACCGGATCGGGTCCTCGCCGGCGTGGTTGCCGAGCGCCAGCGAGCCGTGCTGGGCCATCGCCGCGGGCAGGCAGATCGCCAGGGACGCGGCGAGGAAGAACCGGCCGATGGGGTTGAAGTTCTCCTCCAGCCGGCCGCTCGCCGCCGGCTCCACCAGCATCCAGGTGCCATCGTCGGCCAGGGCCTGGCGGATCCGGTGCGCGACGCCGGCCGGATCGCCCATGTCGTGCAGGCAGTCAAAGCAGGTGATCAGGTCGAAGCCCGTGCCGAGGAAGTTGGCCCCGCCGGCGACTTCAAATCTCGCCCGCTCGGCGACTCCCGCGTCGGCCGCGGCCTGGGCGGCGGCCTCGATCGACGGGCCGTGGTAATCGATCCCGGTAAAGGTAGACCGCGGGAACGCCTGGGCCATCATGATCGTGGAGTAGCCGAAGCCGCAGCCGATGTCGGCGACCCGGGCGCCAGTCCGCAGGCGGTCGACGACCCCGTCGAGCGCGGGCAGCCAGGAGTCGACGATGTTCTGCCGGTAGCCGGGCCGGAACAGCCGGGCGGTGCCGCGGTACAGCGGGTCGCTGTGCTCGTCCCAGCCGACCCCGCCGCCGACGCGGAAGGCGCTGACGAGGCCATCCTCGGTCCCGTAGATCGAGCGCAGCACCGGGAAGACCCCGGCCAGGAACGCCGGGCTATTCTCGTCGGCCAGCACCGCGGCGTGCTCGGCGGGCATAGTGAACGTCTGTGCGGCCGGGTCATACTCGAGATAGCCGAGGCCGGCCTGGACGGCGAGCCACTCCTCCAGGTAACGCTCGACCAGGCCGGTCCTGTTGGCCAGGTCGGCGGCGGTCGTGGGCCCGGCGCCGGCTAGCGCCGCGTACAGTCCCAGCCGGTCGCCGATGGCGACCGACACCCCTCCGGCCGCTGCGCCGGCGTCTCCCGCCACCTTCATCAGGAAGTCGACGACCCGCTGCTCGTCGACTCCCTGCTCGTCGACCCCCTGCTCGCTTACCCCCTGGTCGTCGACCCGCTGCTTCGGTACCGGCTGCTCCGCTATTCGCTGTTCGTCCATCGGCGCGTGTCCCCTCGACTGCTCGCGAGGCCGCTCCGTCCGCGACGAGCGCAACCGGCCCGCCGGTGCGGGTTCAGCGGCCAGATGACGTGGGAGGCGTCGGTAAGAAGCCGAGTCCGCCCGCGTCTCAGTGAGCTGTGCTCCATGTGGAGGCGGGATGGAGCATGCGCGGGGCCCCGTGCTCAGGCCCCGTGCTCAGGCCCCGGCTTTCTTCTCGGCGTGGCCGCCGAACTCCGAGCGCAAGGCCGAGAGGATCTTGCCGGCGAAGTCGCCGTTGCCCCGCGACTCGAAGCGCTCGTAGAGGGCGGCCGTGATGACGGGAGCCGGGACGCCCGTGTCGACCGCCGCCGTCACCGTCCACCGGCCCTCGCCCGAGTCGGACACGTGCCCGGCGAAGTCGTCGAGCTGCGAGGACTTGGCGAACGCGGCGGCGGTCAGGTCCATCAGCCAGGAGCCGATCACCGAGCCGCGCCGCCACACCTCGGCCACCTCGCCCACATCGATGTTGTACCGGTAATACTCCGGGTCGCGCAGCGGGGTGGTCTCGGCGTCGATCTCCGCGGTGTGCTCGCCGGCGTCGGCGTGCTCGATGATGCTCAGCCCCTCGGCGATGGCGGCCATCATCCCGTACTCGATGCCGTTGTGCACCATCTTGACGAAGTGGCCGGCCCCGCTCGGGCCGCAGTGCAGGTAACCCTGCGGGGCGGTGCCATCGGGGGCCGCCCGTGACGGCGTGGGCTCGGCGCTGCCCGAGCCCGGCGCGATCGTCTTGAAGATCGGGTCCAGGTGCTCGACCGGCTCGGTCTCGCCGCCGATCATCAGGCAGTAGCCGCGGTCGAGGCCCCAGATGCCGCCGCTGGTGCCGCAGTCGACGTAGTGGATGCCATCAACGATCAGCTGCTTGGCCCGGTCGAGGTCGTCCCGGTAGTAGGAGTTACCGCCGTCGATGACGATGTCGCCGGGCTCCAGCAGCGGGCGCAGGTCATCGAGCGTGGGCTGCACGACGGCGGCCGGCACCATGATCCAGATGGCCCGCGGCTTCGCCAGCTTGGCGACGAAATCGGCGAGGGTCGCGGCGCCCTGCGCGCCGTCGGCCTCCAGGGCCTTGACCGCATCGGCGCTGACGTCGTAGGCGACGCACGTGTGGCCGTCGCGCATGAGCCGGCGGACGAGGTTGGAGCCCATCCGGCCCAGGCCGATCATGCCCAGCTGCATCGGCTTGTCTGTTGGCATCTGTCAGCCTCTCGTTAGGTCGTCAGGAGCACTGCCCGGTCCGGCCTTGAGTGACCGGTAACGGCGGATGAGCGCGTTGGTCGACGAGTCGTGCCGCAGGTCGGGCTCACCGGCGGCTTCCAGCTCCGGGATGATCTGCTGGGCCAGCACCTTGCCGAGCTCGACCCCCCACTGATCGAACGAGTCGACCCCCCAGATCGCGCCCTGGGTGAACACGCTGTGCTCGTAGAGGGCGACCAGCGTCCCGAGCAGCCGCGGCGTGAGGACCCGGGCGAGCAGCACGTTGGTGGGGCGGTTGCCTTCCATCACCCGGTGCGGCACCACGTGGGAGGGCGTGCCCTCGGCCCGCACCTCCTCCTGCGTCTTGCCGAACGCCAGGGCCTGCGCCTGGGCGAACACGTTCGACGAGAGGACGTCGTGGTGGTCCCGCAGCGGGTTGAGCGACTGCCCGAACCCGATGAGATCCACCGGGATCAGCTTCGTCCCCTGGTGGAGCAGCTGGTAGAAGCTGTGCTGTCCGTTAGTGCCGGGCTCGCCCCAGTAGACGGCGCCGGTCTGGTAGTCGACGTGGCCGCCCTCGACGGTGACGTGCTTGCCGTTGGACTCCATCGTCAGCTGCTGCAGGTAGGCGGGGAACCGCTTGAGGTACTGCTCGTAGGGCATGACGCCGACGGTCTGCGCGTCGAAGAAGCCGCCGTACCAGACCGCCAGCAGGCCCATCAGCACCGGCAGGTTGGCCTCCAGCGGCGCGGCGCGGAAGTGCTCGTCCATCGTGTGGAAGCCGGCGAGCAGCTCGTCGAACTGGTCGGGCCCGATGGCGACCATGGTGGACAGCCCGATGGCCGAGTCCATCGAGTAGCGCCCGCCGACCCAGTCCCAGAACCCGAACATGTTGGCCGTATCGATGCCGAAGTCCGCGACCCGCTGCGCGTTGGTGGACACCGCGACGAAGTGCCTGGCCACCGCCGCCTCGTCGCCGAGCTCGGCGACGACCCAGTCCCGCGCCGAGGTGGCGTTCGTAAGCGTCTCCAGCGTGCCGAAGGTCTTGGACGAGATGATGAACAGGGTCTCGTCGGCCGCCAGGTCCCTGGTCGCCTCTACGAAGTCGGTCGAGTCGACGTTGGACACGAACCGGAAGGTCAGGTCCCGCTGGGAGTAATGGCGCAGCGCCTCGTAGGCCATCACCGGGCCGAGGTCGGAGCCGCCGATCCCGACGTTGACGACGTTGCGGATCCGCTTGCCGGTATGGCCCGTCCAGTCCCCGGAGCGCACGCGGGTGGCGAAGTCACGCATCCGGTCGAGGACCTCGTGCACCTGGGCCACGACATCCTCGCCGTCCACCACCAGGGATGCCTCGCGCGGCATCCGCAGCGCTACGTGCAGGACGGCGCGGTCCTCGGAGACGTTGATGTGCTCGCCGCGGAACATCGCGTCCCGGCGCTGCGGCACCTCCGACTCCAGCGCGAGATCCACCAGCAGCGCCATGGTCTCGTCGGTGACCCGGTTCTTGGAGTAGTCGAGGTAGACCCCCGCGGCCTGCGCGGTCAGCCGCTCGCCGCGGCCGGGGTCGGCGGCGAACAGGTCGCGCAGGTGCTGGCCCGCGATCTGCTCGTGATGGCGCTGTAGCGCCTGCCATGCCTTGCGCTGCCGGAGCGGGGTCCGGGGGGTCCCTGGCATGTCGCCTCCTGGTTCTACGGTGAACAGCCAACTTAGTCCTCCGGGCACAGTCAGCTGACGGAAGCGGCGCTGGACACGGTCTCTACGATGGAGTGCATGTGGAGGCTGCTGCCGGGACCAGCCAGGCAGTTGGAAGCAGCACCGCATCGTCCGGGCCGAGTCCGGGGAGGCTTGAAGATGCGGGTCAAGCTCGGCCACCTCGCCGGCGGCGGGTACGACCGGAGCACCCTGGAGGCCCTGGTCCGGCTCCAGAATGACGCCGCCGAGCGGGTCGCCAAGGCGACCGCGCTGAGCGCCATGCAGATATCCGACGCCGAAGACGCCGCCTTGGACTGGCTGGAGGAGCATCACATCGCCGGGGGCTGGGAGCTGGCGCCCGTCTTCGTCCAGGCGGGCCTGGACGCCGACTGGCTCGATCAGGTCGCGACCACCGTGGCGGAGACGGTGCCGGCCGATGCCCTGGACCAGGCGCTGAACGGCGCGCTGGGCTGGCTGGGCTGCACCGTCGAGTCCGAGTTGCTGCTGAACGAGATCGAGGACTCGGCCACCCGGATATCCACGCTGGTGGGGGCGGCGAAGCAGTACTCGCAGCTCGACCGGTCGCCCCATCAGGTGACCGACATCCGCGAGGGGCTGGACAGCACGCTGCTGATGCTGGGCGCGAAGATCGGCCCGGACATCACCGTGATCAAGGACTACAACCCCGGCCTGCCCAGGATCCCGGCCTACCCCGGCGAGCTCAACCAGGTCTGGGCCAACCTCATCGACAACGCGGTTTCCGCGATGCAGGGGGCGGGCACGCTGACCGTCACGACCGCGCGGGACCGGGACCGGCTGCTCGTCGAGATCGGTGACACCGGCCCGGGCATGCCGGCGGAGATCCAGAAGCGGATCTTCGAGCCGTTCTTCACGACCAAGCCGGTCGGCGAAGGCACGGGCCTGGGGCTGGATATCTCGTGGCGGATCGTCGTCAATTCCCACCACGGGGACCTGCGGGTCGAATCGGTCCCCGGTGACACGCGCTTCCAGGTCCGGCTTCCGCTCACGGCTCCGGGGTCCACACCTCAGGTCGCATCTCAGGAGGGGAACGCTGGATGACGGCAGAATCCGGGATCGACGTGACAGCCGCGCCCAGCGGGACCGGCTGCGCCGAGTGCGAAGCCAGCGGCGGCTGGTGGTTCCACCTGCGCCGGTGCGCTGAGTGCGGGCACGTCGGCTGCTGCGACTCCTCGCCGTCGCAGCATGCCAGCGCGCATGCGGCGGCCGCCGGGCACCCGATGATCGCCAGCTTCGAGCCGGGCGAGTCATGGTTCTGGAGCTACCAGGCCAATGAGCTCTACGAGAGCGGCCCGGTGCTCGCCCCGCCGGACAGCCACCCGGCCGATCAGCCGGTGCCCGGCCCGGCGGGGCGGGTCCCGCGGGACTGGCAGCGCCACCTGCACTAGCTGGCCTGCCGAGCGGGCCGGCGTGGAGCTGCAGGTCCGCACGGAGACGGGCCAGGTGCACCGCTGGGACTGGGCCGCCTTCCTGCGGCTGCCCAGCGAGGACATCACCGTCGACATCCACTGCGTCACGAAATGGTCCAAGTTCGGCACCGGCTGGCGCGGAGTCGGCGTGGACACCCTGCTGGCGGACGTGCGGACCACGGCCGAGTTCGCCATGGCGCGGTCGTACGGCGGCTACACCACCAACCTGCCGCTTGCTGACCTGGTGGGCGGGCAGGCGTGGGTGGCCTACCAGTACGGCGGCCAGGACCTGGCGCCGGAGCACGGCGGCCCGGCCCGCCTGCTCGTCCCCCACCTGTACTTCTGGAAGTCGGCCAAGTGGGTGACCGGCATCGACCTCATGGAGCACGACCAGCAGGGGTTCTGGGAATCGCTCGGCTATCACAACTACGGAGACCCATGGCGCGAGCAGCGGTACTGGGGCGACTGAACTGGCTGGTCGGAACGGTTAGCGCCGTTCGGGACGAGACGGCCACCGCCCGCACGATCGTCCTGGACGTCCCCGGCTGGGGCGCGGGTGGCGATCTCGGCGGCGTACCGCTCGGCCTCCGCGCCTAGCTTCGGCGCGGAGACGTGCTCAAGCCGGCCGCTGGTCCTCCGGGGTGACGAACCATCCCCGGCCCTTGACCACCGTCACCAGGCCCTCGTCAGCGAGTACCCGGATGGCCTTCGCCGCGGTCCCGCGGTTGACCCCGTAGGTCTCGACCAGCGTCCGCAGCGACGGGACGGGACGGCCGGGCGCCAGCTCGCCGCTGCTGATCTGCCCTCGCAGGATGCCGGCCATCTGGACGTACACCGGCTCGTGCCACTCACGGTCGATCGACATAACGTGCACCGTAGACGGCCATGACCATGCGTCTGTCACGCACAGTAGTCTACCGTCCGAGGATAGACGACTACGTGACAGTCAGCGTAGTGTCGGGACTCCACACCAAAGCGGCCCCCGGCGGTGCGTAAACACCGTGATCCGGGGGCCTGACCGAGAGGAAACCTCGGCTATGGCAAACCCTACCGACAGTCCCAAGGTGAGCTGGGGACTGGTGATCGACACGCTTGATGTCTTCGAGCGGCATGGCTTCCGCAAGTCCGACGATGCGCACCTGGGGCGCGCGGTCGCGCTGCTGCGCGACGTCGTCCGCATCTACAGCGGCGAGCTGGACCAGCCCATCGGGCCGGGCATCAGCCAGCCCGGCGGCGGCTGGATCAGCGGGCCGTCCATCGGGCCGTCCGGCGCCCCGCGCGACCCGGGGCCGGGCGCATGAGCCGGCCGCTGCGATTCGGTCCGACTGGAGGCTGACCATGGACTACCTGGACGGAAACGTGCTCGGCGGCGCCCTCGGCGAGCTGTTCGCGGTCGACGTGACCGCCGCCGTCGGCCGGTGCGCCTCGTGCGGCACCAGCGGCGTCATCGGGCAGGCCCGCGTGTACCCGAACGCTCCGGGCATGATCGCGCGGTGCCCCGCCTGCGGCGAGGTGCTCATCCGGGTGGTCCGCCACGAGGACCGGGCCTGGCTGGACCTGCGCGGCATCAGCTGCCTTCAGCTTGCGCTTCCGGCGGACCGCTGACGGCGCACGGCTGGTCGGCGGGCCGGCTCGGGCCCGCGTCCCGGCCGGGGGCCAGCAGGCTGGTGACGGTCACGACCACGAGCACGCCGCCGATGATCGCCAGGGACAGGCCGGTGCTGATATGCGGCACCGGCACGGGGCCGATAGCGGGCACGCCCGAGTCCGCCAGCGCCTCGGTGATCAGCTTCACGCCGATGAAGCCGAGGATGACCGCCAGCCCGGCCGAGAGGTAGGTCAGCCGGCTCAGCAGTCCTCCGATCAGGAAGTAAAGCTGGCGCAGGCCCAGCAGGGCGAACACGTTGGCCGTGAAGACCAGGTACGGCTCGCGGGTCAGCCCGAAGATCGCCGGGATGGAGTCGAGCGCGAACATCAGGTCGGTCGCGGCGATGGCGATGATCAGGAACAGCACCGGGGTCGCCATCCGGCGGCCGCTGATCCGGGTCAGCAGGCGCGCGCCGTCGCCGCGCTGCGATACCGGCACGAACCGCCGGACGGCGCGCAGCAGCAGGCCGCCTGGCGGCTTGTCCTCCTGCTGGCGGTTGCTGAAGACCAGCCGGGCCGCGGTGTAGATCAGCAGCGCCCCGAACAGGTACAGGATCCAGCCGAACCGGCTGATCGCCGAGGCGCCCGCGGCGATGAAGATGCCGCGCAGCACCAGCGCCAGCGCGACGCCGAGCAGCAGGATCCTGCTGTGCAGCTCCCGGGGTACGGCCGAGCGGCCGATGAGAAGCACGAATATGAGCAGGTTGTCCAGCGACAGGCTGTACTCGGTGAGCCAGCCGGCGAAGAACTGGCCGCGGGCGGCGGGGTGACCTAGCCGTCCTAGCGCCAGCCCGAATATGACCGCGAGCGCGACGACGGCAGCAGTCCACAGGGCCGCCTCGCGCATCCCGACCGGATGGCCGCCGCGGCGGATGCCGAACACGAGTTCGGTCCCGAGGATCAGGGCCAGGGCCGCGATGGTGACGGCCCAGATCCAGAGCGGCACCGCCAGGGTGCTCATAGGGTGTTCATAACCTCGGCGGGGCGGCGGTCGCGGCGAACGTCCTGGTGCGCTGGCGCAACTTGCCCAGCTGGGTGGCCCGAGCCAGGTCAGCGGGCGTGAGCACGCCGGCCAGCATCCGGTCCGGGCGCAGCACGAGCGCGTGGCCCGCCGTGTGCACCGCGGCCGGGGTTCTCGGCCACACCGACAGCCGTCCCAGCAGGCCGGCGATGGGCTCGTCCGCGGTGGTGGTCACCACCTGCGCGAGCGGCGTGGCGATGTCCCGCAGGCGCACGGTGTCGTGCCGGTCGGCCGGCACCGCCGCGAGCTGGCTCAGGGTGAGCAGCCCCGACGGCCGGCCGTCGAAATCGATGAGCGGGAACGCGGTGGCGGCCACGGTGGTCTCGGTGGCCTCGCCGGCCACGAACGCCTGGACCGTCTGCCAGGCTTGCACGCCGGCCTGCGGCGACGCGTTCAGCGGCACGACGTCCCCGACCCGCAGGCCCGTCAGCGCGGCGGTGGTCAGCAGTTGGCGAGCCTCCGACCGGGAGGATACGAAGGCCAGGATGCCCAGCAGCGCCAGCCACAGGCCGGCGGTATAGCCGAGCGCGACGACGGCTAGCCCGGCCGCGCCCAGCACCGCGCCGACAATCTGGCCCGTCCTGGCCGCCACGATGCCGGCTTTGGCCGGATCGCCCGTGCGCGCCCACGTCAGCGCTCGGACAATCCGGCCGCCGTCCGGCCCCGCGCCCGGCAGGAGACTGAGCAGCCCGAGCGCCGCGTTGCCGAGTGCGGCGATGGCCAGGACCAGCACGGCCAGTCCGTCGACCCCCAGCGCGACGACGGCCACGGCGGCGCCGCCCGTGACCACGGCCAGGACAAGGCTGGCGGCCGGCCCAGCCGCGGCCACCCGCCACTGCGCCCGCGGACCCGCCAGGTCATGGCCGCCGTGCGCGGTGGGCCCGAGGATGCCGATCGAGATCTCGCCGACCTGGCTGCCGTGCCGACGAGCGGACAGCGCGTGCCCGAGCTCATGCAGGACCAGGCTGCCCAGGAGCAGCGCGGCCAGGCCCGCCGCGGCCGCCAGGTACGCGGCTCCCGGCCGGCCCGGCGCGGCGGCGGGCAGAGTGAGCCCGCTGAACAGGAAGGCCACGATGGCCAGGACGTAACCGCCGGTGGTCAGCCGTACGGTCAGGGGAGCCAGCCGCCCGTCTCGGTGTGCCCGACCAGGGTCAGCGCCGCCAGCAGCGTCTCCTGGCGGCATGTCTCCCGGGGCGGGCGCGGGCGGATGGTCCGACGTGCGTGTCGTGGTCATCGTGGTCCTCCAGCGCCAGTGGCGCGGCTGGTCCTCCTGGTTCGTCGTTTTCAGCGACCCTTAGATTCTCGCTTGCCGAGACTACGAATTCACTAGCCTTGATCGGCCAGAATATAACCTGTGTTATTGCCGGAGTCCGGCAATAACAGGGGCAGGTCCGGTAACGGCGGCGGTATCCGGCAGCGCGGTTCGCCGGGATCAGGCTCATGACCTGGCACTGCCATTGCGGCCATTCATGCCATTACCATCGCGTTTGTGACTGGCGACTGGTTTGTGGGGCGTCGCGATGAGCTGGCGCAGTTGCAGGGCCTGGTGGCCGCGGTGGCCGGAGGGTCGGGCCGGGTCGTGCTGGTGGAAGGTGAACAGGGGATCGGCAAGTCGTCACTGCTGCGGGCGGGCCTGGCGGGCGCGGCGGCGGGTTGCCGGGTGCTGTGGGGCGCGGCGGATGAGCTGGGGCAGCGGTTTCCGCTACGGCTGATGACGGAGTGCCTGGGGGAGGCCGGGCGGCTGGCGGCTGACGGCGTGGCGGGCGGGCGGGGCGCGGGTGCCGGCACCGCGGCGGCGGGGCGGGCGTCGGGGATCGGGGACGCGGTCCTGGCGTTCGGGGGCGATCCGGTGCTGGCGGGAGTGGAGCGGCTGCTCGCCGGGGTGGACCGGCTGTGCGCCCTCTCGCCGGTGGTACTGGTGGCGGAGGACCTGCAGTGGGCAGACGAGGCGAGCGTGCTGGTGTGGTACCAGCTGAGCCGGGCGGCGGGCCAGTTGCCGTTGCTGCTGGCGGGATCCTGGCGGCCGGGGACGGGGCGGCAGGACCTGGTGCAGCTGCGACGGGGGGTGGTAGCGCGGGGCGGTACGGCGCTGGCGCTGGAGGCATTGCCGGCCCCGGACGTGGCCGACCTGGTGGCGGGCCTGGTCGGGGCGCGCCCCGGGCGGCGGCTGTCGGGGGTGCTCGGGCGCGCGGGAGGCAATCCGCTGTACGCCAGGGAGCTGACGGACGGGCTGGTCCGGGAGGGTCGGGTCCAGGTCGAGGCGGGAGTCGGGGAGCTGGCCGGCCGCTCGGTGGTCGTGCAGGTGCCCGTCTCGCTCGCGGCGGCGATTGCCGGGCGGCTGACGGGACTGGCGCAGGACGTGGTCGGGGTCCTGCGGTGGGCGGCGGTGCTGGGGCAGGAGTTCTCGGTGACGGACCTGGAGGTGGTCACGGGGCGGACGGCGGGTGAGCTGATGGGAGTGGTGGAGGCGGCCGCCGCGGCGGGGGTGGTGACGGACGCGGGGCGGCGGCTAGGGTTCCGGCACGCGCTGATCCGGCAGGTGCTGTACGAGGGCATGCCGGTCGCGTTGCGGGCGGCGCTGCACCTGCAGGCGGCGCGCGCCCTCGCGGACGCCGGAGCGGCGGCGGAGCGAGTGGCCGCGCAGCTGGTTCCCGGCCCGGGCGAAGCGGACGCGCTGGCCGCCGGGATGTCAGAGGCGTGGTTGGCGGAGTGGCTGGCGGGCAGCGCGCCCGCGCTCATCTACCGGGCGCCGCAGGTGGCCGCCGAGCTGCTGCGGGACGTGCTGGCCCGGCTGGCCGATGATGACCCGCGCCGCGGGGATCTGCAAGCCAGCCTGGTCACCGTCGCGTTCCTGCTGGCGCGGGACGAGGAAGTAGAGCGGGTCGGCGAGCTGCTGCTGACCCGCTCGGCCGACCCCGACCGAGCCGGCGAGATGGCCTGGCTGGTGGCCTACGCGCAGTTGCGGACCGGCCGCCCTGCCCAGGGCGAGGCGACTATCGGGGAGGCCCTGCGCCGCTCCGGGCTCAGCCTGGCGCGCGCCGCCCGGCTGCGCGCCTTGCACGCGATCATCTTGAGCACGGCCGACGATGCTGACCAGGCCGAGGAGACAGCCCGATCGGCGTTGGCATGCGCCGAACAGGCCGGCAGCGCGCTCGCGGCCGGTTACGCGCTGCACGCGATGTCCAACGTGAGCTTCATCCGCCGAGATCACGTCGCGCTGCTGGACTACACGCAGCGCGCGCTGGCGGCGGTCGGCGATGACCCGCGCGCCACTGATCTGCGGCTGCTCGCGCTGTCGGCCAGAACCGCCACGCTTGGTGACCTGGACCGCCAGCCCGAGGCGCTCGCCGCGGCCCGGCAGGCGCTCGTTCTCGCCGAGCAGACGGGGACTCCCCGGCTGGAGATGATCCGCGGCTTCCTCGCGCATCGCTACTTCGAGCTCGGCCAGTGGGACGACGCGCTGGCCGAACTGGAGCCGGCCGACGGCCCGCAGAGCCCGGTTCATGTACTGGTCATGACCCACGGGCTGGGTGCCCTGATCGCCGGGCATCGCGAGGACCGAGCGGCGGCGGACGAGCACCTGCACGCGGCGGCGGACCTGGTCCTTGATCCCGCGGTCCGGTCGAACTCGCACTTCATGCTGCTGGCGCAGGCGCTGATAGCCGAGCAGGACGGACGGCCCGCGGCGGCTGTCGCGCTGCTGGCGCCGTGTCTGCAGCCGGGCATCGACGAAACGATGCCGAGCCGCTTCCTGCTGCTGCCGACGCTGGCTCGGCTCGCGCTGGCCGGCGACGCCGCGGCGATGGTCGAGGCCACGGCCGAGGCTGCGGCCTACGAGGCCGCGCGTGAGCCGCTGCCGGTCAAGGCGGCCGCGGCGGATCATTGCCGCGGGCTGGCCGCCGGCGACCCGGCCCCGCTGCTGGCCGCGGCCGGCTACTACGGGCGGGCCGGCCGGCCGCGTGAGCAAGCCCACTCGCTGGAGGACGCGGCCGTGCTGGCGGCCCGGCGGGGTGCGCTGCCGGCGGCGCGGGAGGCGCTGGCCGCCGCGGTGGCCCTGTACCGGGGCCTGGGCGCGCAGTGGGATGTCCGGCGGGCGGGGATGCGGCTGCGGCCGTACGGGGTCCGCCAGGCCCGGGGCGGGTACCGCGCCCGCCCGGCGACCGGGTGGGAGGCGCTGACGCCGACGGAAGTGAAGGTCGCGTACCTGGTGGCGGGCGGGCGGTCCAACCCGGACGTCGCGGCGGAGCTGTTCCTGTCGCGCAACACCGTGCAGACGCATGTGTCCCACATCCTGGCCAAGCTCGGGGCGCGGTCGCGGGCGGAGATCGTCCGCGAGGCGCTCGCGCAGCCGCGGGAACGCTTGCCGGTATCATGAATAAACTGGCCGGGATAGGCCGGATTTCGACCTCTGTTTTTGCGTGAGTCGGGCAAGATCGGAGAGGAGGCCCCGGTGCCGGTGACAGGCCGCGAGCATCCGGACCTCACCGCCATCACCCGCGCGGCGAGCCGGGAGGCCGGCGGCGTCCCCGCTGACCTGCTCGGCGACTACCTGCCCACGGTGCTGGACGCGGCCCGGACCGGTCGCCGGCTGACGGCGGCGGAGCTGACCGGGCACGGCAGGTCGGGCGAGCGGGCGGCCGAGAACGGGGTGGCCCTGCGCGGCCTGGTCGACCTCTATCTGTCAGCCACCTGGCGGCTGTGGCGAGAACTACCCGGCGGTGACGGGACGGTGGGGGCCCTGCGAGCCGCGGGGCTGGCCGTCCTGCGGGCCGCGGACGATGCCGTGGCCGCCGTCGCTGAGGGCTTCGAGCAGGCCCACCTGTCCATCGCCCGCCGTCAGGAGGCCGAGCGGATCGAGTTCCTCGATGACCTGCTCGGCGGCCGCGGCAGCATGCCGGAGCTGGTCGCCCAGGGGGCCCGGCTGGGACTGGTCCTCGCCGGGCGGCATCAGGTCGTGCTGGCCGATGGCCCGGTCGGGACGCGTTACGGCGGGCCCCAGGTCCTGGCCGTCGAGCGGCTGATCGCCGGTGCTGTCGCGCCAGCTCCGTCGCTGACCATGATCCGCGGCGGCAGGCTCGTGGCGGTGATCGGCGTCGTCGACGGGGGCGAGGCCGGACGGGCAGCGGAAGCGCTGTCCGGCGG
>Ga0307372_10004105_pt1 | contig 22731 bp, 20 predicted proteins | sample OX1MG_FD_202533 | JGI IMG/M metagenome (GOLD analysis project Ga0307372, IMG submission 202533) | Soil microbial communities from Risofladan, Vaasa, Finland - OX-1 | ecosystem: Environmental > Terrestrial > Soil > Coastal area > Acid sulfate soil | place: Finland: Risofladan, Vaasa | collected...
CGCTTTTTGATCGTCATATGATTCCTCTCGACCACCGGATCGTCCAAAGTGCGCGCTGCTTCTGACCTGGCTAATATGAGAGCGGGAGCGTCCTGTGGCACCAATAGACTACCCTGTTGGATGCCAAAGGGATGCGGATCGACGGAGGAGGGTGGCCAAAAGGTTCATACAGCGTAGGACGCGGAGTGTCGGACCCTGTGGGCTGAGTGATTTCGAATCGCGGCTGCAATTACGGGTTGGTGCGGGCGATGCCTTTGGACTTGAAATCGCCTTTGGCGTGGTCGGCGGACTTGCCTTTGGGAATGCTGAGGCTCTTCCAATCCTGCGCTGCGAAGTGGCGCGCCAGATAGACGATCTGCCCAACGTGATACGCGGTGTGCGTGGCATTGCGGTTGAGCGCCTCGATGGCGAGGAGGGCTTCGCCGCGGATGTAGATGGTTTTTTCGAGATCGTCCGGTTTTAAGGCATCGAGAGTGCCGAAGGTGATGGACCACGCTTCGTCCCACAAACGCAGCAGCTCCGTTCGCGATAGGCGCTGGGGCATTTCGAATTCGGCGTCGCGATGGCGATCAGGCTTTTCGCCGTCGGTGGAAAGGAAATCGCGAAGACGCGAGCGCAAATTGCCGGAAAGGTGCTGGACGATGACGGCGATGCTGTTCGACCCCGGATCGAGCTGCGCGTGGAGTTCTTCGTCACGCTGAATTTGCGCGATGGCTTTTTCGCCGAGCGCTTTGTAGTTGCGATAGGTGCGCCGGATATCGCGAAGATACGCTTCGCCGAGTGTTGCATCAAGCATGGCAGCCTCCTGCAATTTCAAAACTGAAGCTAAGTTTATTCCCGTTTGCGGGAGGGAGCGAGTTGAAGCTTCTGCTGTCGAACGACGTGGGAAGTCCCCACGCTCACGAAACGACCGCGGGGGCACCCTCAACAGAACTCTGTCGCTAAGAGCGGGATTATATTCGTACACAAATGAAACGCGCCGGCGGCTATGAGCGACCGGCGCGTTTGTTCCGTGGACTTGACTAGGCTCTCAGGTCGAAGCGGTCCGCGTTCATCACTTTGGACCAGGCCGCTACGAAGTCCTTCACGAACTTCTGCTGGGAATCGGAGCATGCATAGACTTCCGAGAGAGAACGGAGCTGAGAGTTCGACCCGAAGATCAAGTCGACGCGAGTGGCGCTCCACTTGACCTGGTTGGTTTTGCGGTCGCGGCCCTCGTACACGCCGTCGGAGCCGCGGGGCTGCCATTCGGTGCCCATGTCAAGCAGGTTGACGAAGAAGTCGTTGGTGAGCGTCTCTGGCCGCTTGGTGAAGACGCCGTGTGCGGACTTCCCGTGGTTCGCGCCGAGAACGCGCAGGCCGCCGACGAGCACGGTCATCTCGGGAGCGGTGAGCCTGAGCAACTGCGCTTTGTCGATCAAAAGCTCCTCAGGCGACAGGCTCCGGTTGCCGTTGAGATAGTTGCGGAAACCATCGGCGGACGGTTCGAGCTGTTCGAAGGACTCCACGTCAGTTTGATCCTGCGACGCGTCCATGCGACCAGGATTGAAGGGGATTTTTACCTCCTGCCCGGCGGCTTTGGCGGCTTTTTCGATAGCCGCATCACCGCCGAGAACGATCAGATCGGCCAGCGAGACTTTTTTGCCACCGGAAGCCGAAGCGTTGAATTCCTTCTGAATGGCTTCGAGCTTCTGCAGCACTTTGGCCAAATCGGCCGGCTGATTGACGGCCCAGTCTTTTTGCGGAGCGAGGCGAAGGCGCGCGCCGTTCGCACCACCGCGCTTGTCGGAGCCGCGGAAGGTCGAGGCGGAGGCCCAAGCGGTGGAGACTAACTGCGAGATGGTCAATCCTGAGGCTAGGATTTTCGCCTTCAGACCGGCAGCCTCCTGCTCGCTGATCAGCGGATGATTGACAGCGGGAATCGGGTCCTGCCACGGCAGCGCTTCTTTTGGAACGAGCGGGCCGAGATAACGCACGATCGGGCCCATATCGCGGTGCGTCAGCTTGAACCACGCGCGCGCAAAGGCGTCGGCGAATTGATCCGGGTGCTCGTAGAAGCGCCGCGAGATTTTTTCGTACGCAGGGTCGAGGCGCAAAGAGAGATCCGTGGTCAGCATCATTGGCGCGTGACGCTTGGACTTGTCGTGCGCATCGGGTATGGCGCCGGCGCCAGCGCCATTCTTCGGCGTCCACTGGTGCGCACCGGCCGGGCTCTTGGTGAGTTCCCAATCGTATTTGAACAGGTTCTCGAAGAAATTGTTGCTCCACTTGGTAGGCGTGGTGGTCCAGATCACTTCCAGGCCGCTGCTGATGGCGTCGCCGCCTTTGCCAGTACGGAATTTGCCTTTCCAGCCGAGGCCCTGCTCCTCGATATTGGCGGATTCGGGCTCCGCGCCGACGAGAGCCGCGTCGCCTGCACCGTGCGTTTTGCCGAAAGTGTGACCGCCGGCGATGAGTGCAACCGTCTCCTCGTCATTCATGGCCATGCGCTTGAACGTTTCGCGAATGTCCTTGGCCGCAGCGATGGGATCGGGCTTGCCGTTAGGCCCTTCGGGGTTCACGTAGATCAGGCCCATCTGCACGGCAGCGAGAGGATTCTGAAGATCGCGATCGCCAGAGTAGCGCTGATCCTCAAGCCACTTGCCTTCGGACCCCCAGTAGACGTCTTGCGATGCTTCCCACACATCGGCGCGGCCGCCGCCAAAACCGAAGGTCTTGAAGCCCATTGATTCAAGGGCGACGTTGCCCGCGAGAATCATGAGGTCGGCCCAAGAGATCTTGCGCCCATACTTTTGCTTGATGGGCCAGAGCAAACGGCGCGCCTTATCGAGGTTCACGTTGTCCGGCCAGCTATTGAGCGGCGCGAAGCGCTGCTCGCCAGAGCCGGCGCCACCGCGGCCATCGCCGACGCGGTAGGTGCCTGCGCCGTGCCAGGCCATGCGGATAAATAGGCCGCCGTAGTGCCCAAAGTCGGCCGGCCACCAGTCCTGCGAGTCGGTCATCAAGGCGTGAAGGTCTTTGATGACGGCGTTCAGGTCGAGGGTCTTGAATTCCTTGGCGTAGTCGAACTCCCGTTCCATCGGGTTGGAAAGGGTGGAGTGTTGGTGAAGAATGCTCAGATTCAACTGGTGCGGCCACCATTCACGATTGGTACGGGCGAGCATTGCGCCCGCGACAGGACACTTGCTTTCAGTTGACACGTTTTTCTCCTAATTTTTAAATTGGCTCAAAAGCTTTGAACTGCCGGGAACTTGTTTTGAATCGCGCCTTCGCGCGACCTTCGCCAGACGCGTTTGCTGGCAGGCGCTATTCGTTCTTTATCCATGCGCTTTATCCATGCGTTCTTACCCACGCGCTTTTAGCCGCTCGCTTTATCGACGCGACGTCCGAGCGGGCGGCATCCACTCACCTACGACGCTTTACGGGAAGCGTGCCGCGAGGCGCACTTGGTGCAAAGTCCGCGGAAAATGAGTTCGCATTCGCGAAGAACCCGCTTGCCAATGGCGCGCGCGGCGGGCTTGGGCACGTTGTACCACTCGATGTCTTCGACATCGCCGCAGCGGTCGCAGATAAAGTGATGATGGCGCAAGCCCTTGGCATCGAAACGCGCGGCGCGGCCCTCAACGGCCACTTCACGCACCAGTCCAGCCTGCACCAAGTCCCGCAAATTGTTGTACGTGGTGGCCCTGGAACAGCGTGGATCCATGCGGTTTACCGCTTCGAAGATTTCCGCAGCAGTGGGATGGCTATTGTGCTCCATCAAGAACGCCATCACGGCATAGCGCTGCGCAGTGCAGCGCAAACCACTTGCTTCCAAGGATCTCCTGATCGATTCCGCATCCACGATACATCTGGAATATATCTAATCTGACATTTTGTCAAGACTTGGCGTGATAATTTCATGCGCGGATTGAAGAACGGCGAAGCCGTATTGAAGATCGCTTATCGCGGGCGCGCGAAGTCGGGCGGAATGCCGGAACTTGATTGGTTGATGTAGACTTACCGCGCACTAAATTGCGGCTCATTGTTTTCGGCGCGGCAAGACGCGCATATTCCCGGAGGGGGTTCAACCAGCTACGACCATGATTATCGACTCTCATCAGCATTTTGTTCGTCTCGCCAAGCATCCGGAGGTAGAGGGCTTCCGTAAAGCGCAGCTTGAAGGGAAGAATCCTGAAGCGCTTCCAAACATATCGGACGCTGATGTTAAGAACAGTTTGGTGCAAGTAATCAGCCTGATGGAAACGCGGGGGATCGATGTGGCGTTCGCTTCTCCGCGGGCGAAGGCAATGGCGACGCATGAAGGCACCGCGGAGCAGAACGCCGTGTGGGCCGATCTCAACAATGGCCTCATCTCGCGCGCGTGCAAGCTGACGCCCGGGCGATTTGTCCCGGTGGGAATGCTGGGGCAGCATCCATCGTGTCCTTCCGCGCAGGTGGCAAAACAGATGGAGCGCTGGACCAACGAGGGCTTCGTTGCGTTCAATTTCGATCCCGACGGCACAGGCGGGCGCTGGCAAAATCAGCCATTCACCGGGAAGCACAACTATCCGGTGTTTGAAGCGGCGCAAGCTTTGGATGTGCCGCTGGTGCTGCACGGCAGCGAGTCGATCAATAAGAATTTTCCCCACACGGCCGTTCAATATTTGGTCGCGGACATCACAGGATTCGTGCAACTGATGATGGCGAAGGAGCTGTTGCGGGATTTCCCGCGCCTGCGGTTTCTGATTCCGCACGGCGGCGGCGCGCTGCCCTGCCAGATCGGGAGATGGAGAGCGATCGCGAAGCACAGCAATTGGGCCAGTCCGGACGAGATCCTCGGCAACGGAAATGTTTTCGTCGATACCTGCGTCTACAACGACCTGAACATGCAGATGCTTTTCGACGCCGTGCCGCTCGAAAATATTCTGTTTGGATCGGAATGCGACGGCGCGTTCCCTGGCGTGATCAATGACGAGATCAAAGATCACTACGACAACACGCGGCGATATGTGGACGATTCGACGCTCGCTAGCCCCGAGAAAGACCGGATTTACGCAGCCAACGCGCAGAGGGTCTATCCGCGCGCGAGCCGCTGGATCAAAGCGTAGTGCCGGGGCAACCGCGGGGGCTGCTGCAGCGCGAGAGTGCGGCCTGCGCTTAGGGCGACGCAACGCGCGGGGATCGGGCTATGTTCCAGACAGCGGCGGCCGTCGCGACCCGGCGTTGGCGGCAGCAAAATTGGCGAGAGACATTCGGAGGAAAACGCTTGCGAACTGGTGTCATCCTATGAGTGAATATAGCGCGTATGACTGCCCTGTCTGATCACCGCTGCTGCACCTCCGGCTTTACTTGAATACCCTCCTTTTAAGCGACCGTCGGCCGTTCGGCTGATCGCACGTAAGATAAGAAACGTTTCATCCTTTCAGCGGGGAAATTCTCCATTGTTGCGCAGAATTTTGAACTTTCCTTTGGGAACCGCGGGAGTTCCGGGAATCAAAAGACGCGATGATGACCGAGACTTGGGACGCCGGGGATATGGGCTGCGGCGAGCTCCTGATCGAGCTGGCCGGACGCATGCGCGCGCTAGCGCCCGGCCAGATATTCGAACTCCGCGCCCAAGATCCCGGCGCCGTGGAGGACATTCCCTCCTGGTGCCGGATGACGGGCCACACTCTGGAATTGGCGCAGCATCCCGTTTACCAAATCCGCCGTAGAAATCGCTGAGCTTTTTAATTCAAGAGGAGGCACACATGGCTGGTAGCTTTTGCGTCAGCATCACGCATTCAAAGAACGACACCGATAAGGCGACGGTCGGTTTCGTGGTAGCGAACGCCGCCGTCGCGTCAGACAAGGACACGATGGTTTTCCTGAGCACCGAGGGAGTCCGGCTCGCGCAGAAAGGCTTCGCCGACGATATCCACGAGTCGGGGTTCGCGCCGCTGAAAGAACTGATGGAGAACTTCGTCAAGGCGGGCGGCAAGATTTACGTTTGCTCGCCGTGCTTTAAGAAGCGCGGGCTGGCCGAGGACAAGCTCGTGGCTGGAGCGACAATCGTGGGCGGCGCGAAGCTGGTGGAATTTCTCAGCGGCGGGAGCCCGTGCGTCTGCTATTGAAAGGCATTTGACGGGAGCGCGATCGCTTATGGCCGAGCCGGAGATCATACCGGACGCCACGTGCGATGGCGGCGACCTGGATTGCGGCAGCGGACTACTGCTGATTATCCGCAATTCGATGTCGCCGCTCTCGCCCGGCGGAGTCCTGGAAGTGCGCAGCCGCGAAATCAGTGTGCGCGAGGACTTGCCCGCGTGGTGCCGCATGGTGGGGCACGACCTGCTATCGACGCGCGGGGGGGAAGCCGGCTCGAGCAGCTATTTCATTCGCAAGAAATCGGAAGACGCGGTGCTGCGGCAGGATTTAGAGCAGGCGCGCAATGTGGTGTGGCGCGCGCGTGTCCGCGGCGGCGGAGGAATGGAGGCACAAGTTTTCGTGCGCAATCACTCGTTCACCGTTGGCCAGCCGGCGAGCTTCGATACGGCGGACCGGGCTATCAGCGCCGTGGAGTATCTGATCGGATCCCTGGGCGCGTGCATCGCGGTGGGATTTCAGTGGCGCGCTTCGCGTCGCGGCATCAAGGTTCATAACCTGGAAGTCTCGCTGCAGGCACGCTCGGAAGACGTGCTGGTGTATCTGGGATTGCAGGCAGGAGGAAACCCGGGGCTCGGCGGCGTGCGTGCAACGGTGTACGTGGATGCCGACGGCGATGCGGATGTTTTAGAGGAGCTGCTCGATGAAACTCTGCGGCGTTCGCCGGTGACGCAAACATTTCAGCGCGACGTTCCTATTACCGCGGAACTGCGCAAGGCCTAATCCATGACACCCAAAGTTCTGTACCCCGTGACGGTGGTCGGCAGCTGGCCGCGGCCGGAGTGGCTTTTAGACGCGATGAAACGGCGGTCGTCCTCCCTGCCCGATCTGCAGGATCAGGCCACGCTGCTGGCTATCAAATATCAGGAAGATGCGGGCGTGGACATCGTTTCGGATGGCGAGCAGCGACGCGACAATTTCTATTCGTTCATCACCGACCGGCTCGAAGGCATCCGTCTGATGACGCTCGCGGAACTGCTCGACTACGTGGAGGACAAAGCGGCTTTCGAAAATCTGCTGAACGCGCTCGACGTGCCGGCTTTCGCGATCAAGAACCCGGTGGTCGTTGGAAAAGTGAGACGGCGCAAACCGCTGGTGGTGGATGATTTTCATTTCCTGCGGCAGCACACGACGAGAGCCACTAAAGTCACGCTGCCGGGGCCGTACCTGTTGGCGCGATCGATGTGGGTGAAAGGCCTTTCGGAATCGGTTTATCCGGACGCCGATGTTCTTGGTGACGACATCGTGGAGGTGCTGCGCGAGGAACTGCGCGAGCTCGCCGCCGCCGGTGCGGACATGGTGCAATTCGATGAGCCGGTGCTTTCGGAACTGCTGCTGGCCGGGCGCTCGGCCACGCGAACGTTTATGTGCGCCGCGCTAGCCGCGAGTTCCAGTCCAGAGGGCGAGCTTGAGCGCGCCGTTTCCCTTTTGAATCGCGTAGTGGAAGGAATTCGCGGGCCGATTCTGGGAGTGCACGTCTGCCGCGGCAACTGGAGCCGCAAGGAAGACGTGCTGCTTGCGGGACCGTATGATGGCTTAATTCCTTATCTGAATCGCATGAAGCTCGATCAATTCGTTCTGGAGTACGCGACATCGCGCGCGGGAGCGCCCGCCGTATTAGCGGGTCTTAATCCGCAGGCGCAGGTTGGATACGGAGCGGTGAATCCGCGCACCGCCGAAGTGGAAGATCCTGCCGCGATCGCCCAGCGCGTGCGTGAATTGACCGAGTTTGTTTCTCCGGAACGGATTTTTCTCAACCCCGATTGCGGCTTCGGGACGTTTGCCGAAAGGCCTGTGGCGGACGCGCCTACTGCGTTCGCGAAGCTCGCTGCGCTGGCGACTGCCGCGCGCATGCTGCGCAATTAGCTTTCCACACGGCCGCAACACCCGACCATTTCGCAACGTTCGCGGGATGCTCCGGCTGCTATTGCTGGTAGCGCTATTGGGCGACGTTCAGTGCGTCTTTGATTTTTGACTCCAAAACCGGCACATCGCTCGGCTTGTATCCGCTCTGATAGAACAGAATTTCGGCATGAGGGCCCAGCAGGTATTCCGTGGGCGTGGCGACGATCTTGTAATGATCTTGAAGCCAATCCTGCGAAGCGCCGATAAGGATAGGCACGGTGAAATTGTGCTCCGACTGCCACTTGGGGATGAGTTTGTTTTCTTGAGGCAAGACGTTGATCCACACGGCAGAAAGGCCCTCGTCCTTGTATTTGTCGTAAAGGGTTTGCATCTGCGGCAGCGCCTGGGCGCAGAAGGGGCAGCGCGGATAGAAAAAGCTCACCAGCGTCGCTTTGTTTTCGAAGTCTTCCAAGGTTTTGCGCGTGCCGTCGATGGTTTTGAGCTTGAATGGCTTGAATGTCTCCGGACGTTTGGCTCTTCCCGTAGCTGGAAAGATAAAGATTCCCAAACAAGCGACGAGCAGAATGGCAGTGGCGGGTATTTTCCTATTTCGACCCGTGTGCGAGAGACTTCCCTTCACACCGGACGTTAATTCATGAATCCACATAGCGCCTCCTAAAGCGACTGCTGACCAAAACTGTTTTTCGCGTGGTCGCGAAGCGGAGATAAGCTTCGCGACCACACCTCTTGCGGCTTGCGTTGCCAGTGCGCCCTAAACAGCAGGCTATTTGCCATCGTTCGGATCGAGCGACGACTTGCCTCCATGGCCACCAAAGTTGAAACTGACACTTATCAGCAGCATGGCGTGCGTGAAATCCGAGTTGCGCACGTAACCCAGCGAGGATTCCACGTTTTGAGCGGTGCGTATCGGAACGCTGATGCTGTACGTTGCCAACTTCGTGTCGTAGTTCAGCCCCGGTTCAAGAGTGAACATATAGCCTGGCTGGCGGAATCCGACCGTCGGGCCAAACACGTTGTGCACCGGCACGCCCTGCAGCCTTCCGGCAAACAGCGCCGATAGTCCCGGAAACACGGGTATGTGCACTGGCACAGCAACTCCGACGTGCAGCAAGTACGAGTCCGGAGCCGAGTTGTACCGTTCATTCTCCGGAACCGCGGTTGGGCCGTTGGGATTGATGGCTGCGGTCAGCGAATACGTGTGGTTTTCGCCGCGCAGGCTGAAAAGATAGCTTCCCGTCCCGAAGATAGCGAATTTCGAGAACTGCTTGAAGCCATCCATGCCGAGGTCAATGCCCCAGGCTCCGCTGCCCATCTGCGCGCCGGTGAATACGGGCCGCTCAGCCAGATCCTGTCCGAGTGCATTGGGGAACATCCATTGGGAATTGGCGTTGCCCGTCGGCATCCGCACACCGAGATCGAACGCAATGTTCTGATCTGTGTGCCGGGTACAGTTGAAGATCCAGTAGCGACCGGAGAGCGTCATGTCGTTCAGACCGCGAGAGGTGTCTTCGTACCGCGTGCCAGCCAAGACCGTGCTCCAGTGATAGTTGAGCGTTACCGGCGCGTCGAGCGTCGCCGAAAGTTGATGCGTAACGCCGTAGGTAGCCTCGAGGTCGACCGACGTCGAGCCCTCGGTCACCTCTGTATTCGCTGCCGACAAGTCCGTCCGAAGGTTGGCCCCGGTGTACTCATTGTTCGTCGCGAATTGCGATAAGGAGGCATTCAGCTGCCAGCCACCTTTCGGCAGATATGGTCCCACTTGCGCGCCAATCACGGGCGCGACATTGCGGGTCAGGATTCAACCCTGCGCCAGTGCGCGTTGCGGGGTAAACAGAACAAGACCGCCGGCGATTGACACCAAGACACAAGCCGCTCGGATGAACCTCACGAAATCCTCCTGGCCGCACAGCTATCCAGCCGTGGGCGCAAATGCACTTCAGATATATTGGTTAGCGACGACGAACCGGCGGCGTGGGGGCTAGATTCAAGTAAAGCCGGTAGCAGGGGAGATAGATCGCGAATGCATGGCGGAAAACTACACTAGGTGAGGGTGCGGTGTCAACGGTCGCCGCAGCGCGAAACGGTGCAGCGCTGCTCACGGGCGGCCACTGACGCTCAGCCCGCCGGGTTCGCCTCGTCGAGCCGTGCCCGCACGACGCGAAACGAACTTAATTTTGAGGGGGGCCGGTTTCGGAGCGAGGTGCGCCGGGGGCGGGTGCGCCGAGCGGCTGCGTTCGCGGGCCGTAGTGCGGCAGCGGGCGGCCGAGTTCGTAGGCGCCAAGATCGGGAGCGCGGCCGGTGAAATCGCCGTTGATAGTGGGAAGCAAAACGCCCGCGTCGATTGCAGCCGATCCAGGCCGCAGGCGGAAATCAAAATCTTCGGGATTATAGAGATGCTGCGGGTCGGATTTGTCCGGCATGGGCACTTTTTCAAAGACGTCGTAATCGAGGAGGATGCTGTGGCGCTCCTGTCCAGTGGCTTGCTGATATTCGCGCAGAGCTTGGAAATGGCGCGTGACGAGCTTGCCGGAATAATCGGCTGCGACCGCGAACGGCGGCGAATCCCATTCGAAGGAATCTTCGACGCCGGGATTGGGGCGATACCCGTTGTAATCGGATGACGAGTAGTTGGTGAACGTGCGCAGATTGAAAAGCGGATCGGCCCAGCCATCGCCCAGAATCAAATTATTCAGGAAATGCACGTTGGACACGGGGCCGAACAGGCGGCCTTCGCCGACGAACGTGTTTTGATAAATGAGCACGCCCGCAGGTGTATCGATGAGCTTGAGCGGGCCACCGGTGGTCGTGTTGTAGATGACGTTCTGGTAGAAATACAGTGGACCGCCGAAAGTGGGCTGGGCGCTGAGCGCGCCTCCCGCGGAGTTGAAGCAGCGATTGCGAAAGACGCGGATATTGTGCGCGCCGCCGTCGGCTTCGATGCAGTTGTCAGCCATGTTGTAGAGATCGTTGTTGTAAAAATCGATGGCGACAGGCACGCGGCCGGGATTTTCGTCGGGCGTTCCGTCAGGATCTCCGTAAGTAGCGATGTCGATGCCGTCGTGCCAGTTGGCGACGTAGTTGTAAGCGACCACGTGGCCCTGGCCGTAGATCTTGAATGCATACTCGGAGGTAATCAGCGCGGGATAGCCGGGAAACTTGGCCCAGACGTCTGGCCGCCACCAGCTTTGCAGTTTTTCGGGATCGTGGCGGCCGATGAAGACATTGTCCGCGATGTAAAAATCCTTGGAGCCAGACCAGTTGTCCTCGACGCCGCGACCGATGTTGTAAAGGCGGCAATGCTTCAAAGTGAAGCCGCTGGAACCGGCGATGTCTTTGATGCCCAGCAGAAACGCGACGTTGGTGTTGCGGACGGTGATGCCTTCGAAATAGTTGTAATTGGCGGCCAACAGGTTGAAGAGCACCTGGTTGCCAGCGCCATCGAAAATCACTTCGCCGTCTCCCGCGCCTTTGATCACGATGGGCCTGTCGGGCGTGCCGATTGCGGTCAAGTAATAGGTGCCATCGAACGGCGTGCCTAACGCAGGAATTTTGGGATCGAAACCGCCGTAGTTGAAGCGGCTGTCTTCGTACACGCCGGCGTGGATGAGAATCACGTCTCCAGGTCGCACGCGCGGAGGCATGACGTAGGAGTGATCGGATTCGTCGCTGCCCATGTAATACGCCGCAAGCAGGCCGGTGAAGGCGGGCTGCTGCTTCGGTCCTTTGTAGCCGAAGGGGTATACGTTGTAGACGTGGCCTCTCTTTGCGGGCTCGGGCTCTTTGCGCGTGCGAACGGTTACTGTGCGCGTGGCGCGGCCTTTAACGCCGTCGGGATCGGAGAGTGCGAAGCGGCATTCGTATTGGGTGTCCGGCTGTAAATTGAGAAGGCTCCCGGCAAACATGTTTGGCGCGGTGTAATTGAAATAGTGGCGGCTGCCACCACGCGGAATGCCGCCGGTCACCTGCTCGCCATCGAGACGCAAAAGCGGCAGTCCCTTTCGCCAAGCTTTGCCGCCTTTTTTGCGGAAGGTGACGTCCACGCGCGCGTTGCGGTTGGAATCGCCGGAGATGCGCCACTCGAAGCCGAGCGAAACGAGCGTGGGGCGATCGACGGTGAATGCGCCTGCGGTGGTTTTCTTCTGCGCTCGCGCGGGAGACGGAATCAGCAAAGCGGTCACGCCGAGCGCAATCACGGCGAGCCATTCGCCACGGCGAGACCCCTTGGCGCGAAGTCTCGTTCGGCTACACCCCGGCTGCTCCCTCTTTGCTGCATCAAACATGAATCTGTCCCCCCCTCACCCCGGTAAATCGATGCGGACGCCCGCATTGTACGCGCGCGTCGGCGCGGAGGAGGAGGAATGTTGACGTCTATCGCAAATGCGCGGCGGCTAGGCCCGTTGCCTCTGCACAGCCAGAACGAAGATGCGAATGGGAAGCGGGAGCTGCTGCGGAAGGACAAGCATGCGCCCGCGGTCGCTCCATCCGCCAATGTGGCGGCTGGCGCCCACGGGATTACCGTTGAGCGTGTAGCTGAAAACGGGCGCGATACGCAGGCCGCGAGGCGGCTTGCTTTCGAGAATGCCGAATGATTTCGCGTCGAAGCGATACGTGCCGCCAGCCAGGCGGGTGAAATCGCACAAACTCTGCGATCCGTCATTCGCTGGGCGAAGACTAAGGCTTTCGCGCAGAGTTGGCAGCGAGTCCGTCTCGAAAATTCCGTTGGGAGTTTCGATCGCGACGCAACCCTGGCGCGCGATCATGCGATAAACGATCTTTCCCACCTTCTGGTCGCGGCAATCTCTCACGATCATGCCCACTTCCGTGGACGAGAAATCCTGCCAGACGCCGTAGAGAAGATCCGAAAAATTCGAAGCTGAGTCCTGGAGTTGCGGCCAAATGTCGGCGGCGTGCAGATCGAGATTCTCCGCGAAGTTTTTTTTGCGAACTCGCAATCCAAAATAGATGGCGAGCGCGAACAGGACAATTAGCGCGGCAATTGCCGCGAGGGTCTCGCTCGGAGTGGGGTTCACGTGATTAGAATTTTCCGGGTTGTTTGTCCGGCCCGCCGCCGAACCGTCGAAAAATGCGCGATCTAGACAAAGGCTAACACAAGCCTCCGGAGGTTCGGAGTGATGCGTGCTGTTTCGTTACAAAGGTGGCACCTGGTCAGGCACCTCCAACGATCCGCACCGAAAAAGCCCGGGCAACACAATCGGCGGCAAAGAAAAATCCGGCGCGGGGGTTTGCAGCCACGACAGACGTGAGCCGGGCGAAAAATCAGAGCACTGCGGCAGCAGAGGGACGCGGCGGGCGGCTCTGCGACCTACCGCGTCCCAAAAACAGTCGAGCTATTTGCCGGGGACAAGCACGTGGTGCGGATAGAGTAGCTTTACGTTTTTTTGTTCGACGCGAATATCGATCGGCATCAGGCGACCGGGCTTGGCGCCGTTGGGTGACTCGAAGGAGACCACGTACTGATTGCGCAGGATGGTGTCCAGCTGGTTGAGGAAAGGCTTAAAGGACACGGGCGTCGATATCCCTTCGAAGAAGGCGTCTCCCCCGCTTTGGCTGGTGAGCTGCCCTAGATTGCTCTGCGCGATCATGCCGAAGAAGCTGAGGCCCAAGCGAAGAGGTCCGATGTAAATGCTGTGCACGATCACACCGTATTTCTGGACGTTGGTCACAGCTGCATCGAAGTAGGGATCCTGGACGCCCGGCTCGAGCAGGTCCATCCCGCTGGTGAGCACCAACACTTCGCGGCGAGCCGCCTCCGGATTTCCGGGCCATTTCTTGGCGAGGTCGCTGAGAGACAGATAGATGCTCGGCGATGAGCCGGAACGGCGGCCGAAGGTTAGGTGCAATTTCCCGGCGACCTGTTGATGATCGGTGCTGAATTTCGCGGCCGTGGTGAAGCTGCCGTATCGGGCATAAAACAGGCCGACTTCCGTACCAGCGGGCTGTTGCTCGATGAAGTCCTTGAGATCGTTGAATTGCATCCCGATGGCCCTAGGGCTGACGGCATCGTCGATCAGGATCGCCAACTGAAGCTGGCTACCGCCCTTGGCGGGCTCCCAACTGGTGACGTTGAGTTTCGCCTGCTTGGAATAAACGCTGATGTCATCTTTGGTGATGTTGGGAGGCGCGGTGTAGTTGGGACCGAGCGCGGTGACGACCGTGGTGATGGAGCCATTGGCAGAACTATTCTGCGCGCCAGCGAACGCGGGAATCGCGAGCAGACAAATGGCCGACAGAACGAGCACGTGGACGCTGGCGAGGCGTGATTGGAGCATGTAAGTGCCCTCCTTTATACGAGATGCATAGCAGCGACAGGAGGATGCATGTGGCATCCGCGAATTGCGTCAGCAATGGTTAGCACGGCGCATCCGAGCGAAATCGACTTTTCGTGAGAATTGAATTGCGATGCTGGCCAAATCCGACTCCGAGCCGCGTGGTTCGGTCCGTTACTTCGCCGGTGGCTCGAAGAACTCCGTGAACATGCCCACATCGGGATCGCGGAAGAGCGCAACGCGATAGCCGGTGGACATTGTGACGATGCCGTCGGAAACCATCTGAATGCCCGCGCCTTTGAGGCGGGCGACGAAATCGTCGATATCGGACACTTCGAATCCGACGACGGCAACGCCGATGTCGGTGATTTTATACGGCTGGATAGGGCGGCTGCGGTTTTCGTATTGCACCATTTCGAAGCGCATCAGCGCGTTGCGATCGTTTGCCAGCGGCATCATCGTGTTGATGATGCGCATCACGTTGCCATGCGCGCCAACGGCGGAATCGAGAAAATCGCCGGCGATCCAGTTCCCTGCTGGTGGAATTTGCGCGCCCAGCAGCGCCCCGTAATAGCCTTCCGCTTTGTCGAGATTGACGATCACGAGACCGACATGATTGAAGCCCGGATCATTCGCCGGGCGCGCGGGACGTCCGTCTGCTGCGGGGACTGCGGGACTGGCTCCGGCGATTTCGACGTCCATGCCATCGGGATCGGTGATATAGGCGATGCTGCCTTTGCTCTGACCGGGCGCGGCGATCAATTTGCCGCCCCAAGTTTCGGACCAAAGCATGTGATTGGACTGCAAGGTAGACCAGAGTGCGTCGGCATCGGGAACGGTGAGATCGAAGTGAGTCTGCGCGGGATACCAAGGATGGCCGCTCGCGGCGTCACGTCGGGGAATGCCGCGAAACTGGCGAAGGTAAAGAGTGAATGGGGTGTGGTCGCCGAGGTTGGTGTTGATCTGCAGCTTGGCCATGCGCGATTCGACGCCCTTGATGCCGTAAATCCGGTTGAAGACCTTGTCGGCGTGCCACGCGGGATTCACGCCGGGAACTTCCGTGAAGCCGAGCAGCTTGTAGAACTTCACGGAGGTGTCCAGGTTCGACACCATGCGATCGACGAACTCGATGCCGAGGACGTGGCCCTTGCTCATATTGATGAACGACGGCATCTCCGGCGCCGATCGCTGCGCACGTGCGGCAAAGGCCGCTCCAAAAAGCAGAGCGCAGGCGGCGGACGCGCAAAGCGCAAGACGCCAGCAGAGAGATGCACGGAGTAGTTTCAGCTGCTTCACGGCAGGGCCTCCTGTTACTGCGCGGCGTGATCACGCCATTCGGCGCGCCTCGTCAGCTTTCGGACGCTCGATGGCGATGTTCCGGTGGCCGTAATTGCTGTTCGGTTGCGATTCGGACCACTCACACCTTTTCGAGATTAAGCATTTAGCATGCTTCAGATTGAGTGTCCAGAATTTTGGGTGCGGGAAAGGCGCTGAGGTGCGCGGAGCAAAGATGCGTCGTGTTCGAGTCGAAGGCGCGGACCCGCCTCGCGCATGGCCGGATAGTTGTTCAGGGAAAAATCAGACCATGAAATTTACGGAGCTGGATGGCGACGGTCCACCGCTACTACTGGAAGGGTCGAGAGAGGCGAAGGGGTCAGCGCTTTGAAGGCTCTGCTGCAGCTGCGAGAAAGCGCTCTGCGCGGCGGAAAGATTTCCGGATTGCAGGTCCTGCCCGAGCGTACCAAATTCCTGCGACAGTGAGTTGGTCGAGCCGGAGTGCGCTCCCGCGCCAGAAAAGTGATGGTAGTGATGAATCATCTGCGAGGTGCGCTGGCGGACATTTTGCTCGATCGAGGCGAAATCCTGGCGTGCAGCGGACAAATTGCCGGATTGCAGGTCCTGTCCGAGTTGCTGCAATTCCGCCGGCGCTGACGACGTGCCGCTCGGAACGGCCGCGGTGCCGCTTTGTGTCGAATGCGCGCCCAAAAGATTCAAAAGGCCGCCTGCCAAAATTCCTGTTAGGGACATTGGGCACCTCCCGCCGTAAATCTTGTTTTACTTGTCGCTGCGCCAAGCAACAGTGCACAGGATGTGCCAGCGTAAGCGCAAATTAGAAGCATGAGCCGATATTGAGACTAATCAACTTAAAGCGTGTATTCAGGTCCTAATCCGCACAACTGAGTCGATGCAAGCAAAACCAGGCAAAACCATCCGTCTGCGATAGTCGAGAACGCGGCAAAAATTGCCGAGAACGGTACGCGCGGGATTAGTCCTGCGAGGATGCGTTCAGGGTGCTCTGCACCACGCTTTCGCTGCTTCCTCGGCGAACAGTGACGCGCAAATTCCACGAGCCTTGGCGCGGCAGATTCACCGTGCCGGCTTCGAGCAGCTTCAAGCTGGAGGCTTCACTTGTGGCGGGAATCAGCGCGGGCAGGTCATTCGCGGATTTCGTCTGCGCGATCGCGAGGCTCACGGGCGCGTCCAGAATGGGCTCGCCGGTATCGCGGTCCTGCACCAGTACGGAAACATCGCACGGCCCGCTGGAAAGGGGGTCGGGCTCGGTGAATACGCTGATGCGAAAGGGGCCGGAAGTTTCTTGCATACGCATAACGTCGCCATCCATATCGATCCCGCTGGGTGCGAGATAGCCATACGCCAGCGCGGCGAGCGGCAAAGTCAACGTGGCCGCAGAGAACACCACCCGGCGCAAGCGCGATTCAGGCGCACGAGATGCTCGGCGGGCTGGAACAGCCTGATAGCGCCGCGGAGAAAGCAGCTTGGCGATCAGGAAAATCACGGGGATCACAAACGCGAATCCGCCTATAAACCACATCACCACGCCCGCGAGCACCTGGTCGCTGACGGCAGTCATGGAGCCGAGGCGCGGAATCGTTAAGTACGCCGGATAAAGCACTCGCCCGGAGAAAACCAGTAAGGCGGAGAGGATGCTGTTCACAAAGTCGGCCAATATCAGGTACACGGGGACGGTCCAGCGCGGCCAATACGCTCGGCTGGGCCACGGCTGCACGACCGGCCACCAAAAGAGCAGCGAGGTGAAGAGGAACGAGGCGTGCTCGACTTCGTGCCAACCGTCGGAACGCAGCGCCAAATCGTATGGGCCGGGCAGATGCCACGCTGCCATCGATACGGCGAATATTGCCCAGCAAAACGCCGGGTGAAAGATGGTTGCGCCGAGGCGCACCACCGGCGGCCAGCGGAGTATCGGCCCAACGACTTTGCGCGCCACTGGGCGCGGCAAGCCGCGTAGCAGTGGGATCATCGGATTGCCCAGAAGCACCAGCGGCGGCACGATCATCATCAGAATCATGTGCTGCGTCATGTGATCGGTGAGCGAAAAGGCGTCGAACGCGTCGATGGGCGAGGCGAGCGCCAGTTGCAGCGCGGCGATTCCCGCCAAAAACGACTGCAAACGCCACGCGGGAAATCGGCTAGGAATCACGCGGCGAAGACTGAGCCATCCGCGCACGTACAACAGCGCGGAGAGCAGATCAAGAGCCGTGACCCAGGGAGGAAACGACCACGACGCAAGAACGGCCTGTTGCGGAGACAACATCATCTGTTTCTAGATCAGCACGAAACGAAACGCAGCCGACAAGTTGCGAACCGCACCCGCAAACTCAGGAGCTTCACTGGCGCGGCTGTTCCTCATCCATCATGCCGGGCGACTCGACACCAGCGCGCGCGGAAAATGGATATTGCCAGGTAGGCACGCGCACCTGGCGCACCACAACCATTCCGGCGATGAGTCCGAAGGCGATCTGTGACGCGAGGAACCAGAGCCAGTCGATATGCTGATTGAGCACCGGATCGACGATGTTCAGAACGCTGTGGAGCAGGCCGGTCCAAACCATCGGCGCGAAAAGGCCGCCGAGCAGAATGGGGCGGCGCGGAAGCATTGGCAAGATCGTGCCGTAAAGCAATCCCACCAGAACACAGGTGGTGACGTGCAGCGCGATGGCCACCAGCAAAAGCTCGAGATGGAACGCCTCCATTTCTTTCGCGCCCACCTGGATATGGGCGTAGACCACCGCGCCAAGCAGGTTGATCGGATACCAAATGCTGCTATGGCTGACGATGCCATAAAACATGGCCAGCAGCGCCATGCCCACGCCGCCAGTGAGTCCGCCTTTGATGCCAGCCGAGACGGGATAAATTTCCAGCGGCAATCTAGCGCGGGTGGGCCCCTGCGGCGCTTCCATGCGCGCCACTTTTCGACGTGAACTGGCGATGACGATTTCGTGCTGGAGCACGGCTACAGGGCTGTGGCGTTCGTGGGGAAGGACCTGCCGGAACCAGCCAACACACGCGGCGATCGCCAGCAGCGCGCCGATGATGGTGACGACCTCACTGGAAATCAGGCCGCCAGCGATCAGCGTTACGCCTACGGCCAGCAATACCGGCCAAGGCGTGGGCGAGGGCAGATGCACGTGCTCTGGCGAGCTGGCGGGCGCGGTTTCGGAATGCGAGTTCATATGGCCCTCAAGGCGCGAAGGAAAATCGCGCGCGCAGACCCCTGGCGATTTTGCGAGCTCATCATCATCGGCCCAGACCGTACACGATGGTAAAGACCACGACCCATATGGCGTCCACGAAGTGCCAGTACATCGCGAGCACCTCGCAGCGCTCATGGTGTTCCTGTTTTACCTTGCCGAAGAGCGCCAGAACCATGACGGTGCTGAGCGCGATCAGCCCAATGGCGACGTGCGAAGCGTGCAGGCCAACCAGCGAATAGAACGTGGTACCGAACAGGTTGGTGCTGATGGTGAAATTTTCTTTATAGATGAAGCGATGCCATTCGCGCAAAGTGCCGATCAGGAAAGTGGCCCCGAGGGCCAGCGTTATAAACCAGAACACGCGAAAGAGCAGCTGTTTGCCTTCGCGCAAAGCGCCGGTGGCCCAATGCATGGTGAAGCTGCTGGAAAGCAAGCAGATCGTGGTGATTACCGGAACGGTCAGAATTTGCGCTGGCGTGGGGCCGTCGAGGCTTTTGCCCATATAGAAGATGTAGGCAACGACGAAGATGAGGAAGATCGCGGACTCCGCGATGATTAGGCACCACATGCCCACGCGCCCGCGCGAGAGCGGCTGCGATTCGGTGGCTTCGGCAGCGACGTTAACGGAAGTTGCGCTCATCGGCCGGCTCCCTTGTGATTCATTGGCGCTATCGCGCTTGGCATGGCTTCCACGTGCTTGCCTCCCCGAATTATTCGTACTTCCAGTCCGGATCTTCCGGATGCTTGATGTCCCATAGCGGCCGCCGGCTGCGCACTGTTGGGACCGTGCTGAAATTATAATCCGGCGGCGGCGACGTGGTGGCCCACTCGAGCGTCCATGCGTCCCACGGATCGTTTCCCGCCACAGCGCCTTTGAAATACGAATGCACCATGTTGTAAACGAAAATCAAAATCGCGGCGACCTGAAAAATCACGCCGATGGACGTGATCATGTTCCAGACGCCCCAGCCGCGTCCCGCCTGGTAAGTGTAAATGCGGCGAGGCATGCCGAGCAGCCCCGGGACGTGCATGAAGTCGAAGGTCAAGTGAAACCCAATTACCATGATCCAGAAATGCCACTTGCCCAGTTTTTCGCTGAGCATCCGGCCCGTCATTTTCGGGAACCAGTAATAAAACGCGCCAAAGATGCCGAACAGAATTCCACCCACGATGATGTAGTGAAAATGCGCGACCACGAAATAGGAATTGGTCAGCTGCCAGTCGAAGGGTGCGGTGGCCAGCATGATGCCCGTCAAACCGCCGATCAGGAACTGGAACAGAAACGCCAGGCAAAACAGCATCGGAGTAGCGAAGCGGATTTTGCCGCCCCACAAAGTCGCCAGCCAGTTGAAAATCTTGATGCCCGTGGGAACCGCCACCACCATGGTGGTGAGCACGAAAAACGCGTTGCCGTAGGAAGGCATGCCCACCGCAAACATGTGGTGCGCCCACACGCCGAGGCTCACGAAACCGATACCGGTGGTCGCCGCGACCATCGCCGGGTAGCCGAAAATCGCCTTGCGCGAAAAGACCGGCAGAATTTCGGAAATGAACGCAAAGGCGGGTATTACCAGGATGTAGACCTCCGGATGCCCGAAGATCCAGAAGAAATGCATCCACAGGACCGGCTGACCGCCCGCGGCAGGATCGAAGAAATGACTTCCCAAAAAGCGATCGGCCATCAACATCAGCTGCGCCGCAGTCAGCGGGCTGATCGCCACCAGAATCATGCCGGCCGTCACCAGGTTCATCCAGGCAAGCAGCGGCATTTTGCCGAGCGTCATGCCGGGGCAGCGCATGCACAAGATCGTGGCCACGAAATTGACCGCCGCTCCGATGCTGCCCACGCCCGCCACGAGCAGCGATAGAATCCAGAAATCGGTGCCATGGCCCGGCGAAAATGCGGGGGAGGTAAGTGGCGCGTACGCAAACCAGCCAACGGCAGGCGCACCGCCGCCCTGCAAGAGCGACCCGCCGGCGAAAAAGCTGGCGTAGAGAAAAATCCCGCCGAACGCTGTCATCCAGAAGCTGAACGCGTTGAGCCGCGGGAAGGCCATATCGCGCGCGCCGATCATCAGCGGTACCAGATAATTTCCGAAGCCTATCAGGATCGGCATGGCCACGAAGAAAATGCCCGTGGTGCCGTGCATCGTGAACAGACGATTGAACGCCGCCGCCGTCATGAAGTGCAACTCCGGACGCGCCAACTGGATGCGCATCAGGATCGCCTCGCAGCCCATGATCACCAGGAAAATCAGCGCGTAGACGATGTACATGATGCCGATTTTCTTGTGGTCCACGGTGCACAGCCAATCGAGCACCACGGACCGTGACTCCGCTCTCGGCGAAGGCAAAGTGATTGAGTCGGTTGCCATCTTTTTCGACCTTTAGCTGCTAACCATTTCCCCGGTTTCGATGTCTCGTTCGCGTCGCGCCACGACGATTCCACGCGCCTACTTCAGCGTCTCCAAATAGGCGGTGATTTGCGTGAGCTGCTCGTCGGTCATATCGACCTTAGGCATTAGCGCGCCCTCTTTCACCGCCGGCGGATTTTGAATCCATTTGCGCAAATTTTCGGGCGTGTTCGGCAACATGCCGGAGGCGATCGTGTCGCGGCTCATCAGATGCGTCAAATCCGGCCCCACTTTTCCAGCGGCGATCGTCCCTCGAACTGTATGGCAGGCGAAGCAGGCCTTGGCGATGAATAGCGTTCGGCCAATGGCCACCGAAGGATCGTTGACGGCCGGTTGTTCCTGCTGGTGCACCCAGCGCTGAAAATCCGAAGGAGTCTGCACGTAGACGCGCAGAAGCATATTGGCATGAGCGGTGCCGCAAAATTGCGCGCACTGCCCCAGATAAATTCCCGGCTGATGCGGATCGATCCACGTTGTATTGGGATGATTCGGGATCAAATCGGTTTTGCCGGCTAGGCGCGGAACCCAGAAGCTGTGGTCCACATCAGCAGACAGCAATTTCAAAAAGGTCGGCTGGTCAGCCTGCGCGGTGCTTACCGGGACGTGCAGCTCGTTGGCAGTCGAAAACTTGTATTGCGGGTATTCGTACGCCCACCAGAATTGGTGGCCGACGGCCGTGACCTGCACAGCGTCGGCGGGCTCGCGCGCGTCCTGCACGCGGTGGATCACTTGGGCGGTGCTCAAGAACAGCACCACAACGATCAGCACCGGGAGCACCGTCCAGGCCAGCTCCATCTGGTTGCTGCCATAGACTTGCGGCGGCTCGAAGCCGTCATCATCTTTCCGCTCACGGAATTTGATCACCGCATAGGCGAGCAAGCTGAATACGACGACGAAAATCGCTCCCGTGATTTCGAGGACGAAAGCAGAAATGCGAAAAATCGATTGGGCCGGCGTGGAATCGGGCGCGAAAATGTTGGTGGGGCTCAGCGGAGCGGTGTTGGCAGCGGCGAAGGAAACGGTCGCGGAGCAAAGCACAAGCAATCCCGCCCGCCACGCGCGCCGAACCCAACCCCTCAGCCTAAATTTCCTCACCCCTCACCTCCGGAGACAGTTGCACACAGCGGTTCGCTGCCGCGAACCTGACCGGAACATGTGCTGCAAAGTGCCCTACGCTAGTATGGGAAGGCGCTTGCGTCTGTGACGAGCGTCACCATGCGTCGAAATCCTATTTTGACACGCTTTGCGAAAAATCCAGCACTCGAGCTGCGCAATTTTTTTGCGCGAATTTGCCGACGTCAATCTCGGATCGCTCGCGATGAAAACATTGGAGTGGGGCAAATCGCGTTGAGTCCATGGCGCCCGTGCGCCCCACCGATAAAATCCCACGCGGAGTAGCTAGAACTCATTTCAAAACCTTGCGTAAGGTGATCATGAGACAGGCGATATGAAAGAAAGCTTCGTAAATCGAATCGGAACGGTCATAGCGGACAACCAGTCGGCGGAAGTTGCCGAGCCACGCGA